>WNGC01002148.1_pt1 | contig 12049 bp, 9 predicted proteins | sample 5400051 | NCBI WGS metagenome assembly WNGC01 (sample SAMN13153368, study PRJNA577476) | soil metagenome | isolation source: 20 cm soil or saprolite under grassland replicate 2 | place: USA:California | collected 2016-06-15 | reverse complement strand
TTCTTTCAACGCGGCTTTGCGCGAAAGCTTGACCCGTCCTTTGTCATCGATGCCGATGCATTTAACCCAAATAATGTCGCCCACCTTAGCTACGTCTTCCGTTCGTTTGACCCGGAAATCGGCCAGTTCGGAAATGTGCACCAGCCCATCTCTGCCAGGGAAAACTTCGACGAATGCCCCAAATTCCTTGGTCGAAACAACGCGGCCCTGATAAGTAGCACCGATCTCAATCTCCTTGGTCATGCCGCCGATGATTTCCTTGGCGCGCGCCATCGATTCGCCGCTGGTCGCGTAGATGTGCACCGAGCCATCGTCTTCGATGTTAATTTCGGCGCCGGTCTCCGCCACGATTCCCTTGATTGTTTTGCCGCCCGGCCCGATGAGCGCGCCGATTTTCTCGGGATTAATTTTGATCGTCTCGATCCGAGGCGCGTATTTCGAAAGTTCGGGACGCGGTTTGTCGATTGCGCCACGCATGATCTCGAGAATTTTGCTGCGCGCTTCCTTCGCGCGTTGGATCGCTTCGCTAAGAATTTTCAAGCTTATCCCAGGCAATTTCAGATCGAGTTGGTAACCGGTCACGCCCTTGGCCGTTCCGCAAAGTTTGAAATCCATGTCACCGAAATGATCCTCGGAGCCGATGATATCGGTTAGAAGCTCGTAACGTTTCAGTTGATCGTTCTCGTATTCGGTAACGAGACCGACGGAAATTCCCGCGACCACGTCTTTCACCGGCACGCCCGCGTCCATCAATGCGAGCATTCCGCCGCAAACGCTGGCCATCGAAGTTGAGCCGTTCGATTCCATTACTTCGCTGGAAATGCGGATGGCATAACGAAAATCATTTTCGCTCGGCACTACCGGCTCGAGCGAACGTTCCGCCAGGGCGCCGTGGCCGATCTCGCGCCGGCTCGCGCCGCCAAACCTGCCAGTTTCGCCGACTGAAAACGGCGGGAAATTGTAATGCAGCAAAAACCGTTTCGATTGTTCGCCGCCTCCGTAGGCATCGATCATCTGCGCTTCCTCGATCGGGGCGAGAGTGGCGAGAGCGAGGGCCTGGGTTTCGCCGCGCTGAAAAATGGCTGACCCATGCGCGCGTGGCAGCACCCCAACTTCGCAGCTGATTTGACGCAAATCCTGATAGCCGCGTCCATCCATCCGCTTCTGTTTTTCCAGGACACTGACCCGAAAGGCCTTTTTCTGGACGTAATCGAAGGCCTGCGAAATAGCGAAATCGTCCGCCTCGGGATATTTCTGCAGCACCGCTGTTTTAACTTCCTGGCGCAACGCTTCCACCGCTTTTGAGCGCGCAACCTTGCCCTGAGTATAGAGTGCGCCCTCAATGCGATCGCCGGCGACCTGATACGCGATTTCGAGCAGTTCTGGCTTTACGCTCAGCAGCGGCATCTCGCGTTTCGGCTTGCCAACTTGTGCCGCCAGTTCTTTTTGCGCGCGGATCATCTCACGTGCGTGTCCGTGAGCGAACTCCAGCGCTTTCACGAACTCCGCTTCCGGCACTTCATTGGCGGCGCCTTCGATCATAATGACATCGTTTTCGGTGCCGACGTAAATCAGATCTAGGTCGCTCTGGATCCGCACAGCGTGGGTCGGATTCGCGACAAATTCGCCATTCACTCGCCCTACGCGCACCGCTCCGATCGGTCCTTTAAATGGAATGTCAGAAACGCAAAGCGCGGCCGACGCTCCGTTCATCGACAGAATATCGGGATCATTTTCGCCATCGGCACTGAGCAGAATGGAAATGACCTGTGTGTCGTAAAAATAACCTTGCGGGAAGAGCGGGCGCAGCGGGCGGTCGGTCATGCGCGAGGTGAGCGTTTCCTTTTCCGTCGGACGTCCTTCACGTTTGAAATAACCGCCGGGAAATTTTCCCGCGGCTGCCGCCTTTTCGCGGTAATCAACCGTCAGCGGGAAAAAGTCCTGACCTTCCTTAATGGTGGTGGCCGAGACCGCGCTCGCCATCACCATGGTTTCACCGCACGAAACTACGACCGAGCCGTCGGCCAGTTTTGCGATCTTGCCGGTTTCAATAGAGATAGAATTGGCGCCTATTTGCGCCGTGACCTTGTGTTGCATTTTTACTTTCCTGGATGTGCGAGAATCCAGGCCGGTCACCCTGATTGTAGGTGTCAATTCCGAAACTCTGTTCGGCTCTGAAACCTAAAACCCAAGGTGCCTTATCGGCCTGGGCCTTGCAGTTTTATTTTCGTCCGGCTTCGATGCGGAAATGCGGTTACTTCCGCAGATTCAGCTTGTCGATCACCTTTTTATAGCGCTCGCTTTTCGAGCGGTTGAGATAATCGAGCAGACTGCGGCGCTGCGCGACCATTTTCAAAAGGCCGCGCCGCGAAGAATGGTCCTTCGCGTTAGTCTTGAGGTGTTCGGTTAATTGCGTGATCCGTTTCGTCAGCAACGCCACTTGGACGTCAGCGCTGCCCGTGTCCTTCTCATGCAATTGGAACTCCTTGAGATCCACCGTTGCCGCATTCTCAGCCATAAACGAAGGGCCTAGTGTAGATGAAGAATGCTGATTCGCAAGTAGCGCCACGGTCGACTAACGAAAGCTTCCTGTTGTTCAATCACATGGCACGATGTTAGAACGGCATCATGAGGGGAAACGCGCTCGCGATCCAGGTGGAACGCAACATCGATTTGTTTCGTTGCGAGAAGGGGCTGCTCAACGCCCTCCCAGGAAAATATAAGGCCCACTCCAAGATCGTATTCGATGCCATCCGCGAATTAATGACAGCACCCGAAGAGCCGAAGGGCCGCGTCGGATTCCATTCATGACAAATTCAACACTGCAGGAGAAACACGACGAAGTCGGTCCCTTCGCTTACCGGGATGGGCGCCGGCTCCTCATCCTGATCGTGCTCCTGCTTGCTGGGTGGCTCCTGCTACGCGCCCTCGTGCCGGTGCTGTTGCTTTTCGGAATCGTGATCTTGCTGGCGATGGTGCTGAATCCGCTCGTCGTTTATCTGGAACGGCGACGCATCCCTCGACCAGCCGGCGTTGCGCTTGTTCTGATCGCGCTGGCCACAATCGTAGTTTTGGTGGTTGCGGTGGCAGTGCCCACCTTTACCGATCAATTGCAATTGTTGATCCAGCGTGCCCCCGGCGCCTGGCAGTCGATTCGCGGTCATATCGCCGATTTCACCGAACGCTACCCCGCATTGCAAAACACCTTGCCCCAGGCCGACCAAATTGCCGCCACTGTCGGGAACCAGGCTGGCACAATGGCGAACGTGCTCCTGCGCTCAACCATCGGCGTGGTCGGCGGGCTTTTTATTTTCGTTTTTGCCGTTCTGCTTCTGATTTTTGTGCTTTCAAATCCGCGGCCGCTGATCGTTGGTTATCTGGCGGTTATACCAGATCGTCACCGCGAAAAGGCGCGGCGCACTCTGATCCGGATGATGGAACAGATGACGGCGTGGGCGCGTGGCGTCGCCATCAATGGCGTAATCACCGGTGCATCCACTGGCATTTTATTGTGGGCCGTGGGAGTACAGCCGGCATTCGTTTTTGGCGTTCTCGCATTTTTCGGCGAATTCTTGCCCAACATTGGGCCCGTCCTGGTTGCTTTCCCCGTGCTATTCGTCGCTCTCAGCATCAGCGTGACCAAGTTCTGGCTCGCGCTCGCGGCAATTTTATTCGTGCAACAGGTCGAGGTGAACTTCCTTGTGCCTTACATCCTTGGAAAAGAAATGCGGTTAAACCCAGTCCTCATTTTGTTTTTCACCGTCGCGATGGGCTGGCTCTTTGGCCTGGCCGGCGCCATCCTGGCTTTGCCCGCGGCTGCTCTAACCAAAATTGTCATCGAAGAATTTTATCTCCGTCCGCGAGAGGTCGATTACGCAGCGCTCGAACGCGATGCCGATCGAATTGTCCGCACCGAATCAGCTCACGATACTCTCCCTTTATGAATCGAATTGCTGCTTTCCTCATAGGTGCGGCGCTTGCGACCAACGCGCTTGCTCAGAAAATTTCCCTGGTCGGCGGTACCGCAATTAATCCGGCGGACGGCAAGATTGTTCAGAACGCCGTTGTCGTAATTAATGGCGACAAAATCGAGAGCACCGCCAGCCGAAAGGAAAGCGGTGTCCCAGTCGGCTCCCGCTGGATCGAGTGCGACGGCAAATTCATTCTGCCTGGCTACATCGATACCCATGTGCATTTTTTTCAATCGGGTGATCTTTTCACCCGGCCAGACGGCGCAGATCTCAACAGTGTGCGGCCGTACAAAGACGAAGTAGGCTGGATCAAATCGCATTTAGCCGACAGTTTTGCGCGCTATTTGCGCTGCGGCATTACCAGCGTCGTCGATGTCGGAGGGCCAATGTGGAATTTCGACGTGCGGAAAACTGCGGATTCGACCGCCAAAGCGCCGCGCGTCGCGGTGGCCGGACCTTTAATTTCAAGCGTCTCGCGCGAGAAACTCGATCTTGGCGATCCGCCAATCGTGAAGATCGATACGCCCGATCAAGCGCGCGAGTTCGTGCGTAAACTCGCCACGCAAAAGCCGGACTTGGTTAAAATCTGGTACATCGTCGATCAGGATCATCCGGTTGGTTCGTTCCGCCCGATCGTCCGCGCCACGATTGAAGAAAGTCACGCCCATAAGCTTCGTGTAGCCGTTCATGCAACTGAATTGGAAACAGCGCGTGCCGCGGTTGAGGAAGGGGCCGATGTCCTTGTCCACAGTGTCATCGACAAACCCGTCGATGACGCGTTCGTGAAGTTACTGAAGGATCGGCACACGATTTTGTGTCCGACGCTCGTCGTCTTTGAGCGCTATGGCCGCACCTTCGCCAATAGACTCAACCTTACTCCCGAAGAAAAAGCGTGGGGCAATCCGGAAGTGATCGCATCGCTCGATGTGACGAAGATCCCGCCGGATAAACTGCCCGAGCGGATCAAGACGGTGCTGGCCAAGCCGGACGAGGCGCTCGAGCGCATTAAGAAAACCTACGATGTCGCGTTCAAGAATCTAAAAACGTTGGAGGATGCTGGAGTTACGATCGCAGCCGGCACCGACGCGGGAAACATCGGCACCATTCACGGTCCAGCTTTGTTCCGCGAGTTTCAATTGATGAAGGAAGCCGGGCTGACGCCGATGCAGATTTTGCAATGTGCTACTTCGAACGCGGCGCAGTTGTTCGGCGGCGAAACCGGCGCGCACATCGGCAGAATCGAAAAGGGATGTTTCGCCGATCTCGTTGTTCTGAACTCGAATCCGGCCGATGACATCGCACGCGCCTCGGATATCGAGAGTGTGATGAAAAATGGTGTGCTTTACTCCGCGAATAATCTTCTGACCGCGCCCGCACCCTAGCGCAATCATGCGGCGCAAAGGTTGGGCGGTCGCAGCGGTTGCAATTTTGCTAATCGCTGGCGCGATTGGAATCGCCTGGCTCAATCCGCAGTTAACTCACTACATCGAGAGTGATCGTTTTCGCGCGGAATTGGAAAAAGAGACGGCCAAGGGGTTGCATTTTTCGAACGGACAATACGCGCCGATTCATCGCAAGGGTTTTCTGACCGCAGCGTCGGACCGCTTTCAAGCTGACAGCGGCCGCAAGGCGCTGCGCGCGATCGATGCGCATGGCATCACCGCCAGGTTTAATCCATGGGGAATATTCTTGAGGCGCTGGCAGCTCGACGACGTCCATATCGATTCAGGCGAAGTCGAAATCCAAACCTACACGCCTAAAACGGGGCCAAGCCCTGCCAAACCCTGGTTCCAAGTTTTCCTCCCGCAGCGCGTTTATCTTAAGCACGTCGAAGCGAATCCGGCCGATGTGATCTGGCGTTTTCGGGGCGAGAAAGGCGGGTTCTTCGGAACGGACCTCGCCATCACGCCACATGGACGGGACTTCAACTATCAAGCGAGCGGCGGGACTTTAAAGATGGCGCTGATTCCGAATTTGCAATTGCGCGACACGCATCTGCTCATCACCAGGAAATTGCTTACGCTTTACAATCTTGATCTGCAGCCGCGTGACGACCCGACCGGCAGCATTCACGCTGAAGGAAAGGCGGGCACAGGTGAGGATCGGAGCATCGATTTCAATTTTAATTTCGAACACATTCCGGTTGAAGAATGGCTGCCGAAATCATGGCGGGAACACATCAGGGGCAGCGCTTCGGGAAAAATTTCATGGCGCGGGAAAGATCCGAAGCTGGAGAATTCCACGGGTGAGGCCACGTTGCGCCTGGATGGCGGCCGTATCATCGAACTATCGTTTCTGGAAAACGTGGCGAAGATCACGAAGGAGAAAGCACTTGAGCGGTTGACGCTAAATGATTGTTCCTTCGCCCTGGAGTGGAACTATCCGAGAGCGGAAATCAAAAACATTGCAATCGAAGAGAAGGGCAAATTTCGCGCGGAAGGAAGGATCCAAGTCGAAAAGAAAGAGTTAAGCGGGGCGATCGAGCTGGGAGTTGCGCGCTATTTGCTGGATTGGTTACCGAAGTCTGAAGAAGTTTTCCCACACCAACACGATGGTTACCTTTGGACAACCGTGCGTTTGTCCGGAACGATTGAGGCGCCGCAGCAAGACTTAAGTCCGCGTATCATGGAAGTCCTCAAGGAGAATCCGGGCGCAGCGCTCGGGCTTTTGCTCCGCGAATTTGGCGAGTGGTTGAAAAACGCATTCGGCGGCGAGTAACCTATCTTCCGTCATCCTGAGCGAAGTCGAAGGATCTCGATGCGAAACCTTTAAAATGACTTCACGGGATTCCCCTCGACTGTCACTCAGGACGATAGAGAGCGAGTTTCACTACAGTGGACGGAGGGCACGGTAATCGATTAGATTACCTCCATCATGGCTGATGTAACTATCGAAACGATTAAGAACGGCCCTTACATTGTGAAAGGAGCGGTTGAGCTCATCGACGCGGACGGAAACGCGTTTCCGGTGGAGAAACGCATGGCGCTTTGTCGTTGCGGCGCGTCCACCACCAAGCCGTTTTGCGACGGCACCCATTCGAAGATTGGGTTTCAAGCGGCGGAAAAAGCAGTTCCCGAATCCGCCGAAAGCTAAGGCCGGGAAGCAGCAACTGACTGATAGTCATTGAACGCAATGCCGAGAACGCGTTCTTTATTTTAATGAGAATTCGCTTTTCGCTCGTTAGCGCCGGCGTGGTTTGCACTATGGCTTTGCTGAATCTCTCTGGCGCAGAACCGTTGCCGCAGACGCCGAAGAAACCAGTTACGGATGAATACCAGGGAGTGAAGGTCGAAGACAATTATCAGTGGCTGGAACAGGATGATGATCCGGCGGTCAAAGCCTGGTCGGACGCGCAGAGTCGGCGGACGCGCGAGTACCTCGACAAGTTGCCGGACCGTACCGCGATCGAGAAACAATTGACCGATTGGTACGCAAAAACGTCGCCGACCTATTCCGGCATTGTTTCGCGGCCGGGCATTTTGTTCGCCCGGAAGTTTCAACCACCAAAGCAACAGCAAATCCTTGTGACGCTGGCCTCAGCCGATGCGCTGAACTCGGAGAAAGTGGTGCTCGACCCGAACAAGCTCGATCCTTCAGGGAAGACCGCGATCGATTGGTTCGTTCCGTCGCGCGACGGCAAATATGTGGCGATGTCGATTTCGCAAGGCGGGAGCGAAGATGGAACGTTGCACATTTATGAGACAGCGACCGGCAAAGCGCTGAAAGATTCAATTGCACACGTGCAATATCCCACCGCCGGCGGCAGCGCAGCCTGGAACGCCGATGGAACGGGAATTTATTACACGCGATTTCCCCGCAAAGGCGACCGACCAGAAGCGGATCTGAATTTTTATCAGCAGGTTTACTTTCATAAAATCGGAACGGCCGATTCCGGGGACACCTATTCCATCGGCAAAGACTTTCCTCGCATCGCCGAGATCAAGCTCGAAGCGTCCCACGATGGAAAATACATTCTCGCTACCGTCGCGAACGGCGATGGCGGTGATTTCGCGCATTACCTCCTGGGGCCGGATGGAAACTGGAAGCAGCTAACGCAGTTCAGTGATCAAATTAAAGCGGCGCGGATCGGGCGTGATGACGCGCTGTATCTGCTCTCGCGGGCCGACGCGCCGCGCGGGAAAATTTTGCGGGCTGCCCTGGATAAACCGAAGCTAGCGAATGCAACGGTGATCGTTTCGTCCAGCGAAGCGGTAATTCAGTTCATGGAACCGACCGCCGAAGCGATTTCCGTCGGCGATTTGCTCGGCGGACCATCGCAAATTCGACGCTTCGCCTTGGACGGCACCGGCGAAACAATCGTGCCCATTCCAAGCATCTCCGCCGTCACGGAGATGGAATCATTGGAGGATAACTCGCTTCTCTTTCGCGATGTCAGTTATACCGAACCGGCAGCCTGGTTCCATCTCACTGGAAATGCTCCACCAAAAAAGACGGCGTTGGTCGATAGCTCACCGGTTTCATTTGCTGACATCGAAGTGAGTCGCGAAATCGCGACTTCGAAGGATGGCACGAAGGTTCCGTTGAACATCATTCGCAAAAAGGGAACAAAGCTGGACGGGAATAATCCGGTGCTGCTTTACGGTTACGGCGGCTACGGCGTCAGCATGCAGCCGGGCTTTGATTTTACACGGCGGCTCTGGTTCGATCGTGGCGGCGTTTGGGTAGTCGCGAATATCCGCGGGGGCGGCGAGTTCGGCGAGGACTGGCACAAGGCGGGAAACCTGACCAAAAAGCAAAATGTCTTCGATGATTTCGCGGCCGCCGCTCAATATTTAATTAACGAGAAGTGGACGCGCCCGGAAAAACTGGCGATCCTCGGAGGCAGTAATGGAGGCCTACTGATGGGAGCAATGATCACGCAGCACCCGGATTTGGTCCGAGCAGTGGTGTCGGCGGTCGGGATTTACGACATGCTGCGCGTCGAGCTTGCTCCCAACGGCGCGTTCAATGTTACCGAATTCGGAACGGTCAAGGACCCGGATCAGTTCAAGGCCCTCTATGCCTACTCGCCCTATCATCATGTTGCCGACGGCACGAATTATCCCTCGATCTTGTTCATGACCGGGGCGAACGACGGGCGGGTTGCGCCGTATCATTCGCGCAAAATGGTGGCGCGCCTAGACGAAGCCAACAAGTCAAGCAATCCGATCTTGCTGCGCACCAGCACCAGCTCCGGACACGGAATTGGCACGGCCTTGAGCGAGCGAATTAAACAGCTCGCGGACGAATATTCGTTTCTTTTCGCGCAATTGGAAATGCGGCCGCATTGATTCATAGCGGACGCGTGTTCGCGCGGCAACCTCCGTTTCTGTGGTGGCAGGCGTGTCGCCTGCAGCAGCCGACACGGCTGCCTCTACAGAAATGCAGTGCCTTAGCGTCTAGTCTTGGACGAAGGCACCCCTTGGGATTAAGGAAAGCTTGGCGCGGGACAAGCTTCACGATAAAGCATGTCGGCTGTGAATCCGAGATTCTCGCTGCGCCTCGCGGTGGCATTTTTCGCCGGATCGGTTGCGGTCGAGATGGTGAACGCGCAGGATGGCAGGACCGACGCACGCGGCTCTTTTGGTGTGCCACTGCAGCCCTTCTCGCTGCACGAAACGGCTGACGCTTCGCCCCGCGCCGAACCAATTCGGGTTGCCTATTACGCACCGCGGACACAACCGGCACTGGCACCACGCGCTGAGTCGGCCGAAGACGATCTCGAAACAACCAATGCGTTTCCGGAAATTAACTCGAACCGGCCGGTGGTTGCGGGTGACCGCGCGATTTTGCGCAATGGAATGGCCTACGCACCGTCACGGGCGCCGGATAATATCAAGAATGCGATTTGGGCCGTGAATACGCTCCGACGCAAACCGTACGTGTGGGGTGGTGGGCACGGCTCGTTTAATGATTACGGATATGACTGCTCGGGCGCGGTTTCGTTCGCCTTGCATTACGCGGGATTACTGGACGCGCCGTTGCCCTCGAATGATTTTCGTCGTTACGGGAAACGCGGGCGCGGGCGTTGGATCACGATTTATTCGCGCGATGGGCACACCTTCGCCATCATCGCCGGTTTGCGCCTCGATACCACCGATATGCGCGACGGCGGCGCCGTCGGACCGCGCTGGTATGCGGAGGGGCGCGACACGCACGGCTTCGGCGCACGTCATCCTGCCGGCTGGTAGAACGATTTCGGGTTCTCCTGCGCCCGAACCCGTTTTTCACCCCCCGCGCGGCCTTATTCCTCTATTACTTCCGCCTCAATTCAAATCAAAATGCTGTCCTCCTGAATGACAGCTCCTTAAAGGCGAGGTAAATTCTGGGCCTGATGTACCCGCCCAAGCTGAATAATATCATCAACCTTTTCGAATTGCTCCCGGAAGACGAGCGCCGGGAGACGCTCGTCTCCTATGCCGACAACGCACGGAAACAGGAACCGCGCGAGGGCGAGCAATTCGATTTGCAGGATATCCGCAAAGATGAGGAATGCGCGGACACCGTCGGCGTTTATTTGCACGTCGATGAAAACGGCAAGGCCCACATTAGGATGACACTCGGGCCCGAAGTGCAAACCCTTACCCGGGCAATGACGGCGATTCTTTGCAAAGGACTTGAAGGCGCAACCCCGCAGGAAATTCTTGATCTGCCGAGCGATTTCGTGACACGAATTATCGGCGCCGAACTGGTGCGTGTGCGCAGTCAAACCACCTATTACGTGCTGACCCGGATCAAAGGCATTTGCAAGGTTTACCTAGATCGCCAGCGCATGGCGGTGGCGTAGCGTGGTCGGAACACAGGCTTTCCAGCCTGTGCGCCCAGCGGAGTTGCACTCCGCTGAACTGGCGAAGCGGCAATGTTGGGTCCAGCAGCGGGTTTCAAACCCGCTGGGCGCACAGGCCACCGACCTGTGTTCCAATGACGATTCTCTCGTGACGCGCTCTCGTTTTCGCCTAACGTTCCCGCCGCGCAATGCCGCGAAATAACGAGCTCGAAAAAATTTTACTTATCGGCTCCGGTCCAATTGTGATCGGGCAAGGCTGCGAATTTGATTATTCCGGGGTGCAAGCGTGCAAGGCATTGCGCGAGGAAGGCTACCGGGTGGTGCTGGTAAACTCGAACCCGGCCACGATTATGACCGATCCGGAGTTCGCCGACCGTACCTATATAGAACCAATTACGGCGGAGGTGATCGAGGCCATCATGGAGCGGGAAAAGCCGGACGCGATCCTGCCCACGATGGGCGGGCAGACCGCGCTCAATGCCGCAATGGAACTGAACCGCAATGGCGCGCTCGCCCGACACAATGTGAAGTTGATCGGCGCCAACGCGCAGGCAATCGCGAAAGGGGAGGACCGACAGCTCTTCAAAGAGGCGATGTTACGCATCGGACTTGATGTGCCGCGTTCCGGTATCGCGCACTCGGTGGAGGATGCAGGTAAAGTCGCCGATGCCATCGGTAGTTTTCCGCTCATCATCCGGCCCGCCTTCACCCTCGGTGGCAGCGGAGGCGGCATCGCCTACAATCGCGAAGAGCTGGCGGAAATCGCCGGGCGCGGACTCGCCATCTCACCGGTCAACGAGGTGCTCATCGAAGAGTCGTTAGTCGGTTGGAAAGAATTCGAGATGGAGGTAATGCGCGACCGGGCGGATAACTGCGTCGTCGTTTGCTCGATCGAAAATTTCGATCCGATGGGCATTCACACCGGCGATTCAATCACGGTCGCGCCGGTGCAAACGCTGACCGACAAGGAATTTCAAATGATGCGCGACGCCGCTTTTGCCGTAATTCGCGAAATCGGGGTCGAGACCGGCGGCTCGAATATTCAATTTGCGGTTAACCCGGAGAACGGCCGCATGGTCGTGATTGAAATGAATCCACGAGTCTCACGTTCGAGTGCGCTGGCATCAAAGGCGACCGGATTCCCGATTGCCAAGATCGCGGCCAAACTGGCAGTCGGTTACACCCTCGACGAGATCAAAAACGACATTACCCGCGAAACGCCGGCCAGTTTCGAGCCGACAATCGATTATTGCGTCGTCAAAGTCCCACGTTTCACCTTCGAAAAATTCCC
>WNGC01004706.1_pt1 | contig 12054 bp, 3 predicted proteins | sample 5400051 | NCBI WGS metagenome assembly WNGC01 (sample SAMN13153368, study PRJNA577476) | soil metagenome | isolation source: 20 cm soil or saprolite under grassland replicate 2 | place: USA:California | collected 2016-06-15 | reverse complement strand
TGGCGCCGCCGGAAGAGCTGGTGCCGGTCACCGTGATCGTCATCGTGTGGCTCACGTCAGGCGCAAGACCTGAGGCGGAGAACACCGGCTCTGAGGTCAAGTTGCTACCGGCAGGGCCGGCGGTGTCTACCGTGGCCGGTGCACCGCCGTCGATGGAGACGGTGGCGATCCCGCAGAGGCTGCATTTGACGCCGATCCAGGTCAGCGCCGTGCCTGTGAAGTTAAACGTCGCGCTGGCCCCTGTGCCGTTGGAAGCGACGACGGTGCCGCCGCTAAAGGTTCCGGTCTCCGCGCCGTAGGTCGGCCACCACTCGGTGTAGGTTGCGGCGCTCTCCTCGGAGCGAATCGTAGGTTGCGCGGAGACGGCCGCGGTCGCGAGTGGCTTGACCACGACGTCAGCAATCTTCGCGACGAAGGCGTCGTTGCACGGGAGGCCAAAGAAGCAGGTTCCCCCACCGAAGCTGGTCTGAAAGGCTCCCGGCGTTATCGGGAAGTCGGAGGATTCGGTAGCACCCGTCACGTAGGCGTTGCCGTTGGCGTCCACGGCGATGCTGACGACAGAGTTGCCGCTGTCATTGCCAGTGCCGCCGAGGTAGCTGGAGTAAACGAGGGCCGAGCCCGTGGGATTGAGCTTCGATACGAAGACATCCGTACCGCCGCCGGAGACAGGCTGGAAGGCTCCCGCTGTCGTCGGGAAGTCAGTCGAGTCGCTCCACCCCGCCACATAGGCGCTACCGACCTTGTCCACCGCGATCGCGTATCCCAGTTCCCTGCCGCTGCCGCCGAGGTAGGTGGAGTAGACGAGGGCAGAACCGGTGGAGTCGAGCTTGGTCACGAAGCCATCCTCGCAATGGGTAGCCATAAAGGGGTCGCAGATCCCCGCACCGACGCTGGTCTGAAAGGCCCCTGCGGTTGTCGGGAAGTTGGTGGAGTTGGTCTGGCCCGTCACGTAGGCGTTGCCGTCGGCGTCCACGGCGATCCCGTGGCCGCTGTCGAAGATATTGCCGCCGAGGAAGGTTGAGTACACGAGGGCGGAGCCGGTGGGATTGAGCTTCGCCACGAAAGCGTCGGCGGAGCCGCCGAAAGCGGCCTGGAAGGCCCCCTTAGTCGTCGGAAAGTTAGGTGAATCGGCTCCGCCTGTCACGTAAGCATTGCCGTCGGCGTCGACGGCGATCCCTTCGCCGTGGTCTGAGAACATGCCGCCAAGGTACGTGGAATAGACGAGGGCGGAGCCGGCGGGGTTGAGTTTCGCCACGAAAGCGTTCTGCGAGCCGCTGATCGTGGTCTGGAAGGCCCCGGCAGTTGTCGGAAAGTTGGCTGAGTCAGTTGGACCAGTCACATAGGCGTAGCCGGCGGTGTCCACAGCGATGCCAAAGCCGCTGTCGGAATTGCTTCCGCCGAGGAAAGTGGAATAGATGAGGGCCGAGCCCCTGGGATTGAGCTTTGTGACGAAGGCGTCGCCGGCGCCCGAGTTGACGCGCTGGAATGCTCCTGGAGTCGTCGGGAAATTGTCGGAACCACTAATGCCCGTCACGTAGGCGTTGCCGCCGGCGTCCACGGCGATCCCGAAGCCCCTGTCACTGCTACTGCCGCCGAGGTAGGTCGAGTAGACGAGGGCCGAGCCGGTGGAGTTGAGCTTCGTCACAAAGGCGTCGTAGAAGCCACCGGCGAATGAAGTCTGCAAGACCCTGGGGGTTCTCGGGAAGTTGATAGAGAGGGTTTCGCCTGTCACATAGGCGTTCCCGGCAGCGTCCACGGCAATTCCTCTGCCCCGGTCATCGTTACTGCCGCCGAGGTAGGTGGAGTAGGCGAGCACCGGGTCGATGACCAGCGGCCGATTGCGATCAAATGCAGCCAGTTTGAAGCCGACCCGCTTCGCGCCTTTCAGTACGTAGCCACCTTCAATCTCTGTCCTGACGCCGTCCATCTCTTGATAGACGACGGGTTTGTGCTGGCGTATCTCGTTACCGGCAACGCGCAGCACTAGCTCGCCCTGGGCGTCGATCTCCAACTTGTCGGCGCCCTTGAAACCGAGCACGATTCTCTTCGGATCGGCTCCGGGTGCGACGACGAAGTCGTACTCGAGTTGTCGCTGGTTGCCGTAGTAGACGAGATCGATGCCGGGATAGACCTCGCGGTAGTGAACCTTGGCGTAGGTCGGAACGTCGGTGTGCCCCTTCGCCGGATCCTTGCCGATAAAGTAGTTCGCCTTGCCGGGAAGTTGATCGAGGCCGCTCACGCGCGGCTTCCGCGACGCACCCACAAGGCTCATGCGCAGCGCGACCGGCTTTGCTTGCGGCCGCGCATCGCGTTTTGCATCCGGGTTCGGCTTGGCGAGGACGAGCACTGCTTCGTCGGCGGTAAGGTAGAGGCTATAGCCGGCACCGCGCGAGAGGAAGCGCACGTCCTTATGGATCTGTCCTTGGTTTGCTTCGAAATGAAGAGGCAGCTTGCCGTAGCTTTCGCTGATGCGAGCATCCGATGCAGCGGCCACCGGCAAGGCGAAGCCGGCAAGGAAGGACAGCACGAGGATGTTGCAAGACAGTAGTAACGTACGTTTGGACATGATTCCTCCTCGAATTCTCTGACTGAAGTCGGTCGATCTGGTCGTATCTCTAGCGGTTGTTCGTCACGGTGACGGTGGAACTCGCCTGCGCGCTGTTGCCGGCCTGGTCGGTCAGCGTGTAGCTCACCGTGTACACCCGCCCGGAGCTGCCCTCCGCGCGCTCGGCACGCAGCTGCAGCGTATCGCCGCTCACCACCCAGTCGGGTGAGGTACCGTCGCCGCCTCCGGTCACGGGCTCGCTGCTGCTCACGAACGGACCGGAGACGGTCACCGGCCCGCCGCTCGCATCGGAAACCGTTAAGGAAGGCGTGACCGTCACCAGCCGACGGTTGGGTGGCCACAGCTGCGGCGGCGACAAGGAGAGCGTCCCGCTGGGCGGAGTCTGGTCGATCCGCACCACCAGGGTTCGGCTTGCCTCGGGATTGCCGGCGTTGTCGGTCGCGTTGAAGCTGACGGTGTTCACGCCGTCGCTGGAGAGCGTGAACGAGGCCGTCGCGCCGTTCACCGTGATGGGCGCACCGGCGTTGACGCTGTAAGTGATCGACTTGACCCCGCTGCCGCCGCCGTTATCGGTGGCGCTCAAGGTGACCGTGACCGGAGAATTGTTCCAGCCTGCGGCGTTCGCGGCCGGACTCGAAGCCGCGGTCGTGTTGGGTGCAATGTTGTCCTCGATGAACTTGACGACGAAGGCGTCCGCAGGAGGTCGCTGGCAGCAGATGAGGCCGGCAAGCCCAGGCTGAAAGCTCCCTGCTGTCGTCGGGAAACGGGTCGAATTGCTGCTACCCGTTATGTAAGCATTTCCGTTGGGGTCCACTGCGATCCCGAGGCCCGCGTCAAAATCATTGCCATCGATAAAGGTGGAATAGACGAGAGCCGAGCCGGTGGGATTGAGCTTCGTGAAGAAAGCGCCGGACCCATTGAAGCCGCCGCCGCAGCAGCGCTGGAACGCATCGGGGGTCGTCGGGAAGCTGGGCAAATTCGTTGAGCCCGTGACGTAGGCGTTGCCGGCAGCGTCCACAGCGATGCTTTTGCCTTCGTCAGTGCCGCTGCCGCCGAGATAGGTGGAATAGACCAGAGCCGAGCCTGAGGGGTCGAGCTTTGTGACGAAGGCGTCGCCACCGAAAGCCAGTCTGCCGCCGAATGTGGTCTGAAAAGCTCCCGCAGTCGTCGGAAAATTCTGCCCCGCTGAACCCGTTACATAGGCGCTGCCAGCGGCGTCCACGGCGATCCCATTGGCGCCGCCGCCGACTCCGAGGTAGGTCGAATAGACAAGGGCCGAGCCCGAAGGATTGAGCTTCGTCACGAAGGCACCGCCGCTGCCGGCGGGTTGGAAGGCGCCAGCCGTCGTCGGAAAGTTGGCGGAGAACGTCATTCCCGCCACGTAGGCGTTGCCACCGGAATCCACGGCGATCCCGAAGCCCCAGTCATAGGTGTTGCCGCCGAGATAAGTGGCATAGACGGGGGCGGAGCCGGTGGGATCGATCTTCATAACGAAGGCGTCCTGGTCTCCCGCGAACGTTGTCTGGAACGCCCCTATCGTCGTCTGGAAATTGGGGCCGGCGATGCCCGTCACGTAGGCGTTGCGGTCGGCATCGAGCGCGACCCCGTTGCCCGAACCGTTAAAGAGAATGGAATAGATGAGGGCCGCGCCGGCGGGGTCGAGCTTCGCCACGAAGCCCGAGCCCGTTACATAGGCGTTGCCGTCGGTGTCCACGGCGACCGCTCCGCCTTCGCCACCGCCGTTGATGTTGAGGTAAGTGGAATAGACCAGGGCGGAGCCGGTGGGATCGAGCTTGGTGAGGAAGCCGCGCCCCCTGGCGGTGGGCTGGAAGGCTCCCGCCGTCGTCGGGAAGTCGAAGGAGGGTGTATTGCCTGTTACATAGGCGTTGCCGGCGGCATCCACTGCGATCCCGAGGCCGAAGTCACCGGCACCGCCACCGAGGTAGGTGCCATAAGAGAGCACCAGCGGATCGATGATGAGCGGCCGGCTCGCGTCATACGCGGCCACCTGAAAACCGACGCGATTTGCGCCTTTGCGTACGTAGCCTCCGGCGATCTCGCGCCGCACTCCGTCGATATCCTGGTAGATGACGGGCTTACGCTGATGCAGGTTTGCACCGGCCGCGTGCAGCACCAGCTCGCCCTGCGCGTTGATCTCGAGTTTGTCCGCGCCTTTGAAACCGAGCACGATCTTCTTCGGGTCCGCGCCCGGTGCGACGACGAAGTCGTACTCGAGCTGGCGCTGGTCGCCGTAGTAGACGAGATCGATGCCGGGATAGACCTCGCGGTAGTGCACCCTTGCGTAGGTCGGCACGTTGGTGCGCCACTTCGAGCGATCCTTGTCGATGAGGTAGTTCGCTTTGCCGGGGAGTTCGTCGAGCCCGGTTACCTGCGGCTCGCGCGCGGCGCCCACGAGACTCATGCGGAGGGCGACCGACTTCGCTTGCGCTTTCGTTTCCGGCGTGCTGCGAGCACCGCGTTTCGCATCCGGGTTCGACTTCGCGAGGACGAGCACCGCCTCGCCGGCAGTCAAATAGACGCCGTAGCCCGGACCGCGCGAGAGGAAGCGCACGTCTTTGTGCGCCTGGCCGTGGTTCGCCTCGAAGTGCAGCGGCAATTTTCCATAGCTTTCGCTCGCGCGAGCTGCAGCAAACGCGACCGCCGGCAAAGCAAGGCTCGCAAGGAAGGACAGCACGAGGATGCTGCAAGACGACAGTAGTAACGGATGTTTGGACATGATTCCTCCTTGAATTCTCTGATTCGCTCTCGGTCGACCCCGCTCGTATCTCTAGCGGCTTTTGGGCACGGTGACGGTGGAGCTCGCTTGCGCGCTGTTGCCGGCCTGGTCGGTCAGCGTGTAGCTCACCGTGTACACCCGCCCGGAACTGCCTTCCGCGCGCTCGGCGCGCAGCTGCAGCGTATCGCCGCTCACCACCCAGTCGGGCGAGGTATCGTCGCCGCTCCCGGTCACGGGCTCGTTGCTGCTCACGATCGGACCCGAGACGCTCACCGGCCCGCCGCCGGCATCGGAGACAGACAGCGAGGGCGTGATCGTCACCAGCTTGTGGTTCGGTGGCCACAGCGGTGACGGCGACAAGGAGAGCGTCCCGCTGGGCGGAGTCTGGTCGATCCGCACCAGCAGGGTCCGGCTTGCCTCGGGATTGCCGGCATTGTCGGTCGCGTTGAAGCTAACGGTGTACACGCCGTCGGTCGAGAGCGTGAACGAGGCCGTCGCGCCGTTCACCGTGACCGCTGCACCGGCGTTGACGCTGTAGCTGATCGACTTGATCCCGCTGCCGCCGCCGTTATCGGTGGCGCTCAAGGTGACGGTGACCGGAGAGTTGTTCCAGCCTGCAGCGTTCGCGGCCGGACTCGAAGCCGCGATCGTGTTGGGCGCAGTGCTGTCGTCAATGAATTTGGCGACGAAGGCGTCAGAGGCGCGAGGGCCGCGGGGGAATGCCGCATTGCCGCCGCCGCCGAAGACAGACTGGAACGCCCCTGGAGTTGTCGGGAAGTTGGTGGAGCCGGCAGAGCCCGTCACGTAGACATTACCGGAGCTGTCCCGGGCGATCCCGGCACCCCAGTCGGGGCCGGTGCCGCCGAGGTAAGTGGAGTAGATAAGGGCGGAGCCGGTGGCGTTTAGCTTCGTAACGAAGGCATCGCTGGAGCCGCCGAAGCTGGACTGGAAAGCTCCCGGCGTCGTTGGGAAAGTGCCGGAGTAGGTGATACCCGTCACGTAGGCGTTGCCATTGGCATCCACGGCGATTCCATTGCCCGCGTCATCTTCAGTGTCGCCGAGGTAGGTGGAATAGACGGGGGCAGAGCCGGTGGGGTCGAGCTTGGTCACGAACCCACCGGCAAAGGTAGTCCGGAAGGCTCCCGCCGTTGTTGGGAAGTTGCTGGAAGATGTAAAACCTGTTACGTAGGTGTTGCCGTCAGCGTCCACGGCGATATCGCCGCCAAACTCACGGCCAGGGTGCTCGACATTCCCAATGTTCCCTCCGAGGTAAGTGGCATAGACAAGGGCCGAACCGGCGGGGTCGAGCTTCGCCACGAAGGCGTCGTAGAGGCCGCCAGCGAAGGTAGGCTGGAAAGCCCCTGCGGTTGTCGGGAAGTTGGTAGAGGAAGTGGTGCCCGACACATAGGCGTTGCCGTCGGAGTCCAAGGTGATTCCGGAACCCCAGTCAGCGCTACTGCCGCCGAGGTAGGTCGAGTAGATGAGAGCGGAGCCCGTGGAATTGAGCTTCGCCACGTAGGCGTCGTAGACACCGCCGGCCAGGGCCGGTTGGAGAGCGCCAGTCGTCGTCGGGAAGTTCGTCGAGCTGGTTAGCCCCGTGATATAGGCGTTACCCGCGGCGTCCACCGCGATTCCCCCTCCCTGATCATCGCCCGAGCCGCCGACGTAGGTGGAGTAAACGAGACCCGAGCCCGTGGAATTGAGCTTGGTCACGAAGCGGTCGGTCGAGCCGCCGAAAGCGGTCTGAAAAGCTCCCGGCGTCGTTGGGAAATCGCTGGAGGAGGTGTGACCCGACACGTAGACGCTGCCGTCGGCGTCCAACTCGATGCCGCCGCCGCTCTCAGCGCCGCTGCCGCCGAGGTAGGTAGAGTAGATGAGCGCCGAACCGGAGGGGTTGAGCTTCGTCACGAAAACGTCAAAAGAAGGAGCGCCGGCGGTCTGGAAGGCGCCCGCCGTCGTCGGGAAGTCATCGGAGAAGGTGTCACCCGTTATATAGGCGTTGCCGTCGGCGTCCACTGCGATGCCGGTGCCGTGGTCATTGCCACGGCAGCAATTGCCGGTGATAGCGCCGCCGCCGCTGCCGAGGTAGGTGGAGTAAGACAGCACCGGATCGATGACGAGCGGCAGGCTGCGGTCGTACGTAGCGAGCTTGAAGCCGACCCGCTTCGCGCCTTTCAATACATAAGCTCCGTCAATTTCGCGGCGGACCCCGTCGATCGTCTGGTAGATGACAGGCCGGCGCTGGCGAACGATGCCCGCAGCCGTATGAAGCACGAGATCCCCCTCAGCATTGATTTCGATCTTTTCCGCGCCCTCGAAATCGAGCACGATCTTTTTCGGGTTGGCACCGGGGGCCACCACGAAGTCGTGCTCCAACTCGCGCTGATTGCCGTAATAAACGAGGTCGATACCGGGATAGACCTCGCGGTACTGCACCTTCGCGTAAGTCGGGACATGGGTGCGCCACCTCGCCGGATTGTTGTCGATGAAGTAGTTCGCCTTGCCGGGCAGCTCGTCGATCCCGCCCACCCGCGGCTTGCGCACCGCGCCCACCAGGCTCATGCGCAGCGCGACCGCTTTCACCTGGGTCGTCTTTGCGCCGGGCCACGCTGGCGTGGCTCCTTCGCGTTTTGCGTCCGGGTTCGGCGCGGCGAGCACGAGGACGGCCTCGTTAGCGGTGAGATACAGGCTGTAGCCGGCACCGCGCGAGACGAATTGCACGTCCTTGTTGGTCTGTCCCTGGTTCGCTTCGAAGTGAAGCGGCAGCTTGCCGTAGCGCTCGCTGATACGAGCGTCGGCCAAAGAGGCGGCGGGAACGGCAAAGCTGAACAGGAATGAAAGCAGGACGAGCGGACTACGAGGACTATTCGAGGCGTGCTGCGACATGACGATCTCCTCTCTTCACCTCTTGCTTCGCAGAAACTTCTGCTTTACGGCTGGTCCGCTACCGCCACTTGCTGCGACGCGCCGGCAAGGGAAACTGCGGCCAGGACGGTCCCGATCGGATTCACGACCTCGCTGGCGTAGTCGTAGCCGGCCACGGCCAGGTAAACCCCGTTTTCGATTGCCCGCGCATGCACGAGGGAATCTCGCCCGCCCCAGGCCGGAACGAGCAGCAGCTCCGCGCCCTGCAGCGCGGCCTCGCGCGCAGGTTCCGGAAACGAGGTGTCGTGGCATATCAGCAGCCCGACCCTCCCGATGTCCGTATCGAAGACCGGCACGGAGGTTCCTGGCGCCATACCCGCGGCGACATCCTGGACCGGGAGCTGAACCTTCTGGTACTTGCCGATGATGCTGCCGTTTCGATCGAGCAGCACCACTGTGTTGTAGATGAGATCGCCCGTCCTTTCCAGCAACCCGAACGCGATATTGACGCGGTAGGAGCGGGCGATTGCGGCCAACGCGTCGGTACTGGGACCGGGAATGGTTTCGGCGTTGCTGTCCGGCGTTCCCCCGCCGCTGGTCATGTTCATGGTCTCGCCGAGGACCATGATGTCCGGGCGGTAGTTGATCGCCACCTGCTCGGCGTAGCGCGCGGCCCGTAGAACTGCTTCCTGGCCGCTCTCGCCGTTCCACACCGGACTGTTATAGATCGCGGCGACACGCACCTGGCGAGACGAGGGCAGGGCGACCGCCGTGAAGCTCAACTGGTCGAACGCGACTTGCCCATTCGGCGACCATTGCAGAACGAGTTCGACGTCGACCGCGGTGGTGCCGGCCGGCGACTGGATCACTTTGTCGAACAGCAGCGTTCCGTCCGGCTGCAAGCGAAAGTCCCAGATATAGTCGGGCGCGACGTCCGGACCGAACGAGCCCCGCCACCGGAGGAGGACCGTCACCCCCTCGCGCAGTAAGGAAATATTTGTAGGTAGCGCACGCGCGCGGAACCGATAGTGAAGCCCACCCTGAAGACCGGTAAGGCGCGTCGTCCATCCGCCATATACGTTCGGAACTCCGCTGCCATAGATGTTGAGCGTGTAGCTGAAGATGCCGTTCGATACAGACGTCGTCTGCGGGGCCGATACGGTTCGGGCGGCAAACGCACTCCAGGCGTCCGCATTTGCGGGCATGAGCTCCTGCGCCTGGAGAGGCAATGCGAGCAACGATCCGACAATAGACAGCAACGCGATGTTGCAAGACGGTAGTAACGTACGCTTGGACATGACCTCCTCCCTGAATTCTCTGAGCCGCTTCTCGGTCGACCGCGGCTGTATCTCTAGCGGCTGTTCTTCACGGTGACGGTGGAGCTCGCCTGCGCGCTGTTGCCGGCCTGGTCGGTCAGCGTGTAGCTCACCGTGTACACCCGGCCGGAGCTGCCTTCCGCGCGCTCGGCGCGCAGCTGCAGCGTATCGCCGCTCACCACCCAGTCGGGCGAGGTACCATCGCCGCCTCCGGTCACGGGCTCGCTGCTGCTCACGAACGGACCCGAGACGCTCACCGGCCCGCCGCTCGCATCGGAAACCGTTAGGGAAGGCGTGATCGTCACCAGCCGGCGGTTCGGGGGCCACAGCTGCGGCGGCGACAAGGAGAGCGTCCCGCTGGGCGGAGTCTGGTCGATCCGCACCACCAGCGTCCGGCTTGCCTCGGGATTGCCGGCGTTGTCGGTCGCGTTGAAGCTGACGGTGCTCACGCCGTCGCTGGAGAGCGTGAACGAGGCGGTCGCGCCGTCGACCGTGACCGGTGCGCCGGCGTTGACGCTGTAAGTGATCGACTTGACCCCGCTGCCGCCGCCGTTATCGGTGGCGCTCAAGGTGACGGTGACCGGAGAATTGTTCCAGCCTGCGCCGTTCGCAGCCGGACTCGAAGCCGCGGTCGTGTTGGGCGCGATGTTGTCCTCGATGAACTTCACGACGAAGACGTCGGCGAAGCCACCCCCCGGAGGAGTAGGAGGGCCGGCATAAGCCGTGTTGAAAGCTCCTGGCGTCGTTGGAAAGTCGTGGGAGAACGTCGAACCGATCACGTAAGCGTTGCCGTTGGCGTCCACAGCGATGTTTCTACCCATGTCCAGGTTGGAGCCGCCGAGGTAGGTGGAGTAGACGAGCGCCGACCCGTCGGGACTGAGTTTGGCCATGAAGGCGTCCTGCTCACCAGCGAGCAGCGGCTGAAAGGCGCCCGCCGTCGTTGGAAAGTTGATCGAGGTGGTCATGCCGGTCAGGTACGCACTGCCGCCAGCGTCGACGGTGATTCCCCCATCGAATTGATTGTCGTCTCCTATCCCGCCGAGGTAGGTCGAATAGACGAGGGCGGAGCCGGTTGGGTCGAGCTTGGTCACGAATGCGTCTGAGGCGCCGCCACCGAAGATGACCTGATAGGCCCCCACCGTGGTCGGAAAATCGGTGGAGTCGGTGCCGCCTGTAACGTACGCATTGCCGTTGGTGTCCACCGCGATTTTGCTAGTGCTGCGGCTCTCGCTTCCGCTCCCGCCGAGGTAGGTGGAATAGGCGAGGGCGGAGCCGGTTGGGTCGAGCTTGGTGACGAATGCGTCCAAGGCGCCGCCGGCGAATGTGGTCTGGAAGGCGCCCGCCGTCGTTGGAAAGTTGGCGGAGCTGGTTCCGCCCGTCACGTACGCGTTGCCGCTGGCATCCACCGCGATTCCGCCGTCGAATTGACCGTCATCTCCACTCCCGCCGAGATAAGTGGAATAGACCAAGGCCGAGCCCGAAGGGTTGAGCTTGGTGACGAAGGTGTCGGAGGCGCCGCCGGCGAATGCGGTCTGGAAGGCGCCCGCCGTCGTTGGAAAGTTGGCGGAGCGGGTGCCGCCCGCCACGTACGCGTTGCCGCTCGCATCCACTGCGATCGAAAAACCCATGTCAAAACTCGATCCCCCGAGGAGAGTGGAGTACACGAGGGCGGACCCGGTCGGGTTGAGCTTGGTTACGTACGCGTCGTCCCCGCCCTTGCGTGTGGTCTGGAAAGCCCCTGCCGTGACCGGGAAATTGAAAGATCCGGCCGACCCTGTCACGTAGGCGTTGCCATCGGCGTCCACGGCGATGGCGCCAGCGGAATCGCTGCTTCCGAAGGGGCCGGTGTTGCCGCCGAGGAAGGTCGAATAGACCAAGGCGGACCCGGTGGGATCGAGCTTCGCCACGAAGGTGTTTGAGGTTCCACCGACGCTCTTGTTGTCGGGCTGAAAGGCTCCCGGCGTCGCCGGGAAGCCAAAGCCGGCGGCGTTGCCAGTCACATAAGTGCTGCCCGTCGCGTCCACGGCGATCGCGACGCCATGGTCGCTGTTCCCGCCGCCGAGGAAGGTCGAATAAGAGAGCACCGGGTCGATGACGAGCGGCCGCGTCGTGTCGTATGCGGCAACCTTGAAGCCGATGCGCTTCGTTCCCTTCAGGACGTAACCGCCCTCGACCTTCGTCCTAACGCCATCCACTTCCTGGTAGATGGCGGGCTTGTGCTGGCGTACGACGTTTCCTCCCGCGTGCAGCATGAGATCGCCCTGGGCGTTGATCCGTAGCTTGTCCGCGCCCTTGAAGCCGAGCACGATCTTGTTCGGGTCGGCCCCCGGTGCGACAACGAAGTCGTACTCCAGTTGGCGCTGGTTGCCGTAATAGACGAGATCGATTCCGGGATAGACCTCGCGGTAGTGCACCTTCGCGTAAGTCGGAACGTTGGTGCGCCACTTCGAGCGATCCTTGCCGATAAAGTAGTTGGCCTTTCCGGGGAGTTCCTCATGCCCGTTCACCAGAGGCTTGCGCGTGGCACCCACAAGGCTCATTCGCAGCGCGACCGGCTTCGCTTGCGCCTT
>WNGC01012740.1_pt1 | contig 12055 bp, 10 predicted proteins | sample 5400051 | NCBI WGS metagenome assembly WNGC01 (sample SAMN13153368, study PRJNA577476) | soil metagenome | isolation source: 20 cm soil or saprolite under grassland replicate 2 | place: USA:California | collected 2016-06-15 | reverse complement strand
CACGCCAATACGCGCGGCGCCTTCGGCGACGGCGGGCAGCTTTCGTTCGCCGCCGAGGTGCAGCATTTCAGCGGCCAGCACGGCGCGCCGAGCATCGACGCGATCGGGCACATCGGCCGCGACGGTAAGCTTTTCGGCGGCGTGGACGCGGCGGCGGCGACCAGCAGCCCCGACGGCATAGGCGCGAGCGGCGTCGGCGCCAATCTCTCGATCGACAAGTTTCCCGCGGATCTGCTGCTGAACCGCGGCATCCTGCTCGATGTCGCGCGCATGATCCAGGGCGACTCGAGCCCGCTGCCTCCGAATTTCGAGATTACCGCCGCGCACCTCGAGCAGGCGGCGAAGCGCCAGCACGTCCAGCTAAGGAAAGGCGACACAGTCTTCATCCGCACCGGGTACGGCCCGCTGTTTAAGTCCAATCCCAGCGTCTACGCCGACCCGAACGCTTCACCCGGGCCCAGCGTCGATGGCGCGAATTTCCTGATCAGGAACGAGGCGCGCGTGGTCGGCGACGACACGCTGACGTTCGAGATGCGGCCGCCCATAATCAACCCGGGCAAGCCGAACTTTCAGGTCTTCCCCGTGCACATGCGCGTGATCGCCGATTCTGGGATCTACATCATCGAGAACCTGAACCTCGAGGAGCTGTCGGCGGCAAAGGCCTACGAGTTTGTCGTCGTCGTGCCGCCCTTGAGAATTCTCGGTGGCACGGGTTCCGCGCTGCGTGCTTTCGCGCTGGTGCCGCGCGACGACTGAAAGTCCAAAGGCGAAGTCGAGCGCTCATCCTTCGTCTGTTCCTCTTTCACCTCATGGCTCGGCGGTCGCGTCGCGATCCGTCCCGCAATCCATTCTTCCCGGTCGCGGACCGCGAGCCGGTAGGCCTGGTCGCGCCCCGGTAGATAGGGCTTGGGCCAGAACTGGCCGGAGTGCTGGTACCACGCCGCAGCGTGCAGCGTGAAGTAGGGATCGGCGAGATGCGCGCGCGCGAGCGCGACCAGGTCGGCTCTGCCCGAGACGACGATGGTGTTGACCTGGTCGGCGCTCGTGATGTTGCCGACCGCCATCGTGGCGAGCCCGATCTCGTTGCGGATCTTGTCGGCGAAAGGCGTCTGGTACATGCGCCCGTACACCGGCTTCTGGTGCGGCACGACCTGGCCGGTGGAGACGTCGATCAGATCGGCGCCCGCCTCCTTGAACGCGCGCGCGAGCGCGAGCAGATCCTCTTCCGACAATCCGCCCGGCGCCCAGTCGGTGGCGGAAATGCGGATCGACATGGGCTTCTCCTGCGGCCAGACGGCGCGCACCGCGACGAACACTTCCATCGGATAGCGCAGCCGGTTCGCGATCGACCCCCCGTATTCGTCCTTGCGCAAGTTGGTGAGCGGCGAGATGAAGGACGAGAGCAGGTAGCCGTGCGCCATGTGCAGCTCGAGCATGTCGAAGCCGGCCTGGTTCGCGTATTGCGCGGAACGCACGAACTCGTCCCGGATCCGGTCCATGTCGGCGCGGGTGATCTCGCGCGGGGCCTGGGATTCCGGGTAATACGGAAGGGGCGAAGGCGCGACCAGATCCCAGTTGCCCGATTCGAGCGGATGGTCGATACGCTCCCAGCCGAGCTGGGTCGAGCCCTTGCGCCCCGCGTGGCCGAGCTGCATGCACAGCTTGGCGCCGGATTGCGCGTGACAGAAATCGACGATGCGCTTGAATGCATCGCGTTGCGCTTCGTTCCACAGTCCCGTGCATCCCGGCGAAATGCGCGCTTCGGGCGAGGGGCAGGTCATCTCGACGAACACCAGGCCCGCGCCGCCGACGGCGCGGCTGCCCAGATGCACCAGGTGCCAGTCGTTCGGCACGCCGTCCACCGCCATGTACTGGTCCATGGGCGAGACGACGACGCGGTTCTCCAGGCGCATGCCGCGCAGAGCGAAAGGCGTGAACATCGGCGGCGGCGGGTTGCGCATCTGGACCTCGAACCCCGGCGGCAGGACCGTGTTCGCGAACCAGCGCGTGACGCCTTCGAGAAACTCCGGATCGCGCAGCCGCACGTTCTCGTAGGTGATCTGCTTGGAACGCGAGATGACGCCGAAAGCGAACTGCGGCGGCTCCATGGCCCAGTAGCGGCGCATGTTCTCGAACCATGCGAGCGACACGTCCGCCGCGTGCTGCGTCTTTTCGACGTCCTCGCGGCGCTGCGAATCGTAGAGCGCGAGCGCACCCTCGACGCCGCCCTCGGTCCGCAGCGAGTCGAATAGCGCGATCGCGTCCTCCATCGCGAGCTTGGTGCCCGAGCCGATGGAGAAGTGCGCGGTGGCCTTGGCGTCGCCCACCAGCACCACCTTGTCCATCACCCAGGTGGCATTGCGGATGTTGGGAAAATTGCGCCACAGCGAGCGGTTGGCGATGAGCCTGTGGCCGCCGAGCTCCTCGGCGAACAGGACCTCCAGCGCGCGCAGCATCTGCACCTCGTCCATCCCGCCGAAGCCCGAGCGCTCCCAGGTGTCCGCGTTGGTCTCGATGATCCAGGTGCTCGCGCCCTTCTCGTACTGATAGCAGTGCGCAAGCAGGATGCCGTGCTCGGTCTCCTTGAAGAAATACTTGAAGGCGTCGAGCGGCCGGGTCGAGCCCAGCCACACGAACTTGTTCGGCCGCAAGTCGACCGAGGGCTTGAAGTGCTCGCTGTACGCCTCGCGAGTGCGCGAATTGATGCCGTCCGCGGCGACGATGAGGTCGCTGTCCGGGAAGTCTTCGACGCTCGCCTCGGCCTGGAAGCGCAAATCGACGCCCAGCTCGCGGCAACGAGCCTGCAGGAGCTTCAGCAGCGTGACGCGCGAGCAGCCGCAGAAGCCGTTTCCTGCGCAGCGCAGGGCGCGGCCCTTGTAGACGACTTCGACGTCGTCCCAGTAGGCGAAGCTGCGGCGGATCGATTCGTACGAAGCCGGATCGTAGTCACGGAACGTCCCGAGCGTCGCGTCGGAGAACACCACGCCGAAGCCGAAGGTGTCGTCGGCGCGGTTGCGCTCGTAGACCGCGATCTCCCACCGCGGCCATCGCTTCTTCGCGAGCAGCGCGAAGTACAGTCCGCCCGGTCCGCCGCCGATGATGCTGATCTTCAAGGCTTGCCCTCAGTCCGGAATGAGTCCGGAATCACCGCGGTCGCCTCGATCTCCAGGCGCGCAAGGACCTCCACGAGGCCGCTCACCTGGACCACCGCCATCGCCGGGTAGTGCTTTCCCATCAGCTCGCGGTACGCCGGACCGATCGCCTTCAGCGAAGCGAGGTACTCGTCACGGTCGATCACGTACCAGGTCAGGCGGACGATGTGCTCGGCCCGGCCGCCAGCCTGCGCGAGCACGTCGAGAACATTGCGCATCGCCTGACGGAATTGCCCGGCGAAGTCCTTTGCCTGCCACACGCCCGTCCCCGTCCACCCGACCTGCCCCGCGACCCGCCCCTGACCGCGATGCCGTTGGCAAACCCGCGCGGCGCGGCCCATTCCGGCGGCTGGAGGACTTGCATCATGCGCGCTCCCTCAATTTGAACCTCTGCAATTTCCCGGTCTCGGTGCGCGGCAGGGCGTCGACGAACTCGACGCGCCGCGGGTACTTGTACGGCGCGATTGCGCCTTTCACGTGGTCCTGCAAGCTCTTTGCGAGCGCGTCCGATCTTGCGTAGCCGGCCTTGAGCACGACGTACGCCTTCACGACCTGTCCACGGTCTTCGTCGGGCACGCCGACCACACCGCATTCGGACACCGCCTCGTGCACGAGCAGCACGCCCTCGACTTCGGGACCGGCGATGTTGTAGCCGGCCGAAATGATCATGTCGTCGTTGCGCGCCTGGTAGAAGAAATAACCGTCGCCGTCCCGCGTGTAGGCGTCGCCGGTGATGTTCCATCCGCCTTGCACGTAGTCGCGCTGGCGCTCGTCGGCGAGATAACGGCAGCCGGTGGGCCCTTTCACCGCGAGGCGGCCGATCGCGCCCGCGGCGCAGGGGCGGCCCTCCTCATCGAGCACGGCGGCCCGGTACCCGGGTAGCGCATAGCCGGTCGCGCCGCGGCGCACTCTCTCCGGCGTGTGGGAAATGAAGATGTGGATCATCTCGGTCGAGCCGATGCCGTCGATGATCTCGATCCCGGTCGCGTCCCGGAAAAGGCGCCGCGTCGCATCGGGCAGAGCTTCGCCCGCGGAGACGCATTTCCTGAGCGAGCCCAGATCGCGGCCCGGCGCGAGCTGTGCCATCTGCCGGTAGAACGTCGGCGCGGTGAAGCAGATCGTCGCCTTGTGCTTCGCGATCGTCTCCAGCAGCAGGTCCGGCGTCGGCTTCTCCACGAGCACGACGGACGCGCCGAACCGCATGGGGAAGCACAGCATCCCGCCCAGGCCGAACGTGAAGGCGATGGGCGGCGTGCCGCAGAAAATGTCGTCCGCGTCAGGCGCGAGGCAGGAGCGCGGAAAGCAATCGCACATGGCGATCACGTCGCGATGGAAATGCACCGTGCCTTTGGGCTTGCCCGTGGTCCCGGAAGTGAAAGCGATCAAAGCCACGTCCTCCGCGGCCGTGTCCGCGTTCGTGAAGCTGTCCAGCTTCCGTGCGGCGAGCGTTTCGAGCGAATCGGGCGCGTCGTCGCGCCAGTACGCCACGGCTTTCAGGATCGAACACGCGGGCAGGGCGGCCTTCAGCTCGGCGTCCAGGCGCCTGTCGCACAGCGCATGCGTGACCCTCGCCTTCAAGATGATCTCGGTCAGCTCCTTCGCCCGCAGAAGCGGCATAGTCGCCACCGCGATTCCGCCCGCCTTCATCACCGCGAACCAGCATGCGGCCATCCAGGGGCTGTTCGCGCCGCGAAGCAGAACGCGATTGCCCGTCACGAGGCCCATGTCCTCGGTCAGCACGCGGGCGATGCGGTTGGACTGCTCGAGCAGCTGTGCATAGCTGAGCTCACCTTCCGGAAAGCGCAGGGCGACGCGCCGCGCCCAGCCGCGCTCCGGCGCCCGGTCGAGCAGCTCGGTCGCGCAATTCAGACGGCCGGGATAACGCAGCTCCGGCAGATCGAAGATCAGCTCCGGCCATTGCGCGCGCGGCGGCAGATTGTCGCGCGCGAAGGTGTCGATGTGCGCGGTGCCCATGGTCCGGTCTGCGGCCCCCACGCTATTCCTTCAAAAGCTCGCGAGCGATGATCAGCTTCTGCACCTCGGTCGCGCCTTCGTAGATGCGCAGCGCGCGCACTTCGCGATAGAGCCTCTCCACCGGGTGCCCGCGCATCACGCCCAGCCCCCCGAAAATCTGCACCGCGGCGTCGACGACTTCCTGGGCGGTCTCGGTCGCCTGCATCTTCGCCATGGCGGCTTCGCGGGTCACGCGTTTCTGCTTCACGTCACGCATCCAGGCAGCGCGGTACGCGAGCAGCGCGGCGGCATCGATGCCGGTCGCCATGTCGGCGAGCTTCGCCTGCGTCAGCTGGAAGTCGGCGAGCGCCTGACCGAACATTTTTCTCTCGCGCGCCCGCAGCAGCGCCTCGGCGAGAGCGCGTCGCGCGAAGCCAAGCGCGGCGGCCGCGACGCCCGTGCGGAAGATGTCCAGGGTCCGCATGGCGAGCTTGAAGCCCTCGCCCTCGGCTCCCAGCAGGTTCGCCGCCGGGACCTTGCACGCGGAAAAGCGCAGCGTCGCCATCGGATGCGGTGCGACGATCTCGATGCGCTCCTCGATGGAGAGCCCCGGCGCGTCCGCGTCGACGACGAAGGCCGAGATGGTCTTCGTCCCGGCCTCGTCCCCGGTGCGGGCAAAGACAATGTAGAAGTCGGCGATGCCGCCGTTCGAGATCCAGGTCTTGATCCCGTCGAGGACGTAATCCGAACCGTCGCGGCGCGCCGTCGCGGCGAGCGCTGCGACGTCCGAACCCGCGTCGGGCTCGGAAAGCGCGAAGGCGGCGATCGCCTCGCCGCGGGCGGCCCGCCCGACATAGCGTTTCTTCTGCGCCTCGGTGCCGGCGAGCGCGACAGGACCGCTGCCCAGTCCCTGCATGGTGAGGGCGAAGTCGGCGAGACCGGCGTGGAAGGCGAACACCTCGCGCAGCACCGCCAGCGAGCGCACGTCGAAGCGCGAGTCTTCGGGCGCGCAGTGCGCGAGGAACCCCGCCGCGCCCAGGTCCTTCACCAGGCGGCGGCAGACGGAGTCTTCGTCCCCGTCGTGCGCGTAGCCGAGATTCGCCGCGGCCCAGGATTCCGCCCGGCGCGCGAGCTCCGCGTGCCGCGGCCCGAAGAAAGGCCAATCCAGATGCGCGAATCGGTCCATGAGACCTCAATCGCCTTCAAAGACCGGTTTTTGCTTGGCGACAAAGGCCTCGTACGCTCGGCGGAAGTCGCGCGTCTGCATGCAGACCGCCTGTGCGCGGGCCTCCATCGCGATCGCCCTGTCGAGGCCCACCGCCCATTCCTCGTGAAGCATTTTCTTGGTCATGCCGTGGGCGAACGTCGGGCCCGAGGCGAGCTGCCGCGCGGCGTCGAGCGCGGTCTTCAGCACCTCGCCGGGCTCAGCGAGCGCATTGAAGAAACCCCAGGCGAGGCCCTCTTCGCCGGACATCGCCCGGCCGGTATACAGGAGCTCGGCTGCGCGTCCCTGGCCGATCACTCGCGGCAGCATCGCGCAGGCACCCATGTCGCAGCCCGAGAGGCCTACGCGCGTGAAGAGGAACGCCACCTTGGCGTCGCGCGTGCCGTAGCGCAGGTCCGAAAACAGGGCGATGATCGCGCCCGCGCCGGCGCACACTCCGTCCACGGCGGCGACGACCGGCTGCGGGCAGCGGCGCATCGCCCTGGCGAGGTCGCCCGTCATGCCCGTGAACTTCAGCAGCTGGGGCTTGCGCATCTTCGTGAGCGGCCCGATGATCTCGTGCACGTCGCCGCCGGAGCAGAAATTGCCGCCTGCGCCCGTGACGACCACCGCCTTGATGTCGCGCGCGGCGCTCAAGCCGCGGAATAGATCGCGCAGCTCGCCGTAAGATTCGAAGGTGAGCGGATTCTTCTTTTCCGGCCGGTCGAACGTGATCACGCCGACGCGGCCCTCGGTGCGCCATTGGAAATGCTTCGGCCGATATCCCGCGAGTCCGGTTTCCTTCATGCGCCGTCCTTTCGTTCCGTGACGTGCGCCCGCGCCATCTTGCCGAAGGCGTCATATCCGACGCGGGTGAGCCGCACCCGGAAGGCGCGGCGGTCACCCGGCTCGGGCAGGCGCTCGACCAGCTTCTCCCTCACCAGCTGGTCGACGATGCCGGTCACGTTTCCGCCGGTCACCATCAGGTGGTGCGAAAGCTCCTTCATCTTGAGGCCTTCCGGATAGCGCTCGAGGCGCGACATCAGGTCGAAGCGCGGCAGCGTCGTCCCGAAGCGCAATCGCAGGAGGTTGCGCATGTGCCGCTCGAGCAGCTGCGTGCAGGTGAGCAGACGCAACCAGAGGCGCAAGGCGCGGTGGTCGCGGGCCCGCGCGCTCGTTTCGCGGTCGGCGCGGCGCGCCCGGGCCCCGCCGGAAGATTCGATCGCGGTGACGCGAAGCACAGATGCTTTGACCTTGAATAGATTAAGCCTAAAGTATCCTGAAGCATTTTAGGCCGGCCCGTCCTCTTTGTCACGCTGCACCGGCGCGTCCGGGACGACCCCGGCAGCTTGACTTCCGGTTGCCCCGCACATATGGTCTGCGTTCTCACCAGCGTCAGGAGGCGGCGGTCATGACCAGGTACCTGCTTGCACTCGCTTGGGTCGCCGCGGCATGGCTCCCGCTGCCGGCTCAGGCGGCCGACAAGGTGAAGATCGGCTTCATCAGCACGCTCTCGGGCCCGAGCGCAGCGCTCGGCGTCGACATCCGCGATGCATTCCTGCTGGCGGTGAAGATGAACGGGGGAAAGCTCGGCGGCCTGCCGGCGGAAGTCGTCGTCGGCGACGACCAGTTCAAGCCCGACGTCGGAAGGCAGCTCGCCGAGAAGAACATCAAGCTCGACAAGGTGAATTTCCTCACCGGATTCGTGTTCTCGAACATCATGCTCGCGTCCGTGCCGGTGGCGTTCGAGAACAAGATCATCTACGTGAGCCCGAATGCCGCTCCCTCGCCCCTCGCCGGCAAGCAGTGCAACCCGTATTTCTTCGCGGCGTCATGGCCGAACGACGCCTATCACGAGGCGGCCGGACAGTACGCGACGACCCGGGGCTACCACTCCGTGTACATGCTCGCGCCCAACTACCAGGCGGGAAAGGACTCGCTCGAAGGCTTCAAGCGCTTCTACAAGGGCACGATCGCCGGCGAAGTGTATACGCAGCTCGGCCAGCTCGACTACTCGGCGGAGCTCGCGCAGCTGCGCGCGGCGAAGCCCGAGGCCGTGTACATCTTCCTGCCGGGCGGCATGGGCGTGAACTTCATCAAGCAGTTCGTCGCCGCCGGCCTTTCGAAGGACGTCCAGCTCATCACGCCCGGTTTTTCGTCCGATCAGGACATCATCCGCGCGGTGGGCGATTCCATGCTCGGCATCTTCGACGCCGCGCACTGGGCGCTCGACCTCGACAACGCGGCCAACAAGAAATTCGTCGCGGAGTTCGAGAAGGAGTACCAGCGGCTTCCCACCGTATACGCCTCGCAGGGCTACGACACGGCGCTCCTCATCGATTCCGCGGTTCGCGAAGTCAAGGGCCGAATCGAGGACACGGAAGGACTGCGCAAGGCGCTCAAGGCGGCGAAGTTCCAATCGGTGCGCGGTGCGTTCAGGTTCAACCGCAACCAATACCCGATCCAGAACTACTACCTCCGCGTAGTGGGGAAGGATTCGCAGGGTCGCCTGGTCAACAAGACCATGGGAACGATATTCAAGGACCGCGGCGACGCCTATGTTCAAGAATGTCCTATGAAATAGGAAATCCTTGAACGAGAATGAAGGGGGCGTAAATCGCCCCTTTCTTATTTCATGTCCTGGATCCTGATCGTCGAGCAGTCTCTGAACGGGTTGCAGTTCGGACTGATGCTGTTCCTGCTCGCCGCGGGACTCACGCTCGTGTTCGGCATCATGGACATGATCAACCTCGCGCACGGCTCGCTCTACATGCTGGGCGCCTTTCTCGCCGCGACCCTGGTCCAGGCGACCGGCTCGTTCGCCGCCGGCGTGCTGCTCGCGATCCCGGCCACCGCGGTCCTCGGCATGCTGCTCGAGATGTCGGTGCTGCGCACGCTCTATGCGCGCGACCACCTGTCCCAGGTGCTCGCGACCTTCGCGCTCATCCTGATCTTCAACGAAGGGGTGCGCATCATCTGGGGGCCGGACATGCCGCTCTCCGTGCCCGCGGCGCTCTCGGGGCCGGTGCAGCTGCTCCCGGGCATGGTCTACCCCGCCTACCGGCTCCTCATCATCGGCGTCGGCGCTGCGGTGGCCGGGGCTCTGTACCTGCTCGTCGGGCGCACGCGCATCGGCATGCTGGTGCGTGCAGGCGCATCGAACCGCGAAATGGCGCTCGCGATGGGGGTCGACATCCCGCGGCTCTTCACGCTGCTGTTCGGCGTGGGCGCCGGCCTGTGCGCCGTCGCGGGCGCGCTGCTCGGACCGCTCTTCGCGGTGCAGGTCGGCATGGGCGAGAACATCCTCATCCTCGCCTTCGTCGTCATCGTCATCGGAGGCATCGGCTCGATCCGCGGCGCCCTGGTGGGATCGCTGCTCGTCGGGGTCGTGGACACGATCGGGCGCGCCTTTCTGCCGATACTGTTCGGGATATTCTTTCAGCCGCGGGTCGCGAGCGCCGCAGGGCCGGCGATCGCTTCGGTGCTCGTCTACCTGCTGATGGCCGTGGTCCTGTACATCAAGCCGCAGGGACTGTTCCCTGCACGCGGGTAGCGCGATGCGTCGCGCCGCACCCTGGGTCGTTCTTGCACTCGCTCTCGCTTTTCCCCTGGCGATGCAGGCTGAGCACCAGACCTACTACCTGAGCTTCGCCAGCCGCATCTTCATCTACGCGCTCGCCGCGACCAGCCTCAACCTGATCCTCGGCTACGGCGGAATGATCTCCTTCGGCCACGCCGCCTTCGTCGGCACCGGCGCCTACGTGTCCAGCATCCTGCTGTCGGAAGGCGTCGCGAGCGCATGGATCGGCTGGCCGGCGGCGGTCGCGGCTTCTTCCGGGGCGGCGCTCGCGATCGGCGCGGTCTCGCTGCGCACGCGCGGCGTGTACTTCATCATGATCACGCTCGCGTTCGCGCAGATGGTGTTCTTCCTCGTGAACTCGATGAAAGCCTATGGAGGCGACGAGGGCCTGAGCCTCTCCGAGCGCGCTTCGGTGGGACTGGGCGTCGATCTGGGCAGCGATCTTGCGTTCTATTACGCCGCGCTCGCAGCGCTGGCAGCCGGCCTGTACGGCCTGCATCGGCTCGCGCATTCGCGTTTCGGGCGAGTGATCCAGGCGATACGCGAAAACGAGGAACGTGCCGAGGCGATCGGCTTTCCCGTGTACCGCTGCAAGCTCGTCTGCTTCGTCATTGCCGGGGCCGCCGGCGGACTCGCAGGCGCGCTGCTTGCGAGCCACGGCAAGTACGTGAACCCGAACGTGCTGCACTGGACACAGTCGGGCACGCTCATGATGATGGTGATCATGGGCGGCGCGGGACGGCTCTGGGGCGGAGTGATCGGCGCGGCCGCGCTGCTCGGGCTCGAGGACCTGATCGCCAACCACCGCGTCGACTGGCTCGCCGCGATATTACCGAACTATCAGCAGCACGCAAGTCTTGGGGTCGGCATCGTGCTGCTGGCGATCGTGCTGTTCGCCCCCGAGGGCATCGCCGGCCTGCTCGCGCGGAAGAAGCATGCTTGAGCTGAAGAACGTCTCGAAGCGCTTTGGCGGCATCGTCGCCACCGATGAGGTCACGCTCGACGTGAAGCGCGGCGAAGTGCACGCCCTCATCGGTCCGAACGGCGCGGGCAAGACGACCTTGATCGGACAGATTTCGGGCAGCCTCGGCAGCGACGCCGGCGCAATCCTTTTCGAAGGGTCCGACATCACGCGCGCCACACAACATGACCGGGTGCGCTCCGGCCTCGCCCGCAGCTATCAGATCACGAGCATGTTCGAACGCTTTAGCGTGCTCGACAACCTCGCGCTGGCGGTGCAGGCGAGAAGCGGCTCGAGCTTCTCTTTCTGGCGGCCGGTCTCGGCAGAGGCGCCGCTGTTCGACGAGGCGCGAACCATCGCCGTTGAAATCGGGCTCGCCGGGCGCGAGGCTGCGGTCGCGGCCGCGCTCGCGCACGGCGAGCAGCGTGCGCTCGAAGTGGGCCTGGCGCTCGCCACCCGCCCCCGGCTCGTGCTTCTCGACGAGCCGATGGCCGGGATGGGACCGGAAGAATCGGAAAACATGATTGCACTCCTCGAGCGCATCCGCACCCGCATCACCGTGCTCCTGGTCGAGCACGACATGGACGCCGTGTTCCGGCTCGCCGACCGCGTCTCGGTGCTCGTCGCCGGCCGCGTGATCGCTACCGGGGCACCCGCGGCGATCCACGCCCATCCCGAAGTCAGGAAAGCGTATCTCGGGGAAGATGCAACCGCATGAGCGCGCTGCTGCAGGTGGAAAATCTCGAAACCGCGTACGGCGCGAGCCAGGTGCTGTTCGGCCTCGACCTCGTGATCGGCGCGGGCGAGGTGGCGACGCTGCTCGGGCGCAACGGCATGGGAAAAACGACGACGGTGCGCTCGATCATGGGGCTCACCCCGGCGAGAAGCGGAGTCATCCGTTTCCGCGGCGAGCGCATCGAGGGAAGGCGCCCCGACCGCATCGCGCGCTGCGGAATCGCGCTCGTCCCGGAAGGACGCCAGATCTTTCCCAACTTGAGCGTGCGCGAGAACCTGGTCGCTTTCGCGGAAAACCGCAGCGCGACGCGCGACCCGTGGACGCTTGCCAAGGTGCTGGCATTCTTCCCCGGGCTCGCCGCACGCATGGAGAACCTCGGCAGCCGCCTCTCGGGCGGCGAGCAGCAGATGCTCGCCATCGGCCGGGCGCTCATGACGAATCCGCACCTGCTCATCCTCGACGAGGCGAC
>WNGC01002147.1_pt1 | contig 12055 bp, 6 predicted proteins | sample 5400051 | NCBI WGS metagenome assembly WNGC01 (sample SAMN13153368, study PRJNA577476) | soil metagenome | isolation source: 20 cm soil or saprolite under grassland replicate 2 | place: USA:California | collected 2016-06-15 | reverse complement strand
ACGGTCGGCGGTGAGCTCGGGCCGGTTCCAGTACCCGAGCGCCACCCCATCGCCCCCAATACACAATTCGCCGGGGACGCCGACGGGGCACACATTCCTCCGGGAATCGAGGATCCGGACGGTCGTGTTGGCAATGGGTTTGCCGATGGTGATCCCGCTCCGGGTATCAGTGATACGGGCGCAGGTGGACCAGACCGTGGTCTCGGTAGGTCCGTACATGTTCCACAGCTCGACGCCACGCGCGATCAGCTGGTCGGCAAGATCCTGGGGCAGTGCCTCGCCGCCGACCAGGGCTTTGAACGGGGTACCGCCGGTCCAGCCCGCCTCCAACAGCAGGCGCCAGGTGGTCGGGGTGGCCTGCATCACGGTGGCGCCGTGCCGTTCCAGCAGGGCGCGGAGCGCAGGGCCACTCATGGCTTCGTCGCGGGTCGCGATCACGACCGTGGCCCCGCGCGCGAGAGGCAGCTGGAGCTCGAGCACGGCGATATCGAAGGACAGCGTGGTGACGGCCACGAGCACGTCCTCGGGCCTGAGGCCGGGCTCGCGCGCCATGCTGGTGAGGAAGTTGACCACGGCACGGTGTGGAACGACTACACCCTTTGGCCTGCCGGTCGAACCGGAGGTGTAGATGACATAGGCCGGATCCGCGGGCTGCGCGCTCTCGGCACCGACGGGCAGCCGGGTGGTGGGCGCAGCCGCGATGGCCGGGGCGTCGGCATCGAGCAGCAGCTGACGCTCGCGCGGCAGACCGACGGAGCCGGCCAAGGCGGAGGTGGACACGAGCAGCGCGAGTTGCGCATCCTCCGCCATGAAGCGCAGGCGCGCCTCCGGGAACGAAGGATCGAAGGGCACGTAGGCGGCGCCGGCCTTGAGAATGCCGAGCACGACCGCGAGCATGTCGGCGTCCCGTTCGACGCACAGGCCGACGCGCTGGCCGCGGCTGACGCCGCGGGCCCGCAGGGCCTGTGCGATGCGGTTGGCGCGAGCCTCGAGCTGGGCGTAGGAGAGCGACGTGGCGCCGACCCGCAGTGCGGTGCGCTCCGGCGTCCGCTCCACTTGTGCCTCAACCAATTCGTGGAGCCGCACATCGGCAGGAAAATCGGCCGCCGTTGCGGTCCACTCGTTGAGGATCTGATTGCTCTCCGACGCCGTCATGATCGGCATCGTCGATATCCGCTGCTCGGGATTCCTGACGATGCCGTGTAACAGCTGCTCGAAATGCGACGCCAGTCTCTCGACGGTCTCTCGGCGGAACAGGTCGGTACAGTACTCGAACCGTCCCAGGTAGCTGCCGCCTTCCTCGTAGAGATGAAGGCTCAGATCGAACTGGGCGACTTTCAGATCGAAATGAAAGCTGCTGATCTCCAGGTCGCCGATTCGCGGGGCAGCGGTGGACAAGACCTGCAGCATGACCTGAAAGACGGGGTTGCGGCTGGGATCCCGTGCAAATGGCAGGTGTTCCATCATGGCTTCGAACGGCAGGTCGCTCGAGGAAAAGGCATCGAGCGTCGTCTCCCGGCTCCTTCGCAGCAACTCCACAAACGTTGGATCGCCTGACAGGTCGCACCGCAGCGCCGCCATGTTGAGAAAATTCCCGATGAGCGGCTCGAGCTCGCTCGGGGTTCTCGCGCCGACGGGCGTCCCGACCACAACCTGCTCCGCGTCGGCATGCCGCTGCAGCAATACCTCGAAGGCGGCCAGCACGGTCATGAAGAACGTACATCCTTCGCGCGCGCCCAGAGACTTCAACTCCCGCGCCAGCGCGGTGGGGATGTGAATAAACACATTCGATCCATCGAAGGACTGGACGGACGGCCTGGAGAAGTCGCGGGGCAACTCGAGCACTGGAAGCGTCCCGCCCAATTGCCTCCGCCAGAACTCGATCTGCTTGGTGTAGGCGGCTTCATTGGCGAGGGTGCGCCGCTGCCACGCAGCAAAGTCGGCATACTGCAGGGCCATCGCGCGTGGCTGGGGATCACCACCCTGGGTGAACGCCCGATAGAACGCATCCAATTCGTCCAACAACAGCCCGATGGACAATCCGTCCGCGACGATGTGATGCAGGTTGAGGATCAACACGTGTTCCGCGGCACCGAGTGTGAACACGGAGACGCGAATCAATGGAAGACGCGACAGGTCGAACGGGCGGACCGATTCCTGCGATGCCAGGGCATGCAGCCGGCGTTCGCGTTCGTCGGCAGTCAGGTGATCGAGTGCCGTCACATCGATCGTAATGGTGAGCTCCGGATGGATACGCTGGACCGGCTCACCGTCCTGGAGAGCGAACGTGGTTCTCAGTACCTCGTGCCGCTTGATGATTTCGTTGACACTGTGTTGCAGCGCCGTCACGTCCAGCGGGCCACGAAGCCGATATCCGTTCGGCAGGTTATACGCCGGATTACCGGGCGTCAGCTGATCGATCACCCACATCTGACGCTGGGCAAACGAGAGCGGGGCCCAGTCACGATCCGGCCGGGTGGGTATCTCGGGAGCTCTGCCCCCCGACGGAGCAGCCCGCTTCAGGCGCTGCTCCAGCAGCGCCTGCTTTACCGGCGAAAGGTTCGACGTCTTGTCCATCAGTGTCACTGGTTCGAGACGAGCTTCCGCGCTTCTTCGTCCGTAAGCGCGTCGATTTCCGCGATGATGTGCTGTTTGATGTAATGTGACAGTTCCGCGACGGTTGGTGCGTCAAACAGCGCTCGCACCGGCAGGTCGATCTGAAAGGCTTGCCGTAATTCGGCCACGATGCGGATGGCTAGCAGGGAGTGTCCTCCCAGCTCGGCAAAGCCGTCATTGATACCTACCGCATCGACCCCCAGGGCATCCTGCCAGATGGTGGCAATCTGCTGCTCGGTTTCATCCCGTGGCGCGTCGTAGCTCGTCGGCAAGCTGGGCCGCTGGGACGGCGCCGGGCGGGTCGGCGGTGTTGCCGTTTCCAGCTTGATCCATTGATCGATGCGTGCGCCGAGATCGCCCGTCGATACCACGAGTTGGCTGGCGGTCCGCACGCCCAAGACGGTTTCCATCATCGCCATCGCTTCCGCGGCGCTCATGCCCAGTTCCTTGAGCGTTGCGCCCAGGCCCGAATCCGTCGCCGGGTCGTCGTCCAGGCGCCAGACATCCCAGTTTACGCTCAGCCAAGGCACGGGGGACGTCCGGTTATGGCGGCGCGCAAACGCGTCCATGTAGATGTTGGACGCAGCGTAGGCGGCTTGTCCGATGCCGCCGAGCACGGACGTCAACGAGGACAAGAGCAGGCAGAAATCCACTGGTTTGGCGTGGAGCGCGTGTTCCAGCACCACCAGGCCGTGTGCCTTGGCCTCAAAGTGCCCAGCGCAATTGTCAGGGTCGCTCTCCTTGATTTCGCGGTAGCCGTCAGCGCCAACGATGCCGGCCCCGTGGATGACGCCGTGCAGGGCGCCAAAGCGTCGATACGCTTGCTCGATGACCGCGCGCATGGCGGTGGCATCCGCCACACTCGCGTTCGCGTACCAGACCTCGCCACCCAGTGTCTCGATTCTCCGGAGCGTATCGATTCTCGCGCGGACGGGATCATCCGCTGGATGGCTGCCGATCCACTCGTCCCAGGAGTCTCGGCCCGGCAGGCGGGAACGCCCGACCAACACGAGCCTGGCTGCGTATCGCTCGGCGAGGTACTCTGAAATGGCGACGCCGATCTTGCCGAGGCCCCCGGTGATCAGATACACCCCGCCCTGTCGGAATGACGAGCGGTGACCGGCGTTGCCCGGTGCGACTGGCTCATAGGTCTGGACCCAGCGCTGCCCGTTGCGATGGGCGACGCACAGGCTCGCATCAGGGTCCAGCAGCTCCCCAACCAGCAGATCGGCCGTTGCTGCGCGCTCAGCGGCATCTCCTGAGACCGCGATATCGATACTCTTTACGCGAATATTGGGGTACTCCTGACGAATCACCATGCACGGCCCCAGCAGCGTCGCCTTTTCTGGGCAGACGGTTTCCGTCCCAATGACCTCGTGGGCGTTGTCGGAAAACGCGAACAGCTGAATCTCGTGTCGCACGTTGTGTGCGGCGAGGGCACGGGCAAGAAACACCAGGCTGTAGAATCCCCGCGCCTGCGCCTGGGTGAACCGGTCGCCTTCCGGCTCTGCCGCAGGAGCTCCGGTCACACTCCAGGCATGCACGATGCGATCCGGCAAGGCGTGATCCGCGTGCAGGGCTCGGATCAACAAATCATAGTGCTGAGAGTTGGCGGGCTCGATCGTGAACGTACGGGCGTTCACCTGCTGAAACTGTGTTCCGGCCCGCACCGTCACGACGTCATAACCAGCGGACTCGAGCCGTGTAGCCACTACGGAGGCGAACCCTGCGTCATCGGCACAGACCAGCCACGTTCTGGCACTGTCCTTCTGCAAAGCCGTCGCATGGATATCGATGGCCCTCGGCAACAGACGCTTCCAGGATGGCACGTACAGCCAGTCGCCACGATTCGGGTTCTTGTGCACCGACACGTCCGCAGGCGGAGCGGCATGCGCGATACGAAGTGGCTCCTGCCAGTGCTGCCGTCGTTCGAAGGGATAGGTCGGCAACGCCACCCTGCGACGCCGCCCGCCGGACGGCACGTTGTCCCAGGTGAGCTCCGCTCCTGACGACCACAGCTTGACGATGCCGTGCCACAGGAATTCGACGTCCGATTGGTGCTCGTACTGGTGCCGGATCGAGGACACCACCACCGGCTCTCCGCCGTCCCGCCGGTCAGGATGTTGCATTGCCAGCACGCCCAACGTCCGGCCGGGCCCGACCTCCAAGAGAATGGGATTCTTGAATTGCCAGAGCTCGTGCAACGCATCGCTGAACCTGGCCGTCCGAGTGCCGTGCGTGGCCCAATAAGAAGGACTGGTAGCCTCGCCTCGCGTAATCCAGGTCCCGCTGACGTTGGAGATGAAGGGAATCATCGGCTCGCCCAAGCGAACGGTGCTCACCTCCTCTTCAAAGGCCTGCACGATCGGGTCGAGCATTCGTGAATGAAACGCGTGGGCATTCTGCACGTGCCGACAGATGATGCTCTTGGCGTTCAACATCCGCTCGAACTCGGCCACGGCAGCAACCGGACCGGCCACCACACAGAGACTTGGCCCGTTGATCAACGAGACGGACAGATCGTCCGGCAGCAAGGGACGCAGCTCATGTTCCGGAAGGGTGACGGCCAGCATGGCTCCCTGCGGTAACGCGTGGACGAGCCTGGCCCGCGACGCAACCAGCCGCAACGCGTCGTCCAGCGACAACACCCCCGCCAGACACGCCGCCACGTATTCACCCATGCTGTGACCGACGATGGCGTCGGGAATGATGCCCAACGCTTGCCACAGACGGCTCATCGCATATTCGATCGTGAAGAGCGCTGGTTGGGCAAACCGCGTCTGATTGAGCGTCCTGGCGTCTTGATCCTCTGGAGTAGCGCTACCGCGACCGAGCATCTGTTTCAGGTCGATCCCCTTGCGCTTGCCCTCCTGCTTCCAACTCTGGCCAGCGGGATAGAGGACGTTCCGGATGTCGACCTCCAGGTGCGGCTCGAGCAGACGCGCGCAGCGATCCACTTCTTCTCGGAACACGGGCCAGGTTTCGTAGAGATCGTAAGCCATGCCGGGGTAGTGATCGCCGATACCGGGCAACAGGAGGACCACCGGGCGCCGCGGCCCCTCGGTGCGATTGGAAACGAGACGCTTCGAGTCTCCCTGCCCGAGGGCGGTGATGGCATCCTCGCGGTCGACGCAGACGAGGCACCGCCGGTGCGGAAACGCTTTCCGTCCGATGCGCAACGTGTGAGACACGTCGCTCATGTTCACCGCGTCGTGCTCGATCAGGAACTCCCGCAACCGCTGTGTCGCCAGGTCGAGCGCCGGTGCGGTCTTCGCCGAGAGCAGCAGGACGTGAGGAGGATGGGCCTCAGCCGACGCAGCCGGCTCGGGCGCTTCCTCGAGCACCAGGTGGGCGTTCGTGCCGCCCATGCCGGTGGACATCACGCCGGCGCGTCTGGGGCCCTCGCTGATCCATTCCCGCAGGCGTGTGTTGACGTAGAACGGCGTGCTGGGAAAATCGATTTCGGGATTGGCCTCCGTGAAGTGGAGACTCGGCGGGAGCTGTCGGTGCTCGAGAGCCAGGACCGTCTTGATGATGCCGGCGACAGCCGCCGCGGCGTCGAGGTGTCCCACATTGGTCTTTACCGAACCGATGGCGCAGTAGCCGCGACGCTCGGTGAAGGTACGGAACGCTTTCGTCAGGGCCCGGACCTCGATGGGATCCCCGACGGGCGTCCCCGATCCGTGCGCCTCGATATAGCTGATGCTGTCAGCCTCGATCCCGGCGTTGGCCAGCGCCTCCACCACGGCCTCGGCCTGGCTGTCGACGCTGGGCGCCGTGTACCCGGCCTTGGCCGCACCGTCATTGTTGACGGCCGATCCCCTGATCACGGCGTGAATGACGTCGCCGTCGGCGAGGGCGTCCGCCAGCCGCTTCAGCACGAGGATGCCGCCGCCGCTCCCGAACACGGTGCCGTTGGCCTGGGCGTCAAACGCTCTGATGTGCCCGTCCGGCGAAACCACTCCGCCACCATCACAGAAGTAGCCGGCGCGGTGCGGCACCCGCACGGACACGGCCCCGGCCAGGGCCATGTCCGTCTCTTCACTCAGGAGGCTCTGGCGGGCCAGGTGGACGGCGACCATGGAGGTCGAGCACGCCGTCTGAACGGTGATGCTGGGTCCCTTCAGGTTGAGCTTGTAGGAAACCCGGGTGCTCAGGAAATCCTTGTCGTTGCCGATGAGGGTGGGGATGTACTCCTCGGCGAGGCGGCTGTTCAGCCCGACGTTCGTGAAATAGGTGTTCAGCGCAGCGCCGCTGAACACGCCGACGCGTCCCGGCCAGCGATCCGGGTCGTACCCCGCGTGCTCGAGCGCCTCATGGGCCAGCTCCAACAGGAGGCGGTGCTGCGGATCCATCGTTTTGGCTTCCATCGGCGAGAAGCCGAAGAACCCGGCGTCGAACTGGCCCGGCGCCTCCAGGATCGGCGCGGCTTTCACGTAGCGCGGGTCGCTGAGGTAGGAAGGCGGCACCCCGGATTCCAGGATCTCCTGATCGGACAACCGGGTGATCGACTCGACGCCTGCGCTCAGATTATGCCAGAACTCGTCGACGGTGCGCGCGCCCGGGAAGCGGCCGGCCATCCCGATGATGGCGATATCGGTCTCGTTATTCGGCGGCATGGTCAGCGCCCCACCTGAATGACCGGTTCCGGCAAGGCCTTGCGATCCGCCTTCCCGCTCGGCGTCACGGGAATTGCGTCGATTCGCTCGAATCGATTGGGGATCATGTAGTCGGGGAGGTGCTGCTTGAGGTAGCGCTTGAGACCCTCGACCTCCAGGTCGGACTTGCAGACCACGTACGCGATGATGAGGATGACGGTTTCCGAGTATCGCTTCACCAGTGCCACGCAGTCGGTGATCCCCGGGTACTCCCTGACCGTGTTTTCAATCTCGCCCAGCTCGATTCTCAGTCCTCGGATCTTTACCTGGTGATCCTCCCGGCCGAGATACTCGATATTTCCATCCGGCAGCCACCGGGCGACGTCTCCGGTGCGATAAATGCGTTCGCCCGGGTTGACGGGATTGTCGGTGAACTTCTCGGCCGTCAGGGCCGCGTTGTTCAGGTAGCCTCTCGCCAGACCGATCCCGGCAATGCACAACTCCCCCGCCTCACCGATCGCCACCTGCTGGCCGTCTCTGATGATGGAGAGCTTGATATTATGGATCGGTCGTCCGATGGGAACGGTGTCGAAATCGTTGTGTGAGGGACAGTCGAAATAGCTGACGTCGACGGTTCCCTCCGTCGGTCCGTACAGGTTGGTCAGGCGCGTCCCGGTCTTACTCCCCCAAATGTCATTGAACTTTCTGACATGACTGGGTGTCAGCGCTTCACCGCTCGCAAACACACGCCGCACCGAAGCCAGCCTGCTCAGTACGGCAGCCGGCTTGCCGTCCAGGTACTCGAGAAACACGTTCAGCATGGAGGGAACGAAGTGCATGACGCTGACGTGATGTTTGCTGATGGTTTCGACGATGGCCAGAGGATTCCTTTCTCCTCCCGGCACCAAAAAACACAGTGTGGCGCCCTCCAGGGCCCACCAGAACAGCTCCCACACCGAAACGTCGAAATAGTACGGCGTCTTTTGCAGAATGACATCGCGGTGATCGATCGGGTAGGCGTGCTGCATCCAGTGCAAGCGGTTGACGAGGGAGCGGTGCTCGATCATGACTCCCTTGGGTTTGCCGGTCGATCCCGAGGTATAGATCACATACGCCAGATCCCGCGACGTGTTGACGATGGCTGGGTTCGCGGTCGACGCGCGGTACACGTCCGGATCGTCGAGATTGATGGTCCGCCCTCCAAACGCGATCCGGCCGGCGGTCTTGCGCTGTACCAACAGCACGGTGACGCCGCCATCCTTCAGCAGGTAGGCAATGCGATCGGGGGGATTATCGGGTGAGATGGGCAGATACGCACCGCCGGCCTTCAGGATGCCCAAGATGCCGAGGACCATGGCGAACGATCGTTCCACCAGCAATGCAACGACCTGTCCCGGCCCGACGCCTTCGGCCCTCAACAGGTGCGCCAGTTGATTGACCTTGTCGTTGAGCTGCGCGTACGTGAGGGAGGGCACACCGAGCGACGGGTCGTGGTCGCAGATGACGGCCGTTCCAGCGGAGTGCTTGTCGAGCTGCGCCTCGATCAATTGCGGCAGTGTGACGTCATCCGGAAACGGCGTCTCCGTGTGGTTGAATTGAGCGATCCCCGCGAGATCGGCTGCGCTGGCGGCGTGGGGCGGGTGGGCGGCCATGGGCAATCAGTCGGCTCGAGTGGATGTACCGCACCCGCCGGCCTGATCGACGAAGATCCTCCCCAGGATATCCTCGTGGATCTGGGTGGTGCCTTCGATGATCTCCATGATCTTGGCATCCCGGTAGTAGCGGGACACCGCGGAGGATCCGTGGCAGCCCGCGGCCCCCTGGATCTGCACGGCGTCAGACGCGGCGCGCACGACGGCTCGTGACGTGAAGTACTTGGCCATCAAGGCCTTCTCGAAGACTTCCGGGAGATGCTCGTCTTCCGCGCGGCAGGCATTGCGGCACAACAAAGCTCCGGCCTCCAAGTCGGTGCCCATTCTCGCGATCAGCGACCGGACCATGCCGATGTCGCCCACGGTCTTGTCGCCGATCTTCCGCAGGGCGGCGTGGGCGATACTTTCTTCGAAACATCCTCGCAGCAGCCCCAACGCCGAGCAGGCGGTGCTGATGCGTCCATAGTGCAAACCCACCGGGGCGAGGTGTGACAACGCGTAGCCGGGCTTGCCGACGAGGTTGGCGGATGGCACTGCCACATCCTGGAAGTGCAGCTGCGCCAGGCCCGCCGCCCGGAACCCCATCAGGTCGGAGATGGGCTCAACCCGCACACCCGGAGTGTCGCTGGGCACCATGCACGCGACGGAACGTCCCCCCAGTGTCCCGAAGACCAGGAACACCCCGGCCGATTGGGCGCAGCTGATCCATTTCTTGCCGCCGTTCAGCACGAAACCTTGTGCGTTGGGGGTGAACTCGGTAACCAAGGATTGCATGGCGCTGCCGGCGCCCGGCTCCGTCAGGGCGAAGGCCCCGATCATCTCCCCGGTGGCCAGGGAAGGAAGCCAGAGGCGCCGTTGCTCCATCGTGCCCCACTTGAGGAGCACCATGGACACCATGGCTTGGACCGTGAGGACACCCGTCAAGGCCGACGATCCTCTCCCGAACGCTTCATTCAGCAAACCGAACGTGACGGTATCCCAGCCCTGGCCACCATACTCGGGCGGCAGACTGCAGCCCAGGTAGCCACCCTGGGCCATCTGCCTGATGGTGCCATCGGGAATTATCTGGTCCCGGTCCCACTGCTCGGCGAGCGGTGCGACGCTGCGCGCCACAAAGGCCTTGAATTCCTCGTGCTTGCCCTTGTGCCAGTCCGTCAAGAGCTGCTCTCGGCTCTCAGCCACTCCGGCGTCCGTTCTTCCGTAAGACAAAGGCGGTCGTCGCGTTGAGCGACTTGAAATTCTCGATGTCCAGATCGTCCATTCCCATTTCCATGGCGAAGGTCTTCTCGATGAAGGTCATCAATTGCACGGCAAACAAGGAATTGACGATTCCCGACTCGAACAGGTCGGCATCATCATCCAAGTCCGGGACGGCAATCGAGCTCAGGATGAAGCTCCTGATGGTTTGTTTGATGCCGTTGGCGTCCGCGGTACTCATAGACGGCTCCGTTTGCGCGTCACGCCCAGGTTGCCGACCCGAGTGGGGCGAAGGCCGTACCGCGCGCAGCAGTCATCCCACGCGGCGTGGAGGTGTACGTCGTCGCTCATGAGCAGGCCGCCATCCGCGAGCCTGGGAAGGGCCTGCGCGAACTCGAACGCCATGTGTTCGTAGGAGTGATCGCTGTCGTGGAGAAACAGGTCGACTTGGCCGAGCGCCGTCAGCAGCTCGGGCAGGAGGCTGCGCGCATCGCCCAGTTGCAACCGCCAGCTCCCCCGCAGGGAATCCGGCACGATCCAACCGGGCGTACGCCCCTGCGGCAGGACCGAGCCTTCTTGGACGTTGGGTAGGTCGATCGAGTACAGCGTGCCCGTGCCGTTGGCGGCGAGCGCCCGCAAGATGTGGGCGGACGAGAGGCCGCTGGCGACTCCGGTTTCGACGATCACACGGGGTCGCGTCGCCCGCACGACGACGTACAGCTCGGCGGCTCCCGGGAAGACGTAGGGGACAAGGGCGCGGCAGCGCTCCAGGTGCCCCTGGAACTGCCGGTCGTCGAAGAGCTCGCGCCGGTAGCGCATGACGTCGGCGTAGGGCAGCTCCGCGTGACGTGCCAGGAGCCCCCAACGATGCAGGCTGTTCCACGCCCGGCGCGGGTGAACGAACGCGCGCCACAAATCGTGCGCGAGCGACAGTACCGGGACTGGTTCGCGCATCACGTCTTATGCGTCAGGGTAAACATGAAATCCCTTCCCCGTCTTGCGCCCCAAATGGCCGGCGTGCACCAACTTTCTCAGCAACGGACAGCAGCGGTACTTCGGGTCGTGAAAGCTTTCGTACAGGACGTCGAGCGACCGCATCACCGTGTCCAACCCGATCAAGTCCGCCGTCTCCAACGGTCCCATCTTGTGCCCGAAGCATTGCTTGAAGATCATGTCGATCTTCTCGGCCGTCGCCACGTTGTCCTGCAGCACAAACGCGGCCTCGTTCATGAACAAGTGGGAAATGCGGTTGGAGACGAAGCCGGGCATGTCCTGGACGATGATGGCCTCCTTGTCCAGTACGGCGAACAACTGCAGCAACACGTCGACGGTCGCATCCGAGGTGTGGAACCCGCGAATCACTTCGACGGTCGGCTTCAGATGGACCGGATTCATAAGGTGGATGCCCACCACGTTCGCCGGACGCCGGGTGGCACTGGCGATTTGCGTGATGGGGATGCAGGACGTATTGGCGCCGAAACAGACCTCGGGTGGCGCCACGCGGTCGAGATCCTCATAGACCGCCTTCTTGACGTCCCAATCCTCGGTCACGTTCTCGATGACGAAGTCACACGACGCCACTGCGCGCAGATCCGTCGTCAGGACCATGCGCTGCAGCGCGTCTTCCTTCGACAGCCGGGGCAACGTCTTTGACAGCAACGGGACGCATCGGACGTTGTGCAACACCGCGGCTTGAGCGCGTCGCAGGATGTCTTCCGAGATATCCACCACCACGGCGGATATCCCATGCAGCACCAGGTCGGTGACGACGCCAGTGCCGATGTTTCCCGCGCCCAGAACCCCGATCCGCTTGAATTCCATTGTTACGAGGCCTTCCGCCTCAGGACGTTCCTGCGCCGCTGACCCCGTGCCGCGGCCGCGACGGCGCCGGCTTGGTCCTGGGGGTCGCCGGCGGACGCGCCTAACCTGGCGGCCAACTGGGTCACGGTCGGGCACTCGAACAGGGTGACGATCGAGAGACTGTGCTTCAGC
>WNGC01002145.1_pt1 | contig 12058 bp, 7 predicted proteins | sample 5400051 | NCBI WGS metagenome assembly WNGC01 (sample SAMN13153368, study PRJNA577476) | soil metagenome | isolation source: 20 cm soil or saprolite under grassland replicate 2 | place: USA:California | collected 2016-06-15 | reverse complement strand
AACCTACAAAGTGAAAGCCGGCGATTGGCTGCTGATTCCGCCTGACACGCCGCACCAGCCCAAGCCGGATCCCGGCGGCTTCAGCTACTTCATCATGAAAATTAACGTTGGCGTTTATCCCTGGAGCCTGATTCGCTAGCCAAGCACAGGAAGATGTCGTCTCATGCGTGCCGCGAGAAGCCGTCGCCTTTCAGGCGACGGAGTGATCACTCTAGGAGGAAAAGTTTCACTGATCGGCGCGGTCTGTGCGCGGCTTGTCCAACTCAGCATGCCCGAGCTCCTGGCGAATGGCTGCAAGGGCTTCCTTGGGCGGGCCGATGTAGCGGTAGTTTGAATAAAAGGTGCGCTCGTGGACGGAGAAGCTCGAAAATAATTTGCGGCCGTCGAAATCGTATTGCGAGAAGCTTGCGAGCCACAGCCCAGGCAGAAATTCATAGCGCTCCTGCATGAAGTGGCTGCCTTTGTAGATTTTCCCCAGGAACAGGCCGACGGAAATGTCCTCGGTGACGTTGCCTTCGACGCGAGCAAGTTCGCCAGAGGCTTCGTCGACCCACACAAAGCCACGCACCTTGGGGAAGATGGCGCTGAACCGTGAGGTGGGTTTGAAGGCCGGGTTGGGCTCCATTTTGTATTTGGAAAGCATGCTGTCGTCGCGCGGCTCGTAGGCGGCAAAAGTGAATAGGAACGCATTGTGCGCAGCGTCGATGAGGTCGCTGCGATCTTTCTTTTTCTTTGCATATTTTTCCAGAGCGTCGCGCTGAGATCTGGCGTCGCTGACGAGCAGTGCCAGCGTGCGCGCCAGGCTCTCGAGATCGGCGCGATAAGCGGCGGAATCTTTGGGCTTGCCATCGTCGCCGACGGGAATCCGGAACATGCCCGTTCCCGAAGGAACGACGCGCAAGATTTTTATCGCCGGGGGAGCGAGATCGCTGGGATTCTTGCGGGTCTCGACGCGTTCGATGCGCTCGTATAGATCGAGGGCGGCCTCGCCTTTCTTCTGGTTGGCGATGACGCGGTTGAAGAAATCCGGTCTCGCCGGCCCGATCACCAGCGTGGAATCCGGTACGACGGATTGCGCGGCGGCGTCAGCAGCAAGAGCCAAAGACAGCACCGCGACGGAAATGAAAGCACCTTTGAGCATGAGGCGAAGTGGCGAGAGAGCCGCCAATGTCCACTCAAGATTTGATTCGCATTGGTACATAATTGTTGTACACCGTCGGAACGCCGGAATGTACTTGTGGATGTGAATGTATAACTAACGGAGCGCTCGATCCGCCAGGGTCCTACAGCTTCGTTTTTTCGCAGGCTTTTGCTGCTGCTGCGCCTCTTCCGTCCAGGCACGATCCCATTCACGCGCGTAGGCGATGGATTGGGCGAGGTGCTCGCCAAAATGTCCCGTGATCATGAGGAAAGATCCGCGCAGGGTGGTCTGACGGTTGAACATCTTTTGCGGCTTGTCGGCATCGGCGTCGTTGAGGCCACGATGGCCTTGCGAAAATGCCCGAAGGAATCCTTCATAGCCTGAAGGACTTTAGGTTTGTCAGCGAAGAGGCCCGTAATGGCCTGGAGATCGATGCCTGCTGGTGGGGCGGTACCCCGTGCCCCGGCAATGCCACAATTTGCAGCGGTAATGTGGGTCAAGACTTCGCCGACCGAGCGAACACGCCCTCGGTGGGACGCCAAGTGTACTTCTCCGCAGGCATGGCTTCGGCAAGGCGCGTGTAGCGCTGCTCCTAGTAGGCGATCTCATCATCTAGGAATTCGGCGCGAAGACCGGCTGTTGGAGTTGCCGATGCCATGACAGGGGCCTTATCGTCAGACCCATCCTGGGCCCGGTTCGAAGGTATGAAGCCCCATGGAAATACTGTAAGTCTAAGAAAATAAATATACTTACGACGCATTTGGTCTTGCGATGCTGGGTTTCGCGGGCTTGGCGCGCCATCTTCTTCCCCGAGGGAGTGCACAAGACGGTACAATGGACCGAGCGACCACTGAACCGTTGAGATTAGACAGGACCAAGCGTTAGGGTACTCCAGTAAACGCTGATAGCAAAGCGCTGTTCCACACGTCTATATACCAAGGAACGAATCGATGATCTGATTCGTCTTATCTAAAGAAGGTTGGAGGTCTGTTTGGGTGTAATTCCCATTGGCAGGGTAGGCGCCATCCCACGCGTGGTACCGCGGGGGCTGGATATTGCGGGAAAGCTGGGTCGATTTCGGAGCGCTGCGGTCACCATGGGCGAGACTTTTCGCCTGGCGCTGGACTCCTTGCGAGCGCACAAGCTGCGGAGCTTTCTGACCCTGCTGGGCGTCATCCTGGCGGTAACCACGCTGGTGGCGGTCATGAGCGTGGTCGCGGGGCTCAACTTCTATGTAGCCGACCGCATCGCTAATCTCGGGGCCAACGTGTTCGTTGTGGACCGCTTCGGGATCATCACCAGCGAGGACGCCTGGGTAAAGGCTCAGAAGCGGCCGCTGCTGACGATGGAGGAATTCAACCGGCTGCGCGAGACCATGAGGACCGCAAACGCCATCGCGGCGATCGAAGGCACGACGATGGACGTGCGCAGCGGGAACCAGCTCTTGGAGAACACCAACGTTCTGGGCGTGACGCCGAATTACCCTGAAGTGAGGAACATGAATCTCGCCGCCGGCAGGATGATCAGCGGTGCAGACGAGACGCATCGCTCACCGGTGTGTTACATCGGGGCCGACGTAGCCAAGAAGTTCTTCTTCAACGTGGACCCCATTGGAAAGACGATCCGCGGGGGCGCGCACAGTTACGAAGTAATTGGCGTGGCTGCAGCGATCGGGAGCGCTTTCGGCCAGTCCCAAGACAATTACATGCTCATTCCCCTGGGGACCTACCACAAGGAATGGCACACGCAGCGGGATTCGATGACGCTGTTCATCCAAGCGCGAAATGCGGAAATAATGGCCGCCTCCGAAGATGAGGCGCGCATGTTCCTGCGCGCCGCCCGGCATCTGCCCTGGGAGGCTGAAGACAATTTCGGAATTTTGGGCTCGGATTCGATCATGAGTTTGTGGAAAGAGATCACTGGGAATTTGGAAGCCGTGGTGGTCGGATTAACCTCTATTTTCCTTGTGGTAGGCGGCATCGTGATCATGAATATTATGCTGGCGAGTGTTACGGAACGAACCAGAGAGATTGGATTGAGGAGGTCGCTGGGAGCCAGGAGGAAGCACATCGTATTGCAATTCATGACCGAGTCAGCAATGCTTGCCGCGGTCGGAGGAATAATGGGCTTGGGACTTGCCTATGCGGCAGTTGCCGTCGTGCGGGCGCTGACGCCAATCCCTGTGCGCACCCCACTCAGCGCAGTCATCATTGCGCTGGCTCTTTCGACTGGAGTGGGCCTGTTCTTTGGGATTTATCCGGCGACGCGCGCAGCGAAACTCGATCCCATCGAAGCGCTGCGGTCCGACGGCTGAGGAACAGCAATGGCACAACAGCATGGCGAAAACCTGAAGCAGGCGATGGACACGCTGCGGGCGCACAAGATGCGCAGCGGGCTCACGGTCTTCGGCGTGGTGCTGGGCGTGAGCGTGATCATGCTCGTGGCGGCACTGATTACCGGCTTCGATGCGCGGATTCAGGAGAACATCAAACAGTTCGGCGCGGATACCGCGTTTATTTCGCGGTGGGATCAGGGCCCGCACGGTGGTGGCCGAAGGCCGAAGGATGAGCGCGAGCGCAAGCCGCTGACGCTGGAGGACGCGGAAGCGATTAAAGCTGCATGTCCCGCCGTGAAGAACCTTACGACATTTATCATCTGGTGGGAGCAGCCGCACACCATCCGCACTAAAGCGGGGAGCGTGAGCGCCATCGATTTTCGCGGCGTGCAGGCGAATTTCGGGCAAGTATATGCGAACGCCGCAACCCTGGCAGGACGGTTCATCAGCGAAGGGGATGATCTGCATCGCGAGAAAGTGGTGATGCTCGGGGAGAACGTGGCGCCGGTGCTCTTTCCGGAAGGGAGCCCGATCGGGAAAGACGTAATAATCGACGGGTCGGACTTTCAAGTGATCGGCGTAGTGGAAAAACCGAAGGGCGGATTCGGGATGGGTGATGAGGACCGCCGTGTGCTGATTCCCTATAACACGTTTCACAAGATTTACCCCGGCGCGTACGAAAACATGTTCCGCGTTCAAGCGTATCCGAAAATGCTGGACCAGTTGGTGGACCAGACGACCGAGGTACTGCGGAGGAGACGGAACGTTGCCTACAACGCGAAGGACAGTTTCTCGATTCAGACGGCGGAGCAACAGGTCGAGCAGTTCCACAGCATCATGCTCATGACTTACGTTGCAACGATTGTGCTGAGCGGCATCGGGCTGCTCATCGGCGGCGTGGGCGTGATGAACATCATGCTGGTGAGCGTTACGGAGCGGACGCGCGAGATCGGCATCCGCAAAGCGATTGGCGCGAAGAGCGGGGATATCACCTGGCAGTTTCTGCTCGAAGCGATGACCCTGACGGGAGCAGGCGGGGTGATCGCGCTGATCCTGGTCAATGGTTTGGTGCTGCTGATCCGCGTTGGATTGAAGTGGCCGGGAAGCGTGCCGGTGTGGGCGGCGGCCACGGGAATCGTGGTCAGCGTAGGCGTGGGGCTGGTTTTTGGCGTGTGGCCGGCAATGAAAGCCGCGAAGCTCGATCCCGTCGAAGCGCTGCGGTACGAGTAAATCATGGCCCCTGCGGGGTCACAACGAAGGATGTCCCAAGCATTTTCAAGCAGCAATTACTTCATCAGAGCAGAAGCTTTTGCAGTTGCGGCGGCGCGTTCGGAAGCCGGCATGGATGCGGCGGGCCAAGTGACATCCAGGGCCAACTCGTGGCGGACGAGCAGCTTGGAATGACGATTTACATGGACGGCCAGCGTGTTTGCCAGGTCAGATCGAATTTCCGCCAGACCTTCCTTTTCCAGGCGGAGACTCTTATCCGGCTTGTACAAGGCCACCCGCAATTGATGTGATCCGGCGAGGACCGGGTGCTCGAAATGGATGGTTTCGCCCGGCGAGGTGGTCACCAGGTTTGTGGTGAAAAGTAATTCGCGATCCGCAAAGATGGCCAGCGCGCCTTCGTTGACAGTCGAAATGATTTCGATGTGAAGGGTGGAGGCGGGAGCAGCCTGGGCCGCCGATTCAGACGCCAAAGACGGAAAGGCAATGAAATTAGGAGACGAAATCCCTTTTGAGTCTCGTGAATCACTGGGCTGCTTCGCTGAAGTGGCAGCAAGCTTAGCCAGGCGAACGACGCTCCGGTTCAGGCGTTTTTGCGCCACCTGAGGAAGGGGCTTAACTTCGATGCCCTGCTGCGGGGCTTCGATCCCAGTTTGCAATGTGCGGGTGAAGGCTTCGGAGGGCACTCGCGGGGGGTGAAAATGGATTGCCGGAGCAGGGGGAACGACGAAACGAGCGCGGAACGGACGGAAAACCTGAACGGAGGCAGCGATCAGTAAACAGGCGGCTGCGGTGATCCAAACGTCGCGCTGTCCGACCGGCTGCGTCCACCAAATAGGCTTCCTGGTCTTGGGCGCCGCGGACGAAGGACGCGAACGCGCTAGAGGATAAAGAGCGGAAGCGAGTTCGTCGCAGGAAGGAAAACGATCTTTGGGGTTTTTTGCCAGGCACCGCGCGATGATGAGGTCAAGCGCTTGCGGCAACGCTGGATTGTGCCGTGAAGGAGGCGCAGGGTCGGCATTCAGAATCTGGGCGCAGACGGCGCCGAGAGAACTGCCATCGAAGGGCTTCAAACCGGTCAACATCTGATAGAGAACAATTCCGAGAGCAAACTGATCCGAGCGCGGATCTTGAGGCTCACCCTGAATCTGTTCGGGCGCCAAGTATGCCGGGGTACCCATGAGCAGGCCGGAGCCGGAAATCTGCGATACAAAGCGCGCGATACCGAAATCGCCGAGTTTCACTTTGTTTTCCGCGGTGACGAGGATGTTGCCGGGTTTGACGTCGCCGTGAATGATCCCGGCGCGATGCGCCAGCGCCAGCGCCGCGGCTAGATCGGCGGCCCAGGCGCAGGCACGCCGGGTCGTCAGGGTGGACGAACCGAGATGATCTTCAAGTGTTTTGCCGGCGACGTACTCCATCACAAGGAAGGGAGTACCGTGCTCATCGATTCCGACGTCGTACAGCTGGACGATGCAAGGATCGGAAAGCTGGCCAATGATCTGGGCTTCGCGAAGGAACTGCTGCTCGTGGTCTTCGCCGAAACCGTTCAAAAAGGTTTTGCGTGCCACGATGCGGCCAATGACGTTGTCCCGCGCTTTTTCGACGCGACTCGTGGCACCCGAACCGAGGTGTCCGAGAGTTTCGTAGCGGTCTTTTTGCAGTGTCATCATCATGCTGAGCGCAGGAGACGCGCAGCGCGATCTCGCAGACCGTTGCCGTTGGTTTGCGGCGGCGCTTGCGGAGTGACCTTGCGGCGCGCCAGCGGATAAAGTTCTTCCGCGAGAGCTTCGGTCGTGGTGTAACGCGCGGACGGATCTTTTGCCAGGCAGCGGGCAACGACTCCATCAAAACCTGCGGGCAGCGAAGGATTCGCATGCGAGGGCGGCAGCGGCGTCGAAGAGAGGACCCGGCCGCAAATACCCTGAAGTGAATCGGCGTCGAATGGCCGTTTGCCCGTCACCATTTCGTAGAGAACGACGCCCAGAGAAAAGATATCGGAGCGCGCGTCCTGCGGTTTACCCATGATTTGCTCGGGGCACCAGTAGGCGGGTGTGCCGACGAGTGGCGTGGCGGCGGAATCGCGGCTGGCTAGCCGCGCCATGCCGAAATCCATCAGCTTCACGCGGCCATCTTCGGTGATGAGCACATTCGCGGGCTTGACGTCGCCGTGGATCACACCCTTGCGGTGCGCCGCCCCGAGCGCGCAAGCCACTTCCGCGGTCCACGCGGAGGCCCTGGAAAAGGGAATGCTGCCCTTATCCAAAATGCGATCGAGGGGTTGACCTTCGAGAAACTCCATGACCAGATAGGGCGTTTGCGTGGCTTCGTCGACGCCCATATCGTGGAGCGTGATGATCGAAGGATGGGAGAGCTGGCCGACGACGCGCGCTTCCTGAACGAACCGCTGGCGGGCTTCGCCGGTGGCCAGTTCCTTTGGGAAGAGCTTGATGGCCACGGGGCGGCCGATCATGGAATCGTAGGCGCGCGCCACGCGGCCGTTGCCCCCGGAGCCGATGATTTCGATAATTTCGTAGCGTCCTACTTGCAAGAAGTTCGCTCCCTCAGACTCGATGAATCCGTGCCGATAGCATGATGGGGGAATGGGATGTTCTATTAAATGAAGCAAGCGTCCTGTTGAGAAGGGTACGGAAGTACTACTATAGAAGGAGTTCTAAGTTCTTAGTTTTCAGTCTTTAATTGAGGAAAAGAACTTCCCTGTTGAATGTTCGTGATCTCGCTACGGGAGATGGGATGTTTCTCTCGTAGCTCCTTCCAAGGTTCCCTCAAGTGGCTTGGAAGATTGCCAAGGCGTACCGTAAAATCAGAAACCAGCGTGCCGCCTTTCATCATGATCTCAGCCGTTGGCTGGTGGAACGCTACGGGTTGATCGTGGTGGAAGACCTCAACATCAAAGGACTTTCGCGCGGAATATTGGCCGGCCCGGTCCACGACGCCGCATGGAACTCTTTCTTTGCCAAACTCTCCTACAAGGCTGCAAGCGCCGGGCGAGAGTTGGTGAAGGAGGATCCGCGTGAAACCAGCCAAGTGTGCGTATGCGGAGCGGTCGTGCCCAAGACGCTTGCGGAGCGTTGGCATGAATGTCCGGTATGCGCGTTGTCGGCGCCTCGTGACGTGGTCAGCGCGCAAGTCATACTGCAACGCGCCCGGATCGGGCGTTCGCGGCATAACGTAGAGGATGTCGTCTCATGCGTGCCGCGAGAAGCCGTCGCCTTTCAGGCGACGGAGTGATCACTGTGAACAGGTTGTCTCGTATTGTCGTATTGTATTCGCAGATTACTTCCGGTGGATGGTTCACGCGGCGAGTATACCGAAGGCAGCCGGGTATCACTCACTCTGGAGGATTAAGGAGCCACAGCTTAGGTCGGCTGGGGGGTGGAGGAACGGCGGATCCCGCGGATCTGGGTTGAGAAGGCAGAGCGCGGAGTGGAGCGAGACCGGGCGCAGAATTGAACCGCAAAGGAAAATCTTGGACATATAATTTCATGGACGGGTGCCATAAGCCGTGGAAACCGAAGAAATACATTTCTTTTATGGCTTGTTTTGCAGACCATTTCTCCGAAGCCATGCGATAAGCGGCGATGAAAACGCTGGTGCGATCTTCACCGAAGCGGCAATGCACGAAGATTTTTTGCCCCGGATTGTCGTGGAGCAGAGAGAGAAATTGAGCGACCTGTTCGTCGGTTGGAGGAGACCAGCCACTAACGGGGATGTGGACGAAGCGCATGCCCAGCGATTCGGCGCGCTTGCGCTCCCAAGCGACTTTTTCGCGGTTCTCGCCGCGCAGATCGACGATGGTGGTGATGCCCAACATTTTCAACTCAGAGAGGCCCACTTCTTTGGGCTGTGCGCCGCGATACAGGACATCCGTGACTTTCCCGGCATTAGGAATTCCGGCGAGGTGCAATTTTTGTCCGTGGGCGGACGGAAAGATGGGCGGGGCGGAGGCTGGTGCAGCGATTTGCGCGAAAAGGTGAACAGGCAGAAGAAATAAGATGGCGAGGGGTGGCAGCGTGCGTTTCATGTTGAAACGGATAGAAGTAGTGTAGCGTGAGAGGCAACGACTCGAAAAGTGTTGAAGGGGAAGCGGTTGAGCGGGAATAGCACCACTACAAATAGACACAGTACGAAAAAGACGACGACATTTTGCGTTTTCCTCTTGACAGGACATTTATATCCGTTGATACTGCGATTCCAGATTCGGGGGACGTGGAAGCACCAGACGGACCGAGTCGGGGATGCATCGAGGTCCGTAGGAGCCCACGAAGCGGCCCGGTTTCTAAGCGAAAAAATCGAGCGCGAAATACCTGCCCCGCGCCCGTATATGAGGCGGAGCACCTGCTGTTAGGCTGAGTGCGAAGCACCGGCCAGCGGCAGAGCGTTGGCGTTTTGCGCTGGAATTTAAGTGCGACCGCACCGCGGTCGGCTTTTTTTTCGCTGCCCGCTTTCACGATCCGTTGGAATCAAAGCGGCGTTAACTTCAGACCAGACCCTGAAGCGAAGCGCGGTACCTCTGTGGAGCGCAGAGGAGTAAAATGAGAGGGTTCTCCCTGCGCGAGTGGGGGCCCGAGAGCGCGGAGGGACGGATGGCAACGGTGAAACATGCATTGAGCGGGAACTCCCCTGGCACGGACACGGCTGCAGAGAAGCCAGCGCGTGGCGCGGGAAAAGGTCTGCGCTTCCAGCGGTACTTTACCGATGGGAAGAAGTCTCCTTTCGACGCGGTCGAATGGGAGAAGCGCACGGCGTTGATTGGAAACGAGAAGGGCGTGACGATCTTCCGCCAGGAAGACGTTGAGGTGCCCAAGAGCTGGTCGCAGACGGCGACAAACATCGTCACCAGCAAGTATTTCCACGGAAAGTCCGGGACGGCCCAGCGCGAAGGATCGGTGCGGCAACTGATCGGCCGCGTGGTGAGCACCATTGTGCGATGGGGCGAACAGTGCGGGTATTTTGCAGATGCGGAGTCGCGAGATGCGTTCCGCGACGAGCTGACGCACCTGCTGGTCGAGCAGAAGATGGCCTTCAATTCGCCCGTGTGGTTCAACGTGGGCGTGCAGCCGAAGCCGCAGTGCTCGGCGTGCTTCATCAATTCGGTCAGCGACAACATGGAATCGATCATGGGGCTGACGCGGACCGAAGGAATGCTTTTCAAGTGGGGCTCGGGCACGGGAACGAATTTTTCGACGCTGCGCGGAAGCAAGGAAACGCTCTCGGGCGGCGGAATCGCTTCCGGCCCGGTGAGCTTTATGAAGGGCTTCGATGCTTTCGCGGGCGTGATCAAGAGCGGCGGAAAAACGCGGCGCGCGGCGAAGATGGTGATCCTGAATATCGATCACCCGGACATCGTCGAGTTCATCGAATGCAAGATGAAGGAAGAGCGCAAAGCCCATGTGCTGATCGAGCAGGGCTACGACAGCTCGATTGACGGCGACGCGTACGCGTCGATTTTCTTCCAGAACGCGAACCACTCGGTGCGCGTGACGGACGACTTCATGCGCGCGGTGGTCGAGGACAAGGACTGGTGGACGAAGAACGTGATCGACGGGCAGCCGAATGAAAAGCTGCGGGCACGCGATTTGATGCTGAAGATTTCGGATTCGACGTGGCACTGCGGCGATCCGGGGATGCAGTACGACACGACGGTCAACCGCTGGCACACGGCGAAGAACACGGCGCGGATTAACGCGAGTAATCCTTGCTCGGAATACATGTTCTTGGATGATACGGCCTGCAATCTGGCATCGTTGAATTTGATGAAGTACGTCAACGCCAGCGGGCAGTTCGACGTTGCGGCGTTCAAGCATGCCGTGGACGTGACGATCACGGCGCAAGAAATCCTGGTGGACAACGCGAGTTACCCGACGCCGAAGATCGAGGAGAATTCACATGACTTCCGGCCGCTCGGATTGGGCTACGCCAACCTGGGCGCGCTGCTGATGTCCATGGCGCTGCCGTACGATTCCGAGGAAGGGCGCGATATGTCCGGCGCGATCACCTCGCTGATGTGCGGCGAAGCGTACGCGCAATCATCAAGGATTGCGGAGCGCATGGGGCCATTCCCGGGCTACGAAGTGAATCGCGAGCCCATGCTGGACGTGATCCGCATGCATCGCGAGGCGATGCGCGGGATCAAGCCGGAGCACGTGCAGACGGAATTGTTCATGGCGGCGCAGGAATCGTGGGACACCGCGCTGGCGCACGGGGAAAAGTATGGCTACAAGAATTCGCAGGTGACCGTGCTGGCGCCTACCGGCACCATCGGGTTCATGATGGATTGCGACACGACGGGAATCGAGCCGGACCTGGCGCTAGTGAAGTACAAGAAGCTGGTGGGCGGCGGGTTGATCAAGATCGTGAACAACACCGTGCCGCAGGCGCTGATGAAGCTGGGCTACACGCCGGAGCAGACCAGCGACGTGGTTTCCTACATCGACAAGAACGGAAAGATCGAAGGCGCACCGCACCTGAAAGCGGATGACTTGCCGGTGTTCGATTGCTCGCTGGCGCCGCAGGGTGGCGGGCGTTCGATCACCTGGACCGGGCACGTGAAGATGATGGCGGCGGCGCAGCCGTTCCTCTCCGGCGCGATTTCGAAGACCATCAACATGCCTGAGGAATCCACCATCGAAGACATCATGAACGCGTATATTGAGTCGTGGAAGGTGGGGCTGAAGGCCGTGGCCATCTACCGGGACAATTCCAAGCGTTCGCAGCCGCTGAATGCCGGCGGGAAGAAAGAAGAAAAGCAGGCCGAGACCGCGGCAGCGGCGGAACCGATGCAGCGTGAACTGTTTGCGCGGCGACAGCGCGAGAAGATGCCCGTGGAACGCGCGTCGATAACGCACAAGTTCAGCGTGGGCGGGCACGAAGGGTACATTACGGTCGGCATGTATGACGATGGGCGGCCCGGCGAGATCTTTATCAAGATGTCCAAGGAAGGCTCGACGCTTTCCGGCGTGATGGACGGACTGGCGCTGACGATTTCGCTGGGTTTGCAGTATGGCGTGCCGCTGAAAGTGTTCGTGGACAAGCTGCTGAACACGCGGTTCGAGCCGTCGGGCATCACGGCGAACGCGAACATCCGGTTTGTTTCGTCGGTGCTGGACTACATCGCGCGGTGGCTGGGGGGGCGATTCATCTCCGCGGACTACTTGAAATTGAATGCCGTGGCGCCGGGGGAGAGTGCCGCTGCTTCCGCTCCGGCGGGAAGTCTTCCACCGATGAACAAAGCGGCGCTCGATGCGATGCAGATGGCGTTGTCCGCGCCAAAGCTGAGCAATGCCCACGAGGGCGCGCCTGCGTGCAGCGAGTGCGGCATGCTGATGGTGCCG
>WNGC01002144.1_pt1 | contig 12063 bp, 15 predicted proteins | sample 5400051 | NCBI WGS metagenome assembly WNGC01 (sample SAMN13153368, study PRJNA577476) | soil metagenome | isolation source: 20 cm soil or saprolite under grassland replicate 2 | place: USA:California | collected 2016-06-15 | reverse complement strand
GGGATTTGCTACACGCGAACAGGACGACGATTCTTCGATGACGCAAAGATCGAAAAGGAATTTCTCGAAAAGGTGCGTGGAGCGGTAGATGGCGCAGGATTCTGGCAGCAGTTTGAGACGGACTGGATTTGTCTCGACGCGGAATTGATGCCCTGGTCTGCAAAGGCTCAGGAACTATTGCGGCAGCAATACGCCGCTGTGGGCGCGGCTGCGAAAGCGTCTCTTACGGAAACAGTCGCGTCTCTGGAGCATCTTGCATCGAAGAATGGCGATGCTTTGCCTCTCATCGAGAAATATAAGCAACGGCTTGAAGCCACGAAGCTTTATATGGATTCTTATCGGCGCTACTGCTGGCCTGTTCAGTCAGTGAGCGACTTGAAACTCGCACCGTTTCACCTGTTGGCTACAGAAGGACACGTTCATGTTCAGCGCGATCACGTGTGGCACATGGAAGAGCTGGCAGAGGTTTGCAAAGCCAGCGATGGTCTCTTGCTCGCAACGTCTTACCGACAGGTTGATGTGACCGACACAGCGAGCGTCGAAGAAGCCACTCAGTGGTGGGAAGAGCTGACCGGACGCGGTGGCGAGGGCATGGTCGTAAAGCCGCTGGACTTCGTTGTGTGCGGACGACGCGGGTTGATGCAGCCCGCGGTCAAATGCCGCGGCCCTGAATACCTGAGAATCATTTATGGGCCTGAATACTTGCTGCCCGAGAACTTGGAGCGTCTGCGCAGTCGTTCGGTTTCCACCAAGCGTTCCTTAGCACTCCGTGAATTCGCACTTGGCATCGAAGCCCTAGAGCGATTCGTTCGGCAGGAACCGCTGCGTCGCGTACATGAATGCGTCTTCGGTGTCCTTGCCCTCGAAAGCGAGCCCGTCGATCCTCGCCTGTAGCCATCTAATCTTCTGGCTCAGGCGTAGGTTGGGATTTTGGCGGGTGTACTGGCGTGTACCTCAGTTGGGCGATTCCGGCCTTTTTCTGGTTTAATAAAATCAGTCACTTCATAAGCGCAACGTGGGTGGCGCTTTGGACTCGGGAGAACGAGCAGAAAGCGGCTTGCCCCACGACAAGTGATCGCTGTGTTTGCGATATTTCTTTGCGTTGACTGCCTGACCTTCGGAGCCTAGCATCTCGGCAGCAGGTTTCGATGCGGCGCTTCTCGTGGATTCGGGTAACTCTATTTTTGCGGCAGAGCCGCTGGGGCTTCGTCCTCATTGTCCTCTGGTTCGCCCTGGGCACCTTCGCCTTCTACCACTGGGCGCATGTGCCGCTCAAAGAGGCATTCCTGAACGCGATCTATTTCCGTGAGCACCGCGGTTCCCTTTGGGACCTTTATTCCTTCTGGGGCCAATGCGTATTGTTCGGGATTGTAATTTCTATTTTCTTGCTGCAGGCTTTGCAACGATACAATCCACTGGAAGGCTGCCGCATGCTGGCCAAAGAAATGCAAAATCACGTCATCGTTGTTGGCCACACGCACCTTGGCGCGCGGATCGTGGGCCACCTTCGGCAAAAGTCCTTGCCGTACGTCCTGATTGATAGAGATGTTGCTTCCGTGGACGACCTTGTTCGTGAGGGCGAGCCGGTCATTGTGGACGATGCCAAACAGGAAAGCACCCTCCTGGACGCCGGCATCGAACGCGCCAGGCTTGTGGTGATTACCTCCAATAGCATCGAGACGGCTCTTATTGTTACCAAGCGTGCTCGCGACAGGAATAAGAAGGCACTCATCATCGTCCGCTGTTTTCTGGATGAGTTCACGGAAATTCTCGAGAGTCTGGGCGCAAATGAGGTGATTTCCAGTTCGAAGAGCGCCTTCAGCGGAATTTCTCTGCACTTGGATCCCGTCGGTGCGGCTCGTTGAGTTTCTGTGAGAGACATCCTAGCATCAGGGCAGCAGTTCTCCTGGTGACCGTGAGGTTTCCATGACTTCCTCCACGCCACTTTCCCCGCCGCAGCTCCACGCTCCTGCTGCGGAAATCCTGAATTCGTTCTTGCAATCCGCCAAGGGTGCTTTTGGTCTTGACCTCATTTCCGTCGTCCTTTTCGGCAGCGCGGCGGAAGGAAAGCTCCGTGCCACTTCAGACCTCAATCTCATCCTCATTCTTGCTTCATTCGACCAAGCAAAGGCCGACCGGCTTCGTGAGCCCCTCCGAGTCGCGCAAGCTGCCATGCAGCTCCATCCCATGTTTCTTCTAAAAGACGAAATCTCTTACGCCGCCCGCTCCTTCGCTCCCAAGTTTGCTGACATTCTCCGCCGCCGCGCCATCCTTTTCGGTGACGATCCGTTTGCTTCGCTCTCCATTCCTCGCGATGCGCAGGTCCGCCAGTTGCGGCAGCAGTTGCTCAACTTGATCCTTCGCCTCCGTGCCTCCTACGTTGTGCGCAGCCTTCGTGAGGAGCAGCTCAACCTGGTTATTGCCGGCGCTCTCGGCCCGCTGCGTTCTTACGCAGCCGACATGCTAGATCTCGAAGGCCGCCCTTCGGCTTCGTCTTCTCAAGCTCTCGAAACGCTCGGGGCAGAACTCGCTATGCCGGATTGGAGACGGCTGTTGGCTCGCCTCAGCGCCACTCAGGAATCCCGTCTCTCTTCTCCTGGTGAGGCGCCGCGTCTTTTCTCGCCGCTCCTCGACCTGGCTTGCCGTATGCACACGCGAGCCGAAGCGCTTTCCGGTGAGGCCCGCCGTGAATCCCTTTGATCTTCGCGGTCCAGAGTTTCTCGTTTTCTATTTTTTCTTCTCGGCAGCCGTCATTAGTTGCATCATTCTTCTTCAGCGCCTAGACGAAAACCGGGAGCCGGGCAAGCCTTCTCTCGACGATCCCTACCTTGTCGCCTATCTGCGCGGCGGCGAAGGGGAAGCTGTTCGTGTAGCAGCGCTGTCTCTGTTCGACCGCGGCCTCCTCACCATCAAGAGCTCCGGCAGCTCATCATTGTTCTCTGACGGCGAGAATCGTCTCGAGCTGACGGATGCTCGTTCGATCGACACCGTCAAGCGCCCAATCGAGAAGCACGTCCTCGAAGCCTTCAAAACACCTGTGCCCATCAGCAGCACACTCGAATTGCTCGAAAATTGCACGCCGTGTCTCGACTACGCGCGCAATCTCGAGCAGCTTGGTTTGCTCCCCGGCCCGGATACTCGCGAGAAGCGTAAGGTTCGTAAGCAAATTGCTGTCGGCCTGCTGCTTGGCGTCGCCTTCTTCAAAATCCTTGTTGCCATCAGTCGTGGTCGCACCAATATTCTCTTCCTTATCGTTCTTGCCATCTTGGCCGCTTATGTCACATCACGGATCGGCAATCCCTTCCGCACCGCACGAGGCGAGAAATTCCTTGAAGACGTGAAATCTCTATTTGCTTCGATCCGCCTTCGCGCTGATTCGCTGCGTCCCGGTGGCGCGACCAGCGATCTCGTTTGGCTCGCCTCCGCATACGGTCTTGCCGCTGTCCCTGAATTCGTTTTCCCTCATGTCTCCGCATTCTTTCCGCGTAAGCCGCTGCGCAACTCAGGCTCTACTAGCTCCAGTGATTCCGGTGGTTTCTTTTCGAGTTGTGGCAGCACCTCGTGCGGCGGCAGCGGATGCGGTGGAGGAGGCTGCGGGGGTGGTGGGTGTGGCGGCTGTGGGAGCTGAGACTATGAACGCAATTTGTGACATCGTCGGCATCGGTTGGCGAGCTGAATTGGCTGCTGGTATTCTCGATCATCGCGATAGCATTGATCTCATCGAAGTCATCGCCGACGATTTCTTCGGTGAACCGCGCCGCCTTCGCGCGCTGAAGACACTTTCTGCGCAGGTTCCCGTCGCTCTCCACGGCGTTGGCTTGGGTTTGGCCTCGGCGTCTGCAGTCGAGACTTGGCGCATTGAACGCATGGCTGATTTGGTGGATTTTATCAGCCCGCTGTTCTGGTCCGAGCATCTCGCCTTTGTCCGCGCCGATGGGATAGAGATTGGCCACCTCGCTGCACCTCCTCGCTCTGACGCCACGGTGGACGGCGCGGCAGAGAATTTCCTGCGTGCCTCCAGGATTGTTGGCGTCAAGCCCTGCGTGGAAAATATTGCGACTCTCGTCGAACCTCCGGGAAGCGCTCTTGATGAGGCGTCCTGGATCAGCAAAATCCTTTTTGCTTCAGATTGCGATCTGCTCTTGGATCTCCACAACGTGTTCGCCAATGGTTTGAATCATGGCTACGATCCCAAGGAATTTGTGCGGCAAATCCCCGCAGGTCGTATTCGGGCCATCCACATCGCCGGAGGAAAGCTGATCTCCGCTCCCGACGGTACACAGCGCGTTCTGGACGATCACCTCCATGACGTCCCTGATCCGGTCTACGATTTGTTAGAGGAAGCCGCAGCACTTTCGTCGAATCCTCTTTCCGTCATTCTCGAGCGCGACGGCTCGTATCCTTCGATGGAATCTCTGCTCGCCGAAGTGTCTCAAGCCCGTCAGGCGCTGGCGCGAGGCAGAACGCGGCGCGCGGAACGAGTCGAGGTGCCTGGATGAGTGCGAAGCAATTCGAAGCTTTCCTGGCGCGTCTCTACGTAGACGCGGATTCGCGGGCTCGATTCAGAGCGAATCCGCTCGCGGAAGTAAAGAATGCCGGCCTTTCGAATGCGGAATGCAAGGCCCTTGAAAACATGGACTGGGTCGGCTTGGAGATGGCTGCTCGAAGTTTTGCCAAGAAACGCGAGTTAAAACGCCCGCGCAGCCGGTTTTCGTCACTTACAGAAAGGCTGCTGCGTTTAATTTCTTTCTTGTCCGATAGGGTCCGGCGGCATTCAGAACGTGGCGCCCTCAAATGAATCTGCGTCGCCTAGCTGCAGTGTGCCGAAACTGTGCCCAAAATTACTTCGATGTTGCCGACATTGACCTAGTTGACGCTCAATGCTGTGTTGCCGGCACTTTGGATATAAGCAACTTATAGGTGGGCCGAAAGATGGGAGATTTGTTCGGGGAGTCCGGGTTACAGGCTCGGCCATCGATTGTGCCCCCGTGTACCCGCCGTGTACCTCGCTTGGGCGAATCAGATGTGTTTGGCGTTTTTCGCGTTTTGTCGAATCAATAACTTACGCAGGGTCAATGTCGTTTTTAGTTCGATCCCCACCGCCCCTACCAACATCTCTTTCATAAATAACAGCTTGTGGCTTTTCGAGGGGCCACAAGGGGCCATTAACGCTAGGCGACTTGCGCTGGGAGCACTAAGCGAACGACTTTGCTGTTCGCTTTTCGCAGAGCACCAGGTACGGCCTGAGTGTAGATGTTCATGGTCGTTCGAACATCCGCATGTCGCAAGAGTTCCTGCTGCACCTTGAGGTCGACACCGAGCGCATGGATTTCAAGCTTTCAAGTTTCCGATTTGGCGACTAACCAGATGGCACTGGCAACGCGCTTGTTGTGTGAAAATGGAGAGTAGCTTGCCCCCGGTGGGTACTCAAAATGAAGCAATGGTTTCTTGTGGACCATCTTGAAGTTGAACGGCTCCTCTCAGAATGGCGGTGGTTGTGTCCTCAGCGGATGGCACTTGTTGCGCGGACTGCGTTCGGAGACTTATTTCTTCGCAACGAGGCGGGCATCGTTTTCTGGTTGAATACCGCCGTGGGCAAGCGGACCGAAGTTGCTCATTCCGAGACGCAATTTCTTGAATTGGCCGAGACGAGTGAGAAGCGAAGGGAGTGGTTCGCCGAACCAGCGTTGCAAGCGTTTGCAGCACGCGGCTTGAATCCTACCTCCACTCAATGTATTGGCTTTTCGGTACCACTTGTGTTCGCCGAAAGCGGTTCCCCTGATACACCGTATGTCGCCGAGCTTTATGAATACGTCTCGTTTCTTGGTGATTTGAACCGACAAATTTCAACTTTGCCAGACGGGACGAAGATCAGACTACAAGTACGGCCACCTAAAGCGTCCCCATCGCAGTAATCTCAGTGCCTGGTAACGCCGTAATCGCCGATGTTGATTTTGACGCAGGGAACCTTACCGGTTACGCGACAAATCACGCGACAAATCAGGAGTTGACCTAGTCACTAGAAATGGAGTGTGATGTTTCCATGCTGAAAAGACTCTGGCGAAGAATCGTGGAGCGCCATCGACGCGTTAACGCAGAGCTTGAGCAGATTGAATTGGAGCTGGCAAGAGAGGAAAGCCGGTTCCCTCTGCTACCACCATTTCCTCAAAAGCCATACAAAGCGTCAACAATAACGCTTTTCTGCGTGTTCGGGTTTTTCGTCGCGTTGGCGGCCTTGGTTTGTTTGAAAAAACTGGTCATTTCATTCTTCCGCTGAGGACCTGGGGCACTGGGAGCAACTTCACCGGCCCTCTCATGGAAGGCATGTTGACCCATATTCGGCCCCGCACAACACCGCAGCAAATTACTTCTCTAGAAGTAGACTCCGGATTCCAGACCAGCCCAGAGCAGGAGCACAGAAGACCAGATGATTAGCCTGGCTTTCCCCGTCAGCGCAATGGCGAGCAACCCTGTAAGCAGGTTCGAGGAGTGCCCGACCGATATCCGCTCCCGCGCGTGGAGCAGATCGTGGAAGTGCGTTACCTCTACTGTCACCCCGGACCCGAAGGAAAACTCATCCAGGCTAAATACTTCGGTAAAGTGCGCGATGACGTTGCCCTCGCCGATTGCTGCGTCAGCCAGTTGAAGGTCAAAGCTGGCGATAGCGAACCAACGGAATCCTAGTCGCAGGTTGATTTTTCAAACACCGGCCCGGAGGCATCCTTCAGGGGTGCCGCCGGGCTTCTGTTCTGAACTGCACTAGCCCTGGCCAGAATCCGAATCGACGATGGGTCCGCCACACTACAAGCGCCAATCTGCTGTTAACCTTCGGCCATCCGAGAGCGTTATAAGGTTGAAAGGGCAGCGATATGAATCACATCACGAACACAGACGCCGCTTGGATTGCTTTTGCTGTGCTATTCCCAGTGATTCTCTACCTCGTTTTCAGCGGCTATCAGACCAAGCAACGGATGTCCGTTCATAAGTCTGTTCTTGACAAGTTCAGTCGAGCCGAGGATTTTGCCACCTTTCTGCAATCGCCAGCAGGCCAGAGGTTCGTGGCCGAGCTATCGGGTTCGGAAACTCCGGCCCGTACTGTCATGTCCGCAATCCAGAGAGGGATAATTCTGGTGTTGTCCGGAGGAGGGCTCTGGTGGTCAGGTGTCAAGATTCAGTCGACTGCTGAGATCGCCACTATCGGTCTTTTGTTGCTGTGCGTTGGCATCGGCATTCTAATTTCGGCGGGCGTCTCTTATCGCTTGTCGCGATCCTGGGGGCTCATCGAAAAACATCCCAATGAGGACCGGACAGATCTGAAGAGGAAGTGATTCGTGACGGTGGCAATAGCAGTGATGGACTACGCCGAGACAGACCAGCGCGAAAGGCTCAGCCACGAACAGTTCGAGCGGTTTTACACGCGAACCATGTCTCGTCTGCGCTTCTACATCTGCCGAGTCGCGTCGAACGAGGCAATTGCGGATGACATCCTGCAGGAGAGCTATATTCGGTTGTTGAATGCACCGCCAATGACGGAGAGAGAGCGGAAGTCGTATCTCTATCGAGTCGCGACCAACCTGATCACGGACCACTGGCGAGCAGAGAATCGGCGCCAACGCTGGTGGGGTGAGTGGTTTCGGCGCGCAACGCAGGTGAGAAGTGGCGGCTTGGATCTCGGCTTTGACGTGTGGCAACTCTTTGCCCTAGTAAGCATTCGAGACCGAGCGCTGCTATGGCTTGCCTACGTCGAGGAGGCAGACCACCAGGAGATCGCCAGCACCTTGCACCTAAGGGAAATGAGCGTGAAGGTGCTGTTGCACCGAGCACGGCACAGGATGGAAGCAGTGCTGAGGAAGCACGGATTTGAGGAAAGCGATGGATGATGCCGAGTTTCAAGGGTGGATGAGGCGTGTTGCGGCGGTACAGCTAGACACGCCGCCCGTCAGTGCTAATGCGATATGGTGGCGAGCGGAGCTACGGCGTCGTTTGATCGCTGAAGCGCGCGCCACGCGCCCGATTCGGATCTTCAATGGCACGGCAGCCATAGTATGCGCGTTAGTGGCGGGAATCCTGCTGGCTGGCGTGGGAACGATTGAAGTTGCCATTTTCGCGGTTACTACTGCCGCGATTCTGGCTGGAGTTAGAGCAACAGTCCTCAAGAAAGTTTAGCAAATACAGCTAACGACAGAAGTGCGAGAGGAGAATGAATATGTTTTCCCTTAGGAACTGGTGTGCGCCTGTGGCTGCTCTGCTGCTGACGGCAACCGTCTCGGCTCAAACCCACTTACCCCCAGGACACGATCTGGAGGTATCGGATGGCGTTCAATTTGTCCTTAATATCTTTGATCGGCACTCTATCGTGGCCATTTCAGATCTGCCCGGCTGCGAGGAGCTTCATCAATTTCTTCAAATTCTGGTGCAATCCCCCGGCTTCCGATCCAAAGTCAACGTAGTCGTGGTGGACTTTGGCAATCCGATCTTCCAGTCCGTGGTCGATCGTTATGTCGTGGACGGCGAATTGATGCCTGAGAGCGTGCTCCGACATGTTTGGGACGATACCACCGAGTCGCCCAGCCTAACGTGGGATTCACCCGTATATGCACAGTTCTTCGATGCCATTCGTGCGGCCAATCTGGCAGTGCCTAAAGAAAGGAGAATTCATGTCGTATTGGGTGATGCTCCGATCCTCTGGAGAAAAGTGAAGACCAAAGAGCAATGGCTTGCGTTCAGGGGGCACGCACGTGAGCAGGCTTTGGCAGAGAAGGTTGACGAAATTCTGAATAGACATGAGCGAGCATTGGTCGTCGCCGCCCGGTCCCACTTGTTGCACGTTCCAGGTGACTCCACGAACGCACGTGCGCTCATCGAGAAAACGCATGCTGGTCAGGTCTTCTTCGTGATCCCGGAATCCCGATTCGGCGCGGGAGATGTTTACAAAGAAATTGAGGCGCGCGAAGCGAAGATCCCCACGGACAGCATCGCCCTCCTGCAGGACACTTGGCTAGGTTCTGTTCCTGTAGCCGATGGTGAGAGCTCGGAGTGCCTACAACAAGCCGCAGATGCCGTGCTCTACCTCGGGGCGAGCAGCCAACTGACTCGAATTCAACCCTTCGCATACCTGTTTCGAGACGATGAGTTTTGGGCGGAGTTGAACCGTCGCTGGAGACTTGTTCACGGAGAAACTCTCGATCTACTTAAGGCTGGCCTAGACCTTCGCGGATCACTCGATCCTCGCGCGCCGCGCACGCCAGCGGTTCTTCCTCCTCCGCCCCAGGGGCTCACGCCGGTTGATGCCGTGGAATTTGTTTTGGAGAAGCTGGACGAATACCCAATGGTTGGAATAGGCGATCAACATATGTGCCTGGAGTTCTATGACTTCGTGACGCGCCTGGTCATGGATCCTCGATTGCCCGGAAGGATACAGGACATCGTCGTTGAAACCGGAAACCCGCAGTATCAGGCGTTGATAGACCGTTATGTGCTTGATGGCCAATCCGTGCCTCTTGCCGAGCGCAAACAGATCTGGCAGATAGCGGCAGTGGGATGGTATGAGTCGAACTCACCTGTTTACGAGCGATTTTTCGACACGATTCGGAGCGTCAATTTAGCTTTGCCTCAAAACAAACGCATTCGACTAATTCTCGGGGACGCACCTATAGACATTCAGCAACTCCGTGCGAGCCCCGAGGACTACCTCCTGCCATTCATCAAATACAAAGAGACCCTGCAAGATCCACGCGAGCTTAGCCTCGCCGCCGCGGTGAAGCAAGTGCTTGCCGCGGGGCATCATGGAATTATCATCAGCGGGAATGGACACCTTAAGTTGATGGGGCGGCCCGGAAACGCTCGCCATATCTTCCAGCCGTCCTACCCGGGTAAGTTTTATTTGATCGATCAGAACGGTCCGGAATATCCTGGTTGGCCAGCTCCTTCGGTCGTAGGCACACCCAACGATCACGAACCTAGTCATGCAACGTTGTGGCTTGGACCATGGGATTCCCGCACACTCGTGAGGCCCTCGCCACTTATCTATCGTGATCCTGATTTTTGGGCGACCATCAACCTGATCGAGGAGGTGAGCCGACGCAAATTCCCGCTCGATCTGGCGGATCCTATCTTCGAATACAGAGGCCGGTATTTTCAGCCGCAGTGACCAGCGAACTGGTCAAGAGGAGCTGAGAAGATTTGAGTGCGCCAGCACCTAAACCGGTCATGGGTGTCGGATGGTCGGCCACTCCGAAGTAATGGCCTCCCGAACGGCCAACTCGAGCCTGCTTGACATTTCGCTTTGTATTCGCCTATGCTCTTACCTTGTGGCGGAAGGCACACCGGTATGACCTTACCCATTTCAGCACTGCGTTAGAGAGGTTTCCTCCGCTCTGGGCAAATGAGCCAACCAGTGCGAAATGAGTAAGAGTGCCACTCAAGTTTTCCCAGCCGTCCGCGCCAAGGGCAAATTGGTCGCGAGGGCACTGAGCGAGGAGGCGGTTGGGTCTTGCCGTCGCAGAATGCCTGAGCCGCGTTCGGGGGTCGTCGACTGCTCGTTGAAGAAGATGATGTCGCCGGTGATACCCCCAAGAGAGAAGTGGAACGTGAATGTGGTTTCGGAGTTGTCTGTCAAGGTGAGGCAACCGCGATTATCGGGACCAACGGAATAGGAGTTGGCCGATGGTATCAGGGCGGCGCCCGACTCTGAATGGTTGAGGAAAGGGTTAAATTGATCTTGTCCTCCTGTAATCTTGCCCGTACCATCGGCGCCGAAACTGGCGCCGAACAAGAGAGGTGCGCCTGTACCACTTCCGATCAGCCCTGCAGGAGAATGGCGTACCGGCCGTTGAGCAAGCTCTCATTTACCGCCCGTGCCGCAAGCGGTGACCCCGTCAAAAATGCGAATGCGTCCGTATCAGACCTCGCCGGATCAGTCATGGATGTTGCCGTAATCGTTGGCACATTGGCTGGTGCAGTAGGAACATTCGAAGGCGGCGCATAAATCACGTTGTACCCAAAGGCCATCGAAAGCGTCCCGCAGCCAGGCGAGCACGCCGTACAGTTTGCGGAAGCGACCACCTCACGCCGCTGCCCGTGGGGTCGTTCTGCACCGTTGCGTTAAACTCGGCAAAGGAAAAGTTCCCGGATCCCGCAGCGAGCTCTGTAACCTTGTTTTGGATCGTCACGGCGATTGATACCTTTATTTAGTTACAGAGCCTTTAGGTCCGGGAATTAACCGCTTCATCTCAAACGCACAGTATCCCAAGCTATTTTGTAGTAGCGTCGCTTGGACTTGATGCGCTCAGAAGCTGTCACCATGGAAGCTAGCGAATACAATGACCATTTACGCAGCATGCGTGCGCGATCCATGAAATAGATCGCGCTGGCGTGAATCGGCCCATAGAACTTTTTTAGGTAAAGATATTTGCTGTCATAGAAGAACGAAATGGAACTTGCTGATCTTGATTTGCCGCCAATATGGATAATGGTTGCACCAGGAATGATAAAGCACTGTACCCCGCGATTCATTAAGGTGTGCGCAAGCGCCGTATCCTCGTGAAAAAAGAAGAAATCTTCGTCAAAGAGCGCCGGCAGCGGTATGACGGATCGCCGTATGAGGAAAAACGCACCCATCACACCATCGACCTTCAGCGGTGCGGTTGCTTTCGCTATTTTCAGCTTCGAGCATCTTGCCAGAGCCTTGCCAAACCAGTTGGCATAATGTGAAAAAAGAGAAGCTTTGAATACCATTCCCTGGTTGCGTCCATCCTCATATTTGATCCGCGGGGCACATACTCCGACATCGTGTCGTTCTTCCAGGAAGCGCCAAAGCTCGATCAAGGCCTCACGGTTGAGGATGACATCCGTATTTGTCACGCAGACGTATTTGCTGGCAGTCGCAGCTACCCCCCGGTTGATGGCGCGTCCGTAACCGATATTTCCTCCTGTTTGGAGATAGTTAATTCCCGGGTGAGATTGCAAGAGTTCCTGTGATCCATCCCGGGAGTCATTGTCCACCACGGTGAGGGTAAACGCAAACGGCACATCCAGGCTGTTGAAGAAGCTGGTCAACTGACG
>WNGC01012675.1_pt1 | contig 12064 bp, 19 predicted proteins | sample 5400051 | NCBI WGS metagenome assembly WNGC01 (sample SAMN13153368, study PRJNA577476) | soil metagenome | isolation source: 20 cm soil or saprolite under grassland replicate 2 | place: USA:California | collected 2016-06-15 | reverse complement strand
CCCTCGATAGGTTTCTATGTGCTCTTTGGTCTGCCGCACTTCGACGCGGCGTCCGATGAGGTCGTTGGGTACGGAATAGCGGTTGTTGTCGATCGAGACGTAGCCTTGCACGTCCACCAGGCGATGGTGGAGTAGATAGACCGGCGGTACCCAGAGGGGCAGGGGCCTCAGGCCTGCAACGCGCCCGGATCGGGCGTTCGCGGCATAACGTAGAGGATGTCGTCTCATGCGTGCCGCGAGAAGCCGTCGCCTTTCAGGCGACGGAGTGATCACTTTGACGACCGCCTCGGCTCCTCCCGGCATTCCTCGCCGCAGTAGCGCGCCATCGGACTCGTCGGTCGACGTCGCTTTTCGCATCCCTTCAACAACCACCCTCGGCTTCGCGGCTGTCGTGATCGCTGCCCACTCTGTTGCCCTTGGTGTTGGAGTTGCTTTCTCGGGCGAGTTGACGGATCTTGACTGGGGCTCATCGGAGGGCTCGCTCCCGGAAAGCTCAAATCTCGGAGGAGACCGCACTCCTTTCCGAGGCACCTTCATCGGGCCTTAAGAGGATTCAAGAACTCACCGCAAGAGAAAACTTCGCCGCGTGCGTCGTGCGGGCTCTGGCGTTCATGCCTCGCAGCACTTCTTATACTTCTTGCCGCTGCCGCAAGGGCAGGGATCGTTGCGACCAATTTTGGACTTCGGCGAATGAACTGTCTGCTTTTTCAAGCTGCGACGACACAGCCGCCTCAGCAGTGACTGACGCTTGGCCAGGAGCGAATCTAGGTCGGCGCGGGCTTTTTTCAGCGATTCCAGCAAAGTCTGTTCGGAATACCGAGGGTCACCTTCTGGCTCGAGCGGAGTGAATTCGCCATCCAGATATTGGTAAGAGACCGACAGTGTCGGCCGGAGGGGCCCCTGTCCCATTTTCTCGGGAAGCCGAAAGAACAAGAGAACGGCTTCCTGGCACGGGCATTTCGGATTGCAGCAGTATTGGTCGTCGACCAGCCAAGTTTCCTGGTCATGCGTAAACTCAATCCGCTTGGCAAACGGAAAAACGTCGAAATATGCGACCATGGCGCCGGTCGGCGCGTCGGGTGGAAACGAGACCTCGACCTGCTCCAGGTCCGAGTGTTCGGTCCAATACTGTTTGAGTCCCGAGTAGATGCGTCTCAGCTGATCCCATTCTTCTTGGCCACATTCCGCTGCGACCGCGTTCGCCAGAGCGCCGGTAGTCGGATTGGCCTTTAGTTCCTCCAAATTGGCAATCTGCCGTCGTTCAAGATCCATCTCCAGGTACACGGGCGTAGTAGGTCCCTCCTCGGCCATCTCAGTGAAGCACTTGAGGGTGACGTGCTCGCAGTCGCAAGTAGGGTCCTGGCAAACGACGGCTTCGAAACTATAGCGGCGACCCGCAAGCTCGCCTTGCTGTATGACCAGTTCACCTCTGTCAGTCGGGGTTGTCTCTAACATGGAGGACATTATACTGAGACTAGCGCTCTCTCCCTCGTCCGCCATCTATCGCTGACAAGTTGATCGGCTCCGAACGGTCGAATTCCTCAACGCACGTGTGGCTGTCCCCATAAGCGACGCTGATCAGGCCGGCCTGTGCTGAGTTTCTCATGGCAGACGGCGCGGTTGAAGACGCAGCGGTTCGACTTCAAAAATACTGCCGGGGTTAGAGTTGGCCGGGCGCGAGGCAGTGCTCGAGAGACTCGATGAGATCCTTTAAAAGGGGAGTGATATAACTTGGCGCTCTCTTCTCCCAAGAGCAGCGAGGAAGAAAAGATTCCATGCTTGATCGAATTCCGGCTCACGTTTGTTTCCCTGTTAGAGACCGTGGGCCAGTGGCCCCGTGTACCACAGCTGGAACAATCTCCTGATCGTTGGCGGGCGGTTTTGTCCCGCCGTAGCAGCAGCCAAGTGGGCCTAAAGGCGATATTTAACTACGCCGAAGAATGAGCCTACGGCAAAGATCATTCAGGCGTCACACAAGGAACTACCTGGCGACTATGGCGGCGGTAGACCCGGAAATCCTGGTCGGTCGTCAGAATGACGGGATCAGCAAGCGTTTCGGTCATGCGAACCAGGCATGCGTCGGCGAGGCTCATCGGAACGTCCGAGTACTTCTCGATCAATCTCACAACGGGCTCCACGCTGTCGGCAAGTTCGAAGGCGACCAACAGAGCACGGCGGCGAAGCAGTGCGCCGAGATTGGGTGCGCCGCGTCCTCCGAGAAGGTGGAAGGACTCCGATAGAACGGCTTCACACGTGGACCAAGGTGGAGGAAATTCGGAGGCTTGGGTCACAGCCCATTCGTGGTGATTGTCGCGGCTGCTAAGTAGCGCCACCACAAATCCAGCATCAACGAGGACGTCTCTGGCCATAACCCATGTCTTGCAAGTACTCCTTCTTGCGGGCAGTGAGGTCGGTCGGTAGGCCATCCACGGAGCCAATGAGATCGGCGATGGCATTGAGGGACGTAGCGCGCCGCCGCTTGCGGGGAGCACGCTCGAGCCTTTCGCGTACCACATCGGACTTCGAGATCTTGCGCCCGCGCGATTCCGCCTCGATGTCTGCCACCAAGGGCTCGGGCAATCGTACGGTGAGAGTCTTCATGAATTCAGTGTATTACATATCCGCCAGCTCTGCAAGACAAGCAGCCGAACCAGCGTGACTCCTGACAAGCTCGTCATGACAAAGAATCGCGGACCTCGGACCTCGAGTCTGCAGGACCGGCTGGCCCAACAGGATCCGTTATGTGGTTGAGGTCCTCGCATAGGTGCCGGGCAGCATAGTCGATTTCGCGATTCGTAGATCCGCTACCATGTCCAGTAGGACCCACAAGAAATTTTCTTAAAACGCGCGAGAAGGTGGCTGTTTGCTAAGACCTCTGATGTATCGTTGTGGCTCAACTCGCCCATTCTTTACAGACACCCTCAATCCCTTGCCTTGTCACGGGTCCGTCTGTCGCGCTCGCCGTAGCTCAATTAGCTATCGCTCCTATCGTTTTGGCAACAATGCCTCGGATCTCCTCAAACAGGCGATATTGGCGATTGAGTTGAAAATACTTCTGGCGACCACTCACTTCGGAGACGAAGAGTCCTTCTCGTTCCAGGCGCCGAAGCTCTTTCGAAGATTGGACGGATCGATGCCCAGGCGTTCCGCCAAGTCCCGTACGTGGTAGCTGCTGATTTCGTAGCGCTAAAATTCCTGCTCCGTTAAAGTGCCACAGCGTTGGCAGAGCAACGAGCGTTCCCACTGGGAATACCGACGCTTGTAGGTGGACTGATTGTGCCTCCAGAACAGAACCAGCAACAGCAGGAACGTGGCGGCAGACAGCAACGCGAGTCAACGGAGGCGACAAAACAGCGGCAGAATTTTTAGTAATGGTGTGTATGTAGAAGACGATCCAGCCGGCCGAGAAAAACTAGCACGCACCAGAGAATCAGCTTTCGGTGCGACCACTCGCTGAACCAGCTCGAACGCCTCCGGCAGAAGTTACTCATGCACTCCTACCTGCATTCAACGTTCACTACGTTCACGACCGCAACTTTCTCGGTCGACAGTGGAACGGGATTTGGGCGCCGTTTGCTGAGATCGAATAGGTTCTCAGGCCCTGAGAAAAGCACTCACGTCGATTCCCGCCTCGCGGAGAATCGCCCGCAATGTCCCTTCCGCCATGTCACCTGGTGAGGGACCGTCACTTTCCTTCCAGTCTCTGAGTGACGCCAAACCTCGTGGCTACCTGGCCCTTGGCGGTCAAACTGGAAACCAAACGAGCGTAATCGGCGGACGACTTCGCGATACGAAAACCCTGCTAGGCGTCCCATCAGGTCACGGAGACAGGGACACGGAATTCTCGATTTGGACGATGCTTGTTGCGAAATACGCGTGGCAATGCATCGCCGTGCTCTAGGCAAGATTCAACAATTTTTCGCGCAAGTCCTTGGGCAATCTCAACGGTCTCGGCAACGCTGCGGCCCTCAGCTACTAAGCCCGGGACATCCCGGCTTGTTCCCAGATAGCGACCACCCTTGAGGCGCTCCACACGAACGCGGATTGCTACTTCCTCAACTTCTGTGAGATGCTCCTGCCTTTTCATGGTGATCCCTTCTGTGGGGCATTATATCAGGCTTGCAGTTTTCTGCTTGACGCGGCCCGAATGACCGGCGGCCGAAAGCTTTCGGTGGAGATTGTGCGTTAACGCTGCAATTTTCAGCCTTGCTCGGATTTCCGGTTTGAACACAAATTGCCATGCAATTCCTGGATTGCAGGAAGCACTGCTTACAAATCTTGAGGACACAAGCCCAATTTTCCCGCAAATTTGTACGAAGAGTGAAACTCACGCCCTATTTGAGTTTTCTCTTTCAACTTCTGTTGAGGCAAGGCGTTATTCGCATCGCCGCAGCGACGTTCGCGCACCATGGTGAAACCATCTCCGCGGGCGATCCCGCCAGAAACAACTTAATCAGTCAGACTAGGTCGCCGGCTACCTGACCACCTTGAAGGCATTCTTCCAGTTCGCGCCGGTCAATCTAGATTAAGTCGGGTAACTCCTCACGCGAGATCAACAGACGGATCGACCGGGCCTGCCCGGGCGTTCGCTCGATGAGGCCGCGCGTTTCGAGTGTCAGGATCATCTGATGCACGGAGGGAGGAGAGACTCGGAAGTACTGCTGCATTTCGGCCTCCGCTGGCGGACGTCCGTGGACTTTGCTGTAGTCCGCCTGCTCTTGAATCAGAAAACGGCCCGGCCGAAAACCCACAAGAAATTATTTTGGATTCTCCCTCGTGTAAGCGCTTATTTTTGTGGGACCTATGAAGACACCCTTTTCAGCGTGGCTGTTTGCTAAGACCTCTGTAGTTCGCGAATCTCGGTGATCTTGCGGACGCGTATGCCCGTTGACATACGTATGGCACATAGAGTATGGTTTGACATATGCGAACCACGGTCCGCCTAGATCCCGCGCTCATGGCAAAAGCGAAGAAAGAGAGCGCTCGTACGGGCGAGACGTTTACGGCAATGATTGAACGCGGACTTCGTCTGGTCCTTGCCCGGCCGCGGCAGAGCCGGCGTAGGACGATCATTCGCATTCCAGTATCACGGGCAGCGGGTGGCCTGCGTGCCGGAGTGAATCTGGATGACTCGGCCGCTCTCCTGGACATTATGGAAAAGCGCGGGTGATTCTCCCTGATGTCAACGTGTTGCTGTACGCCTTTCGCCGGGATTCGCCCCGTCATGCTGAGTACCGCCGGTGGCTGGAAGCGCTGGTCAACGCCCAGGCAGCCTATGGTATCGCCCCCCAGGTGCTTGCTTCTGTGATTCGCATCAGCACCCATGCGCGCATCTACACTCAGCCCAGCACGCTCGACGAGGCGATCGAGTTCTGTCGCATCTTGCTAACGCCGGATACCTGTACGGTCGTAGACCCGGGCGACCGCCACTGGGAGATTTTCGTAGACCTCTGTGCCAAGTCTGCGGCCACCGGAAATCTCATCCAGGACGCCTGGTTCGCTGCTCTCGCCATTGAGTCTGGATGCGAGTGGGTGACGAGAGATCGTGACTATAGTAGATTCCCGGGGCTCAGATGGCGGACACCATTTTAGGCGAGCCGACTCTCAATCGTCTGGCTGAAGACGTTGGGGCGATGATAGTCCGGAGTTTGCGGCGAGTACATCCGTGGCGGGAGAAACGTGGGTTGCTAATTTCGTAGCGCTAAAATTCCTGCTCCGTTAAAGTGCCACAGCGTTGGCAGAGGAACGAGTGTTCCCACTGAGAATACCGGCGCTTGTAGGTGGTCTGATTGTGCCTCCAGACGAGAACCAGCAGCAATAAGAACGTGACGGCAGATAATCCCGACCAAAGAACCAACGGAGGCGACAACACAGCAGCAGAATTTCTAGTAATGGCGTTTATGTAAAAGACGATCCAGCCGATCGAGAGAAACACCACCCACCCACCAGAGAGTCAGCTTGCGATACGACCACTTCACTGGAGGAGTAAAGCTGCTTCGACAGAACGGACTGATGAAATCCGCGGGTGGTCGCCTTTCCGATTACCAAATCCGGGCGACGGCCGCCAACCGCTACAGCAGTCGAGTGTCTTCGCTTGGGCCAGTGCTCAGTTAAATTGACCGCGGCGTTGTGAATGGAACACATGTGGCCAATGTGGCCTTGTAGCACAATTCTAACATCTGTGCTACATTAAACTGGATGAAAACATATGTGCACGCGCGGCTCGATCCTGGGGACCGTGCTCGACTCGATGAGCTCAAGCAGGTGACCGGAGAGACAGAGACGGCCCTTGTGAAGAAAGGTCTGCGCCTCGTTCACGAACGCGAGGTCCAGGCCCGACGGAAGCGGACGGCCTTGGAGGTTGCAGGGAAGCTTGTGGGCAAGTATCGTGGACCGTCGGATCTCTCGACCAACAAAAAGTATCTCGATGATCTGGGCCGATGAATCACGCCGGCGCATTGCTGGATACAGGTCCGTTGGTGGCGTTGCTCTCGCGTACGGATGCGAATCACGAGCGTGCCAAAACCCTGTTCCGCTCGTATGCGCCGCCGTTCCGGACATGTGAAGCAGTGCTTGTCGAAACCTCCCACCTGCTCTCCAAGGACGATCCCGCCGGGCCGGCGGACATCGTCAGGCTCGGCGCCGCGGGACTGTTCGAAGTCGTCCTTCGAGTTAACGAGCACTGGGCGGCAATTGAGCGGACGCTGCGAAAGTACGTAGACCTACCGGCGGCGCTCGCGGATGCCTGCCTGATTCGCTGTGCCGAGATCCATGACGAACCGCGGATTCTGACGTTCGACGAGGATTTCCAAGTGTATCGCTGGAGCGGGAGAAAGCGATTCGAGATGCTGCATTGAGCGGCTCATGCAGACGGCGGATTTCCCATTAGGGTGCCAACGTCAGGTCAGAGGCCAGCCATCCGTTGCACTGGCAGAGCCCTCGCGAGCTCTCCGTGCGGCCCGAAGTCGCTCAAGCTCTTCGATCACCCTGTAATAGCGCGCGACTCGTCAGAGGGGAAAGCAGCAGAGTATGTCGGAAGCAGCCCCCAGCAGAGTATTCCCGGAAGTCTTCAAGGCCAACAATCACGCAGGTCGGCGCTTAACTGCCAAAATCTTCTCGAGTGTTTGGATCGCGAACGACCATTTGATTCTTATCGCCAACAGGCATTTTCAACTCCATAGGGTCGTGCTTCTCCACGACAGGGCCAGAGGCGCGGACGCGGGCATTCAGCAGGCTCTTGAGCCGCTGATTGCCATCGGCGGGAAAGTAGAGACCGCCGTCGTCGGCCGCAATCGCCAGTGGCACGCCACGGGCCAGGCAGGCCGCCCCGCAATCCTTGTGAGATGCGGCTGTGGCCGCCGGAGCATGCAACATGAAACAGGCCGCATCGACGACTTTCCCGGTCACCGTGACAATATTCGGTGGATCGCCGGCTTGGCGGGGTTGTGGGGAAGCGCCAGCACTAGGCCGGGGCCACCCGCTGGGACGGAATATTGCATCGATCAGCGACGCTCGTGGAATTGTCAAACGGCTCCGCCCGAAGGCGGCAATATCCCGTTCTTGCTGGTCTTCGTCGTTGTCCGGCTTCGAGATGCTTGGACACGGGGCCGGCGCCATTAGGCCCATGTAAGTCAGGCAGCGGTTGTCCTCAAAGACATTGGCGCCTGGAGGCGACATGTCTCGAATATCTGCACCGACCGAGGCACCGAACGTGGTCGAAACCTGGATGGGAGGATTACCGGAAATGATATTCCGTTGTATCGTGTTGTCGCTAGCGCTCGAAACGACCCGGACTCCGTTCGTGTTTCCCCCAATGGTATTCCTTTCTATCAGGTTGCCGCTGCTGTCACCCACTAGGCCGACGCCAAAAGAGTTGCTGAGCGCGTTATTCGTAGGCGTCACAGAACCATTGCCGCTGTAAACGTTCAACCGAACTCGGTTGTTGTGGCTGTTGACTAGTCAAGTCCCTCCGCACGCAGTGCCGGCAAAACCGAAGTTTCTGACCGAAACGTTATGTGTAATGTCGCTGTTAGTTGCGCCAGAAAGAAGAATTCCGCTGAAACAATTGTCAGCAGCAGTAACGCGCTCGACTCGCACTTGGCTACTCCCAAGTGACAGCAATATTCCCATCCGCGCAAAGTTCCGCACCAAGCCAGGCCCCAAAATTGCCACGTTGCTCTGGCCAGCAGTCGTGATTCCATCCTCGGGAACGAAAGGCGTAGGAAAACCGGTGCAGTTATTGGGCGGACTGGCGCGTCCCTTTAAGGTGAAGCCGTTGAGCCGGAGTGTGATACCGGGCGCTCCAAACTTGATACAAGGTGCGCCCGCGACGTCGCAAGTCACGTCCCCTACTAGCTTGCTGTCCTCGAAGATGGTGAGCGTGGTGGAAATGGTATCGCTGATATCCGTGGCCTGCGTACGCGCTCCACAAACCAGGAGCCCAAGTACAAAGAAAACAGAAATGGTTATTTGCCTAGAGAGGAAGTGACTCATAGGACCTCCAAAACGCCGTAATTAAGGTCGCTACGGGGACAGGTCGACTACAGCGTGGAATGGACGTAAGCGTAAGCCCGAGAATTGGGCCTGTCAAGCAGGAACTTCGAGCAGGAACTTCGAGGAACTTCAATGTGTGCCCGCACTCTTGGGATACCGATCCTGCCTACATACGTGGGCATCCTATCCCGCCAGCTCGAAGGATGAGTGTCTGAGAAACCGAACGGGCATCAATCTGGCAACATGGGGGACAAGACTGCGGACCGATACAACATAGTATCTGCCTGACGGCGTCATGCTGAGGAGGACCGATGATGGCTCACCCTGCACTCGGCGGTACCACGGGATGTGAATATCTCCGATTTTGGAAAGGTTGAGCACGCCGTTCTCGAATGAGAAAGAGCCCTTGGTGAATCGGGCAGACTGTCGCTGTGATTTGTTCTTGAACTTCGGTTGCTTTACTTTGTCGGCTCGCTTGCCCGTGATGGAGTCAACCCAGTTCTTGTATGCGGTATCCAGAGAGACCAGTCTAAAGCCTGGCGTCCCGGAAGTCAGGACCGAAGCGAAACGCGGCAGACTGCTCACCCCGGATATCGTAATACGCTATACGGGTGATAAAGAGCTTCCGGCACAACGGTGTCGAGCACTCCAAGGTTGGCTCCACGGTTCCCAAGCTCGATCCGATCAGGCCATAGGTTTCTTTGGCCAGGCGCACGACAACATTGCTGTTGGACAGCCCTCGCTCGACGACGGCTTCACTGACGCCCTGGGTTCGCGCGATGCGGAACAGGTCCTCCCTCTGCATCACCGGGCCGCGCTCCTGTAAAATGCAGCGGATCCGGGCTTCATGGGAGTCCTCAGGTGCTTGGGGAAGGTTTTTGCCCTGCAACAACAATTTCTCCCTCGACGTGGCACCAGGGCAGCAGCCCGCACAAGGACCGGAAAACCTCCACGGGGAGGTCAACGCCATCCATGTGGCGATCGCGCAGCACGCCGGCGCGGGCAACCTCGATGTTCACCTGCGGAACGGCGCGCAGGACTTTTGCGAGGCGCTTCTCGAGGGGATTTCGCGCTGTGGGCAGCCAGAACCACTCGTGCTGGTCGTCCAGCCAGTGAAGGTCTTGGAGAAGGGAACAACATAGATCGGCGAAGCCGGCGGATGCCTCGACAGGCAGTCCCGCCATCACATAAGCCTTATTCGTAACTCCGAAGTGGCTTATTCCTCTGCGGGCCTCGACATGAAAATTCCGGATGGCCTCCAGGTCGGTCGTTTTCGCTACGAACCGAACGCCATTCCACTGGTGAACCGCCCAGCCCGGATTGATATCGAACCAACAAGCCGTGGCCCACAGAGACTCGAGTCGAAAAGGGGTGCGCATGATTCCTTCATGGACGAGCGCCGCCTCAAGCTCGTTCGCCATAGCGGGCGCACGTCTCGCGATGAACCGTATGGCGCGGTGGAGGAGGACAGCTTTCTCACCCGCAAACCTCGATATCCACGCTCTCACGATCTGCCGGACGCGCTCGCGGGTGAGCCCGAACTCGCGTGCCGCGGCTTCGCATGTCGTCCCTGTGCCACCATCCCACCCGAGGAGTTTGCGAATGATCGGCAAATGCCGTTCGCGTCCCTTCTCGCGAACTGAAAACTCGAGTTCCTCTTCGAGATAAGCCGCGGTGGACCTCTGCGAGCGGGCCAAAGCGGCGCTCAGGGTCCGGCCCAGGGCAGGGAGGGCGCTCTCGATGTCCCCACGAAAGGCCGAGCGGAAGCTCTGCAGATAGGCTGTTACAAAGGAGGGCGGCGGTGTGCCGAGAAACAGTCGGAAGCAGGCCAGTTGCGCAGGCAGTTTCCGCCAGGCTCTCGAATCCGACGGAAATGCTTCTTGGATTTCCGACGGGCTTCGGATCAGTAGATCGTGCACATCGTCGACTCCCGCCCGCCGAAGGATCCTCGTGGTTTTCGTTGGTATGCCAAGAGCTTCAAAGGAAAGCAGAGCCGCAAGAGGGAACCAGCCCGGTTCGATATGGATTTCTGGAGGAGGCAGGCCGCCTTCGCATTGGAAGATGGCGAGCTTCTCTCGGATCTCTCGCAAGGAATTGCGGCCCAGGTTCTTGATGTGCAGGAGATCGTACTCGCTTTGCCGCAGGAGATCGCGTATCGTCCGGATCCCGGCGTTCGATAGACAGTTGTTCGATCGTGCGTTGAGTTCGAGAACCTCCACGCTTTGATCGAGCATGCAGTCCGGCGTGGCTTCTCCTGGTGGCCACCATGCGTGAGCTAGCATGCCGAGATTTGAGCTTACAAGCAGCCGCTCGATTTCCGAAACATCTCGTCCCAGAAACGAAGGCTCTCGGCCATGGACCCTGTCGAGCGATTCGATGCCGACTTCGCCGAGCACGCTCGCCAGTTTCGGAGGGGTCTTGCGGAAATCGGGAGGCCTTTCCCAAATAACGAATCGGCTGACTGTCGGCATCGGATCCTTCAGAACGGTTAAGAATCAAGAAGTTTCCGGGACGAGAGCTCGCAAAGGCCGCGGCAACCACACATGAGCTGTTTCAACCTACCACGCGACCAAAAGCAATATCGACGAGTTCGTTCAACGTGTTCATTAAACTTGAGAGTCGGGCGGAGAGGCAAGTCATCGAAACTCGCGCCCACAACTTCGCAACCCGTTCCGCTCTGGGACTCACAGATCCGCATGCGCTGATGATGATTATAACAAAATGGAATCCGCCAGATCGCGAGTTTCGACGCAGGATTTGACATGTTCCCCGGTAAGAGCATAGGTGGGGCCCACAGCGACCGAATTATAATGCAGTTGGGTTGAAAGCGGGAGCCAATGCGCACGTCGTAGTTGGCGCATTCCGAGCCTGTACGGACTCTATTCCTTGTGGATTTGGATGTGCCCGCTCGTGATGAATCCCCCGTTGCTGTAGGACAAATTCGGTCCGGTGACGCTGATGAAAAACGTGTCCTGGCCCGCACCAGGCTCACCATTGTCACAAGCATTCACGGAGTACTTGTAGCCCAGTTTCTGGTTCACCTTGGCGTCGCCCTTGAACGTCCCGCAGTTGCCTTGGAAAGTGACCGACGGCACACTCGTGTTCGCGCTGTGCACATCAATGCTCCCACCCGTAGCGCCATCATCGTGGTAGGAAAGTGACGCGTTAGGCTTATCGTTCTGGGCGACAAATCCGAAGTTGGCGGTCTGACCAGGCGTTTGAGAAGCAATCTGGCCACCCCCAGTGATCTTCTTTGCCCCTGGCTGCGGTGGCGGAGGGCTACCTGCGCAACTTCGAGTCGTGACCACCGAACCCGCTGTCGCCATAAGCTAGTGCGTGAAATTCGCCCGAATCTTCCGGCGGCTCGTCGGATTATCAGGACCGTTGTCCGGGCCGACCTCCGTGTTAACAAGATGATCATCAGAGAATGCAACATTGGCGAAGTGCTGTGGGTCGAAGGCGACCTGGAAAAGGTCCGCGAGACTACGGTCCGCTCCGCCACCGAGGCCTCCCGTTGAAATCGTGCCGCGATGGATAACGTGATCGCTGATCACACTCTGCACAAAAGATG
>WNGC01002143.1_pt1 | contig 12066 bp, 14 predicted proteins | sample 5400051 | NCBI WGS metagenome assembly WNGC01 (sample SAMN13153368, study PRJNA577476) | soil metagenome | isolation source: 20 cm soil or saprolite under grassland replicate 2 | place: USA:California | collected 2016-06-15 | reverse complement strand
CGAGCTGGTTCTACAGCGACTCGCACAACGACCTGCCGCTGCTCGAGCGCGTGACGCACCCGGTCGCGGTGGACCCCGACGAGATCCTGCGCCGGGAAGCGAGCGCGCGCGGCTGGCAGATCATCAGCCTGGAATGAAGGTCGCCCCGGTTCTCGTCGTCGCGCTCGTTCCCGCGAGCCTCGCGCTCGCGATCGCGTTCGGCAGCGTCGATCTCGGCCCCGCGCAGCTCGCCGACGCGCTCCTTGGCCGCGGCGACGAGATCGCGCGCGAAATCGTCTGGGGCGTGCGCGCGCCCAGGGCGCTTGCCGGGTTCGCCTGCGGCGGGCTGCTCGCGCTGGCGGGCGCGCTGCTTCAGGTCCTCCTCAGAAACCCGCTGGCAGACCCCACCATTCTGGGCGTGTCCGGCGGGGCGGCGGCCGGCGCGCTCGGGGCGATGCTGCTCGGAGTCGGCGCGGCGGCCTTGAATCTCGCCGCGCTCGCCGGAGCCTCGATCGCGGCGGGCGCGGTCTTCGCATTCTCCCTGGGACGCTCGGGCTGGAACCCGTACCGGGTGCTGCTCACCGGCGTCGCGCTCGCTTCCGGATTCGGCGCGCTCGTCGGGCTGATGCTCTCGCTCGCGCCCTCCTCGCAGGTGCAGGGAATGCTCTTCTGGCTGCTCGGCGACCTCTCGCCCGCGGGCGACCCGAGCGTCGCGCTGGTCGTGCTCGCGGCGTGCGTCGCGCTCGCCTTCTCGCAATCGGCCGCGCTCGACGTGCTGATTCTCGGCGAAGACAAGGCGCGCTCGCTCGGCGTCGCGGTGACGCGGCTGCAGGCCATCGCCTTCGGCTGCGCGACTCTTGCCACGGTCGCCGCGGTCCTGCTCGGGGGCTCGATCGGTTTCGTGGGGCTGGTGGTGCCACACCTGCTGCGGCTCTCGGGCATCCACCGCCATGGCGCCCTCCTCCCGCTCTCAGTCTGCCTGGGGGGAAGCCTGCTGGCTCTCGCCGATACGCTCGCGCGCACGGCCGCGGCGCCCGCCGAGCTCCCGGTCGGCGTCCTCACCGCGGCGATCGGCGTGCCCGTGCTGCTCTTTCTGCTCGGAAAGCTGCGCTGATGCTGGAAGCGGCCGGACTCGGGGTCTCCGCGGGCGGGCGCGAGCTCGTTCGCGCGCTCGACCTCTCGCTCGCGCCGGGCGCGTTCTGGTCCCTCCTCGGGCGCAACGGCTCGGGCAAGACGAGCCTCATCCTCGCCCTCGGCGGCCTGCGCGCCCCGCAGTCCGGGACGATCGCGCTCGACGGCATTGCGCTCGCCGCGCACCGGCGCGGCGAGCTCGCTCGGCGCATCGCCGTGCTGCTGCAGGACGAGGAACCCGATTTCTGGGGCAGCGTGCTCGATTACGTCATGCTCGGACGGTATCCGCGCTCGAGGAGCGCCTGGAGCCGGGACGAGGAAGGCGCGGCGGCCGCGCGGCACTGGCTCGCCGAGCTCGACCTGGCCGATCGCGCGGCTCAAGGCTACCGCACGCTTTCCGGCGGGGAGCGCCAGCGGGCGCGCATCGCGCAGGTCCTCCTGCAGGACGCGGACATCCTGCTGCTCGACGAGCCGCTGCAGCATCTCGACCTGCGCCACCAGGCGCAGGTGATGCGAACCCTCTCCGGGTGCGCGTCCGGCGGAAAGACGGTGCTCGCGGCGCTGCACGAGCCCGGACACGCCGCTCGGCACTGCGGCTTTGCGGTTTTACTGTATGATGCGGGCCGCGCGAGCCTGGGGCGCTCAAGCGACATGCTCACCCAAGCCAACCTCGAAGCGCTGTACCAGTGCCGGCTGGAAGCGGCGGGCACCGGGAGTTTTCTTCCCTCTTGATCAAGAAATTCATCCGGCGCGTCCTGCGGTTCGGCTCCGGCTCCGAGCCGAGAACCGTCCCGAAGGCGCAGCACGGCATCGGCCGCGAGGCGATCTCGCAGGGCTCGCGCAAGGTCTGCGAGGTCCTGCACGCCCAAGGCCATCAGGCGTATGTCGTGGGTGGCGCGGTGCGCGATCTGCTGCTCGGCCTTCGGCCCAAGGACTTCGACGTCGCCACAGACGCCTATCCCGAAGAGGTGCACAAGCTCTTCCGGCGCTCGCGCCTCATCGGGAAGCGGTTCAAGCTCGTGCACGTGATGTTCGGCGAGGAAACCGTCGAGGTCTCGACCTTCCGCGCGCGCACCCCCGCGGAGACCGACGAGCACGGTCGGGTGCTTCGCGACAACATCTACGGCACGCGCGAGGACGATTCCATCCGCCGCGACTTCACCATCAACGCGCTGTATTACGATCCGGCGAGCGAGACTCTCCTCGACTACCACAATGGCCTCCGGGACCTGCAGCGGAAATCCGTGCGCATCATCGGCGACGCGCGCGCCCGCTACCGGGAAGACCCGCTACGGATGCTGCGCGCCGTGCGCTTTGCCGCGAAGGCGGGATTCTCCATCGACGAACGCACGCGAAAACCGATACGCGAGCTCGCTCACCTGCTGGGGAACGTCCCCCCGTCGCGGGTCTACGAGGAAATGCAGAAGCTGCTGCTCTCGGGCCACGCGGCGACGGGCCTGCGCGAACTGCGCAGCGAAGGCCTGCATCATGGGCTGCTGCCCCTGCTCGACGTCATCTTCGAGCAGCCGATGGGCGAGCGCTTCGTCACTCTCGCGCTCGAGCAGACCGACAGCCGCGTGCGTTCGGGAAAGTCGGTGTCGCCCGCGTTCCTGTTCGCGGCGCTCCTGTGGCACGAAGTGCTCGCGGCGTGGAAGAAAGCCGAGCAGCGGGGACTGAAGCCGATCCCGGCCCTGTTCGAGGCGATGGACACCGTGCTCGACATCCAGACCGACAAGCTCGCCGTTCCGCGCCGCCTCACCGCGGTGATGAAAGAGATCTGGGCGCTGCAGCCGCGCTTCGAGCAGAGGAGCGGCCGCCGTCCCTTCGGCCTCCTCGCGCACGAAAGATTCCGGGCCGGATTCGACTTCCTCGTGCTGAGGAGCGGCAGCGGCGAGGCGCCCGAGGAACTCGCGCAATGGTGGGAAAAATTTCAACACTCGGGCGAGGCCGAGCGCCAGGCGATGCTCATGGCGCCGCAGCCGGGCGAGCGAAAGGGCCGCCGGCGTCGCCGCCGCCGGCACAAGAGCGCGTCGCCGCCGCCCGACCCGGCGCAGGCTTGACAAGGCACAGCTCGTGGGCTTTCGCGGAAAATCCGATGACACCCGCCGCCCCGCGGGTTATTCTTTCGGGGGAGGCTGACAACCGATGCGCCGCTTTCGACGCGCGCGCCTTGGGGGGGCATGAAACGGGTTCTGGTCGTGCATTTTTCGCAAACCGGCCAGCTCGCGCGCGTGGCGCGCCGGCTGGTGTCGCCGCTGGCCGAGGCCGGCGATGTGGAGCTCGTCGAAGAAGTCCTGCGTCCGCGCCAGCCCTATCCCTTCCCCTGGCCGGCCTGGCGTTTCCTGGACGTGATGCCGGAGACGGTGCTGCTCGAGCCACCCGAGCTCGAACCCCTGTCGGTGCGCGCGGAGGAGCTCTTCGACCTCGTCATCCTGGCCTATCAGGTATGGTACCTCGCGCCCTCCGGCCCGATCACGGCATTTCTCAAGGGCGAGGCGGGAAAACGGCTGCTGCGCGGCCGGCCGGTGGTGACCGTCATCGCGTGCCGCAACATGTGGCTGGTGGCGCAGGAAACCGTCAAGCAGCTGATCCGGGAGGCAGGCGGGAGGCTGCGCGACAACGTGGCGTTCATAGACGAAGGTCGGGCGCTTGCGACCTTCATCACGACTCCGCGCTGGGTCCTGACCGGGCGGCGCAATGCTTTCTGGGGACTACCGGCCGCCGGCGTGGCCGAAGAGCAGATCGCGAACTCCGATCGATTCGGCCGCGCGCTGCTCGCTGGCCTGCGCGCGGATCGCGAGCGCGTGGATGCGCCCATGCTTGCGGGCCTCGGAGCAGCGTGCGTCGATCCGCAGCTGATTTTCAGCGAACGGGCGGCGCAGCGGGCGTTTTCGGTATGGTCGCGGCTGATCCGTCTCGGCGGCGCTCCCGGGTCGATCGGGCGCTTGCCCCTGCTCGCCGCGTTCTGCGTCTACCTCGTCGCGATGATCCTCACCGTCGTGCCGACGAGCCTGCTCCTGCAATGGGTCACGCGGCCCCTACTGAAGAGGCGCCTGCGATCCCTGCAAGCGTATTACGAGCTGCCGTCGGGGCGCTGATGAGCAATCGAATCCGGGCATGAACTGCAATACCGCCTACATCACGCGAAGCTCGGTTTGTCTGCCTAACGCTCCGGTCGAGAACGACCGGGTGGAAGCGATTCTGGGCCAGGTCGGCGATCGTCCGTCTCGCGCGCGGCGCGTCGTCCAACGCAGCAACGGCATTCGCCAGCGCTACTACGTCATCGACCCGGCCACGGGTGAGCCCAACTTTACCAACGCGAGCCTCACGGCCGCAGCGGTCAAGGGCCTAATCCACGACGGCTTCGGGCTCGATGACATCGCGTGCCTCGTGTGCGGCACCTCGAACCCCGACCAACTGCTGCCCAATCACGCGGTCATGGTCCACGGCGAGATCGGCGCCGCCGTCTGCGAGGTGGTCGCCACCGCCGGAGTGTGCGTCTCAGGCGCGACGGCCCTTAAGTACGGCTGGATGTCGGTGGTGTCGGGCAGCTCGCAAAACGCGATCGCTACCGGTTCGGAGACCGCTTCGCTCGGCTTGCGCGCGCAGAACTACCGCGACGAGCGCCCCGGCGACGCGCAGGCCCTGGAGACGCATCCGGAACTGGCCTTCGAAAAGGATTTTCTGCGCTGGATGCTTTCCGACGGCGCCGGCGCTCTGCTGATCGAGTCCGCGCCGCGTCCCGGGCTCAACCTGCGCATCGAGTGGATCGATATTTTCTCCTATGCGCATCTGCTGCCGGCGTGCATGTACTACGGCGCGGAAAAAGACGCCGGCGGCGCGCTGCGCAGCTGGTTGAGCTACTCGGCACGCGAGCGCGAGACAAAATCGCTGTTTACCCTGAAGCAGGACGTGAAGCTCCTCAACGACAAAGTCATCGAGCACACTCTGATCAAACCGCTCGAGCGCGTCATTCCGCAACGCGCGCTTTCGTCTGGAGCAGTGGACTGGTTCCTGCCTCACTATTCATCGGAATTCTTCCGCGCGCCGGTCGCCGACGGGATCGCGCGCGCCGGGCTGCCGATTCCCCAGGAACGCTGGTTCACCAATCTCGAGCGGGTGGGAAACGTCGGATCGGCCTCGATCTACATCATGCTCGACGAATTGCTCCAAAGCGGTCGGCTGCGAAACGGGCAGCACCTCCTGTGCTGGGTGCCGGAGAGCGGACGCTTCTCGAGCGGTTTCATCTACCTCACCGTCATCGCGCATGCGTGAGCGCGATGTGCCCCAGGAGGGTAACGCGACCCTCGCGGGGCATCGCAAAGGCGTCTACGCGATCGCCGACGACGGTAGGTTGCGGCTCGTGTCCTCGCGCGGGTGGGAGGTCGAGGAAATCGTCACGCGCCAGGCGGTCGAGGACTTGGAGAGGCGCGCGATGCGGGCGCGGGCGCGGGCGCTTTCGGGTGAAGCCTCGCCGCTCGAATACCACATGTATCGCGCGCGCATGGATGTCGAGCTGCTGTCGCAAATCACCGGCCTGTGGCGCTGGCGCGTGCGGCGCCATCTCAAGCCGGCCGCCTTCGCCCGCCTGCCGCCCGCACTGAAGACGCGCTACGCCGAAGCGCTCGGCATCACCCCCGAGGCCCTGGAAAAGGTGGAATAGCGATGCCGGACGGGTTCGTGCACGCGCACGCTTCGCACTGCGAGTCGGGCGTGATGTCCTCGCTGCTGCGCCACCACGGCTTGCCTTTTTCCGAAGCGATGGCCTTCGGGCTGGCGTCGGCCCTGTCGTTCGCCTACCTTCCGTTCGTGCGCATCAACGGCCTGCCGCTCGTGTCCTACCGCATGCCGCCGCGCGCCATCATCCGCGGCCTTGCGCGCGGCCTGGGCCTGGACATGCGTTTCGAGACCTTCCGCTCGCCCTCGGCAGGCATGCAGCGCCTCGACGCGCTGCTCGATTCGGGCAAGCTCGTCGGCCTGCAGACTTCGGTCTACTGGCTCCCCTATTTTCCGCCCGATCTGCGGTTTCATTTCAACGCGCACAACCTGCTCGTCTACGGGCGCGAGCGCGACGAATATCTCATCAGCGACCCGGTGGCGGAGATGACCGTGCGCTGCGCGCGTGCGGATCTCGCCAGGGCGCGCTTCGCCAAAGGGGTGCTCGCGCCCAAAGGATTGCTCTATTTCCTGGAGACGCCGCCTGCTGCGCCCGATTGGGTGCGCCTCGGACGGCGGGCCCTCGCGCGCACCGCCCGCATCATGCTCGCTCCCCTGCCCCTCGTCGGCGTGCGCGGAATGAAGCTGCTCGCGCGGCAAATCGAGCGCCTGCCGCTCGCCGACGGCGGGGAGCGGGCGCGCTTGTACATCGGCAACATCGTTCGCATGCAGGAGGAGATCGGCACCGGCGGCGGCGGTTTCCGGTTCCTCTATGCGTCGTTCCTGCAGGAGCTGGCGGCCAAGACCGGCCACGCGGCGCTCGACGGGCTCGCATCGCGGCTGGTCGAGATCGGCGACCGCTGGCGCGAGTTCGCGCTCGCCGCGGCGCGCATGATCCGCGGCCGCGACGCGCTCTCCCCGCCGGTCCTGGCTGCGCGGCTGCGCGCTCTGGCCGCCGACGAAAAGTTTTTTTTCCAGAGCCTGCACCGCGCCCAGCGCGAATGGGCACGCTGAACCTCGAGAGCGTTTCGTTTCGCTACCCCGGCCGGGGTGAAACCGTGCTGGACAAGGTCAGCCTCGCGATTCCCGCGGGTGGAATTTTCGGTCTGCTCGGACCGAACGGCGCGGGCAAGACCACGCTGATCTCGATCCTCGCGGGGCAACTGCGCGGGGCGACCGGAAGCATCAGCGCCGGCGACGAGCCGCTCGAAGGCTTGCGCCGCCGCCGGCCGCACAGCCTGGGACTCGTGCCGCAGGAATACGCGTTCTACCCCATGCTCACCTGCGCGGAGAATCTGCGCTTCTTCGGCGCGGTGCAGGACCTGGCCGGCGCGCGGCTCAGGGAACGCGTCGCCGCCGCCGCCCGCTTCGCGCGCATCGAAAGCGCGCTGTCACGCCGCGCAGGCCGGCTTTCGGGGGGCCTGAAACGCCGGCTGAATCTCGCGATCGGCCTGCTCGTAGAACCGGAGATCCTGCTCCTCGACGAGCCGACCGCGGGGGTCGATCCGCAGGCGCGCGCCTTTCTGCTCGAGTCGATCCGCTCGCTGGCCGGAGCGGGACGGACGATTCTCTACACCAGTCACTATATGGAAGAGGTCGAAGCGATCTGCGACCGGGTGGCGATCATCGACCACGGACGCGTACTCGTTTCAGGCGCGCTGTCGGAGGTGACCCGGGACGGCTCGGGCCTGCAAGAGCTCTTCATGCAGCTGACCCACCGGTCGCTCAGAGACTGATGCGCCGTTTGCTCGCCTTGTGGGAAAAGGAATGGCTCGCGCTTTCGCGCGATGTCCTCGGGCTCGCGGTGCTGTTTCTGATGCCTGCCGCGTTCATCGTGGTGATGTCGCTCGCCCTGAGCGACGTGTTCAAGGGCGGCGCCGCGCGCCTGACCGGGTTCGCCGTCATGGCGGCAGATCCGAAGCTCGCCGAGCGCCTCGTTCGGAGCCTGTCGGGCGAGGGTTTTCGCGCCGCGCCGGCGCCGGCGGACGAAGCCGCTGCGCGCGACGGCGTGCGCCGCGGAACGCCTTCGCTCGTCCTCCTCGTGCCGCGCGATTTCGAGCGCGCCCTGAACGCGCCGCTCGACGGGAAAAGTACGCCGCCCAAGCTCACGCTCCTCGCCGATCCCGCCTTGCCGCCGACGCAGCTCCTCGCCTTCCGGCAGCGCGTTCTCGGCGTGGCACTCGCGCTTCGCGTATCGGCGATGATGCGCCGGGCCGGAATCGCCGCCGACGCGGACGCCTTCGATCTGAAACACGCAGCGACCTTGAACGTCGAAACGATCGGCGGCACCGGGCGCCCGTCTTCGGTACAGCAGAACGCGCCGGCCTGGCTCATCTTCGGGATGTTCTTCGTGGTGATGCCGATCTCCTCGCTCTTCATCGTGGAGCGGCGCGAGGGCACGCTCGCGCGCCTGGTGAGCCTGCGGGTCCCGTTTTCGATGCTGCTCCTGGGCAAGGTGGGACCGTATTTCGTCGTCAATCTCGCTCAAGGTGCGCTGATGCTGCTCGCCGGCCGGACGCTCGTGCCCTGGTTCGGCGGCGAGACGCTCGCGCTCCCCGCGCGCTGGGACCTGCTCGCCGCGGTGACGGCCTGCACGAGCGTTGCCGCCATCGGCTGGGGCCTCTTCGTCGCGGTGTGCTCGCGCACGCTCGAGCAGGCGACCGTGATCGGCGGCGTCGGCAACATTCTCGCCGCAGCCCTCGGCGGCATCATGGTGCCGCGCTTCGTGATGCCTGAAACCATGCAGAAGCTCTCCGAGGTGTCGCCCATGGCTTGGGCCCTGGACGGGTTCCACGCCGTGATCCTGCGCCAGGGCGGCGCAGCCGACATCGCTGCGCCCTGCGTGAAGCTGCTCGCCCTCGCTCTAGCGCTCTTTGCCGCCGCCCTGTGGGTGCATCACCGGCGCCGCGTCCTGGCTCCCGCGCAATGACGCCTCGCGACGCCCTGATCGCGGACCTGACGGCGCTCATCCTCGAGGCGACCGAGAAGGCTCCGGTCGCGCCGCCTTTGTCGCCGGAGGAAGCGATTTTCGGGACGGAGACCCGGCTCGCGCTCGACTCGCTCGACGCGCTGCAGGTGTCCATGGCCCTGCAGAAGCGCTACGGCGTGCGCCTCACCGACAGCAAGGAAACTCGGCGCCTCCTGGCCTGCGTGGGAAATCTCGCGGATCACTTGCTGCAAAAACGCGCATGACCGGAGCCTTCGTGCGCGCCTGTGCGCTCGCGAGCGCGCTCGGACCGGATCTCGAGGCGGCCGTCGAACGCCTCGCGGGCGCGCCCGCGGTGCCTGCCCGAAACACGAAAACCGGGGGAGCCTGGCCCTATTTCGCCATCCCGGTCGCCGAAGGCGACTGGAGGAGGCGCGCCGAAGCCATCGCGCGCTCGGTGGCTGAGGACCTGCGGCGCAAAGCCGCGCTCGCGCCGGCGCAATGGGCGGCGCTCCCGTGCATCGTCGGCTCGTCCTCGTTTTCCGTGGGCGCCTGGGACGAGGGCGGCTGGGCGGCGCTCGAGCCCTCGTTCGATTTTTCCTTGAGGCTCGCAAAGGCGTTCGGCGTTAGCGGCCCGGTGACGGCAGTGAGCACCACCTGCACCTCGGGCTTCGCCGCGCTCGATATCGCGCTCGGGCTGATTGCACAAGGCGAAGCCCGCGAGGTGCTGGTCCTCGGCGTGGAGCTCCGCAATCGGCTGACCGTCGCGGGCTTCGCCGGACTCCAGCTCCTTTCTGCGACGGCCGCACGTCCCTGCGACCGCGGGCGCGACGGACTGGTGCTCGGCGAAGCGCTGGGCGCGGTGCTGGTGTCTGCGGTGCCCGCCCCCTGGCGCATTGCCTCGCTCGCCTCCGGGATGGATGCGGCGAGTGTGACCGGTCCGTCGCCGGACGGCACGGCGACGGCAAAGACGATGCGGGCCGCGATGGCCGGCGCGCGCTGGGAGAGCGCCGCGGTGGATCTGATCAAGCTGCAATCGGGCGGCGGGCCGCTGGCCGATCTCGCCGAGGCGAACGCGGTACGCGAATTGTTCTCCCCTGTGCCGAGATCGGTATCGCTGAAGGGCGCGCTCGGCCATACGCTCGGCGCAAGCGGCCCCGCGGAGCTCGCGCTGCTCCTCGCGAGCCTCGCGCGCGGGCGCGTGCCCGCGACCTGGGGATTTTCAAAGCCCGACGACGCGCTCGGCTTCGCGCCCTCCGGCGGCAACGCGCAAGGGGTGCGCCGCGTGCTGTTCAACCTTTCCGGGTTCGGCGGAAGCGTGATGAGCCTCGCGCTGGAAAACGCGGGTTGACCGTGTATCTGCTCGCGCCCGCCGCGCTGCGTATCGCTCCGGACGATTTTTCGGCACGGGTGCGCTCGCGCTTCGCCTCCGAGCTGCGCCGCGCGGGCCGCTTCGCGCAGCTTTGCCTGCTCGGCGCGCAAGCCTGCCTGGACGCCGCGGGTGGGGACGGCCCGCTCGGGGTCCTGTGGGCAACAGGGGGCGGCGCGCTCGACGCTACGCGCGCCGCGCTCGACGAGAGTCTCAAGCTCGGTGAGCCGGCGATGCCTTTCACCTTCATCGCGACCCAGCCGCATCTCGCCGGAGCGCTGCTCGCGCAGCGCTCGCATCCGGTCACGCGCGCGGCCTGCCTGTCTCTCGCCCCGGACGCCTGGCCCTCGCTGCCGCACCTCGCGCAACGCTGGCTCGCGGACTGTGAGAGAGTGCTGGTCGGTTGGGTGGAGGAATCCGCCTCAGGCGGCGCAGCACATCGCAGCGACTGGTGCCTCCTTCAGAAGAAGATGATGCCCGGAGCCGTTCGCTGCGAACAGGTACGCAGCCCGGAGAACGCTGCCGCCGCGACGGCGGAGGACTGGATTCCCCGCGTCGCCGCGTGGCACGGCTCAACAAATGCGCCGCTCGTCCTGCGCGGATCCGGAGACGCATGGCGTTTTACCCTCAATGGATAAGCTCGCGACGAAAGCCTTTGTGGGACTGGGCGCGAATCTCGGAGAGCCCGAAGCTCAAGTGCGCCGCGCACTCGCGGCGCTCGCCGAGCTGCCTGGGACGCGGCTGCTCGCCGCGTCTTCGCTCTACCGCAGCGCGCCGGTGGGCGTGGTCGCGCAGCCCGATTTCATCAACGCCGTCGCCGCGGTCGAGACGGCGCTCACCGCGCGGGCCCTGCTGGACGCGCTGCTCGCCGAAGAGAAGCGCTTCGGCCGCACGCGCGAATTTCCCAACGCGCCGCGCACGCTCGATCTCGATCTCCTGCTCTACGGCGATCGCGTGATCGACGAGCCGGGACTTGTCGTTCCCCACCCCCGCATGCACGAGCGCGCCTTCGTGCTCGCGCCCCTCGCCGAGATCGCTCCCGACATCGCGATCCCGGGCAAGGGCCGCGCCGCTGCGCTGCTCGCCGCCTGCGCCGCTCAGAGAATAGAGAAGATTGGATAGACGATGAACTCCACCGTTCTTGCACAGACCGTCGGACTGCTCGCGCTCTCGAACGTGTTCATGACCTTCGCGTGGTACGCGCATCTGAAGGAGCTTTCCTCCAAGCCCTGGTTCATCGCGGCGCTCGTGTCCTGGGGCGTGGCGCTGTTCGAATACCTGCTCCAGGTTCCCGCGAACCGCATCGGCTTCAGCCAATTCAGCCTGGCGCAACTGAAGATCCTCCAGGAAGCGATCACGCTCGTCGTGTTCGTCCCTTTCGCGCTCTTCTACATGAACCAGCCTCTCAAGCTCGACTACCTCTGGGCGTCGTTGTGTATCATGGGCGCGGTGTATTTCATCTTTCGGGGCTGATCCACGGAAGAGCGACGATGAAGCTGCCCGCGCTGCTCTTTTGCCTTTTCCTCCTTCCGGGTCCCGCGTCGGGCGCCGCCGACGGGCCGGTCGCACTGCCGCCGTGGTTCACCGAGACTTTCCTCGATTTCCGGCAAGACGTGGGCCAGGCCGCGCGCGAGGGCAAGCGGCTCATGATCCTCTTCGAGCAGAACGACTGCCCCTACTGCAAGGAACTGATCCTGACCAACTTCAGCCAGAAAGCGATCGCCGACAAGGCGCGAAAGAATTTCCTCGCGGTTTCGCTCAACATCTGGGGCGACCGCGAGGTAACCTGGACGGACGGAAAGAAATTCTCCGAGAAACAGCTCGTGGCCTTCCTGAAAATCCAGTTCACGCCTACGCTCGTCTTTTTCGACGAGCGCGGCGGGATCGTGGCGCGGCTGAACGGCTACTACCCGCCGCACCGCTTCGAGCCGGTGCTCGACTGGGTCGCCCGCCGCAGGGAAAGGAAAATCGCGCTCGCCGAGTACCTGCGCACCGCGGTGCGGGA
>WNGC01002142.1_pt1 | contig 12067 bp, 8 predicted proteins | sample 5400051 | NCBI WGS metagenome assembly WNGC01 (sample SAMN13153368, study PRJNA577476) | soil metagenome | isolation source: 20 cm soil or saprolite under grassland replicate 2 | place: USA:California | collected 2016-06-15 | reverse complement strand
GCGCGCCACTCTTGCTTCGCTGAATCACGAGAACCATTGTTCGTGGCAAGTGTGGCATAGGCTTCACCCAGATCGCCAAACGCGATCGCCCGCACACGACGCGCCATCGCATTCGCCGGATCGTTTGCTGCACTCAGAAGCAGCTTCGCTGCCTTATCACATTGCTCTTGCGCCGCGCTGCCATTGCCCAGCTTCGCCTGCGCTAATCCGAGACGGGCGTAAGCGCCCGCTGCTCTCACCGGAATGCCCTCATCTTGCTGGTCGATCGCCGCACTCTTTTCGTAGGCATCGGCTGCGTGCATGAGAAAACCAATCGCTTGCGTGTAATCATTAGAACTGACGAGCAGTTCGCCAAGCCGCAGATTGGAGTAGGCGAGATCACCGACAGCTTGCGCATTAGCCGGATCAGCCGCGACGGATTGTTCATCAAGCTGGAGCTTCTTGCGAAAACTCTCGAGCGCGCCGGAAGTATCTTTCATCCACGCGCGATAATCGCCGTTGTTCTGATAACTGATGGCGACGATGCGGCGGTAATCTGTGTTCGTCGGATCTTCGGCCAGCAAAGATTCTCGCAAGGCGAGTGCCTTTGCGTTGTTTTCCAGCGCGCCTTTGGTGTCACTACGGAGAAACAAGGCATTCCCCATCTTCTCGTATACCACGGAAAGGCTGCGACGAAGTACGCGCTCTTTCGGATTACCCTGGAGTAGTTCCTGATAAATCGGCAGGGCTTTACCATACTGTTCCAGCACCGCAGACTCATCGCCGTTCGCTTCCAGCCCATTGCCAAGCGCGGTGTATGCTTCTGCGAGATCCTGTTGCAGCTCGGCCTTCATCGGCTGTTCTACCGCCAGTTCAGAATAAAGCGAGAGCGACTTGCGCAGATACTCAAGTCCGCGAGCAGGGTCGGCTGTATCCAGGAATTGGTTGCCGATCTTCCTGCTGATGACGGCGAGATCGCGCCGATCCTGCACGTCACGCGGCGCAGCAGTAACCAGCGCCTCACGAATCGTTAGTGCTTTCCGATAACTGTCAGTTGCCCCTGCCCGATCACCCAGACTGGCACCGAATGCCTCGCCGCGCACATCGCCCACCCGTTCGTACGCTGCGGCTAGTTCGCGTTGTAGAGCCGGATCGCCGGTGGCTTCGCCCGCCAGACTGTCGAGGTAATTCAAAGCATCCTTAACCAATCGCTCACGCACCCGGGTCGCTCCAGGCAGGTTTTTGATTGCGTCGTGATAATCAAACAAAACGGAATGCGCCAATCGGCGCACATCTTCGAAGCGCCGTTCGGCAAGCGCCTTCTGCACGGTAGCACGATGCGCCTGCCAGGTCGTGGCAAGTAAGCCGGCAATCAGGCTAACGAGAACTAATAGGGCCGCTGCGACCGCCAGCTTGTTACGGCGGATGAACCTGTTCGCGCGATAAGTCACTGTGTCCTTGCGCGCGAACACCGGCCGATTTTCCAGATGACGGCGAATGTCCTCAGAAAATTGTTCGACCGATTGGTAGCGCCGTGCCGGTTCCTTCCGCAGTGCCATCAGCACGATGTTGTCGAGATCGCCCTTGAGAACCTTCGAGTTTCTAATGCCAGTCGGACCGAATTTTGCTTCTTCGCATGCGGCGAGAGCGGTACTCGGCCGCAGCGGTTCGGTGTCGGTGATCTCCCGCGCAACATCGGACGGCGAACGGCTGGTAAAGTGATAAGGTGAGCGACCGGTGAGTAACTCATACAAGACGACGCCCAGGGAGTAGACATCACTGGCCGTCGTGACGGGCTCACCTCGGACTTGTTCCGGACTGGCATATTCCGGCGTCATCAGGCGCACACCCGTCATCGTCATCAAAGCTTCCGGTCCGCCGCCCGGCTGCAAAATTTTTGCGATACCAAAGTCGAGCAGCTTCGGCGTGCCTTCGCTAGTTACCAGGATGTTCGACATTTTTATGTCGCGATGAATGACGGTATGACGATGAGCATAACTGACTGCTGCGCACACTTCGCGGAACAGCTTTAGTCTATCGACCAGGGAAATCTTGTGAGCTGCACAATACTCGTTAATCGGGAGACCTTCGACGTACTCCATCACGAAGTAGGGCAATCCATCATCTGTGGTCCCGCCATCGAACAAGCGCGCAATGTTAGGATGATCGAAACTGGCTAGGATCTGCCGTTCGTTGCGGAAATGGCGCAGCACTGCGTCGGTATCCATGCCGCGTTTGATTAATTTGATCGCAACCTGCTTCTCGTACTCCTGGTCGGCACGTTCGGCCAGATACACCGCGCCCATCCCGCCGCGACCGATTTCGCGCAGAATGCGGTACGATCCGATTAGCTCGCCAGGACTGAGGATTTCGCTTTTCTCTCCGACTTCTTCATCAGAGAAGAAAAGACTGCGCTTATCGATAAAGCTGCCCGCCTGTGCATGGGACTCGAGCAGCGATTCGACTTCACGACGCAGTTCGTCGTCCCCGTTCGAGCTCTTTTGCACAAATGCAGTGCGCTCGTTGATCGGAAGTTTGAGCGCGTGTTCGAACACTGCCTCAACTTCTTTCCACCGCTCGGGCGTCACGATTGGCTCTATTCCTTTGATCCCAAAGCCGCGTCACATTTGGTAATTTCCCGGACGGTTTTGTCCAATTTCGGCACGTTGTCTGCCGTGAGAATGCCGCGCTGTTGCATGTCCTGCCAGATTGCGAGGCTGCGCTGGAAGAGGTCGCGCGCGGCACGCCAATGTTCCTGTTCTTGGCCCGCGCTTGCTTTCTTTGAATCGGCGAGAGCCGCCTGGGCAGCGCCGAGATGAAGATAGGCTTGCCCACGCAACCCGGAATGAACACTGTCCGCGAGATCGTCGGGGAGCTCCCGCAATAAGCTTATTACCTTGCCGGAGGCGACAAGCGCTTGCTCCCGATTGCCTAACTCTGCGTACAGCTCTGCCGTAAGGCCGCCGACGATGGCGGTTCGATATCGCATATGCACGTCTCTCGGAGAATCGGCCGACAGTTTCTCGCAAAATTCGAGGGCCTTCCGTTCCTGGCTGAGCGCCTCGGAGTAATCGCGTTTCGCCGCCAGCAGTTCACCAATTCGGCTCCATGAGTAGGCAATGTCGCTGCGCGCCTGCGCATTCGCCGGATCATCGTTAACGTTTTGCTCGTCGAGTTGCAGTTTTTTACGAAAACTCTCCAACGCGCCGGCGACATCACCGGCGAGCGCGCGATATTCTCCGTCCATTTGATAACTAATCGCGACGCGGGCTCGATCCTTGATGTTAGTCGGGTTTTCGGCGAACAAGGGGACGCATAGATCCATGCAATTCCGATTCGCCCCCAGCGCTGCGTTGATGTCGCCGCTGCGCATTAGCGCCTGGCCAATGTCCCAGTAAGTGATTGCGAGGTGACGCCGATATAGGTCATTTCGCGGGTCGACAGCGAGCAATTCTTTACGAAGGCGCAGCGCCTCGCGATGATTTTTCAGTGCCTCGGCCGGATTGCCCCAGTTTTGGAGCGCCATACCAAGCTCATTGTGAGAGCGCGAGAGGTAATCACGAATGTCGGAATTGTCACGCTGTTCAGTTGCCAATTGTTGATAGACCGCACATGCCTTCCGCAGATAGTCGAGCCCGCGCGCCGCGTCGGTGGTGTCCTGGAGTTGGGTGCCGATTTTCATGCAGCTGTCGGCCAGGCCGCGTCGATTATTCACGTCGTGCGGATTCGCGGCTACCAATGCTTCGCGAATTCGGAGTGCCTTGTGATAACTATCGAGCGCGCCGGACATGTCGCCGATGCTTGCGCCATAGACTTCGCCACGTACGTCGCCCACTCTCTCGTACGCGGCGGCCAACTCGCGTTGTAAGGTCGGGTCACTTGTCGCTTCGCTACTGAGGCTATCGAGGTAAGCCAACGCATCCTTGACCAACCGCTCACGCACGGCAGTCGCACCGGGCAAATTCTTTACCGCATCGTGATAATCGAAAAGAACCGAGTGTGCCAGGTGGCGCACATCGTTGAAGCGCTTTTCGGCGCGTGCTTTCTCCACCGTCGCGCGATGCGCTTGCCACGTAGTAGCGATTAGGCCCGCTACCAGGCTGGCAAGAAGGAGCAGAGCTGCTGCCACGGCAAGCTTGTTGCGCTGGATAAATTTCGCAGCGCGGTAGCGAACCGTATCCTTGCGTGCGAGCACCGGTCGATTGCCCAAATGTCGGTGGATGTCTTCGGAAAATTGCTCGACGGATTGGTAGCGGCGATCCGGTTCTTTCCGCAAGGCCATTAGCACGATGTTGTCAATATCGCCTTTGAGAACCTTTGAGTTTCGGATGCCAGTCGGATCGAGCTTCAAATCTTTGCCTCCGGCACCGGTACTCGGCCGCGGCGGTTCGGTATCTGTGATTTCGCGCGCAAGGTCCAACGGGGAACGGCTGGTGAAGCGATAAGGCGAACGCCCAACGAGCAACTCATATAGAACGATGCCCAGGGAATAGACATCACTGGCCGTCGTGACCGGCCCACCTCGGACCTGTTCCGGGCTGGCATATTCTGGCGTCATCGGACGCACGCCGGTCATCGTCATTAAAGCTTCCGGTCCGGCGCCCGGTTGCAAAATTTTTGCGATCCCGAAATCGAGCAGCTTCGGTATGCCTTCGCTGGTTACCAGGATGTTCGACATTTTAATGTCACGGTGAATGACTGTGTGGCGATGAGCGTAACTGACGGCGGTACAGACTTGCAGGAAAAGCTCTAGCCGTTCCTCAATGGAAAGCGCGGACACGGTGCAATACTGATCGATGGGCACGCCTTCGATGTATTCCATGACAAAATAGGGCAAGCCGTTCACGGTCGTCCCTCCGTCGAAAAGGCGGGCGATGTTCGGATGGTCGAAGTCAGCCAGAATCTGCCGTTCCTTTCGGAAATGGCGCAGCACAGCATCCGTATCCATGCCTCGCTTGATCACTTTGATAGCGACGCGCCTGCGGTATTGCTCGTCCGCGCGCTCAGCCAGATAAACTGCGCCCATCCCACCTCGGCCGATCTCACGAACGATCCGATAGGCGCCAATTAACTGCCCGACCCGGACATCTTCGTCGTCGTCCTTCAGGCCTGCTTCGGAAATGAAAAGACTGCGGTCGTCGATAAAGCCGCCGGCAGACGCGTGAGATTCGAGTAGCGACTCGACTTCACGGCGCAGTTCCTCGTCGCCGGTGCAACTCTTTTGCACAAACGCAGCACGCTCGTTCGCCTTAAGTTCGAGCGCCTGCTCGAATATTGCCTCAATCTGCTTCCAACGCTCGGGCGTCACAAATTCAGGCGGCGCGGAGTTCTCGATGCAGCCATGCCTTTGCCGTTTGCCACTGTCGATCGATCGTCCGCGGCGACACGCCCATGACTTCGGCGGTTTCTCCCACCGAAAGGCCGCTGAAGAAACGCAGCTCGACCATTCGGCTTTTTTCCGCATCGATGGACTCTAATCTTTGCAACGCCTCATCCAGGGCGAGCAAATTCACGTCACGTCCCGGTGCAGCGGCCAAACTCTCATCCAGAGTAATCATTGTTTCTCCGCCGCCGCGCCTGGCGGCGCGACGCGCCCGCGCGTGGCTAACAAGAATGCGCCGCATCATTTGCGCGGCAATTCCAAAAAACTGCGCCCGGTTCTGCCATTTCATCGCGTGCTGATCCGCCAGCCGGAGGTAGACCTCGTTCACTAATGCTGTTGGCTGCAGCGTGTGTCCCGGACGTTCGCGGCTGAAGGCGCGCATCGCCTGCCGATGTAATTGATCATAAACCAGCGGCAGCAAGCGCTCGAGGGCTGCAGTATCTCCTTCCCTGCAAACGGCCAGCCACTGCGTAATGTCACTCTTGGAAGGCACCGCTTCGCCAGGTGTACCCGATTCCGGAGAATTCAACTCGTCGCGGCTTTGTTCCATTAAGGCGATCTCCTCAAGGGGACAATCATGACACACCGTCAGCGGAAAAAGGACAAAAAAGTTGGCGTGATTTGGATTCGATTGCGCGGTCTAAGGCAGGCGCTTGATGAATAAGACACAAATTCTTATTAGCACTCTTCTATTACTTGGGTTTGCGGCGGCTCTTGCTATCGGCCGCGCCGTTGCGCAAGCTAATTCAGCGTCCCCATCTTCTCCGCAAAACGCCCCGTTCACTTGGAAACGCGTTGTCCATTTGCACGATGGCCGCACCTTCATCTCCGATGGCGCGATTGCGCTGGACGTCGAATCGGTCAAGCCGGCGGACCGGCCGAAGCCGGGTTTGCCAGAGGCGAGTTAGAACATCATCGAAGGGTACTTGAACGCGCAACTTCCGGACGAGTGCGCTTTATCGAAATTAACACGCCGCGGCGAAGCTTATGCCGCACCCAATGGGGTGACGCTGAATCCCACTTACATTGAATACTTGCGTCGCACCTTACCGGAGTCGCGGGTCCGCCTTCGAATGAAGGGCCTTACTGAACCAGTGGTGATCCTGCTGGATGGGAAGCCGATCGGTCTGCTCATGCCGATGAGATCGGTGAATCCCTAGCTACCACGCGAAACGTGTGAGCTGATTGCCTCCGGGGGGCGGCGAAAAACCTTAAAAAAACTTGGCGCATTTTGCCGTTCGCCTGCGCGTTAGCGGATGAAACACTCCTATATGCTTCAACAAAACACTAACCACAGAACTATCATGCAAACTCTCACTCATATCATTCTGATCAAAACTGTCCTTTTACCCACGAAGGCGCGGTGTCTCGGATTCATCGCAGCCGCATTTATCTGTTTTGCCTTATTGCCTCTGGCGCAGGCGGTCAGCCCAGCGCCCGATGGTGGCTATGCAGGTGGCAATACGGCGGAAGGAACCAACGCCCTAAATAGCCTGACCAGTGGTCTCTACAACACGGCCAATGGCCTTAGTGCGCTCGCTACAGATACAACAGGCGGTTTCAACACGGCCCTCGGCGTGCAGGCACTCTATAGCAACAACGGCAGCTTTAACACCGCCGTCGGTGGTAATGCCCTTTACAGGAATACAACGGGCCTTTACAACACGGCCACGGGCGCGCAGGCGCTCTTTAACAATATCGGGAGTTTCAATACCGCCGTGGGCGTCAATGCCCTCTATTCAAACCAGACTGGCACTTACAACACGGCCACGGGATTCGAAGCGCTCTTTCACAACACCACCGGCCCATTCAACACCGCCATCGGTGACCTTACGCTCTTTAGCAACATGAGCGGTGGTAACAACATTGCCGTGGGTGACAGCGCGCTGCTCAACAACACCACTGCATCTAGCAACGTTGCGGTCGGCGTAAGTGCGCTGCGGAACAGTAATGGCTTCGGCAACACTGCCGTAGGTCATAATGCCTGTGCCAATGACGGGACCGGGATCAACAACACAGGAATTGGTTTTCAAGCGCTTGGGAGCAACACTGGTAACGACAATTCGGCCCTGGGGGTACTTGCCGGAGCTGGGATTACGACGGGAACGGGAAACGTAGCAATTGGCAGGAACGCGCTGTTAAATGCGGCTGGCAGCAACAACATCGCCATAGGGACGAACGCGCTCAGCAATACCACTGCCAGCACCAATAATGTCATCTGTATCGGCGCAAATCTCCCCGGGTCCTTCTTCAACGACAGGACTTATATCGCAAATATCTACGCCTCTTTTGCAAGTGGCCGGCAAGTCTTTATCGATTCAGACGGTCAGCTTGGCACAGCGGCCTCTACACGGCGGGTGAAGGATGACATCAAACCAATGGACAAAGCCAGTGAAGTGCTTCTGAGCCTCAAACCGGTTACTTTTCGTTACAAGAAGGAGATTGACCGTACCGGCACGGCCCAGTTTGGCCTCGTTGCCGAAGAAGTCTCTGAGGTAAGCCCTGCCTTAGTTACTCGAGATCGCGACGGCAAGCCAGAAACCGTGCGGTACGAGGCGGTGAACGCAATGCTGCTCAATGAGTTTCTGAAACAACATCGCCAGGTCCAGGAACAGCAGGCAACCATAGCTAATCTAAACTCGAAAGTCGCGGAGCAGGAAAAGATATATCAAGCGAAGTTCACCCAACAGCAGAAGCAAATTGAAGCACTAACCACCGCGGTGCAGAAGGTGAACGATCGAATCGAGCTAGCGAAACCTGCGAAACGCGTGGCAGCCAGTGGGGTTTCTAACGAGTAGTGAATACAAGAGATATAACTAGACATGCGCAGTATTAGTTCGCGCCGAATTGGTGATAGTCACGCCCAGCTCTGTCCACCTACGACGGTCATGGTAGAGCATCGCTGGGTGTGCCTAAGCGTGTTGGCGCTGGCGTGCTTTGCCTTGTTTGGAGGATCGAAAATATTGGCGATCACGCCAGCGCCTGATGGTGGTTATGCCAATGGCAACACCGCCGAGGGAACCAATGCCCTGCATGGTTTGACTACGGGCAAATACAACACGGTGACCGGGCTCACTGCTTTGTTTACCGATACGAGTGGTAGCTTCAATACGGCTATTGGAGTTAATACGCTTTTTGCCAATAACGGCAATTGGAACACCGCCACCGGCACCAATGCGCTCTACCGGAACCGGACTGGCTGGTACAACACAGCCATTGGCGCTCAAGCGCTCTTTAATAACCTTGCCAGCTTCAATACCGCGATTGGGCTTAACGCCCTCTATTCGAATACGACCGGTTCAAACAACACAGCCATCGGCTTCGAATCGCTCTTTTACAACACCACCGGTCCCTTCAATACGGCCGTCGGTAACATGGCGCTGTTTAACAACACCACGGGCGACCGAAGCACAGCGATGGGCGAGAGCGCCCTGCTGGCCAACACTACAGGCGCGTCTAATACCGCCATTGGCGTAAGCGCGCTTCGGAATAATGTGACTGGCAATTTTAACACAGCCGTCGGTCATGACTCGCTCGTGGCTAACCAGGTTAGCGACAATACTGCGGTCGGTTTTCGAGCGGCGTACAGCAATACTACAGGTTACTCAAACACCGCGATCGGTAACGGTGCGCTCATTGCCAATGACACCGGATGGGAGAACACCGCCATCGGTGATGGTGCCCTCGCTAGTAACACAGCAAGCTTCACTAGTACCGCCATTGGTGTGCGCGCGCTCGGTGGCCGTACTCAAGGCGCCTTCAATACAGCAATCGGCTACGAAGCGGGATACAACGTCGACGGCTTTGGCAATGTCTGTATTGGTGCAGGCGTCCACGGCCAGGCTGGCACGTTGGGTACCACTTGGATCGCCAATATTTATTCTACTAATGCCGGGAATGGCAGGGCGGTTTTCGTCACGTCCGACAACATGCTCGGGACCCTTACGTCCTCGCGGCGCTACAAGGATGATATCAGACCGGTGGTCGAGGCGAGCGAGGCGATCTTCTCGCTCAAGCCGGTAAGCTTCCGCTACAAGAAGGAGATTGACCCGGCGCGCTGTCTCTCTTTTGGCCTGATTGCCGAGGAAGTGGCCGAGGTCGATCCAGACCTTGTGACCTTGGACGGCGATGGCAAACCTGAAACGGTTCGCTACGAAGCAGTCAACGCGATGCTGCTGAATGAGTTTCTGAAAGAACATCGCAAAGTCGAAGAACAAGCTCGAACAGCGAAGCAGCAGGAGGCAAGGCTGGCAAAACAGGAAGCGACGAACGCCGAGCTAAAGACATTGGTGACACAGCAGCAGGATGACTTTAAAGCCACAATCGCGCAGCAGCAGAAGCAAATCGAAGTGCTGACTGCCGGGCTCCGAAAAATCAGTCTTGAGGTCGAGCAAAGCAAGCCGGCAACAAAAGTGGCTAATCAGTAGGCAATGCAATGCCGGGCATCGCAGTTAAAGATTCTGATGACGAACAGATTACAAGACGGCTCTGGCTGGCGGAACAGTTTTCTACACAAAGTATTCAAACCTAAAACTAGCTCTATGAAATCTATTAACGTCATTACTTACATCTGCTTCACGCTCTTCGGTGCCGCGACAGGCAGTGCCCAGTGTCCTGCGCCCGTCTTTGCTTCCGGCTTGCGGGCGCCCACCAAGGTCATTTTCTCCCAAAAGGATAATCTGCTGGTAGCGGAACAGGGCACCGGCGTTCCCAACACCGGCCGAATCTCGATCATTGACCCACAGAGCGCGGCCATCCGCACTTTGCTCGATGGGCTTCCTTCTGCGTTGAATCTACTCGGGGAGCAGCCCGCGCCTTCGGGGCCGTCAGGCTTGGCGATGCGAGGCCGCACCCTTTATGTCACAATTGGCAGCGGCAACTTGACCTTGCCGGGACCGGTTCCGGGATCCGAAATTCCCAATCCCAATCCATCTTCGTCTCTGTTTAGTTCAGTGCTCGAGGTGCATTTCAGCGCCGAAATAGAAAAAGTAACGAGCTGCTCTCGCCGCGGGACAGACAATTACCTTTCGTGCTGTACCTAGTGGCCCGGTGACTATCCGGCTGGTAACGAACTTTCCTGACTACGTTGCCGCGCCACGACCCGATTTCCCAGCTAACGTGGTAAGCTCTAATCCGTTTGGGCTGGTCATCGAGAGGAACTCACTGGACGTGGTGGATGCGAGCTTCAATCTGATTGCTCAAGTAAATGCGCACAGCGGGGCCAGTTCCACCCTGGTCACATTCGCCAATGTGCCAAACACAGCTCAAGTGGGTCCGCCCACCGTGCAGCCGGTGCCGGACAGCATTCACTTTTTCGGCAAAGACCTGCTGGTAACTTACCTTACTGGTTTTCCGTTTGGTCCGGGCGCAGCGAGAGTGCAACTGGTTGATGCTACTACGGGCGACAACCAGCCCTTTATCACGGGCTTGACTGCTGCGATTGACGTTTTGCCGCTAAGTGCTCGCGGCAACACCACCTCTCAATTTCTCGTATTGGAATTCGGCGGCGCGGGACTATCGCAACCTGGCCAATTGTTGCGCTTTAGTTCACCGACGGCTACACCCAGCGTTATCTCGCCCTGCCTTATTACTCCGACAAGCATGGTTCTCGATGAGGGCAGCGGAGCGCTCTTCATCACCGAAATCGGCACCGGAAACCTTGTTCGGCTGCAGCTTTGACGTGCGCGCCAGGCGTATTTCGCCTCCACCGCGCGACGCTTTCGCCCTGAAGCGCGTTGTCATCGCGAGTGACGCGCCGGGCCAGATCATGAACTCCAATGGTCAGCCCGGTACCGTGTAGTCGTCCGCGCGTTTCAAGGACGACATCAAGCCGATGGATCAAGCTAGCGATGCTATCCCTTAAGCTCGAACTGGTCACCTTCCACTACAAAAAAGACCTCGACCCAGACCGTATCATTCAATTCGGCCTGATCGCCGAGCAAGTAGGGAAGATAGATCCTGAACTCGTTGTTCGCGACGACGATGACAAGGTCACTACCGTTCGCTACGAAGCAGTCAACGTTATATTGCTCAATGAATTTCTTAAAGAGCATCGCCAGGTCCAGGAACTCAAGGCCACGGCGGCGAAACAGCAGCAAACAATTGCGCAACAGCAAAAGGATTTTGCGACGCAGCTGAGTCAGCAGCAGAAGCAGATCCAATCGCTGACAGCAGGTCTTCAGAAGGTAAACAGCAAAATTGAGCTGGAGAGAGCGAGCCAACGCCTCGCGACGAGCCACTAGGCACCGCCGGCACCGACCTGAAGGCCTATCTTCCGCTAGTATCTTCCCGCGCGTTCGAGCAACGGTTGCCACCACGATTGATTATCGCTGTACCACTGAATCGTTTCGGCCAGACCCTGCTCGAAACTGTGGCGAGGTTTCCACTTCAGCTCGCGCTGACTAAAGGTCGAATCGATGGCATAACGCCGGTCGTGCCCCAGCCTGTCAGTCACGAACGAGATCAGAGTCTCCGGTTTATCCAGTTTCTTGAGAATGAGTTTTACCAAATCGAGGTTCACCATTTCCTGGCCGCCGCCAAAGTTATAAATCATACCCGGTTTTCCTTCGAACAAGGCGGCTACGATGCCAGCGCAATGATCGTCGACATGAATCCAATCGCGCACATTCAAGCCGTCGCCATAAACCGGCAGGGCCTCGTCGCGCAGCGCCTTAATGATCATGAGCGGAATCAGTTTCTCGGGAA
>WNGC01002994.1_pt1 | contig 12074 bp, 14 predicted proteins | sample 5400051 | NCBI WGS metagenome assembly WNGC01 (sample SAMN13153368, study PRJNA577476) | soil metagenome | isolation source: 20 cm soil or saprolite under grassland replicate 2 | place: USA:California | collected 2016-06-15 | reverse complement strand
AGACCCGCGCGGTCCTCGGGCTCGGCGACGCCCTCCTGGGCCTCGGCGACTCGGACACCGCGGAAGCCCTGTTCACGCAGGCCCTCGGCAAGAACCCGCAGAACGCGATGATCGTCTTCCGCAAGGGGGAACTCCTCGAACAAAAGGGCCGATGGGGCGCTGCGATCCAGTACTACAATCGGGCGATCGCCCTGAAGTGGAACTTCGTGAGTCCCTGGCTCGCGAAGGCGAAGATCCTCCTGGACCACGGCCGAGCGAGCGAGGCCCTGGAATGTTTCGACAAGGTGATGTCGTTCGACGCGGAGGACGTCGAGGCCTGGGCGGGAAAGGCCCGTGCCCATGCGGTCCTCGGCAACCACGAGGCCGCCAGCGACGCGCTCCAAAGGGCGGAACGCCTCGACCCGGAGAACCCGATGGTCCTCGCGGCCCGCAAGTCAATGGGCGTGTCGCCGGCCCAAGAACCGGAACCTGGACCGGTCCGTGGTGTTCCGGAACAAGCTCCCCGCGAGCCGGAGGAGGAACCGGAGCCGGAGCCCGCGGGGGACTTCCATTCCCTGTTGAAGGCCTTCGAAGAAATTGAAGAGGAACCGCTCCCGACGCCGGCGTCGGCGCCGACCGACGCTGATTTCCAATCTTTCATCGAGTCGATCGAACCCGACAAAGAGGGGACGCAGGTCTTGCTGCAGCTCGCCGAGCTCGCCCTCGAAGGGGGCGACGCCCGCATGGCCTTGCTTCGGTACGAACAGGCCATCGAGCAAGACGACCGGAACGCGGATGCGTGGACGGGGAAGGGTGTCTCCCTTCAGCAGCTCGAACGGTACCGGGAGGCCCTCGACGCATACGATCGAGCCCTCTCCCTCCAACCCAGTCACGAGCTCGCGACGAAGTGGCGGGCAACCTGCCTCCGGCACCTGGAGTCGGAGGAATCGGGGTGACGCTTCCGCCGGAGACGGCGGGCCGGTTCCTTCCCAGCGTCGATCGGTTGGAGAACACGATGCGGGCGGCGCGTCGGGCGTTCGACCGCGGAGACCTCCAAGGCGCGTTGCGCGAGGACGACGCCGCGATCCGGCTGAAGCCGGAATACGACGCGGCCTGGCTGTTACGGGGCCACATCTTCCGGAAGGACGGGAACATCCCCGGCGCCATCGAGGCGTTCGCGCAGGCCCTGAAGATCAACGGGGAATCGCAGGAGGGATGGCTTGGCCTCGCCTCGGCCCTCCACGAGGTCGGCCGATTCCAGGAGGAGGGAGAGGCGTACGACCGCCTGCTCAAGATCCACCCGCGGTCCATCGAGGCGTGGATCGACAAGGGGGCGGCCCTTCACGAACTCGGGGACTATCGGGGAGCGATCGCCTGCTACGACAAGGTCCTGGGGATGCGGCCGGAGCATGCGGCCGCGTGGAGCAACAAAGGCGCGGCGCTCCTGCGGCTCGACGACGACGCCGGGGCCGCGCGTTGCATCGACGAGGCCCTCCACCTCGATCCGGATTTCTACGACGCGATGGCGAACCGCGTCCTCCTCTACCGCAAGATGAAGCGCCATGGTGAGACGGTCCTGTGGGCGGATCGTGCGCTCCGGTTCCGAGAGGCATCGTGGCTCTGGCACGTGAAGGGGACCGCGCACGTCGGCCTCCGCGAGTCCACCCTCGCGATGAAGGCGTTCGAGCATGCGCTCGTCCTGGATCCCAAGTCGAAAGAGGCTCGTGCCGGATTGCGGAAAGCGAAGACCCTCCACGAGACGACGGACTTCTACCGCGGTGTCTACGAATGCTTCGGGACGCTCCTCGCGGGGGATCCGGGCTGCGAGGAATGCGAAATCCGGGCCCGTTGCCGCGAGGTGACGACGTGAGCCTGCCTACCCTCGCGGAGGTCGAGCATTCGGACTGGCCTTCCCTGCAACGGATGTGCGAGACCCTCGGCCTGAATCCGAAAGGACGCAGTGCGGTTGTCCGGATGCGCGTCGCCGACTACGTGCGTCACCGGGCCCATTCGCCCTCGTGGCGGCCAGCGCGGGAGCACCAGGCGGCCCTCTTGACGCGGCTCGGTCACCCCGATCTGGCCGAGCGCGTGTGGGAGTCCACGATCCAGCTCGAGGCGCCGGCGCCCTGGGTCGGGCTCGGCCACGCCCAGCTCGCGGGCGGTTTTCTCGTCGAAGCCGCGAAGTCCTTTGGGCGAGCGGCCCAGATGGGGGATCCCTCCGGGGAACTCCACCGCGCGGAGACCCTCGCGGCGGGTGGAGATTACCAAGGGGCCGTCGGCGCGTGTGAGGCCTATCTCACGACGCACGCCCGCGACCTTCGGGGGCTCCTGATGAAATCAACGTTCCTGGCCCGCTCGGGGTTCGAGCAAGAGGCGATCAAGGTCCTCCACACCGCGGCCGAATTGCATCCCGAGGTCTCACTCCTCAAACGGACCTTGGGCCTTGCCCTGTTGCGGTCGGGACACCATGCGGCCGCAGCGGATGCTCTTCAGGAAGCGGCGCATCGGGATCCGAAGGACACGGACGCGGAGGTCGGTCGCGGGGCCGCGCTCCTGCTCGCGGGCCGGACCCGCGAAGCGATCGGGGTCCTTCGAGAAACGCTCGAGACCGACCCGACACGAGCGGATGCGCTGAACAACCTCGGGGTTGCCTACCTTGCGATGGGCCGCACGAAGTCCGCCGCGGTGAACCTGGAACGTGCCGCAAAGCATCGGGAATCGCCGCGGATTCTCCTCAATCTGGGCAAGGTCATGGAGGACGCGCACGAACCCGTCGAGGCGGTCCGTGCGTACGATCAGGTTCTGAAGCTTCGAGCGAAGGACCCGGAAGCGGTCGCGGGCCGCAAGCGCCTGGGGGTCCGAACCAAGTCCCGTCGGAGTCCACGTAAGGGAACCGCGAAATCGCCGAAGAAGGCCACTCGGACGGTCCGCCGAAAGACGACACCGTCTACCGAGGCACCGCCTTCATAGACCCGCGGATCTCGCGATCTCGGAAGCCTCATTACAAGTCGTTCTATCGGTCCAGCGATGCCCATTCGCCCGACGGAATGGGAGGGCGTGGCCACGGACGGCCCCTGGCTGCTCACCCGAAATCGGGTGCCCGGGACTTCCGTGTACGGCGAAAGCCTTCCTCGCGAAGGAGGCATCGAATATCGACGATGGGATGCGAATCGGAGCAAGCTCGCCGCGTACCTGAAGTGCGGCGGGCGCGTCTGGGGGTTTCGAGCGACGTCTTCCGTCCTGTATTTGGGAGCCGGAAGCGGGACGACGGCCAGCCATGTCTCCGACGTCTGCCGCGAGGGAACGATTACCGCGGTCGAAATCTCCGCCCGGGCATTTCGAGACCTCCTCCGCCTCGCTGAGACTCGGACGAATCTAGTGCCGGTCCTTGGAGACGCGACGAAACCGGAAACGTACGGGAGCCGCCTGGGGGCCGTGGACGTACTCTATCAAGATGTCGCCCAACGAGACCAGGCGGGGATCTTCCTTAAAAACATCCGGTGGATGCGACCGGGAGGCACAGGCTACCTCATGGTGAAGGCGCGATCGGAGGACATGGCCCAGGCCCCGCCACGCATCTTCGAGACAGCGAAACTGGAGCTCTTGAACGCGGGCCTCAAGATCCTCGACCTACGGGTCCTGTCCCCCTATCAATTGGATCACGCGGCCCTGGTCGTGCAAAAGACATAGCATCATCCGATGTGAAGGGATTCACGCCTGCCGTGGCACGACGGTCCCGGGCGGCGTACCGTCGATTCGCGCGTTACTACGATCTCATCTATCATGGACTCGTCCACTACGAAGGCGATGTCGATTTTCTTGAGAAGGTCTTCCGCAGGTTCCACCTCGAACCGAAGACGATCCTCGATCTTGGATGCGGCACCGGCAACCACGATCTCCCGCTTGCCCGCCGCGGATATCGCGTCACCGGAATCGATCGGTCCTCTGAAATGCTCTCCCTCGCACGGAAGAAAGCCGCCGCGCTACGTGTGCGACCCCGGTTCGTCCGTGCCGACATGCGCTCGTTCCGACTCGGCCGAACGTTCGACGCGGCTGTGTGCATGTTCGGGGCCTTCGGATATCTGCTGACGGAACGAGACGCGCTGCAATCCCTCCGCAGCCTCCGCAGACATCTGGAACCGAACGGCTTTTTCGTGTTCGAATTCTGGCATGGCCCGGCCGCACGACCTGCCCCGTTTCAGTCGTGGACGCACGTCCGGGAGAAGGGCATCGAGATCGTTCGTCTCGAAGAGTCCCGATTCGATCCGCGAACGGGCCGGCTGCCCGTCGAGTTCCGATTCTTTGTTTTCGGAGGAGGGAGAGTGCTCGACCTGTTCGACGAGCTCCATACGATACAGACATACACGGTCCGAGGCATCCGGGATCTCTTGCGCCGCGGTGGATTCGATCTCCTCGGGACGTTCGCCGCGACGAATGTGAAAAAAGGATTCCGGCCCGTGACGCGCAACACGTTTCGCATCATGGCGGTCGCGCGCGCGAGGTGAATGTTAAATATGTCCCCGCGGTATGCGCAGCCTCTTCCGAGGAAATGATGGCTCGCCTCCATGCACACCGCAAAGGAAAGAGCGGATCCACGAAGCCGTTTCTCAAGGCGAACCCGGAATGGGTCGCGATGGAGAAGGGCGATATCGAGGAGACCATCTTCCGTCTGCATCAGGAAGGCCTCTCCGCCGCCGCGATCGGTATACGCCTCCGGGACGGGTTCGGCGTCCCGAGCGTGCGGCTCGCGACCGGACGCAGCTTGCTGGAGATCCTGCGGTCCAAAGGCGCCAAGTTCGCTCTGCCGGAGGACCTTGCGGGCCTGATCCGACGGGCCGCGAGCCTCCAGACGCACCTGAAGGAACACGGGAAGGACCTGAGCAACAAGCGGGGCCTGCAACTCATCGAATCGAAGATCCGGCGTCTCTCGCGGTACTACAAGGACCGTGGCGTCATCCCGGCCGAGTGGGAATACTCGCTCAAGAGTGCGGAACTCCAAGTGAAGTAGGTGGCGCGATGGTGAAGCGCCTGGAAGACCTGGCGCCGCAGGGTCTCCTCGAGCGGGCTCGAGAGGCCGCGGGCCTTGTGGATCGCGTGTCGCGGGTCCGCGTGTTTTGCCATTACGATCCCGACGGGACGACCTCCGCGTCGATCCTCACGCGGGCCCTGATGCGCCGCGGGAAGCGAATCCACGCGACGATGGCCCATGCCCTCGATCGGTCCTCGGCGGCGCGCCTGAACGAAGAGACGAACGAGCTCCTGATCGTGAGCGACATGGGGTCCGCGCAGCTCGATCTCCTCGAAGGGCTTTCGTATCCCGTCATCGTCCTCGACCATCACAAGCCGATCCGCGATTCCGACAAGGTCGCGCATGTGAACCCCCACTTCGAGGGCGTCGACGGCGCGCGGGAGATGTGCGGCGCGACGACGACGTGGCTCTTCACCTTGGTGCTCGACGAGGCGAACTGGGATCTCGCGGGACCCGCCATGGCCGGTGCGATCGGGGACAAGCAGGCGGTCGGTGGTTTCGTGGGGGTCAACGCGGCCCTGTTCGGGGAAGCGGTCGAGCGAAAGATCGTTGTGCCGGAACGGCGACTGGCCCTTCGGGATCAGCCCCTCGGGAAAGCCCTCGCCCAGTCGATCGAGCCCTACTTCCGCGGCCTGTCGGGACGCCCGGAGGCCTCCCTGGAGTTCCTCCGCGCCGCGGGTTTCGATTCCGAGGCCATCGTCCGCCAACTCGACGCACCGACGCGCCGCAAACTCGGTTCGGTCCTGGCGACGCGACTCCTCGAGCAAGGGGCCGCTCCGGAGGCCCTCGAGGCCCTCGTGGAGGATCGATACTGGATCGAGCCAGACCAGATGTACGCCCAAGACCTCGAAGCCTACGTGAACAGCTGCGACCGCCTCGGACAGGAAGGCCTCGGCCTGGCGGTCTGCCTCGGGGACGGAGACGCCCTTACTAGGGCAGAGAAGCTTCTCGAGGAGTATACGGCGCGACTCCTCGGATACCTGGTCGGCCTGGAGGCGAAGGGACTGTTCGCGAAGAGGCACATCCAGTTCTTCTATTGCGATGACGCCAGCCTGGCCGGTTCCGTCGCCGGGACGGGGATGCAATTCCTCTTCGATCAGTCGAAGCCCGTCCTCGGCCTCTCCGTGCTCGACGGCGTGACGAAGGTGTCCGCCCGCGGGACCCGATCCCTGGTCGCCGCGGGACTCGACCTCGCGGCAGCCTTGCGGGAGGCCGCTTCCGAGGTCGACGGAAACGGGGGCGGCCACAACATCGCGTCCGGCGCGACGGTCCCGAAAGGGAAAGAGGAAAAGTTCCTGTTGCTGGTCGACGAGATCGTGGCGCGCCAGCTGGCGACCGCGTCGGAAAAGGCTCAGTAGCTGTCGAGAAGGCGGCTCACTTCACGGGCTTCGAGGTCCGTCCGGAGGGCCGGTGATTCCAGGACCTTCAAGTTCCTCTCCAGGAGGGCGAGTTCCTTCTCTTCGAGGGTGTCCGGGCTGACGGGAAGAAGGATGATGGCTCGCCGCTGCATGACGAACTCGTTCACGTGCTCGACGAACATGAGGGTCTGCAGGAAGCCGTTGTTGATGATCAGGTACTCCAGGCCGTCCAGGAGCACGACGCCCTCGCCATTGCTGTCCTCGATGAACTTCTGGATCACCTTCGCGAGCGTCCCGATCGCGGTCGGGTTGTGGAAGTCCTCTCCCGGCGTGTGGCTGAGCCAGATCACGCGGACCTCGGCAAGGCCGCGTTCTCGACGGACCCGCTCCGGGTACTGGCGGGTGATGCAAAGGCCCGGGATCTTCTGAGCCACAAGGGTCTCAAACAAGCGGTAGCTCAGCTCTGGCTTCTTCTCCTTCACGAGGTAGCAGACGCCCTTCTCTAGCTCCATGGGCATCGCTGAACGGACGGACTCAGCCTCGGTGCCCATCTCCTCTGCCTGCGGTTGCACCCATCCCACCGCTTTTCTCCATACACCTATCGACGCTTCAAACTTCGTTCGAGATTATCAGCCAGGACCTTGGCGGGAATTTCGGGCAGGGAGATGAGCGTCGTCTTCCCGACCTCGCCTTTCCCGCTGAGTTTCGTGTCGACGAGGCCGAGCGCGTCCAGTTCCTTCACGTACTTCCAGAACTGCGTGTGGGCCCGCGGCTTCTCGCCGTACTCCTCGCACACGACGGCGTAGGCCTCTTCCGCCTCCCCCATCGTGATGTACGCCTTCTTGCGGCTCTTCCGCGCGATCGACAGGAGGACGAGTTTCTTCGGAACGTCGAGGAGGCCGAGGCGCTCTTCGACGTCGATCGGGTGAACGTGGGACTTCGCCCCGCGGACGTGTTCCGCCGCGACCTCCTCCGCCCGCTCCTCGTCCGCGAGCATGCCGGCCTTCTCCAGAAGCTCGATCGCGTATCGGGCGTCGCCGAACTCCGACGCGATGTCTGCGATCAGGTCGATCAGATCGTCGTCCACCGTGCCCGGGTGCATCGCGAGCGCCACCCGGCCTTGGACGATGTCCTCGAGTTCCGTCCGGTCGTACCGCGGGAACTCGACGACGTTCGTTCGCCGGAACGTGCTCAGGGCCGCGGGGTCCATGTATTCTAGCGCGTTCGGCCGCTGGGAGATGAGGATCATGGAGATGTTGCCCTTCGTCGTCGTGCCCTCCTCCGCGATGCGGGCGAACGAATAGATCAGGTCCGCGCCGCTTTTCTTCAGGAGGGCGTCGACCTCGTCCAGGATCACGATGAAATGCAGCTTGTGCTTCTCGAGGTGCTTCCGGAGGCTCTCCATCTTCTCCGCGATCGAGAATCCGCGCTCCGGGAAATGCGGGTCGAAGTGCTGCAGGAGTCGGAGCAGGACCGCGTCGTCCCCCATCCTCTGGCGGCAATTGACCACGTCCCAGTCCACAGCCCGGTCTGCTTCCGAGGCGTACTTCCGGAAGTCGAGGCAGAACCGCTTCGCGGTGTGGGTCTTCCCCGTACCGACGGCGCCGTACAGGAAGGCGTTGCTCGAGGCCCCCGCCTCCACGATGGGCCGGAGGAGGCTGAAGAGCCTCTGGGTTTGCTTCTCCCGGTGGACCAACTTGTCGGGGAGGTAGTCGAACGACAGTTTCCCGGGGTCCTTGAACACGGAAGGACCGGCGCGGAATGACACGGATGACGCGAACACGGCGGCTGAAAATAACCTTTGCCTACGGAAACCCGAAAGGCCATCCGCCGAACGACCGATCGGGTGACGTGGCGGATCGGTTCTTCTGCTTCGCCTGCGGGCGGGACCATCGCGCGGGTAGCGACATCGCGCGGGACCACAAGCGGTACAGCATCGAGGGCGGCCACGAATCGGGCGGGATCTTCTCGGACCTCCGGGAATTCTACCTACAGACGAAAGGGATCGCGGCGGCGTTTCGCATTCTCGGCCTCGAGAACGTCAAGGTCCATCCGCCCCGCTTCGGTCGCGGTTGGCCCTCGCCGGCGGCGATCGAAAAGGCCTACCGCGTCCAGGCGCTCAAGCACCATCCCGACGCCGGTGGCGATCCCCATGAGTTCCGGAAGGTCCAGTGGGCGATCGAGGTGCTTCGCCGCTATCGGCCGCCGGATTCATGATAAACCGTGCGCAACGTTTATCGAGACGCGGGAGCTTGGATTCCGACGGAAGGCCCCGCGATGCCTCGCACCTTGCAAGACACGCTCTCCCACTTGCCCACGGAGGTTCTCCGCGATCTGGCACGGGCCCATCGCATCGACCGGGGGCGCCAGGCGGAGCGCACCCTCCTGATTGAGACCCTCCTGTCGTTGCCCGATCCCGACGCCGTGGTGGTGGAGGCGGATCGGCGGCGAATGGAATACCGCCTCGGTCGGCTCCGACCGCGACAGCTCCGGGACCTCGGGGAGCGGCATCGGGTCAGTCTCCACGGCCTCAAGAAGAAATGGGACCTCGTGGAGGCTCTCGCGAGCGCGCCGGACGCGTCCGAGATCCTGATGGAGCTGGAGGCGCAGGCCCCCGCGGAACGCGACGCGGGCCTCATCCTGGGCCGTGATTCCTCCGTCGACTTCGACCGGGTCGAGGACTTGCTCGTGCAGGCCCGGAAGCGATTCCAGGAGCGGCGGTTCGAGGCCGCCCTCACCGCAGCCCAAGAAGCGTCTCGCATCGCGGAGCGCACGACGGAACAGCTTCGCCGCGCCTCGTGGTCGTATGCGATCCTGGCCGCACAAGGTCTCCTCGAGCCGTGCGATCCCGCGGACCCGGAGGCGGCCACTGCACGCGGTCTCCTGGAAAGGGCCCGCGAGGCGTTGTTCCACGGTTCATCGATCGACGACGCCGTGCTCCGAGATCTCGTCCGCGCGTCGGAGGGTGCCCACTCCCGGGAGGCGGAACGGATCCGGGACCATCTGGCCCTGACGAGGGACGCGATTCGCGAGGCCGCGAACCTCGGTGCGTCGATCGCTCTCGCCGAGGACGCGTGGAAGCGCGGGGCCGACTTCCTGGACCGGGGTCGTCTCCGGGCGGCACGGGAGAGCTTCCTGGAGGCCGCCCAGCGCGCGGACGACGCCCGGGCGCGCCGGATACGGGACGTGGAGGATTCGGTCGGCTCGGTCTCGAGCCACATCGAACTCGCCCGAAACGTCGGCGCAGAGATGGGAGAGGCCGAGCAGCTTCATGCCGCGGCCCGACAGGCGATCGCCGCGGGCGAGCATGGTCATGCGGGCGACCTGCTCAAGCGGGCCGAACGGCTCGCGATGAAGGGCCAACAGAAGCAGATCGAACGGGCGATCCGGCTTCGCGAGGCGCAGGTCGAGAAAGCTCGTGCGATTCTCATCGCATGCGAACCGGTCCTCAAGGAGGCCGAGTCGTACGACCTCGACCCGGCGGAGGTCCGGACGTTGCTCCGGCAGGCACAGGACGTCCTGACGAAGGGCGACTATCTCGCCGGCCTCACGTTCGCCCGGAATGCGGAAGAGGCCACGCGGCGACTCGAGGCGCAAATCGAGGACGAACGCCGCCACCGCGGAATCCAGAAACCGCGTTCTGGCATCTGCAACGTCTGCCGATCCCGACGGGTCACCTTCCAAGACGATGGATGGGGCCGTTGCGGTGATTGCGGCAACGCCTTCCGATGGCGCGGTGCGGTCGGCGTGCGAGAGCGACTCCGCGGTCTTCGCGTACCTAGGATTCCGCGGGGATGCGGAAGCGCGATCTGCTCCGCCGCAAGGTGGAGGACATCGATCTCTCCCGGTCCTCGGACCTCGCTGCCCTCATCGAGGCGATGGGCCACGGCGGTGGATTCACCGCGAAGAAGATCGCCGTGGGCGTGGACATCCTGCACACGATGTTCCGGAATCGGGCCTGCACGACGTTCTTGTCCTTCCCCGCGGCCCTGATGGCGACGGGAGTTCGCGGCATCCTCCGCGGCCTGGTCGAGCGAAAGCTGGTCGACGCGGTCATCACGACCTGCGGCACCGCGGATCACGACCTGGCCCGGGTTTGGAAACCGTATTACCATGGCGACTTCGACATGGATGACGTGGCGCTCCATCGCCTCGGCGTGAACCGGCTCGGGAATGTGCTCGTTCCGAACGAATCCTACGGGATCGTCCTGGAGAAGAAGCTCCAACCGATGCTCCGGGACCTTTGGAAGGAAGGACGGAAATCCCTCTCAACGAAAGAATTGCTATGGGAGTTCGGGCGGCGTACCGAGAGTCGCGACTCGTTGCTCTGGTGGGCCTGGAGGAACCGCATCCCGGTGTACGTCCCGGCGATCTTCGACGGGGCCGTAGGGTACCAGCTGTGGTCCTTCTGGCAGGATCACAAGGACTTCTCGATCGACCAGTTCCGCGACGAAGGGGAACTCTCAGACCTGGTGTTCGGTGCGAAAGAATCGGGCGCTCTGATGATCGGAGGAGGCGTTTCGAAGCACCACACGATCTGGTGGAACCAGTTTCGCGGTGGACTCGATCATGCGGTCTACATCACGACGGCGCCGGAATGGGACGGGAGCTTGAGCGGAGCGCGGCTGCGGGAGGGGATCTCTTGGGGCAAAGTCAAGGAGACCGCGAAGCAGGTGACGATCGAGGGCGACGCGACGGCGATTCTGCCGATCATGATTGCGGCGGCCCTTGTCCGGCCGCGGAGACAATCGGTGCGAGTCACTTGATGAGCCAGTAACCGGCGGCTTTCTCTCGTGCCCGGCGTTTCGCGTAGCCCTTCGCTTGGAGTTCTTGGAGCGCGGTGAGGACGAAGTTCTTCGGGAGCTTCGACATCTTCGTGATCGCCTCGGCGTCGCGCATCTTCTCCTCCGAGGTGATGCCGGCGGACTTCATCGTATCGTAGACTTTGTTGGATCGGTCAGAAACATCCTCGAGAGGCATGGAGGCACCTCGTGTGCGCGGTCCGGGACTTGGAGGGCCATTTAATAAGGTTTCCCTCCTTCTTTCAATCCAGGAAACGTCGATGTGTCCCGGAGAGTGCAAGGACCGGATGGGGGATGCCTTCGACCGGTTCGGGCGGGTTCCCATCGTCCGTAGGACCCGGATCGCTTCGTCGGATGATCCCGCGTTCCGCCGACGAAGCCGCGCGCCGTTCTGGGCGGCCGGCGGCCTGGTCCACGACACCCGCGGTGCGATCGTCCTGGTCCGCGTGGGCCCGGAATCCGGAGGCCGCCTGTGGTTTACGCCCGGCGGTCTGCTCGAACAGGGAGAGAGGACCGATGACGGACTCCGTCGAGAGGCCCGCGAGGAGGTGGGCCTCGAGCTCGCCGACCCCGCCTTGACCCGGATCGTCCATGAGACGATAACGGACGGTAGCCGAGCCCGCCATGGATATTTCGCGCAGTTCATCGCCCGCGCACAATCGACGGAACTGCGACCAGGCCACGAAGTGGTTGAGGCGCGGTGGTTCGACGGCTTGCCGCGGGACATGGCGTTCCGGGATGACTATCTCGAAGACTTCCAGAAGATCCAGGCGGGCGCAAGCTTTTAGCGACCGTGACATTTGGCCGGTCGGGACCGTGGGGCAGAGGGCCGCGCTGCTCGTCGTCGACATCCAGAATGACTTCTGTCCAGGCGGAGCGCTCGGGGTGCCGGAGGGCGATGCGATT
>WNGC01011701.1_pt1 | contig 12075 bp, 8 predicted proteins | sample 5400051 | NCBI WGS metagenome assembly WNGC01 (sample SAMN13153368, study PRJNA577476) | soil metagenome | isolation source: 20 cm soil or saprolite under grassland replicate 2 | place: USA:California | collected 2016-06-15 | reverse complement strand
CCGCCGTGTTCGCCCAGCAGATGGAGTACCTCGCCAGGCGCTACCACGTGGTCTCGCTGCCCCAGGTCCACGCCGCAGTCGTGAGCGGCGCCACGCTCCCCCAGCGGGCCGTCTTGATCACCTTCGACGACGCCTATATGGATTTCGGCGACATCGCCTGGCCCATTTTGCGGCGGCTGCGGCTGCCGGTCACGTTGGCCGTCCCCACCGCGTTCCCGGACCAGCCGACGCGTTCCTTCTGGTGGGACCGATTGTTCCGCGCCCTTGTTCGCACGTCCCGGCACGAGCTGCACCACGCCGCCTTGGGCCGCATGCCGCTGGGGACGATTCGGCAGCGCCGCGCGGCCTTCGAGCGCACCCGCCAGCACTGTCACGCCTTGTCGCACCAGGAGGCGACGGCGGTGATCGATGACGTGTGCCTCAGCCTGGGCCCCGAGCCACCCGATCACCCCTGGGTCCTCGGCTGGGACCGTCTCCGGGAGCTGGCGCGCGAGGGAGTCTCACTCTGCGCCCACACCCGCACGCATCCCGTGCTCACCCGCCTGCCGCCCGAACAAGGACATGCTCAGGCAAGCGGGGTGTGCCATGGCCTTCACCCAAATCGACGGGCATAACGACCTCGACACGACGGATCCGCTCCGCCTGTGTCGTACGAACATCACGCGTCGGACTTCCGTGGCGCTGTTCCGCGTGCGCCTGCTGCGCTGGGTGGCGTACGTCGACCGCTGGCGCCATCGCGCATGAGATCCGCTGTGAACCGCTCCGCCGGGACTGCGGCAGACACACCCCTGGTGTCCTGGGACGGCACGGCGGTCTCCGCCACACCCGAACAGCCGCCCCGGGTCGCGTACATCATGTCGCGCTTTCCCAGGCTCACCGAGACGTTCATCCTGTACGAGATCCTGTCGCTCGAAGCGCTGGGCGTCGACGTGGAGATCTATCCGCTCCTGAAGGAGCGCGCACACGTGGTGCATCCGGAAGCGGCACGCCTGGCCAGGCGAGCGCATTATCATCCCTTTGTGTCGCTCCGGATTCTCGCGGCGCAATGGTACTTCATTCGCCGCCGTCCCCTCGCCTACTTCAAGGTCCTCGCAGAGGTCCTCGCCGGCACCTTCGGCAGCGCGAACTTCCTGGTGGGCGCATTGGGCATCTTCCCCAAGAGTGTACGATTCGCCCTCGAGATGTCCCAGCAGCGAGTCACGCACGTGCATGCGCACTTCGCCACGCATCCCGCGGTCGCGGCTCTCATCATCCACCGCCTGACCGGGATCCCGTTCAGCTTCACGGCCCACGGATCGGATCTGCATGTGGAGAGACGGATGCTGGACAAGAAGGTGGAGGCCGCTACCTTCGCGGTGACCGTGTCTCAATACAACAGGGAAGTGATCATCCTGACGTGCGGTGAACGGGTTCGCAACAAGGTCCATGTCATCCACTGCGGCGTGGACCCCGACTTTTTCGCCGCGCCGGCGCCGGGCATTGACGGGAGCGGGCAGTTCCAGATCGTCTGCATCGCGTCCTTCGAGGACGTGAAGGGCCATCGGTACCTCGTCGAGGCCTGCCGGCTGCTGCGCGACCGCGGCATCGACCTCACGTGCCACCTCGTGGGCGATGGCCCGCTGAAGAGCGTCATTGCCAAGCAGGTCGCCGGCGCGCGTCTGGAAGGCAGTGTTCGCTTCTACGGCGCCTGCTCCCGGGACCAGGTCGCCGGTTTGCTCTCGAGCGCAGACGTGATGGTGCTGGCCAGTGTCCCCACCCCCGGGGGGAAGCGGGAGGGCATTCCGGTCGCCCTGATGGAGGGGATGGCCAGTGGCCTGCCCGTGGTGGCGAGCGCCATCTCCGGAATTCCGGAGCTCGTGGACGATGACCGCTCGGGTCTACTGGTAGCACCGCGCGACGCTCCCGCCTTGGCGGATGCCCTGCAGAGGCTACGCGACGACCCCAGCCTCCGTGCCCGCATGGGCCGCACCGGGCGAGCCAAGATTATGGAGCAGTTCAGCTTGCGTCTCAGCGCGCTGGAGCTGACCACGCTGTTTCGCAACGGTGGGTCGTAACAGTTCGGCCGCATTGTCGTGCGCGGAGTGCTACGACGTGTTTGTGCCCAGCCAGCCCAACACGTGCGGTAGCAAGCAGTTACGGTGCTGGCACTAGCGCACGATTCGTGCAAGCGGTCGAACCATTCGCCGACCCTGCACTGGGGATCGCCCGAATACCAGCCTCCTAGGAGAGCCCATGCACCTGCGTCGTCGCGCGGTGGTGACTGTGCCGGCGGTGCTCCTCACGGCCTTGCTGATCGCAACCTGCCGTGATCGTTCGGAACTGACGGGCCCGGCGCTCAGGACGCCGCGGCCAAGCTTCGACGTCGTCCCGCCCCAGGTGTTCGTGGGAGCCGGCGACATCGCCTCATGCTCCACCGTCCGAGACGAAGCGACAGCAAAGCTGCTGGACGGCATCCCCGACGGCACGGTCTTCACCCTGGGCAACAACGCCTACGCCTCGGGCGCCAGCACCGAGTACACCACGTGCTACGACCCGACGTGGGGACGCCACAAGGCTCGCACGCGGCCCGTGCCCGGCAAGCGCGACTATTACACGACGGACGCGGCGGGCTATTTCGGCTACTACGGGGCGGCTGCGGGCGAGGCCGGCAAGGGGTACTACAGCTACGATCTGGGAGACTGGCACATCGTCGCGCTCAACTCCGGCATCGACATGAGTGTCGACTCACCGCAGGAGGTGTGGTTGCGAAACGACCTCGCCGCGAATCAGCGGGTGTGTACGCTCGCATACTGGAGCCTGCCGCGCTTCTACTCGGCCAGCACGTCAGGGCCGCGGGCCGCCGTCAAGCCCCTGTGGGACGACCTGTACGCCGCGGGTGCCGACGTGGTCTTGAACGCAGACCTGCGCGTCTACGAGCGCTTCGCGCCTCAGACACCCGACGGAGTGGCGGACCCGGACAATGGGATCCGGGAGTTCATTGTCGGCACGGGCGGCGGCGCCAGTCTCAGCTCGTTCGGCACCGTCATGGCGAACAGCGAAGTGAGAGACAACACCAGCTATGGCGTGCTGAAGCTCACGCTGAGCACTGGTAGCTACAGCTGGGAGTTCATCCCGATTGCCGGGCAAACCTTCAGCGATGCCGGCTCGGGTGCCTGTGGCTCCGGCGCGAGCCCGGTCGCAAACCCGGGCGGTCCATACAGATCGGAGGGCCCCGTCCAGTTCGACGGCAGCGCCTCACGAGACCCCCAAGGCGACACGCCGCTCACGTATGCGTGGGACTTCGGCGACGGCGGCAGCGGCACCGGAGTCGCGCCCGCTCATACCTACGCCGCCGACGCGACCTACACGGTGACCCTCGTCGTCACTGATTCCAAGGGAAACCCGAGCGACCCGGCGACTACCACGGCGACCATCGCGAACATCGCTCCCACCGTCCAGGCCGGTCCGAACACATCCATCACAACCGGGGAGACGTTCACCCGCGACATTTCATTCACGGACCCGGGCGTCAACGATGCTCCCTGGTCCTATGACGTCACGTGGGGCGACGGTGCGGAGAACCTCGGCAGCACCAGCAGTCAGACCGTCCCGTTCACGATCAATCACACCTACAACGCGGCCGGCGATTATACCGTGCACGTCACCGTGACGGACAAGGACGCGGGCGCCGGCGTTGGCTCGTTCACGGTATCTGTGCGCGATGCGAGCGCCGACGCCGTCTTCGCGGGAGCAGGAGATATCGCGTATTGCAGCAACAACAACGACGAGGCGACCGCCAAGTTGCTCGATGGCATCGATGGCGTCGTCTTCACGCTCGGCGACAACGCCTATCCCAGCGGCCGGACGCAGGATTACAACAACTGCTACAACCCGACCTGGGGGCGCCATCTGAGCCGCACGCACGCCGCGCTCGGCAACCATGAATACGACACCGGAAACGCCGATCCATCTTTCGATTACTTCGGGAGTGCCCTGGGTCCGCGCGCGCTGGGATACTACAGCTTCGACCTGGGCGCCTGGCACGTGATCGTGCTCAACGACAATATCGCGATGAGCGCCGGCTCGACACAGGACCAATGGCTGCAAGCCGATCTTGCGGCGAACGCCAAGCTGTGCACGCTCGCCATGTGGCACGGGCCGCTGTTCTATTCCAGCACCAGCAGCACCACGACCTCCACGAGCCACAGGAATCTGTGGAACCGGTTGTATGCCGCCGGCGCCGAGCTCATCCTCAACGGCCATCGCCATCAATACGAGCGCTTCGCGTTACAGACCCCAACCGGCACCCTGGACCCCGTGCGCGGGATTCGGGAGTTCATCGTCGGCACGGGTGGCCGGAGTCTGGACAACCCCACCGTCACGCGCGCCCACAGTGAAGTCCGCTCCTCGACCTTCGGGGTGATCAAGCTCACGCTGCACGCCGACAGCTACACCTGGGAGTTCGTCCCGATCGCCGGGCAGTCGTTCCGCGACTCCGGATCGGGCCCAGAAGTGGGTGCCGTAGTAGTAATCCACCAGCGGCATCTCCCACGTGTCGTCACCCACGGCGGCGAAGTTGCACTGGGTGTAGAGCCACTGGAACGCCCGGAGCAACGCGCGGTCCGACCAGTTCCACACGTCGTAGCCCGCGCGGTGCAGGATCACCGCCTGCGACAACGCCCCCTGGAGCGCCTCGTACACGTAGTTCTCCTTCGGCGGCGGCCAGGTGAACCCTCCCGAGCGTCGCTGGTCGTCCGGGAGCACGCCGTCGACCGAATGCCCCTGGATCGTCGCGCCGAGCGGGTTGATCCCCACGGGGTGCTGCGGATCCGACTGCCACGACAGGTCGCCGTAGGTGAACCCCGCGTACGAGTTGCGATCCCCCAGCCAACCTTTGAACACCTGCGCCGCGCGGGCCAAATCGGCCGTATCGCCCAGGTAGCGCGCCACGGCCATGCGGGTCGCGCCCGCATGCATTCCCCAGTTGTTGGGGCGGTCTTCGTTCGTGGAGATGAGCGTGTTGCCCTGGAGGTTCTCCGTGCGAACCTGCACCAGGAAGGTCCGGAAGCGCAGGTCCAAGTCGGCCGGTAGCCCCACCAGGTCGGCCGCGATCACGTACGCGATCAGCTCCCGACCCAACGACAGGGTCCGACCTGTCGCTTCGGTACCCATCATGCGGGTGATGGCATCGAGCACTTCGAGGCGGTAGGTCGCGTTGCCGGTGCGGGCGTAGACCAGCGCCTTGGCCATGGTGATGACGTTGTCGGGATCGTTCTGATCGGATAGATCCGGAGTCGCGATCGTCTGCGACGCCCAGCTGTTGAGCGCGTCCCAGGCCGGGCCCGACGTCGGGAGGGCGGCGATCTCAGCCGGCGTGATCCAGATACCGACCGGCCCACGTCCCGCACCGCCCACATCGACGATGATGCTGGCCGTGCCGCTCTTACCGTCGCTCGAGGCCGTGATGGTGACCGACCCCGCCGCGACACCTGTCACGAGCCCGCCGGCACTTACCGTGGCGAGCGCCGGTGCGCCGCTCGACCAGCTCACGACTTTCCCGGGTACCGCATTGCCGGCGGCATCTCTCGGGGTCGCCAGGAGCTTCACGGTGTTTCCCACCAGTAAGTAGGCGGAGGCCGGACTCACCGTCACCGTGGCCACCGCAGCCGGAGGCGCCGCGGTCACCGTGACACTGGACGTCCCGCTCTTGCCTTCACTCGTCGCCGTGACGGTCGCGGATCCAGCCCCCACGCCCGTAACGAGCCCGGTGCCGGTCACCGCCGCCACGCCCGTGTTGGAGCTGCTCCACGCCACCGTCCGGCCGGTCAACGGGCTGCCGCTCGCGTCCCTCGGCGTGGCCGTCAACTGCACCGTCTGACCGACTTGTACGCCGGCCGATGGGGGCGCGACCGTCACCGACGCTACGGGCACAGGCGCGCTGGTGACCGTGATCGACGACGAGCCACTCTGCCCTTCGCTCGTCGCCGTGATCGTCGCCGACCCGGCCGCACCCGCGGTCACAAGGCCGCTGCCGTCGACGGCGACAACTGTCGCATTGCTGCTCCCCCAGGTGATCGCGCGGCCGCCCAGCACGTTGCCCGGTCAACTGCAGCCTCTGCCCGGACTGGATACTGGCCGAGCCGGGCGTGACCGTCACCGACGCCACCGGCGCGCTCACGTTCGTGACCGTGACGGCCGACGAGCCCGTCTGTCCCTCGCTCGTCGCGGTGATCGTCGCCGATCCCGCCGCCGCAGCGGTCACGAGCCCCACGCTGTTGACAAACGCGACCGTCGGAGCGCTACTCCCCCAGGTCACCGTGCGTCCCGACAAGATGCTCCCGGCCGAATCCAGGGTCACGGCGGCGAGCTGCGCGGTCGCGCCGACCAGCATGCTCATGACCGCCGGCGCCACCGCTACCGAGGCCACGGGGACGGGCGTGACGGCAACGACGGCCGTATCCGCCAGGGGGGCGGCGACGGCGGCCTCCGCGATGACGTCGACCTTGCCGGGCTGCGATGCCGCTTGGAAGCGCCCGTAGTGCCGCCCCCCGCTCGTACTGGTCCCGATGATGCTGCCACCCGTCACGCTCCAATTCACACTAATACTGCCCGTGTCGCCGGACGAAGTGAAGGCGACGGCCATCAGTTGGGCCGTGTCGCTGGGGTGAACCGTGAGATTACGGGGGAATACGACGAGGCGCGTAACCGCGTCGCCCGACCCCGTGAGCACCGGCCGTTCGCAGGCCGTGGCCGCCAAGGCAGCGAAGACGACGAGATCTTTCAGCCGCGCCAGGCGGGCCGACAGCTTGTGCTTGAAGTTCATGGTCCTCGACTCCTCATCGAGCTAGTGACAGGCTCACGGCGTGAAGAACTCGCTCATGTCGGGCGCACTCGCCGCCGCGCCCGGATACACGGTCACGCCGAGCCCCTTGAGGATCAGCCGCAGCGTGCTGGGATGCTGATATGTGATCGACGACTGGTACCCGCGCTTCGCCTTGGGACTGATGACCGCCCAGAAGACCCGGCCGCCGCCCAGCGTATTGTCGCCGCCCGCCTCATCGAACGTGATGATCAACAAGCCGTCCTGCTGGAACACGGGGCTGGCGAGGAGGGGCGCGATGTTCGCGCTGAGCCACCTGTCGGCCGTGCTCAACGAGCAGTCGTGCGCGTCGTTGCACAGGTTGGGCACGATGTTCGAGAAGCTGGGCAACGTCCCGTTCGCGAGATCCGTGGGGAACTGGGTGAACGGGACGATATTGCACGCCTGCGTGGCATTGTTCGCCACGTCCGAGAGCAACGCGAAGACGTTGTGTTTGCGCGCGTAGCCCCCCGTATCACCGCCCAGATAGCAGGCGTTGGGAAGATTCTCGGCGTACGACTTCCACGTCTTGCCCGCCGCGAGCAGCTCACGCACGACGTTGTCCACCGTCTGGATGGTCGATGAGCCGTCGTTGTTCGTCAGGACCTGCCCCGTCGCCAGCTCGAAGTAGTTGCCGATCGACGGATGCGTGTTGGCGTAGTACTGCGTCGACAGCCCGTACTGCTGCGCCAGGCCCATCAGGTACGGCATCGACGAACTCGTGACGTCGACGGCATCCGTGTTCTCCTCGGTCACGATGAACACGTGCCCGAACTGTGAGGTGCCCGGAGGCGTGACGGTGATGGCGGCGGTGCCGCTCTGCCCCTCGCTCGTCGCGGTGATCGTCGCCGAGCCGGCGACTTTGCCGGTGACCAGCCCGCTCGAGCTCACCGTCGCGACCGATGTGTTGGAGCTCGCCCACGTGATCACACGGCCCGACAAGGGATTGCCGGCCGCATCCTTCGGCGTCGCCGTGAGCTGCGCGGTCTGACCCGCGGGCACGGAGGCCGACGCGGGACTCACCGTCACCGAGGCGACCGGGACGGTCACCGTAATGCTCGCGGTGCCGCTCTGCCCTTCGCTCGTGGCCGTAATCGGCGCCGAGCCCGCGGCCACACCGCTCACGAGCCCCGTGCCGTTGACCGTCGCGACCGATGTGTTGTTGCTCGCCCAGGTGACCACGCGGCCCGACAGCGGATTGCCGTTGGCGTCCTTCGGGGTGGCCGTGAGTTGTACGGTCTGCCCGGCCGACACCGAGGCCGACGCCGGGCTCACCGTCACGGAGCTCACCGGCACGGGCACGCTGGACACGGTGATGCTCGAGGTCCCGCTCTGCCCCTCGCTGGTGGCGGTTATCGTCGCCGAGCCTGCCGTCCCCCCCCCGGTGACGAGCCCGCTGCCATCAACGCTGGCGACCGACGGGTTACTGCTCGACCAGGTGACCGTCCGTCCGGTCAGCGGGTTTCCGTTCGCATCCTTCGGGGTCGCCGTGAGCTGGACCGTCTGGCCCACCTGTAGGGTCGTCGACGCCGGGCTCACCGTCACCGAGCTCACCGGTACCACCGCCACCGCCTTGGTGAGGTAGGCCTCGGCCGCCCAGCCGTCTGCTCCCTGGTCGAAGTCGATCTGCCAGCGAATGGCCTGGTCCCCCGCCGCGTCGAGCACGGGACCGCCGACGACCGTACCCTGAGCGCCCGCGGCCTGCGTGCCGACCAACGACCCCGAGAGCGCGGGCGCGCTCCGAATGTTCGTGACGTCGGTCGTTTGCACCCGGTCGCCGATGACGAACTTGTTCGCCGCCGCCGACGTCACGGTGATGCTGGAGGTGCCGCTCTGCCCTTCGCTCGTCGCCGTGATCGTCGCCGAACCCGCCGCCGCGGCGGTGACGATTCCGCTGCCGTCGACGTTGGCGACTGCCGTGTTGCTGCTCGACCACGTCACCGTGCGCCCGGTCAGCGCGGTCCCGTTGGCGTCCTTCGGCGTGGCGGTCAGCTGCACCGTCTGACCCATCGGGACCGTGGCCGACGGCGGTGCGACACTCACAGACGCGACCGGAGACCCCGGACAGGTCACCGTGACGTTGGCCGTGTCGGTTTTCGACCCGGGATGGCTGGTCGCGGCGACCTTGAAGGTGCCGCAGTTCGCGTTCTTGTAATGGCCGTAGTGCCGCTTGCCGCTCGAGCTCGTGTCGATCGTCCCGCCCGTCACGCTCCATGTGACGCCGATCTGCGCGGTGTCACCGGTCGTCGTCATACCGACGGCCGTGAAGTCCTGCGACTGGTTTTCCTGCAACGTGACGACTTTGGGAGAAACGATGAGTTGTGCGACCGACGGATTCGGCTCGGTGACGGTGACTGGTCTTTCGCAGCTCGCGACCCACAGAAGCGCGAGCCCGGCGACCGCCACGGCAACCGAGCGGTCTCTGAGCAAGGCCAGGCGATGCGCCAGCTTGTGCCTGAACGTCATGACGCGACCTCGAGGGGTCTGAATGCGAAACGGGCCACCAGTTGATCGACCCGTGGTCGATCGCTGGCGGCCCGGCGAGCATGGCGGAGATCCGCTTTAGCCCCGTAGCTCTGCGTCACCGTCTTTGGACGGTTTTGCTCTGAGCAGCGCCCTCAAACTAGGAAGGCCATAGGGGCTGGGACCGTGATCCAGATCAACATCATCGTGGCAACGGGTGGTGAGCTGTATCTGCTTGAAACCAATAGAGACGTTGCTGGTGCGCCACGGCCTTTCACGACCCGATTTGGACGCTGACCCCCTCGCGCCGAAGTTTGCCCAAGAGCCACGCCTCCACCCGCGCCGTCACCTCCACTACCCCGTCCACTTGGGACTCGTGCAGCACCTCGGCGTCGCGGTGCAGCGCCGCGAGCAGCTTGCCGTCCTCGACGGGGACCTGGATCCGGGCGACCGGCCGGAGTGCCTGGGCAGAGGAGCGGAGTACGCTCCGCAACCCGTCCACCCCGCCTGCCGGATGCGGGATGCGGGACGCGGACTGCGCCGACGTGAGAAGAGCATGGGGGTAGCGTTCCCGCACGCTGGCGAGGAACGCATCGGCATCGTCGATCAAATCGGCCTTGTTGAAGACGTACACAACTCGCTTGCGATCGGGTACCACGGTGCCTGCATCCCGCTTCCCGCTTCCCGGCGAGTACAATCCCATCTCTTCCAGCACCGTCTCCACAACGTCGACCTGCTCCTCCCAACCGGGTTGAGAGGCATCGACGACGTGCAGCAGCAGATCCGCGGCGCGCGCCTCCTCGAGCGTGGCCCGGAACGACGCGACCAGATGGTGCGGCAGCTTACGGATGAACCCGACCGTGTCGGCGACGCGGAACCGGTACCCCCCGCCGACGTCGAGCTCGCGGGTGAGCGTATCGAGGGTCGCGAACAGCCGATCTTCCACGAAGATGTCGGCGCCCGAGAGCGCGCGCAGGATGCTCGACTTGCCGGCGTTGGTATAGCCCACCAGGGCGGCGCTGGGAAGGTCGCGACGGCCCTGCCGCTGGTTGGCACGGTGGTCGGCCACGTCCTCGAGCCGCTGTTTCAGGACGGAGATCTTGCGGCGGATCACCCGCCGGTCGGTTTCGAGCTGCGTCTCGCCCGGCCCGCGGAGCCCGATACCGCCCCGGATGCGCGACAGGTGGGTCCACATCCGCGTGAGGCGCGGCAGGAGATACTGGAGCTGGGCGAGCTCCACCTGCATCTTCGCTTCCGCCGAGCGCGCCCGCGTGGCGAAGATGTCCAGAATCACCTCGGTGCGGTCCATCACCCGCACCGCCAACGCCTTCTCGAGATTGGTCCCCTGCGCGGGCGACAGCGGCTCGTCGAACAACACCAGAGTGGACCCCGCCTCCTGAAGGATGCCCTTCAGCTCCTCTACCTTGCCCTGCCCGAGGTACAGGTTGGGAGTGGGCGCCTCGAGCCGCTGGTAGGTCCGGCCGACGACGTCTGCGCCGGCGGTGTCGGCCAGCCGGCCGAGCTCGTCCAAGTGCTCGTCCACCTGCACCGCGTCCGGCGACCCCTTCCTCGGGGCGCCGACCAGGAACGCCCGCTCCAGCGGCGGCTGGATGTCGATTAGTTGGCGGATGTGAGGACGCTCCGTGTCTCCATGCCGACCTGCAATCTACTTCAGCAGCTTCCTGAGCGGCACAGTTCCCGTCCCCTTGAGTGCCACCGTCCGCTCCCCCAGGGGCGTGTCCACCAGCACCCGCCCGGTGAGCCCGTAGCCCACCGCCTGCCGGGTCACCAGCGCTTTCGCCCCCGCGCCGACGCCCGCCTCGAGCAGCGCGTCGCCGAAATGCCGGCCTTCGAGATCGATCCCCACCTCGAGCCGGGTGGAGCGGATGCGGTAGTCGTTGGGGTTGTAGACATCGAACACGAGATCGAAGGTGCCGCCCGTCAGGCCGACTCCCGTGACGGCGATCTCCTGAAGGGCGACCTCGGGCTCGGTGAACGACAGCCGGCCGAGAGTAGCGCAGGCGAGACTGAGGGCGGCAAAGGGCGGCAGAAGGCGGTAGAAGGCGGTAGAGGTCATTCTGTCTTTTCCTCGGTCGCCTTGCGCTTGAGGTCCGCCCACCAATCCATGCGCTGCTTGATGTCTATTTCGAATCCGAACTCCGTCGGCTGATACCAGCTCGCGCCCCGCAGCACCTCCGGCAGGTAGTCCTGCGGCACGTAGGCGTGCTCGAAAGCGTGCGCGTACTTGTACCCCGCGCCGTACCCCAGATCCTCCATCAGCCTGGTCGGCGCATTGCGAATGTGAAGCGGCACCGCTGCCGCGGGGTGCGCCGCAGCCGCGTCCGTCGCCTGCGTAAAGGCCGCGTAGACGCGGTTCGATTTGGGCGCGGTGGCGAGGTACACCACGGCCTCGGCGAGCGCCAGCTCGCCCTCGGGCGATCCCAGAAAGTGGTAGGCGTCCTTCGCGGCCAGCGCGAGCGCCAGCGCCCGTGGGTCGGCGAGCCCCACGTCCTCCGCCGCGATGCGGACCAGGCGGCGCGCGATGTAGAGCGGATCCTCGCCGCCCGCCAGCATGCGTGCCAACCAGTAGAGCGCGCCCTCCACGTCCGACCCGCGCACGGCCTTGTGCAAGGCGGAGATGATGTTGAAGTGCTGGTCGCCGGATTTGTCGTAGCTCGGAAGCGGCTTCTCGAGAACGGAGAGGAGCGCTTCCCGGGAGACGGGAGGCGGGAGGCGGGAGTTGTCGACTTGCTGCAGCACCGCTTCCAGAGCGT
>WNGC01002140.1_pt1 | contig 12078 bp, 6 predicted proteins | sample 5400051 | NCBI WGS metagenome assembly WNGC01 (sample SAMN13153368, study PRJNA577476) | soil metagenome | isolation source: 20 cm soil or saprolite under grassland replicate 2 | place: USA:California | collected 2016-06-15 | reverse complement strand
GCGGCGCCGATCGATTCTGGATTCACTCCCACGATCCGGTTCGTCCCCTCGGTGACCGTGATCGGGCGCTCGGTCGTGGCGCGGAGGGTGAGGCATGGCACGCCGAGGGCCGTCGTTTCCTCCTGGATGCCGCCCGAGTCGGTCAGCACGCATCGGGCGTTGGCCATCAGCTGGACGAAGTCGAGATAGGCCAGGGGCTCGATGGGTCTGAGGCCCGCGCCAAGGGCCAGCGCGTCCGGCATCGCCCCGAGGCGCTGGCGCGTGCGGGGATGCACCGGAAAGACCACCGGCAGGTCACGCTGGAGGCGCTCGACGGCCGACAGGAGGCGGCGCAGGGTCGCGGGATCGTCGACGTTGCTCGGGCGGTGCAGCGTCAGGACGGCGAAGCCGCGAGGCTCGAGGGCGAGGGCCTCGAGGATCGGCGAGGCCAAGGCGCGCTCACGGAAACGAAACAGCGTGTCGATCATCACGTTGCCGACATAGTGGATACGTTCTGCGCCCACGCCTTCCCGGGCCAGGTTGTCGTTCGCCGAAGGCTCGGTGGTGAAGCAGTAGTCGGCGACGGCGTCCGTGAGGACGCGGTTGATCTCCTCCGGCATCGTGCGGTCGAAGCTTCGGAGGCCGGCCTCGACGTGGGCCAGGCGGATACCCAGCTTGACCGCCGCGAGGGCGGCCGCCAGGGTCGAGTTGACGTCGCCCACGGCGAGGACGAGATCGGGGCGCTCCCTCGCCAAGACCGGCACGAGACGGAGCATCAGCTCCGCGGTCTGCGCCGCGCCCGAATCTGACACGCCGAGATCGACGTCTGGTACCGGGATCTCCAGGTCGCGGAAGAACGTGCCCGACATGTTCGCGTCGAAGTGCTGACCCGTGTGCACGAGCCGATACTGGAGCTGCGGATGCTGGCGGATCTCGGCGAGGATCGGCGCGATCTTGACGAAGTTCGGGCGCGCGCCGACGACGGCGCAGATCCTCATCTGGGGACGACCACGAGGTCGTACGCCTTCAGGACGTCCCGCACCGGGCCGAAGGAGAAATCGTCGAGCAGCCGCGCGAGCTTCCCGGCCGTATGGCGGAGGTTGACGTAGTGGCGGAAGCGGTCCAGCCCGCTCACCGAGAGGCGCGGCTGGTCGGGATCGATCTCCCACGGGTGGATGTAGAAGATCGCCGGCTGCTTCTCATGCTCGTTCAGGCGCCGCAGCGCGGCTCGGATGGCGGCATACGGCAGAAGGCGAAAGTAGCCCCCACCGGCGAAGGGGAAGCGCTGGCCGGCGAACGCCACCGTCGTCATCGGGAACTCCACGATGCTCCCGCCGCCGGTCAGCGGGATCTCGTGGGGAAACCTGTACGCGTCGGGGATGCCGTACCGGTTGTGATGGATGGGGAAGATGCTGGAGTCGTAGGTGAACCCTTCGTCCGCCAGAATGTCGAGCGCCCACAGCGTCTCGCGCACCACCGAGAACGTCGGCGCCCGATACCCGAAGATCGGCGCACCGATGGCGTCCTCGATCGTCTGCTTCGCCCGCCGCACGTCGGCGCGGACCTCGTCGGGGGTCATCGCCGAGATCATCTCGTGGGCTTGACCGTGGCACGCGACCTCGTGCCCGCGCTCGTGAATGTGCCTGAGGAGGGCCGACTGGCGCTCGGCGACCCACCCGACGACGAAGAACGTCCCGGTGACGTTCCGGGACTCGAGGAGATCGAGGAGGCGATGGGTCTGCAGCGTCACGCGCGACGGGAAGCCGTCCCAGTCGGCGAAGCCGACGACCGCCTTGAATGCCTCGACTTGGAAGTACTCCTCGAGGTCGAACGTGAGGGCGTTCAACATCCCCGTCATCTCGTCTCCCGGCGCAGGTACGAGTGGTAGTAGCGCTTGTAGGAGTAGGCGACCGCCGACGGCGGCATCGAGTTGATGACGACACCGAGGATGCGGGCTCCGGCGTCCTCGAGGAGCGCCTTGGCCTTGACCAGGTCGCGGCATTCGGTGGTGCCGGCGTTGGCGACGAGGATCACGCCGTCCACGACGCCGGCCAGGAGGAGCCCGTCGGGGATGAGGAGCACCGGCGACGAGTCGCAGATGACGAAGTCGGCCTTCTCCGACATCTCGGCGATGAGCTCTCCCACGCGGGCTCCGGCCAGGATCCCGCGGGTGTTTCGGCCGTTGATCTCGCCGCGGGGGGCCAACCACATGCCCTTGCGGACCGGCGTCAGCGCCTCGTCGACGGATTGCTTCGACTGAATGGTCTGGACGAGACCAGGGCCGGAGTTCTCGACCTCCATCGTGCGGTGCAGCGTCGGACGCTCGAAGTCCATGTCGGCGAGCACGACTCGCTGGGCCGCCTCGTTGAGGGCCAGGCTCAAGTTGAGGGCGACCGTCGATTTGCCTTCGCGCTCCACGGCGCTGGCCACGAGCAACGTGCGCAGGCGGTCCGTCCGCGCGCCGAGCTGGATGGCGACGGCAAGCGTCCGGAACCCCTCGGTGAACATCAGGTGCTCGCCGGGCTTGGTGCCCTTCGTTTCGTACACGCCGACAAAGCGGGGTCGCCGTGTGCGGAGCCGGACGATCGCGGCCAGCACGGGGAGGCCGGTCAACGCCTCGACGTCGTCTTGCGTCTCCACGCGCCGGTGGAACCACTCGATGACGCCGGGGACGGCGACGCCGGAGGAGACGGCCAGCGCCAGCGCAAAAGCGAGGAATGCCAGACGCTTCTGATTCGGCAAGGGCGTCGGGAAGGAGGCCGGGTCGATGATCTTCACGACCTTCATCTCGCCCTGCTCACGGATCCTGGCCGCCGTGAGCTTGTCGGAGAGCATCGTGAAGAGCGTCCGGTTGCTCTCGGCCTCGCGCGACAGGCGGGTGTAGTCGAGCTCACCCCGTGAGAGGCCCTGGAGATTCCGTCGCAGCGCCTCCGCCTGTCGTCGCAGCGCCTCCTCCTGGGCCACCGCCGAATGGAACGACGCCTCGACGAGGACGAGCTGCTCGGTGAAGTTGACGCGGTCGCCCGGGGGGACCGCGCCAGCGGCGGGAGATACCGGGGTGGTCTCCCTCACGACATCGCCGAGCTGAGCCCGCACCTCGGCGATCCGACCCTGAACGAGGCCCACGCGCGGATGCTGGTCGGTGAACTTGGTCCGTAGCTCGAGCAACGTCGCCTCGAGCTGCGACAGTTGCGCACGAAGACGCTGAATCTCCGGGGGAGTCGCCGTCGGCGCGGAGGGCGCCGCAGATGGCGGCGCCTTCGGCTGCGCGTCGACCTTCGCCCGGAGGCCCTTGAGGCGGGCCTCCAGCATCTTGCGGTTGGTCTCGACCTCGGCGAGCGACGTCTCCGTCTGGGACAGCTGCGTCACCGCCGCCTGGGTCCGTTCGGGCAGCTTGATACCGCCGTGCGTGGTGACGAAGGCCCGGAGTCCCTCCTCGCTCGACTCGACGCCCTTCTTGACCTCGGCGGCTTGCTGCTCGAGGAACTCACGGGTGACGCGCGCATCCTCGACGTTGAACGCACGAGTGCGGGAGAGCAGAACCTCGACGTACGTGTTGACGAGGTCGATGGAGACCTGAGGCGTGGACCCCTGCGCCGAGATGGTGACGATGCCGTCGCGGGCGAGGTCGAACGTCATGCGCGCATTCTGGAGCTCCGCCAGTGCGCGTCGCTGCGGACTCTCGACCTCCGGCTCTCTCCCGATGGAGCGGAGATAGCGGTTCCTGATGGCCGCTCGAAAATCGATGTAGTAGGGGTGCTCGGTCAGGTCCCGGAAGGAAGCCCGCGGGAGCTGGTCGAGGACGGTCTCGGCCAGGTTGCGACTCCGGAGGATCGCGAGCTGAACGGGCAGGGGACGGGAAGGGGAGAATTCCTGGAACAGCGGCACACGATCGGGGCGCGCCTCGAGCAGCACCACCGCTGACGTCATGAATCGAGGGGGCTGCGCGGAGAGGAGAAACGCCGCCGGCATGAGGATGACACTGGCCAGGAGGGCGCAGATGGCGGCGAGCCCCTTGTGGCGCCGCAGGATCCCGCGGAGGAGACGGTTGGCGATTTCTAGCGTGTGCACGGGGTGGTGCGCTCCCTCATCGCGGAGTCAACGGGCTCCACGTCCGAACAGGATGACCTGGACACTGCTCAGGAGAATGAGCAGATCGAGAAGAGGCGATAGGTTCTTGACGTAGTAGAGGTCGTATTGCAGCTTTTCCAACGAATCTTCGACGGAGGCGGCGTACTGGTGACGCACCTGTGCCCAGCCGGTGATGCCGGGCTTCAGCGAGTGCCGCCCCACGTAGAAGGGGAGTTGCCGCTGCAACAGCCGCACGAATTCGGGGCGTTCGGGGCGCGGGCCGATGAAGCTCATGTCACCCACGAGAACGTTGAGAAACTGCGGCAGCTCGTCGAGGCGGGTGCGACGCAGCCACTTGCCGACCCGGGTGATGCGAGGGTCGTCAAGGATCGCCCAGACAGGACCCGAAGTGTCTTCGGCGTCCGCCCGCATCGATCTGAATTTGTTGAGGACGAAGATGCGCCCATTCTGGCCGACACGCTCCTGGCGAAAGAGCACCGGGCCCCGCGAGTCGATCTTGATCGCGAGCGCGGTGAGCGCCATCAACGGCAGCGACAACGCCAGCCCGATGACCGAGAGGACGAGGTCCACGGAGCGCTTCACGGCCCGGGTCAGCTGGGTCTTCACAAAGCCGTCGGAGAAGATGAGCCAGCTCGGCCGTAGATTCGTTACCAGGATCTTCCCCGTCTGCTTTTCAAAGAACGTCAGCCAGTCTTCGACGCCGATGCCGCGGAGGCGGCACTCGAGGAGGTCTTCGGCCGGGAAGGAACGGCGCATGTCGGCGAGCGCGACCAGTACGAGGTCGGGTCGTAGCTCGTCGACGAGGTTCAGAAGGTCCCGGCTCTTCCCGAGGAGCTCGCATCCGTTGGGGACACGCTCGGGCGCTTCGGGGGCGTCGTCGAGGAAGCCGAGGACGTCGAACGGCTGAGCGCCGGTCGCTCGCAGTGCGACGATCTGCGCCGCGTCGGGGCCGACACCGAGCACGAGGACACGCTTTCGCAGCCTTTGACCGGGGTCGAGGGTGACCCACGCCGATCGCCAGGCGCCCAGCGCGACCGTGAGGAGAAGGAAGGTTTGCCCGAAGGCCAGCCTGCCGAATCGGAAGGCGGGCACGGCATATCCGATGGCCGCCGTGATCAGCGCGGCGCTGAGCAGGGCCAGGAGGAGCCGGGCGGACAGCTCGCGCCGGCTCCCGTGCCGCTCGAGCCGATAGAGGTCAGCGAGATAGAGGCAGAGGAGGACGACGGCGACGAGGCACGCCGCCTTGGGCCAGAGGGATCCCCCTCCCGGCCACGACCCGAGCGCCCCGGCGAGGCTGGCCGTAGCGGTCACGATCGAGACATCGAGCGCGATCACGACGAAGGCGATACCGGGGATGTAATGGCGGAACACGCGCAGCATAGGCGGGTGTTCCCAAGGCAAGGATCGTACCGAGCGGAGCCGAGAGCTAAGTGTCTATGTTTCCATGCGTTCTATATTTCGCAGATGTTGGTTTCGTGGGTCCTTACCTGGCGTGCGCGCAAGTATGGTGAGGGGCGTCTATCGAAGCGAGGGAATCCAATCAGTTACGGCGAGCGTGCGCGCGCAAAAACTGCGCGGTCGTCTCAGAAGGAGGCGTTGAGCGAGATCCGGGCGCGGTTTTCCGTGAATGGACCCCCTTCCTGCAGGGTCGACTGCAGAGTCGACTGCAAGATCGCCTGCCTCGAAGCCTCGGTGTGTGAATAGTCGAGCAGCATGGTGAGCCACCGGCTCAGCTTGATCGCCACGGTGACCGAAGCGCCCCAGACATTCTCGTCCCGGGCGCCGCCCTGGGTGGTCGTCCACGTGCTCGTCCCCGTCGGCGCGTTCTCGCGGTAGAAGCCGCCGGTGGTGGCGGTGATGAGGGGTGTGACCTCATACGAGAGCGTCCCGGTTACCCCGCGAGTTTCGACGACGCCGAAGTTCTGGCCCTCGGCGAATGTCTCGCTGAACCCGGTGTCGACGCCGAGCGTGAGGCTGACGCGTGCCAACCGATACATCAGCGTGGTCGCGCTCAGAATGCTGGAGTCAGCTCCCCCCGCATCCTGCCGTTTGGCTTGCGAGTAACCGACGCTTCCGGAAAGCGACAAGGCGCCAACGTTACGCGTGGTAAAAACCGAGACGCTCCAGAGATCGTAGTCGTTGTTTCCGCTCTGCCGGAGCCCATAGCTGCCCGAGATGCCTGCCGACGTGAGCGGATTGAGCTGCCGCTTGAAGCTGCCGAAGAACCGGTGGCCGCTGACGTCTTGGATGACTCCGGAGCCCGAGGAGACCGTTGAGAGCGTACCCTGGCCGCCGGATGTGTCGCTGTTCAGGTACTCGTAACCGACGGTCACGATGTTCGACTCATAGATCGAGGTGCCGGCGGTGGCGCCGATGAGGTGCGAGATGGTGTCGCGCCCGCCGTCTTCGAAGAACGTCGTCCACCGATAGTACGCGGTCGTGGTGATGGGCGCGAACGAGTATGCCACGCTCGGCGTAAACGAGTTCGTTGTGAACGGCTTCCGATCGCGCCTGATACTCAGCCGATCCGCCTGGGTGGCCTCGTCGCTCCTGATGAGAGTATCGGCCAGGGTCAGGCTCACGCGGGGCGTCGCCTGCCAGATGACGGAGCCAAGGAATGAATGCGATAGGTCCGTCTTGTCGTTCGAGGTGTCGTACGTTTCAGACGGTATGTAGGTGATCAAGCCCTTGGTAAATGCACCGTTGATACCGAGCCGAAGCCCCGGCGAGACGCTCGTGCGGAAGTTGCTCTTCTTGTCGGCGTCGGAGCGCCTGAAGTTGTCACTGTATTCCTCGCCGATGCCGACGAGATAGTCGAGCTGGAACGTGGCGGCCTGTCGGGTCACGTCCACGGGCACGGAGACCGGCACCGGCCTGGAGGGAATGGTCGCAGGTGGCGTGAGACTGGGCGTTCCAGGCCACGGCGGCACCGGAGGCGGCGGCGTGACTGGCGCGGTCGACTCCTGCGCTGGTGACCCTGACAACGTGGGCGCCTGCGATTCGGAACCGGTCCCGCTCGGCGCTTGAGCCCAGACCGCGCCGGCGGCGGCCACGAAGGAAAAAGCCAATGAAACCGCAAGGATCCAGGCCGAAAGTCGCGCGCGCCGTCGGCCCCACCGTGTCATCGTTAACATGACCCGGGAGACAGGATACTAAAAAGGACAGGGAAGATACTAGAAAAGCCGCTGGGGCACGATGATGATGTCGTTCGGCTGGAGGCGCACGTCGGGCACCGAGGACGGGTCCCGCATGATGTTCTCGACGTTCACGCGGAGAGTCTCCTTTTTGCTGCCCTCAGCGCGCAGCACGCTGACGCGGTTCGGGGCCGCCAGGTTCGTGAAGCCGCCGGCGTTCGCGATGACCTTCACGATCGTGAGGTCCTTCGAGAACTTCACGGAGCCCGGTGTCTTGACCTCTCCCTGCACGTAGACGAGATCGGCCACGGGGACCACCACCGTATCGCCCGGCTCGAGCTTGATGTTCTGGCTGATGTCCCCATGCTTGACGAGGCGAACGAAGTTGATGGGGAGGGTCGTATTGTTTCGGAGCACGAACGCGGATTCGAGATCCGCGGTCGGCACGAGACCTCCGGCGACCGCGATCGCCTGCAACAGCGTCCAGTCCTGCGTGAGCTGCATGGGCCCGGTCTTGCCGAAGCCGCCCACGAAGAAGACAGGCCGGCTCCGGATCTCCTTCACCCCGACCATCACGTTCGGGTTCTTGATGGCCTTTCCGTACTCCTGAGTCAGCTTCGAGGTCAGTTCTTGGACGGTGAGACCTCCTGCCTGCACTTCTCCGAGAAGCGGCAGCGAGATCTTGCCGTCGGGACGAACGAAGACGGTCTCATCAACGTCCTTGTTATCCCACACCGAGATTGTGAGGACATCCTCGGGGCCGATGCGGTACCTGGTATCGGCGGGGTCCGCCGGCGGCGCCGCCAGCAGGGTGACGAGGGCAAGGCAGGTCACGGCGACATAGCCACGGGCTGTCATAGGCTCATCCCCGGCTCCAGGTCCGCCACGGAGCGGTGGTGAGTGACGTCGTCCACGCCGTTCGCGTGGCCGTTCTCCTGGCCGTTCGCCTGGCCGTTCTCCTGGTCCTGTTCCGAGTAGAACTTCAGCTTGTACTGCAGGCATCGCAGACTGATTCCCAGGCGTTTCGCCGCGAGGGTCCGGCTGCCGCCGACACTGACGAGCGTGCGAAGGATATAACGGCGTTCCACCTCGCGAAGGAGCAGTCCGGATTCCAGCTCGAGGACGCTCGATACCCGGCGAGGCGTGGAAGGATGGTTGTCGAGGAAGACGTCCCCCTCTCGCAGAATTTCGCCTTCGGTCAGGGCGACGGCTTGCTCGAGGACGTTCTGGAGCTGCCGGACGTTGCCGGGCCACGGCGAAGCGACGAGGCGGTCCATGGCCGACCGGGAGATCTCCCGGATCGGCTTGCGGTAGAGCGCCGTGAACTGGCGAAGGAAGTGGTCGACGAGAAGGGGAATGTCTTCCCGGCGCTCACGAAGGGGCGGCACGTTCAGCACGACGACGGCCACGCGATAGTAGAGATCCTCACGGAAGCTCCCATTCACGCTGGCCTTGAGAAGATCCCTATTGGTGGCCGTGACGAGCCGGATGTCGGTGCGGATCGGCGTCGAGCTGCCGACCTTCGAGAACTCCCGGCTCTGGAGGATGCGAAGAAGCTTGACCTGAAGCGACAGCTTCATCTCGCTGAGCTCGTCCATGAACAGGGTGCCGTGATTGGCGAGCGAGAAGACACCTTCGCGAGTCTCCGTGGCGCCCGTGAACGCGCCCTTGACGTGACCGAACAGGTGACTCTCCATGAGGCCTTCGGGGATGGCGACGCAGTCGAGGGTGACCAGCGGTCCTTCGCGTCGTGGGCTGGCGAAGTGCACGGCGCGCGCGATGAGCTCCTTGCCGGTACCGCTTTCTCCCTCGATGCAGACGCTGGAATCGCCAGCGGCGACCTTCTCGATCATCGAGAAGATCTTCAGCATCTGCTTCGAGCGACCAACGATGCCATGGAAGGTCGGCGCGACGAACCCGACGTTATACTGGGTCAAACGAGACCTCCTCCTTCGATAGGTGCGGTTCAGGAGTTATAGCTGGTCCTTAGAGAAACATCAATACGTATTCCACGAATTATCGGAAACCCTCGCAAGGTTATCCACAACCCCTCAGGAAAATGTTTACACACAGCGCGCGAAGTTGGCAGCGATGCGAACGCCAGTTGAGATGTGAGCGACGGATCGATCTTAGCCGGCAGTAGGGGTTGCAGGCGCCTCATGTGCAAACTTTGCGGGGTGACGGGCCGCAACGTTCTGATTCTCTTGAATGTCGTCGTCGTCACGCAAAGCTTGCGGTAAGGATGGTAGCTGCTCTCTGGGGAATCGGAATCCCACGCTAATGAAATCGGGCGCTTGCGCGAGTCGGAGAGGCGGTACGTTCCTTGCGTGAGCCGACCACGCGATGTTGAGACGTCTGGCCAGTCTCGTCCTTCTCCTCGCCATGGCGGCGACCGGTTGCGTCCAGGATCCAAACAGCCGGAAGAACGGCTACCTGGATGAGGGCATCCGGTACTACCGCGCCGGCAAATACAACGAGGCGGTCATCGCGCTGAAGAATGCCCTTCAAATCGACCCGCGGTTCGTGGCCGCGCGCCATCTCATGGGGCGAACGTACAAGGCGAAGTCATGGAATGCTGATGCAATCCGCGAGCTTCAGCGTGCCCTCGAGCTGCAGCCGGACGACGTGTCAATCCGGGTCGATCTTGGCCAAGCGTATCTCGACATCGAAGCGTATAGCTATGCCCTGGCTGAGGGAAAAGCGATCCAAGAGCGGGCAGCCGGGAACGCCTTCGGCCCTTATCTGATCGGTGCCGGTACCCTGGGGCAACCAGGCCAGGCGGGGGCGGCGCTCGAGCCGCTGTCTCGGGCACTCCGCCTCGATCCGGCGCGTCCGGAATTCCACAAAACCTTCGCCGACGCCCTCGCCATGCTCAATCGTCTCGACGAGGCGGAGGGGGCTTACCGGAAAGCCTTGGACCTGAATCCCAACTATGCCGATGCGCTTGTTGGGTTGGGGAGACTTCTGGTGCTCCGGAATCAGCCAGGTCCGGCCGATGAGCTCCTGGCTCGTGCGAAGACCGTGAGTCCCGACAGCCCGGCGGTCAGGCTTGCCGTGAGTGGCCTCCGTGAGGCGGAGGGGAGATTTCCGGAGGCGATCGCCGAGCTCGAGAGCCTGCCGAGGCAGGCCTGGTCGCCAAAGATCATCCTCACCTTGGGCACGCTCTATCTTCGCGTCCAGCGGTTCGACAAGGCCGCCCAGCTGGTCGGCCCCTTTGTCCGTCGGTTTTCGGACGTGGCGCAGGCTCGCTATCTGCTCGGGCATGCGTACCTCGGGCTTGGACGGGCCGCCGATGCCGTGGGCGAGTTTCAGGAGCTGCTCAAGACGGCCCCGTCCAACACTGTCGCCCGCTACAGCCTTGGCGTCGCGCAGCTCCAGGCCGGGCAATCAAAAGACGCGCTGAAGGAGCTCGACGCGGTCGCGGCGCCGATGAGGAATATTCCCGAGTATCACTTGCAGCACGCGCGCGCCTACCTGGCTGTTGGCCGCGGCGATGATGCGGTCAAGGCCGCCATCACCGCGGAACAACTCGCGCCGCAGACGCCTCAGCCGTCTGCGATGCTCGGCGCGATCTATGCCACGCGGGGAGACCTCAAGAGGGCCGAGGAGATGTACGCACGCGCGCTCGAGATCGATCCGAAGTTCCTTCCCGGACGGATCGGGCTCGGCAACGTCTACGACGTCGACCGGAGGCCAGAGGAAGCCCTGAAGCAATACGACGCCGCCCTGCAGAGCGACGGACGGTACGGCCCCGCCATCGCGGCGAAGGTGGGGGCGCTCGTGCGACAGAAGCGCGTCGACGAGGCGATCCGGTTCGTGACGGCCCAGGGAGATCCTCAAGACGCGCAGTCGATCTCTCGCCTCGGGCGTCTCTACCGTCTCAACAATGAGCCGAGGAAGGCGGAGGAGGCGTTTCGCCGCGCGCTCAAGCTGAATGACCGCATGGTCGAAGCGCGGTTCGCGCTCGCTCGGCTCGCCCTCGACGAGAAGAAGGACGGTGAAGCCCTGGGAATTCTACAAGCGATCATCAACGACGAGCCCCGTCACGTGCCGACGGCCCTGCTCCTGACGACGCTCTACACGCGGCAGGCCCGATACGACCAGGGCATTTCGATTCTCGAGAACGTGGCTCAGGCCAGCCCCCAGCTGCCGGAGCTCGTGATCGCGCTGGCCGATCTCTATCTCAAGAGGGGACGTTACGACGACGCCGTAGCGCGTCTCTCGCCTCTGGTGGCCGCCCAACCGAACGCCGTGACGCCTCGCATGCTGCTCGGCAGCGCCTACCTCGGCAAGGGCAATCCGGACGAGGCGATCAAGCAGTTCGAGGCGGTCAACCGCGTCAGCGCCGAGCTGCCGGCGAATCACTACCTGCTCGGGCGGGCCCTGCTCGCCCGCGGCGACGTCGAGGGCGCGAAGAAGTGGCTCAGCCAGGCGGTTCGGTTGAATCCCGACCTCTGGCAGGTGCGCGTGGAGCTCGCGGCCCTGTCGGGCCAGAAGCCGGACGACGAGCTCCTGGCGGGCCGAATGCGCGATCTCAAGACCTCACTCGAGACCGACCCAAGCAATATCGGTCTGCGTAACGCGCTGGCCCGCGCCTATGCCATCAAACGGCAGCCGAAGGAGGCCGAGGCTGAGTACACTCGCATCCTCGCCCTCGCCCCCGGCTTTCCGCCCGCCAACTTCGCGATGGCGGTAATCCGCTTCGGGGAGAAGAGGGCGGACGAGGCCGCCGAGCACTTGAGGGCGGTGCTGCGGACCAATCCTGCTCACACTGAAGCCAACGTCCTCCTAGCCCAGTACTACCAGGCCAAAGAGAACCTGCAGCTGGCCATCCAACATCTGGAAGCGGTGCAGCGCACGAATCCGTCGCTGG
>WNGC01002139.1_pt1 | contig 12080 bp, 15 predicted proteins | sample 5400051 | NCBI WGS metagenome assembly WNGC01 (sample SAMN13153368, study PRJNA577476) | soil metagenome | isolation source: 20 cm soil or saprolite under grassland replicate 2 | place: USA:California | collected 2016-06-15 | reverse complement strand
TTCGCGGAAGTGAAGGGGCAGGCGCACGCGAAGCGCGCGCTCGAGGTGGCGGCGGCGGGGGGGCACAACATCTTGATGATCGGTCCACCAGGGAGCGGCAAGACGATGCTCGCCCGGCGCCTCCCCACCATTCTCCCCCAGATGAGCCTCGACGAAGCGCTCGAGACGACCAAGATCCACTCCGTGGCGGGCGTGCTGCCGGTCGGCGAATCGCTCGTCGCGCGGCGACCGTTCCGCGCGCCGCATCACACGATCTCGGACGCCGGGCTGATCGGCGGCGGCTCGTACCCTCGACCGGGCGAAGTGAGTCTGGCGCACGGCGGCGTGCTGTTCCTGGACGAGCTGCCCGAATTCCGCAAGAACGTGCTCGAGGTACTCCGCCAACCCATGGAGGACGGCGTCGTGACGATCGCACGCGCCGCGATGAGCCTCTCCTATCCGGCGCGCTTCATGCTCGCCGCCGCGATGAATCCGTGCCCCTGCGGCTACTTCGGCGATCCGCAGCACAATTGTGTCTGCGGGCCGCTCGGCGTGGAGCGCTACCTCGCCCGCGTCTCCGGCCCTTTGCTCGATCGGATCGACATCCATCTGGAGGTGCCCGCCGTGAAGTATCGCGCGCTGGCGGACCAGGGTGGGGGGGAGCCGAGCGAGGCGGTGCGGGAGCGGGTGGACCGGGCGCGGGCGGCGCAGCGCGAGCGGTTCGCGAGCCGGGTGGGCGTCTACGCCAACGCCCACATGGCGGCGCGCGACATCCGCACCTTCTGCCGCGTGTCGGACGGCGCCGACGCGCTGCTCCGCACGGCGATCACGCGGCTCGCGCTGTCCGCGCGCGCGTATCACCGGATTCTCAAGATCGCCCGCACCCTCGCCGACCTCGAGGGGGCGACGGACCTCCAGCCGAAGCACGTGAGCGAGGCGATCCAGTACCGCAGTCTCGACCGGCGGGGGCTGGGGTGAGGAAGGAGAAGTAGAGTGCAGGCATCGCATCGCGATCTCATCTTTACCGACCCAAAGCGCTCGAATTATCTGTGGTGCTTGCACTGCGAGCGCACGTACGAGCGAGGCAAGTGGCGCACGGTGCGCGGATTTCAGATGTGTCCGTATCTGGCTTGCGATGGCGATGCGGTCATCGACGCGTTGGATTGGGCCGTGATCCGTGACGAGCATCCAGAGTATCCCGCGCACCCGAGATGGGGGGACATTTACCACTGGGAGTAGGGCCCGGGGATGGTTTGACATGCTGAAAGCATGCTAGCAGGTTGTGCCCATGTCCAAGATGATTCAAATCCGCAACATTCCGGACGACCTGCACCGCACGCTCAAGGCGCGCGCGGCCGGGGAAGGCATGTCGCTTTCCGACTACTTGCTGCGTGAACTGCGGCAGCTGGCGGAGCAGCCAACGCCGGCCGAGTTCCTGGAACGGTTGCGACAGAGAGAGCCGGTGAAACTGCGTGTGTCGCCGGCCGCCATCATTCGCGCGATGCGGGAAGGGCGGTGATCGTCCTCGACGCGTCGGTCGCTGCCCCGTGACGATCCCGGCATGACTGGCCGCGCCCGCGGCACCCCGACGCTACTCGGCCTCCCCTACGACGCGAGCTCCTCCTTTCTCAAGGGCACGGCGGGGGCTCCGCCCCTGATCCGGCAGGCACTGCACTCCCCCGCGGGAAATCCCTGGACTGAAACGGGGGTCGATCTCGGCGCTGACGGTGCGCTCGGCGACGCGGGTGACGTGCCGCTGGGCGGCTCGGCAGCGGACGCGCGCACGAAAATCGAGGCGTCGGTACGCGTGCTGCTCGAGTCGGGAGGACGGCCGATCCTGCTGGGCGGAGACCATTCGATCACCTATCCGATCGTCCGGGCCGTGCGCTGGTTTCACCCGCAGCTCGCCATCCTGCATTTCGACGCCCACCCCGACCTCTACCCGGAGTTCGAGGGCGACCGCTACTCCCACGCATGTCCCTTCGCGCGGATCCTGGAGGAGCGGCTGGCCGATCGGCTGGTGCAGGTGGGCATCCGAACGATGACCGCGGCGCAACGCGCCCAAGCCGAGCGCTACGGGGTCGAGGTGATCGACATGCGCGCCTGGGTCGCGGGGCGGCGCCCCACGCTGCGCGACCCGGTGTACGTCTCGATCGACCTCGACGCCTTCGATCCTGGCTTCGCGCCGGGCGTGTCGCACCGCGAGCCCGGCGGGCTCACGGTGCGCGAAGTGTTGACGGTCCTGCAGGGGTTGAGCGTGCCGCTCGTCGGTGCCGACATCGTGGAGTTCAATCCCGCGCAGGACCCGAGCGGCATGACGGCGACCCTGTGTGCGAAGCTCGTGAAGGAGATCGCCGGAAAGATGACTTAGCTTGCGCCCCGTCTGCGTAGGCCATATGTGTAAGAGCTCATTCAAGCTTCAGGCTCCTCCCTCTTGCAGAGGTGGCGTATGCACAAGCTCTGCCTAACTCTCGGCGCGCTCGCTCTGTGTTTCGTTGGCGTTGCGACGGCCCGCGCACAAGATCCCGTGCAAGTGGCACCAAATAACTTCAAGGTGCTTCTGGAGAACGACCAGGTGCGCGTGCTCGACTTTCACAGCAAAGGTGAGAAGGTCCCGATGCATTCCCACCCGACGTATTTCACTTACGACATCTCTGGGAGCGGCAAGACGATATACACTTCGCCGGACGGGAAGACGACGGAGCGGGAGTACAAACCTGGCGAGACAACTTGGAACGGGGCGACGACGCACGCGACCCAGTCGAACGGCGAAATTCATGTTTTGCTTGTCGAACTGAAAACGCAACCAGCCAAGAAGAAGTAACTCGTCGCCGGGAAGATGACTTAGTTGGGGGGGATCGTCAGCTGGATGACGTCGCCGGGGCGCACGCTGATGGTTTCGGAGACGGGGTTCGACCGACCGCCGATCGGATGCAGCTCGAACCGCAGCTCGGTGCCGTAACCGATCAGCTCGGGTCGGACCATGAGGATGCGTGAGGTGAGCCCCGGCACCGTGCCGAGGCGGATGCGCTGGCCGCCCCGGATCAGGAACACGTTCATATCGAGGAAATTCTGGTTCTCGACGGTCACGGCGACTTCGGCCTGGGGATTGATCGGCGCGACCGCGCCGCGGTGACAGGCCAAGGCGACGAGCGCGAGGAGCGGGAGGGTACGCATGCCGTGACAATCTACACCCACCGGCTGGCGCGAGCCCCGGCCGCTCCCTACCTTCCCGACACGCCTCATGATCGACTGGCTCCAGGCTCACCTCGGCATAAGCCCCCAGCTCCAGACGCGGCTGCTCGTCACCGCGGGGACGATTGCCGGACTCTGGTTCGTCCGTCACTTCGCCCTGGGGTTCGTGTACCGCCGGGTGCAGGACCCGTGGGGCCGGTACCGGTGGCGCAAGGGCCTGACCTACGCGCTCGTCGCGGCCGGCTTGATCCTTGTGAGCCAGACATGGTTCGTCGGCACCGGCGCGCTCACGACCTACCTGGGGCTGGTGTCCGCGGGGCTGGCGATCGCCCTCAAGGAGCCGGTCTCGAACGTCGCCGGCTGGGCATTCATCATCTGGCGCCGCCCGTTCGAAGTGGGGGACCGCATCCAGATCGGCCCGCACGCCGGGGACGTCATCGACCTCGGCTTGTTCCAGTTCACCCTCAATGAGATCGGCGCGTGGGTGCAGGCGGACCAGTCGAGCGGGCGGATCATCCATGTCCCGAACGGCAAGGTGTTCACCGATCCCGTCGCCAACTACAACAAGGGCTTCCGCTACATCTGGAACGAGGTCCCGGTGGTGGTGACGTTCGAGAGCGACTGGAGAAAAGCGAAGCAGATTCTCGGGAAGATCGCCGTCAAGCACGCGGAGCACCTGACGGCGCAGGCCGAGCAGGAGTTGCTGGCCGCCTCGCAGCAGTACCTCATCAACTATCGCAAACTGACACCGATCGTATACACCAGCGTGGTGGACTACGGCGTGCAGTTGACGATCCGCTACCTGATCGAGCCCCGTAAGCGCCGCGGCACCGAGCACGCGATCTGGGAGGACATTCTCACCGAGTTCGCCGCCGCTCCCGATATCGACCTCGCGTACCACACCACGCGGGGGTTCAAGTACACCGACGAAGGGAAGCCGGCCCTGCGGGCCCCGTCCGTCGCGCCGTATGCGACCAGCGTGCCGCCTGCCGACGAGTGATTATTGCTCGAACACTTCGTAATGCGTGACGGTCGGCTCGAGCTCGAGCAGGTATTCCCGATCTTCGGGATAGTACCGCGCCCGCTCGACGTCTTCGCCCGCGAATGCCCGGATGGCGTCCATCGAGTCCCAGAACGACACGAATAGGAAGTGCGTTTCCCCGCCCGTCGTCCTGCGCAGCACCTCGACGCCGCGGTTGCCCGGGGTCGTGCGGCAGTCGGGGACCCCGGTCCGGAGCAGGTACGCGGCGTAAGCGTCGCCCTTCGCGGCGGGGACCGCGCCGTGCCACAGCCGGGCGATCGCGCGACTCTTAGATCCTGTCGAGCTCTTTGATCGTGCGCTCATTGCGGACGTTCCCGGTGTTGAGAGTGGACTTCGGCTCGAGCAGGAGTATGTGGGTCTCCTCCGACGCGATCGGCAAGTGCTCGACGCCCCGGGGTACGATCGCGAACTCGCCTTCGTCCACCCACACCTCGCGGTCGCGGAACCTGAGCAGCAGCCGCCCTTTCACGACGAGAAACAGCTCGTCCTCGAGCTCGTGATGATGCCACACGAACTCGCCTTTGACCTTGACGAGCTTGACGTAGCAGTCGTTGAGCTCGCCCACGATCTTCGGGCTCCAGTGCTCGTTGAACTGCCGGAACTTGGCCGCGAGGTTCACGCTGCGCATGGGACCTTCCCCTATGTGGCGGACTGGCGGACAGGCGGTCTGACGGACTGGTGAGGCGAGGCAGCTGTTTCCGACCGCCCGATCTTGTGCGAGAACTGGATCCACACGACGGCGCCGAGGATCAGGGCCATCGCGAGAAACGTGCGCGCGGTCACGGGCTCCTGCAGGATGAGCCAGCCGAGCAGCACCGCGATCACGGGATTCACGTACGCGTAGGTGCCCACGATGGTGGGTGAGGCGTGACGCAGCGCATACGTGTAGGCGCTGTAGCCCAGAATGGAGCCGACGACCACGAGGTAGGCGATCGCCCCGGCGCCCCGGGGCGTGAGGTGCCAGCGACTCCACTCACCGAGCAGCGTGCCCACGAGGGCGATCGCGGCGCCGCCGGCGATCATCTGGATGGCCGCCCCGACGTAGGGGCTCGTCTCGGTGCGGTGTCGCTTGCTATACACCGAGCCGAGCGACCACGATGCACTCGCGCCCGTGAGGGCGATGGGTCCACGCAGATCGGCCCGCAGGATCTCGGCGGGGCTCGCACCCACCAGGAGGGCGGTGCCGAGGAAGCCGAGCAGCAGCCCGGTCACAACGCGCCAGTTCAGGTCGCCCGAGCCGCCGGGGATGATCGCGTCGAAGAACGCCATCCACAGCGCCACGGTGACGACGAAAATGCTGGCGACGCCGGACGCGGTGTACTGCTCGGCCCAGACCACGAACGCGTTGCCGCCGGCGAGCAGCAGCACGCCCACGATCGCCTGGGTCCGCCAGTCCACCAGCCGTTTCGGTAGCGTGTCGCCCAGCGCCAGCACCAGGGCGAGGAGCAGGAGACCCGCCAGCAGGAACCGCAGGCCGGCGAACAGGAACGGGGGTAGCACCCCGACGCCCACGCGGATCGCGAGGTAGGTCGATCCCCAGAACACGCAGACGACGAGATAGGCGACCAGCGCCTTGCCACGCAGGCCGGCCATCAGTCGAGCTCCGTAGGAACGAATCCCGGTTTTTCGAACAGCGTGCTCAACACGATGGTCGTGCGCGTATCCATGCGCGCCTGCGACGACGGGCCCCGCAGGTCACGCAGCAGCGTCTGGAGATGCTCCAGATCCGGGGCCGCGACCTTGAGGATGTAGCAATCCTCGCCTGCCACGTGGTGACACTCGAGCACGCCGGCATGCTTCTCCATCTCGCGCATCCGTGGCTCGTCGCCGACGTAGTCGGAATTGCCGTAGCGCACGGCGACGAAGGCGGTCACGGGAAAGCCGGCCTTGACGCGATCGACGCGCGCGCCGTACCCGGTGATGTAGCCTGCTTCCTCCAGTCGCTTCACCCGCTCCATCACCGCGGGTCGCGACAACCCCACCTCGTCGGCGAGGGCCTGGTAACTGGAGCGCCCATCGGTCGCGAGCAGCCGCAGGATCTTCCGGTCGACGGCGTCCAGCTCGGTCTTGTGCGCCATTGCGGAGCCTTTGTACCCTGGTGACCTACTAGAAGTAGACGTTTGTCTTAGTTCTTGAACGTATCATAAGGGTAACAGGTTTCCCGCCTACGAACTATCCGTTTATTCCATCCGAAGTGGCCTCCGAGAAATGTCCTTTGATGGAGACAGTGTGAGCCGCTACTATTCGGCCATGTCGGGCCCCCCAGATCCAGCCACTCAGCTCCGCGCGCTGGTGCGGACCTATCCGTCAGCCCTGGTGGCCTACTCGGGCGGGGTCGATTCGGCTCTGCTGGCGGTCGTGGTCCGGCAGGAGCTGGGGCGCGACCGGATGCTGGCGGGCGTGGGTCGGAGCGCTTCTTACCCTGCAGCGCAGTGGACGACGGCGCGTGCGGTGGCGCAGCGCTTCGATATCCCGCTGGTCGAGCTCGACACGCACGAGCTCGAGGACCCCGACTATCTGGCGAATCCGACGAACCGGTGCTTCTTCTGCAAGACGGAGCTGTGGCGGCGGCTCGTTCCGGAGGCGCGCGACCGCGGGCTCTCGGTCGTGTGCGACGGTACGAATGCCGACGACCTGCGCGAGCATCGTCCCGGCTACGCCGCGGGGCAGGCGGCGGGCGTGCGTTCGCCGCTCGCCGAGGCGGGGCTCACGAAGGCGGACGTGCGGCGGGCCGCGCGTGAGCTGGGGCTTCCGGTGTGGGATGCGCCGGCGGCGCCCTGCCTGTCGAGCCGCGTGGCCTACGGCATCCCGATCACGTCGCAACGTCTCGCGCAGGTGGAGCGCGCGGAAGCGTACCTGCGTGAGCTCGGCGTAACGGGCGACCTGCGGGTTCGCCACCACGGCGACCGTCGGGGGGGGGGCGCGCGTATCGAGGTCGAGCCGCGCTGGGTTCCCTGGGTGACCGAGCGCCTGACGGCGGTGCGGGAGCGGCTCATCGCCTTGGGCTTCGCGGCGGTCGAGGTCGATCCCCGCGGCTACCGCCGCGGCAGTCTGCTGGCCAAGCGCGCCGAGCGCGCGTGAGACTGTTCGTTGCCTTGAATCTTCCTCCACCCGTGCGCGAGGCGTTGTGGGCCGCCACGGCACCATTGCGCGCCATGGACCTTCCCGTGAAGTGGGTCCGCGGGGACGCCGTCCATCTGACGCTCAAGTTTCTGGGTGACGTACCGGACGAGCGGGATGGGGAGCTCGCGGTGGCGCTCACGAGCGCGGCGGCGGGATCGCGCACCCTGTCGCTCGAACTCGGCGGTTTCGGCGTGTTTCCCGACTTTCAGCGGCCCCGCGTCGTGTGGGTGGGCATCGCGCCGGAGCCGGGGCTCGAGATCCTGCAGCACCGTGTGGAGCAGGAATTCGCGCCCCTGGGGTTTCCCACCGAAGCCCGTCCTTTCCGACCGCACGTCACGCTCGGGCGTGCGGCGCGTGACGCTCGGCCCCGCGACTTCGCGGGCCTCGAGACGGCGCTGGACGGGCTCGAGTTCGCCCAGAGTGCGCTCGTCAGCACTCTCGATCTGATGCAGAGCACGCTCCAATCCGGAGGCGCGGTGTATCAATTGAGACACAGTGAACGGCTGCCTTAAGGGACTGCTCCGGCTCGCGTTCCTCGCCATCGCCTTCGTGGCGGCGCTCGCGGCGTGGTGGTTCCGAGAGCCGATCATGCGTCGGGCCGCGCACGTGTTCGGCCTGCATTCCACCAAGCTCCCGCCGGTGGCGGACACCGGCGTGGGCGCTCCGACGCCCAAGGCGTTGTCCAGTACGCAGTCCAAGGTCGAGCGGCTCAAGCAAGTCACCGGGCCGGACTCGGTCGTGCTTTCTGCCAACGAAGTGGCATCGCTCATCGGCAGCTCGATGGATTGGTCGGTGCGCAAGAGCTTCGACTCGCTGCGGGTCGAGCTGTCGGAGGGGTCGTTGGCCGTTCACTGCCGGCTCGACACACGGGTGATTCCGCCGGACGCCCTGGGGCCCGTCGCCGGATTCTTGAGTCCGCGGGAGCCGCTGCGCATCGCGGGTCCGCTGCGGATCGAGCGACCAGGCCTGGCGCGCTTCACCGTCGAGGAGCTGAGCCTGCGGGGCATCCCGTTTCCGCCGCCTCTGGTGCGGCAGCTCGCCCAGCGCGTGGCGGGGGCCGACTCCACCGGAGCGGTCCCATTGCGGGTCTCGCCGGGGTTTGCCGACGTCCGCATCCACCCGACCGCCGTAGTGCTGTACCGCGTGAAGCGGAGCGCGCCATGAGCCGGCGCGTGCTGGTCGTCGATGACGAGAAGGGCATCCGCGAGGCGCTGACGCAGGTGCTCGAATACGAGGAGATCGACGTGCGGTCGTGCGCCTCGGGATCCGAGGCCCTGCAGCGCTACCCCGAGTTCCGGCCCCATCTCGTCTTTCTCGACGTGAAGATGCAAGGCATGGACGGGCTCGAGACGCTGCGGAAGGTGCGCGAGCTCGACCCACACGCGCAGGTCGTGATGATCTCCGGTCATGGAACGATCCAGACCGCGGTCGAGGCGACCCAACTGGGCGCGTACGATTTCCTCGAGAAACCGCTCGACACCGACCGGATCCTGCTCACGCTGCGCAATGCCCTGCAGCACGTTGATCTCGCCAGCGAGAACGTACGTCTCAAGGCCGAGGTGCACGCGCAGTATGAGATCGTCGGCTCGAGCCGGGTGGTGAAGCAGATGATCGAGCGGATCGAGAAGGTCGCGCCCACCGCGGCGCGCGTGCTCATCACGGGGGAGAACGGTACCGGGAAGGAGCTGGTGGCCCGCGCCATCCACGCGCTCTCCCCGCGTGCGCGGGGGCCGTTCGTGGAGGTGAACTGCGCCGCGATTCCGACGGAGCTGATCGAGAGCGAGCTGTTCGGCCACATGAAAGGGAGCTTTACCGGCGCGTTCGCGGATCGCGCGGGGAAGTTCGAGCTGGCGGACGGCGGCACGCTGTTTCTCGACGAGATCGGTGACATGAGTCTCTCGGCCCAGGCCAAGGTGCTCCGGGCGCTCGAAGAGGGCGTGATCTCCCGCGTCGGGTCGGGGAAGACGCTGGAGGTGGACGTGCGGGTCGTGGCCGCCACGAACAAGGATCTTCAGGCTGAGATCGCGGCGGGGCGGTTCCGCGATGACCTGCTGTATCGGCTCAACGTCGTGCCGATCGAGGTGCCGCCGCTGCGCGCGCGGCGCGCCGATGTCGCCCAGCTGGTGGCGCACTTCGTGGCCCAGATGACGCGGAGCGGCGGCCTGCCACCCAAGCTCTTCGACCCGGAAGCCGTGCAGCAGCTGGCCGCGCGCGACTGGCCGGGGAACATCCGGGAGCTGCGGAACGCGATCGAGCGCCTCCTCATCCTCGCCACCGGGCCGGCGGTCACCGCGCAGGACGTGGACCGGATCGCCGGGATGGGGACGGCGGACTCGGGGCCCGGGACGAGCTCCGTCGATCTCGCCGGGGCGCCGTGGATGCGCGCGGCCACATTCGAGGAATTCAAGCAGCTGGCGGAGCGGACCTACATCCTCGCGAAGCTGAAAGAACACGACTGGAATGTGTCCGAGACCGCGCGCACATTGGATATGCCCCGCAGCAATCTCTACAAGAAGATCGAGCGCTATGGACTGGCTCGGGAGGCGTAGTGGCGGACATCGAGAAGGAACGCGACTGGGACAAGGAGATGGCCGACGTGGACCGCCTCCTCAAACGGCTGCCGGGGGCCGACCCCACGCTCGGCCGAGCGAGCGGCGGCGAACCCACCGTTCGGAAGCCGGCGGCAGCGCCCGGCGGCCAATGGAGCGGCGGCGCGGCGCCACCCACTGCCCGCGAGCGCGTCGGGACCTGGGCGAAAGTGGCGCTGGGCGTGCTCGTGGGCATCGGGATCGCCCCGGGCGTCTGGCCATATTCGCACGGCTGTGGCTTACGGCTGATCTTCTACCTGCTGGGCGCGACCACCGTGATCGCCGCCGGGTTGTGGGCCAGCCTCGCATCCTGGAAGCGGCGCCTCGGCTTCGCCCACGTCGTGTCGCAGATCCTCATCGTCTGGGGGATTCTTCTCGTGACCCGGGAAGTATTGCCGCGCGTCGGCGCCCGGGCGGAGGCGCTGTGGCTGTGCCCCGACGTGCCGCTGCCGCGTTGACCCCCAAGGCCTGACACCTAACGCCCAACACCCAGCACCTCCCATGCCCGAGAACTTCAAGAACTTCATCGCCGGCGAGTGGGTCGCCCCCCGGACCGGCGCGTACTTCGAGAACCGCAACCCGGCGGAGTGGGAGGACGTGATCGGCTGCTTCCCGCGGTCCGGTCCGGACGACGTGACCCGCGCCGTCGCGTCGGCCCAGCGGGGGTTCGCGCAGTGGTCCAAGACGCCGGCGCCGGCCCGCGGCGAGGTGCTGCACCGCGTGGGCGACCTGCTGGTGCAGCGCAAGGAACAGATCGCGCGCGCCATGACGCGCGAGATGGGGAAGGTCCTGGCCGAGACCCGCGGCGATGTCCAGGAGGGGATCGACACCGCCCATTATGCCCACACCGAGGGCCGGCGCCTGTTCGGTCGCACCGTGCCCTCCGAGCTACGCAACAAGTGGGCGATGAGCTTTCGCCGGCCGATCGGCGTCGCGGGACTCATTACGCCGTTCAACTTCCCGCTCGCGATCCCGACGTGGAAAATGTTCCCCGCGCTGTTGTGCGGGAACGCGGTGATCTTCAAACCGGCCGAAGACGTGCCGCACACCGCGCACCTGCTGGTGGAAATCCTGCTCGAGGCGGGGCTGCCGCCCGAGGTCGTGCAGCTGGTGCACGGGGAAGGCTCGGTGGTCGGCAAGGCGATGGTGGAGCATCCCGAGATCCCGGTCATCTCCTTCACCGGGTCGACCGAAACGGGATCGGGCATCGGCTCGGCCTGCGGCCGGATGCACAAGCGCCTGTCGCTCGAGATGGGCGGCAAGAACGCCATGATCGTGATGGACGACGCGGACCTGGACCTGGCGCTCGACGGCGTGTTGTGGGGCGCGTTCGGCACCACCGGGCAGCGTTGTACCGCCACGAGCCGCCTGGTCGTGCACGAGCGGGTGCACGACCAACTCGTCAAGCTGCTGTGCGACCGGGCGGAGCGCCTGCGCCTCGGTCCCGGCCTCGAGACCAAGACCGAGGTCGGCCCCCTCATCCACGAAGCCGCCCGCAAGAAGGTCGAGGACTACGTGAAGCTGGGGCGTGACGAGGGTGCGCAGGTGCTGACCGGTGGCGAGCGGCCGAGCGGGAAGGGGCTCGAGCGCGGCTGGTTCTACAAGCCCACGGTGCTTGCTGGGGTACGACCCGGCATGCGGGTGGAGCAGGAGGAGATCTTCGGCCCGGTGCTCTCGGTAATCAAGGTGGGTTCGCTCGACGAGGCCATCGCCGTGAACAACGACGTGAAGTACGGGCTCTCGAGCTCGCTCTACACGCGAGACGTGAACGCCGCCTTCCGGGCCATGGGCGAGCTGGACAGCGGCATCACGTACGTGAACGCCCCGACCATCGGCGCCGAAGCCCACCTGCCGTTCGGCGGTGTGAAGCTGACCGGCAACGGGCATCGCGAGGGCGGGTGGGAAGTGTACGACTTCTATTCGGAGACGAAGGTGGTCTACGTGGACTTCTCCGGGAAGCTGCAGCGGGCGCAGATCGACACCGAAAACCAGTGAGCGGTGAGCGGTGAGCGGAACGCGACGCTCACCGCTCACCGCGCACCGCTCACCGCATAGGATCGCTCCGTCCTGCCGTAAATGGGTGACGCGGCTCACCCAGGCTGCATTACAGTGCGGCCGGTGGATCACGAATCATTGGTGATTGTCCTCTCGAC
>WNGC01003654.1_pt1 | contig 12082 bp, 7 predicted proteins | sample 5400051 | NCBI WGS metagenome assembly WNGC01 (sample SAMN13153368, study PRJNA577476) | soil metagenome | isolation source: 20 cm soil or saprolite under grassland replicate 2 | place: USA:California | collected 2016-06-15 | reverse complement strand
AAGACGGGGATCGTCATCGATGCGGTCTACGATGCGTGGACGCCCGCGCGCGCCTATCAGCATTATCACGGTGGCGTGCGCATCCTGTCGGAGGCGGCGAGCGCGAACCTCGCGTCACCAATCGATCTCCCCGCCGACCAGCTCGCCACGCGCGGCCGCGGCTTCAATCCGCGCGAGCGCTCTTGGAACTTCACAAACCCCTGGCCGGGCGGCCGCTGGACCCTGCGCGACATCGTGACCTACCAGACCGACGGAGCCTACGCCCTGCTCGAGAACGCGGCCCGCTACCGCGACCGCTGGCTCGCGAACTTCCTCACGGTCGAAGGCCGCGCCGTCCGTGGGTGGAAGGGTTGGCCCTATGCGTACGTCCTGCCCCGACAACATCAGGATTCCGTCGGGCTCGCTACGCTGCTCGGCATCCTGCATCGTGGCCAGGTCGAGATTCGCACCGCACTCCACCCGGTCGCGCTCGGCGGCCAGCGGTTCCCGGCCGGCAGCTACGTCGTGGTGCTGCGACAGCCGTACGCCGGGTTCGCCAAGACGCTGCTCGAGCCGCAGCGCTACCCCGACCTGCGGCTGTACCCGGGCGGCCCGCCACTGCCGCCCTACGACGTCACCGCCCACACGCTGCCGTTGTTGATGGGCGTGACCGCCGTGGCGGCGCGCGATTCGCTTCGCATCGCCCTCTCCGCCCCGGTCGAGCCGCCCGCCGCGAGCCCCGGGTCTCCGGGGTGGGCCGGTCCGGAGGCGCCACGGATCGGGCTGTACCGATCCTACGTTGCGCCGCTGGACGAGGGGTGGACGCGCTGGGTGTTCGATACGTGGAAGGTGCCCTACGTGCCCGTCGTCGACTCGGTGGTGCGCGCGGGGAAGCTCAAGGACCAGTTCGACGTGATCGTCCTGCCGGATCAGTCGCCCCACGAGCTGTTCGACGGGCTGCCGCGCGAATATCCCGCGCCCTACGCCGGGGGCCTCGGCCAGGAGGGCGTGGAGGCGTTGCGCCAATTCGTGACCGGCGGCGGCACGCTCGTAACGCTCAACGATGCGAGCCGCTTCGCCGTCGAGCACCTGCTCCTCCCTGTGCGCAACGTGCTCGAGGGAGTGGCCGACGACGAGTTCTACGCCCCAGGGTCGATCTTCCGGCTCGAGCTGGACCCGACCGACCCGATCGCGCGCGGTGTGCCCGCTCAGTCCGTCGCCTGGTACGAAGGCGGTCCCGCGTTCGAGGTGCTCGATTCGAGTGCCGCGCGCGTCGTGGGGCGCTACCCGGCCGATGCGGACAAGGTGCTGCTCTCAGGCTGGGCGTTGCATCCCGAGCGAGTGGCAGGCCGGGGGGCGCTGGTCGAGGCCAAGCTCGGGACCGGTCGGGTGGTGTTGTTTGGCTTCCGGCCCCAGTACCGCGGCCAGAGCATCGCGACTTACCCATTGCTGTTCAACAGCTTGCGATTGACCGCGCGGTAGGGTGATGCCGGTCTCTTGTCCGATTGTCAGGTGATTCCTATCGTGTAGCCCCCTATGGTTGTGGTCCGGCAGGCAGGTACCCTCTTGCTGGCCGCGCTCCTCACGAGTCGCGGCCTTTTTGCGCAGGATCCCGTCGACACCACGACGGCTCCGGAGGCTCTCCCGGCCTCGCCGGCCAGCGCAGCCGCCATCGCTCCGGTCGATCAGGTGAAGGTGTTGCTGCGTCCCACGGAGATCCACTACGTCCAGCAGGAATCGGTGCTGCTGCCGCCCACCGCGAACATCAAGGCGCTGTACGTGAACGCATGGGCGTTCGGATCCCCGAAATTATGGCAGCTCGTGCGCCTCGCGGATGAGACCGAGATCAACGCCTTCGTGGTCGACGTGAAGGATGACACTGGCTGCCTGCTCTACCCGTCGGCGGTACCGACGGCCGAGCAGATCGGCGCGAACCGGTGCGTGCGAGCGAAGGACGCGAAGGCTCGGCTCGATACACTCGCCACTCACGGCATCTATCCCATCGCGCGCATCGTGGTGGCGAAGGATCCGCTCCTCGCGGAACGCAAGGGCGCGTGGTCGGTCAAGGACCGCGACACGGGAGAGCTGTGGCGCGACCGGATCAACATCGCCTGGGTGGACGCCTACAACGACTCCGTCTGGATCTACGCCGCCCAGCTGGCGCAGGAAGCCGCGCAGATGGGCTTCCGGGAGGTGCAGTTCGACTATGTGCGCTTCCCCGACGAGCCGCGGGAACGGATGGCAACGGCAATTTTCCCGGCGCACCGGTCGGGGCAGACCCAGCGCGAGGCGGTGCGCGAGCACGTGGCGCTGCTGAAGGACCGGCTGAGGCCGTTCGGGGTTCCCGTCACGTTCGACATCTTCGGGCTCACCGCTTCGGTGACGACCGGTGATCTCGGCATCGGGCAGGTGTGGGAAGACTTCGTGAGCGTGGCCGACGTGGTGCTGCCGATGGTGTACCCGAGCCACTACTACCGGGGCGCCTTCGGGTACGCGTGGCCCAACGGACAGCCGTACCACATAGTGCACAGCGCCCTCACGGACGCGCTGCAGCGCTCGCGGCCGCTCCCCGGCTCAGCGGAAATCCGGCCGTTCCTGCAGGCGTTTACGCTCGGGCGGCGGCTGCCCCGCTACACCCCGTTCGAGATCCGCGAGCAGATCCGCGCCGTAGAGGACCTGGGAATCACTTCCTGGGTGCTCTGGAACCCGCGCAGCGTGGGGCTCGGCGAGCGCCATACCGGGCTGCCACTCGGTGATGTAGCCCGCGATGGCCGACGCGGCGACCGTGTACGGATTGGCGAGGTAGAGCTGGCCGGGTCCCGAGCGACCCGGAAAGTTGCGGTTGATCGCGCTGATGGTCACTTCGGCGCCGGTCTTCGAGACCCCGGGCCCCGCGTTGATGCACGCACCGCAGGACGGCTCGAGGAACGTAGCGCCCACGTTCCGAAACAGCTCGAGGTATCCCCGCTCCTCGCAGTACCGCTTCACGTCCTGCGACCCGCACTGAATGTAGAAGCGCACCCACGGCGCGACGCGCTCTCCCCGCTCCGCCGCCGCCGCCAGCACGCGCGCGTACATGTCCATGTCTTCCTTCTTTCCCGCGGTGCAGGACCCGGCGTACGCGATGTCCACCCGCACCCGCTCTGCGCCCTCCGCGATGGCGCGCCCGTTGCCGGGATCGCCCGGGAGGGCGATCAGCGGCCGGAGCGCGCCGGCGTCGATTTCGATCACCTGGCAGTACTCGGCGCCCGGGTCGCTTGCGAGACCCCGACACAGCCGCTCCGCCGCCTCCCGCGTCATGCCGCGATACTCCATCAGGTAGGCGACGGTCTTCCGGTCGGGAGCGACGTAGCCCGTGAAGCCGCCGACTTCGGCCGTCATGTTGGTCATCGTGGCGCGCTCGTCCACCGACAGCGACTCGACAGCATCGCCACAGTATTCCACCAGCTTCCCGATCGCCTGGCCGCTCTTCACGTACGGGTGGCGCAGAATCTCGAGCATGAAGTCCTTCGCCGTCACGTTGGTGGGCTTCTCGCCGCGCACCACGACTCTCACCGTCTCGGGCACCGTGAGCCGCACGTCCTTCGTGATCCAGGAATTGAAGATCGCCGTCGTGCCGACCCCGAAGGCGACGCACCCCACGGCGCCGGCATGCGGGGTGTGGGAGTCGCTGCCGATGATCACCATCCCCGGCTCGGCGTGTCCTTCGAGGATCTTGGAGTGACAGATCGCCTCGGACCCGTGATGGCCCAGCCGCAGCTCGCCGTACAGCCGGATCCCCTGCTTCTGCGCGAATGCGCGTTGCTTTTTCTCGAGCTCGAGCGCCACGTCCAGCAGGCCCTCCTTAACGCGCTCGGGCGTCATGGCTTCGCCGAGGAAGGTGAGGTGATCGCGGAACATCAGGATCGAGCCGGGGTCGTGCACCTTCTCGTCCTGCCCCACCAGCTGCTCGAAAAAGATCGCCGCCATAGGCGTGACGTACTCGTGGCTGAAGCGGACGTCGGTCACGACGAACCCTTCGTCCCCCGGCTTGACCGCCGGGACCCCGATCTTGCCCCTGGCCGGATCCACCACCCAGTGCCGGGCGATGATCTTTTCGCCGAGCGTCATCGGGCGAGGCGGGGTGACAGGGGGTGAGAGCACGACTTTCCCCTGGAGCCGGGCAACGTTGAAGTTGAACAGCCCTCCGTGCTCGATGATCCCGCGAGTGATCTCGCCTTCGCCCGCCGTGAACGCGCTCAGGGGAATGGCCTCGCCACGCCGCACTTTGTCGATGATCGAGAAGTCCGTCGTGGTCAGGACACCCAGGTTCTGACAGTTCTCCCGGTAGATGCGCTCGATGTTCTCCGCGACCACCAGCTTGATCCCGGCGCACATCTCGGCGTACGGCGACTGCTCGCGCGAAGAGCCCTTGCCCCTGCGCTTGCCGCTCACCGAAGCCACGAAGCCGCCGCGCTTAACCGAGCCGCGGGTGATGGGAAACTCGTCGCCGCACTTGAGTCCCAGGTAGGGAAAGTCCCCCAGGGTTTCATCGTAGTAGTAGCAGATGTAGGCGGGGGTGATTTCGTCGGTGGAGATGTTGTCGCGGAGCTTGGTGCCGGGCTGCCAATCGATGTCCTGCCCCTCGAGCTGCCGGCGCACCAGCCCCGCGTCCTCGGCAAGGAATAGGATCCGCCCGCGGAGGACCACGTGATCCGGCAGCTTCTCGACTCGACGGGAGCGCAACGCAGCGAGCATCGGGCGAAAGATTACCCCTTGCCTAGGCCCGAGCAAGCCGATTTCCTTGGGGACCGTGATCGTCCTGCTCCTCACATACCTTCGTCCCTGGTGCGGGGGGCGTCCTCACGCCCAGCGGGTGGCCCGTGTGCAACGTCACCGGGCTCGAGCCACAAGGAGAGGCGATCGATTTCCTCGACGACTACACATTCGTACTGACCAGCGAAGCCACCGCCATGGGACGTGAACTCATCCATACGGTGCGATGCCCCGGCCGACATCGAGAGGAGTGACCACACGTGTGCTTGAAATGGTCGATCGCTGTAGCCCTGTTGTCGTTCGGCTGCGCCGGCGCATCAGGGCCCGGCAGCACTCCGGTGACCCTCGCTGCTCCCCTTCCGGCCGTCAGTACGGCCGCGATGGACGCGCACCTGAAATACTTGGCGGATGACCTGCTCGAAGGCCGCGCGCCGGCGACCCGCGGCGGCCGATTGGCTGCGACTTACATCGCGGCCCAATTCCAGGCGCTCGGCCTCGAGCCCGCGGCTCGGGACGGATCGTACTTCCAATCGGTGGCGCTCGTCGGCATGACGCCGCACCCGTCGCTCGTGTGGGGCAGAGGCGGCACGACCCGCCAGCTCACCTATCTCGACGACTTCGTTGCCTGGGCGGAGCGACCGGAGAGTCACGTCGTCGCTGATGGCGAAGTCGTGTTCGTCGGCTACGGCATCGAAGCGGCGGAGTGGCGGTGGGACGACTACAAGGACGGGGACGTTCGCGGCAAGGTGCTGCTCATGCTCGTGAACGACCCCGGGCTTCAGGACTCGACCATCTTCAACGGGCGGGCCCTGACCTACTACGGCCGTTGGACCTACAAGCTCGAAGAAGCGGCGCGCCGCGGCGCGCTGGGCGCGATCCTGGTCCACACCGCCGAGAGCGCGACGTACGGGTGGGACGTGGTGCGCGGTTCCTGGTCGGTGGAGCAGTTCAAGCTCGACCGGCCGGCCCCGCAGAGTATCGCGTTCGCCGCGTGGGTGACCCACGACGCCGCTCAGGCCGCGCTCGCCCGGGCGGGCTTCAACCTCGATTCGCTCACCCGGGTGGCGGCGCGGCGCGAGTTCCGTCCTGTGGCGACCGGAATCAACGTCGCGGTCGAGATCACGAGCGCGCTGCGTCACGTCCGCTCGGAGAACGTGGTGGCCAAGATCCCAGGAGGCGACCGCGCACTGGCCCGCCAGGCGGTGCTGTTCACAGCCCACTGGGACCACAAGGGCATCGGCCCCGTCGCGAACGGCGACTCGATTTACAACGGTGCGGAGGACAACGCGTCGGGCGTCGCGGCGATGCTCGGCGCCGCCGAGGCGCTGGCCCAGGTGCAGCCTCGCCCCCGGCGCACGTTGTTGTTCGTGGCGACCACGGCCGAGGAAAGCGGCTTACTCGGCAGTGAGGCGTACACGCGGGATCCCCTCGTCCCGCTCGAGCAGACGGCGGCAGTGATCAATCTCGATGTAGCCAACGTTCGCGGAGCGACGCGCGACATCGACGCGCTGGGCATCGAGCGCTCGACCCTCGGGGCGATGTTCAGTGCGGCCGCCAGCGCCGAATCGCTGGCCGTGGTGCACGAGCCCGACGTCCGTGGCTCGTTCTATCGCTCGGATCACTTCCCGTTTTCAAAGGCGGGCGTGCCGGCGTTGTCGATCGAGCCGGGCAGGGACTTCGTCGGTCGGCCGGCCGGCTGGGGCGCGCAGGAGGCCGCGCGCTATAACCGCGAGCGCTACCATCAACCGGGCGACGAGTACCGCGCGACGTTCAGCTACGCGGGAATGGCGCAGGAAGTGCGCGTCGCGATGCGAGTCGCCTTGGCGGTGGCGAATGCTCCGGCGCTGCCGCAGTGGCTTCCGAGCTCGGAATTCCAGCGACCAGCGGCGCGCTCACTTCCCTGAGTGCAGCATATTGCATTACCAGTAATACGCTGTAGGAAAGACACATACGACGGTTCGGGGAGTGCGACGCGCGTGCCTCTGGCCTATTGGGAGGCACACACATAAGTTTGCGCCCGCCGCTCGGCAGTCGCACTCCCCGCACTCCGGAGTGGGCACCTGGAACTCCCCGCATCGCATCGGTTGCCGCTGTCGTGGTTGCTCGAGGCGGCGAGCCCGCCGATTGTTTATCGAGCCTATGCCGAAGTCGTCCCAGAGGTCGAGCGGGACCCGGCGCGCCTCGAGGCCCTGCGCCAGGCGGTATTGCAGTACAAGCCGGCCCAGGCGATCGCGCGCAAGCAGAAGGGTACAGGGCTGTGGGGCGGGAATCTGCTCGCGCCCGCGGCGTCCAAAGCATTTGGTTGGACCGAGCCCGGCACCGTATACCAGTACCGGCGGCTCCTCGAGCTGGGGTGGCCGCCGGGGGAGCGAGTGTTTCGCAATGCCGACCGGTTCCTGTTTCAGCTGCTGTCGCGCATCGAGCCGGACGATCCCGACCGAACGGTCGCCCAGCGCGCGCTCGAGCTCCTGGTCGAGTTCCATAGGGCTGCGAAGGTGGACCCCGGGCTGGGACGTTGGGCGCGCCGCATGGGCCGCGAGGGAGCCGCCTGCGCGCTGGCACGTGGTGGGCACAGCGACGATCCGCGAGTGCGCGGCACGGCGCATACGATCGCCAGCAACATCTCCCAGTACCTGCGCAGCGAGCTCGCCCCGAACCCCTTCAAAAAGGCCCAGGGGAAGACGGTGCTCGATCCCCAGGCATTCCCCCCGACCATCTTTGCCGTTGAGATGCTCGCCTTTCTGCCTCCCGTGCAGCGGGAGCGGGCCGGCTTCATCGAGCGGCTGGGGCACTATTTCTCGTCGCCGGCGCCGCGACGGGCGTTCTTCATCCTCGCGGGCAAGAAGCTCCTGAAGCCGATGTTCGAGATCCTCGGCGACCCGCTGCGCTCGGACGCCCAAGGCCATGTCACCGACATCCCGTTCGCGCTCTATTGGATCGAGCTTCTGGCCCGGCTCGGTCTGGTGCGCCAGATTCCGAGCGCCGGCCGGGTTCTCGCGCGCCTGTTCAACGAGTGCGACGAGCGGGGGATCTGGAGCCCGAAGAGCCTGCGCGCCATGCCCAAGGCGACTAACCCCCTCACGGCGCACTACTTCCCGCTCGAGGGAGCCGGGAAGAGCCCGGCGCAGCGCCAGACCGACGCGACGTTCCGCTTGGGACTCATCGCCCGGTTGATGGGGCTCCCCGTCGACATCCTCTAGCAGCCCCCTTGCTGCACGCCTCTTAGCGTAGTAGTAATCGCTACTACGCTAATGCCAAGCGAGATCGATCTCACGCCTTTTGGGTTCACGGTCACCGAGTCCCAGGCGTACGCCGCGCTGCTTCGGCTCGGTCCCTCTACCGGCTACGCCGTTGCACACGCCACGCGAGTGGCGCGCGTCAACACCTATGGCGCCCTCGAGGGCCTGGTCGGCCGCACCGCCGCGCTGCGGCTCCCGGGGCGTCCGGCCCGCTATCGAGCGACGGACCCGGCGGCGCTGATCGCCCAGTTGGCTGCGCAGCAGGGCGAAGCCCTCGACCGCCTCAGCCGCTCCCTGCGCGACGTGGCCAGTCCCTCCGAGCCCGACACCCGGACTGTCACGGGTGCGCGCGCCATTGCCAACATCATCATGCAGGTCGTCGCGCGGACCGAGCGACGGGCGGAGGGTGTGCTCTCGGCCGAGCTGCTTCGCCCAACGTTGCCCGCCTGGCGCCGCGCCAAGGAGCGCGCGACGCTCGAGCTGCGAGTCGCGGGTGACCCGCCCGCGGAGGCAAGTACGATCCTGAGCGGGACTGTGTCCGTGGACCTACCCACGGTCTTGCTAATCGACGACGTTCAAGCGGTACTCGTAGCTGGAAGCGGCGAGGCGGCGGCAGGCATCTGGAGTTCGCATCCGGCCGTCGCCGCCCTGGCCCGCGCTTGGATCGGCAGTCTCGCGTGAGACGTCTGCTCCTGTTCCTTGGCGCCTTCGGCGGTTGCCGAGCGCCCGCCCTGCCTGAGGCCCAACTGTTCCCCGCCGGCACCCAGCTCACCGCCCGATACGTGCGCGTCGACGGCGCGAGGATCCGCTACATCGACGCGGGGCGCGGCCCGCCGGTCGTCCTTCTCCACGGCCTCGGCGCCTCGATGTACGCATGGCGCAAGAACGTCGGAGCCATGGCCGCGGCTGGCTTTCGCGTGATTGCGTTCGACAACCGCGGCTTCGGACTTTCCGACAAGCCAGCGGTCCCTTACGACAACGCCGCCTACGCCCGCCTCGCGATCGCCCTTCTGGATTCGCTCGGTATCGCCGATGCCGTGCTCGTGGGGCATTCCATGGGCGGCGCAATCGCCGCCGAGGTCGCAATCGAGTACCCGCAACGAGTGCGGGGGCTCGTCCTGGTCGGCTCGGCCGGCCTGGGCGCCCGTGAGCCGCTCCTGTTCCGGGTGGCGCGGTGGCCCGTGCTCGGACCGGCCGTACTCGCGTTCCGCGGGCGGGGCTTCACCGCCCGCCTGCTCAAGGCCACGTACTTTGATCCGAGCAAGGTGACCGAGAGCGACGTGGATCAGTATTACGCCCCGGTTGCCCAGCCCGCCTACGGCCGAGCGCTGCGGGCTGTGCTACGACAGTTTCACTTCGACGGCCTGGAGGGACGGCTCGATAAGATCGAGGCTCCGACGGTGGTCCTTTGGGGGGAGGAAGACCGCTGGGTCCCGCTTGGACTGGGCCGGGCCCTGGCCGCCGGGATCACGCGCTCGGCGTTCGTGAGTGTGCCACACGCGGGCCACTCGGTGCAGGAGGAGGCCCCGGACGAAGTGAATCACCTGGTCATCAGGTTCCTAAAGGACGGGCTGCCGCAGGTCCCGCGCGATCTGGCGCTGGCGCTCGCTCGTTAGGACAGTATATTTCCTCAACCGTATGGTTGAGAAAATGACACTTGAAGCCTAAGCTAAGTAATTCCAGTGCATTACGAATCATCGCCGCGGCTCGCGAAGAGTTCTCCCGGCGCGGGTTTGACGGGGCGCGCGTCGAGCAGATTGCGCGGCGGGCGGGGGTCAACAAGCAGCTGCTGTTTTACTATTTCCATTCGAAGCGCGGTCTCTTCACCGCGGTACTCGCACGCGGCGCGGCCGAGCTAGAGCGAGCCCTCGCCGACCTCCCGATCGAGGGCGAGCGGCCCCTGGACCGGATTCGTGTCGCGTTGGGCGCGCAGTTCGATTTCCTCACGGCACATCCCGACCTCGTCACGCTGCTCACACAGGCCGGCCGCTCCGAGGCCCGGCCTTTCGCGCCCGCCATCAAACGGCTGGTGGTGCTGCTGGCCGAGGGGCAGGGCCGGGGTCAGGTGCGCGACGATCTCGACCCGCACTTAGCCGCGGCCCAGGCCCTCGTGCTCATGGTGGCGTACCTCGGCCTCGAGTCGCTGATCGCGGCCAGCGCCCCGCCCCTGGGTGCGGACGAGCCGGCGCTACGCGAGCGCTGGAAGGAGGCAGCCGTGCGACTGGTGCTCGACGGTGTAGCGGCGCACTAGCGAGCGGTCGCAGCTACCAATTGATCCAGTACGATGCCTTCACGAGGAAGGTGTTGTCCGGGTGGAGGTCGAAGAGGTCGCGGAAATTGCCGCCCATGGATCGGGATCCTTCGGTGTCCAGGGAGCGCTGGCGACCCTGTGTCCACACGACGAACAGGGTCGAGCCGGGGCGGTACTCCCACCGCAGCACCGCAGTCGAGTTGAACACTTTTTTGTTGACCCCGTCGGCAGGAGCCGCATACGGTTTGTAGCGATCGTCGAACGCTGCAGCTTTGGGATCGGCCAGCTCGCGCATATTCGAGTAGGTGCCCTTGCTGACGAACGGCTGGGCATAGAGCTGCACGGTCAGCGTGGGCGAGACCGTGTAGTCGATCCGCCCCGTGAGCGACGCCTCGTTCTGATCCAGCCGCGCGAAAGTATAGTGCGGGATCGTGTCAGTGACGGTACCGTGCGGCTGGACGTCCTTTACCCTGTGCGTGGCGCTGAGGGTTAGCGTCGTTCTGAACTGGGATGCGACCCGAAACGCGATTTGGACATTGCCGTTGAATCGCTCGGTCCGGCCCGCATCACCGCGTAAGTAGTTGAACCACACGTACGGCGTGAACGCCGGGCGCTCATCACCGTCCACCTCCGCCCAAACTGACAAGTAGGGATCCGCCCGCACCGCCGGCCCGCCGCGGGTGCAGTCGCGATCGCAGAACGTGGAGCCGAGCTGCCCGGCCGTCACGCCCCCATTCACCCACCAGCGGTTGTTCAGCTGGGCGTGCACGTTCGTGTTGGCGGCGCGCTCCACGGGCGTCCCCGCCGCCGTCCAGAATTGCCACCAATTGAAGTTCCAGAACGCGGTCTGATAGAACGAGCTGGGGTGCCGGGACTGAAACGCAAACCACGTGTTCCAACTCTGCTGGTCCGCCTGCAATAGGAAGCCGAGGTCGTTCACCTCGAACCCCTGAGAGCGGCGCTGGTAACTGGTCTCGAACCGGGTGATTCCACCCCCCACCTTGCCGAATTTGAGCTCTTCGGCGTCCCCCCAGAGCGACGTCCGCGTCGGGTCGTAGGAGACGCCGGCGCCGGGCCGTTGGTAGTAGTGCACGGGGTCGCGTTGTGTGGCGGCGATCGCTGAAGGTGTACCGGTGACCCGGCTCAGGTCGAGCGATCCCGAGAGCTGGTATTTGCGGCCAGGGAACCGGTGCCGGAAGTCCAACCCCCCCGCATACGCGCTGTGGCGCAGCGAGTCCCAGGTCCACGGGTCCTGATTGCGATGCACTGCCGTGACCATGACGCCGATGCCGCTCTCGCCGCCACGCAAGTCCTGCTGCCCGCGCACCACGGCATAGTTGGTTGCCGGCTCCATGGTGCGGTCGAGCGTACCGGCCTCGCGCCCGGTGACGGCGTCCAGCAGACCCAGGGTTTGACCGCCGGGAAGACGACCGGTCAGCTTGGCAGCGCCGTAGATCGTCGTCGCCGCGGAGGAGCCGGCGCCGCCGTAATCCGCCAGCTGGGGCGACCGACCGATGCGCCGCGAGTAGAACAAACCCTCGCCCGTGTTGCAGTCGTTCACGGCGCTGCAATTCACGTCGAACCGAAAGATCCCCGCGCCCTGAACGAAGAATGGCCGCCGTTCCTGGAAGAATGTCTCGAAGACGCTGAGGTTCAGCACCGCCGGATCCGCTTCGACCTGTCCAAAATCGGGGTTGATGGTCGCATCGAGCGTGAGGCTCGGCGTGATCCCGTACTTCAGGTCGGCGCCGCCCGTCACCTTCTGAGAGCGGTCAAAGGCGTCGCCGGTCGCCACGGACACGTTCTTCGTCACCACGTACGGCGCGACCTCGGGCCGGCGCGGCGACGGCAGACCCTC
>WNGC01006217.1_pt1 | contig 12095 bp, 9 predicted proteins | sample 5400051 | NCBI WGS metagenome assembly WNGC01 (sample SAMN13153368, study PRJNA577476) | soil metagenome | isolation source: 20 cm soil or saprolite under grassland replicate 2 | place: USA:California | collected 2016-06-15 | reverse complement strand
GGCGGAGGCAGAAGCCCGTGCCCGCCAGCTTGCCGAGCAGGAAGCGCGTGAGGCAGCCGAGCGTGAGTGTCGGCGTCTCGCGCAGGAACGGCTCGACGGCCGCGCTCTACTCGTGAGCTTCGTCGACAACTACGGCAAGGTCGAGGAAAACAAGGGGATAGCTGGGCAGATCACTACGTTCCTCAGCAAGGCTCGCAAGGTAGAGCCATGCCCGCCAGCAAATTCGACACCGCAGCTAAGCCGGACAGATAATCAGTTAGCCAAGCCTCGCTAACGGTAGACGCGATACCTACCTTTACTCGAGCTTCTATCCAACGGCCGCAGCTACGCGCTCTTCTCGAAAGCAGACAAAAAGATCGCGGGTAATAACCGCCCACGCTCACCCCTTCCCCCAACCCCTCGCCCGCTCGAGCGCGCGCTTCCACTCGTCCATCCGCCGCTCCGCCTCCTCGCGCTTCATCTTCGGCTCGAAGCGCTTCGCGACTTTCCACTGCTTCGCGATTTCCTCGCGGCTCTTCCACACGCCGGTAGCGAGGCCCGCGAGATAGGCGGCGCCGAGCGCGGTAGTCTCAAGCACTTTTGGGCGCACCACGGGGATGCCGAGCAGATCCGCCTGGAATTGCATGAGGAGATCGTCAGCCGCTGCGCCGCCGTCGACGCGCAGCTCTTTCGATTTCTCGCCGGAGTCCTGCTCCATGGCGTGCAGCAGGTCCGCGGACTGGAACGCGATCGATTCCAGAGCGGCGCGCGCGATGTGGCCGGCGTTCGAGCCGCGCGTGAGACCGACGATCGTCCCGCGCGCGTACGGGTCCCAGTGCGGCGCACCCAGGCCGGTGAACGCGGGCACGAGATAGACGCCGCCGGAATCGGGGACGCTCAGCGCGAGTTTTTCCACGTCGACTGACTTCTTAATCAACCGCAACCCGTCGCGCAGCCACTGCACCACCGCGCCGCCGGTGAAGACGCTGCCTTCCAGCGCGAATTGCTTCGCGCCCGCCTGCGCCGCGCAGGTGGTGATCAGGCCGTTGCGGGACGGGATCGCCTGGCCGCCGGTGTTCAGCAGCAGGAAGCATCCCGTGCCGTAGGTGTTCTTCGCCATTCCGGCCTCGTGGCAGGCCTGGCCGAAGAGCGCCGCCTGCTGGTCGCCGCCGATGCCCGCGATGGGGACTTCGGCGCCAAGCGTGCTCTTCGCGGTCGCGCCGTAGATGTGGGAGGAGGGCAGGACCTCGGGCAGCATCGATCGCGGAACGCCGAAGATCTTCAGGAGCTCCTCGTCCCACTCGCCGCGGTGGATGTCGTAGAGCATGGTGCGCGAGGCGTTGCTCGGATCGGTGACGTGGAGTTCACCGCCCGAGAGGTGCCACGCGAGCCAGGTGTCGACGGTGCCGAAGGCGAGCTCGCCGCGCTCGGCGCGCGCGCGCAGGCCGGCGACGTTGTCGAGCAGCCACTCGACCTTGGTCGCGGAGAAATACGGATCGATGACGAGCCCGGTCTTCGCCTGAACGGCCTTGTCCAGGCCTTCGCGCTTCAGCGCATCGCAGCGCGCCGCGGTGCGCCGGTCCTGCCACACGATCGCGCGGTGGACGGGCTTCCCCGTGCGCCGGTCCCACACGACCGTGGTCTCGCGCTGGTTGGTGATCCCGATCGCGGCGACGCGCCTGGGTTCGAGCTTCGCTTTCTTCAGCGCCGCGCGCGCGCACGCGAGCTGGGTGCGTAGGATTTCCAAGGCGTCGTGCTCCACCCAGCCCGGCTGCGGGAAATGCTGGCGGAACTCCTTCTGCGCCAGTGCGCGCGCGGCCCCGCTCTCGTCGAACACGATGGCGCGGGAACTCGTGGTTCCCTGGTCGAGCGCGAGCACGTAGCGCATGGAAAATTCTAACAGGGGCGCGGACTGCTCCTATAATCCCCTCCGTTGCCCCCCGCTCATCCCTCGTTTCTGCAGTTTCGTACCGCCCTGCTGCAGTCCGTCGCAAGACGCTCGCCGCGCGCGTTGCGCCCCCCTAGAGTGCCGTCCATCGACACCTGGGAGGCACCCCATGAGTGCGAAACACCTGGTTGTGATCCTTGCATCCGCCGCCGGCGCCGTCACCGCGGTCTATGCCACGCGGCATCCCGTCCCCGAGGAGGCCCCGCCGGTCGCCGAGGGCGAGATCCCGCGCATCGTGATCGTCGCCAAGCGCGAGCATGTCGCTGACCCACGGCGTTAAGCAGTCGGGCTCGGTCATGGCGGCGCTGTACCGCCGCTATGCCGAGTGGCTGGTGTCGATCACGTGGAAGCGCTTCATCGTCCTCTCGCTCCTGCTGCTGATCGTGACGGGCATGCTGTCCAACCTCCCGCCCTTCAACTGGGACCTCGCAACGAGAACGACACACGTGCCGGCAAGCCGCACCGTCGACATCACGGTCGACGACCACGGTGTACGGATCAAGCCCAAGCGCAAGGGCTCGCAAGCTCCCGAGATCACGATCGACGAGCACGGCGTACGCATCAAGCGCGAGGGTGATTCAGCCTCGGGCAAACCGCCCCAGGAAATCATCGTCGACGAGCATGGCGTGCAGATGCGGCGCGACCCGCAAGCTTCGACGCCGCCGACCCCTCCGGCCGCTCCGAGCACGAAGCACGATGCGGCGGGCGTGGCCGAGGAGATCACACAAGAGCTGGCGCAGGACATCCGGCGCGAGGTGATCGACGCCATCGGCGAGATGGGCGACGAGGAGCGCGTCGTCCACGTGCGCCTGGGCAACTACCTGCCGCAGCTCGCTTTCCTCTTCATCCTGCTCTCGGCCGCGATCAAGATCGCCTACGCCGGCCGCGTGAAGGCCGAGGCGAAGGCGGCCGAAGCGCAGGAAGTCGCCGAAGCGGAGAGCCTCAAGCGCCAGGTGGTCGAGGCGAGGATGGCCGCGATGCAGGCGCAGGTCGAGCCGCACTTCCTCTTCAACACGCTCGCGAGCATCGACCACCTGATCGAGGTCGACCCGCCGCGCGCGAGCCGCATGCAGAAGAACCTGATCGCGCTCTTGCGCGCCTCGATGCCGGCGATGCGCGAGAAGGCGACCAACCTGGGCCGCGAGCTCGAGGTGGTGCGGCCCTACGTGGAAATCCTGAAGGTGCGCATGGAAGGGCGCCTGCAGGCGCAGGTCGATGTGTCCGAAGGCCTGTACTCGGCCGACTTCCCGCCGATGATGCTGCAGTCGCTCGTCGAGAACGCGATCAAGCACGGCCTCGAGCCGAAAGCCGACGGCGGCTCGCTCACCGTGAGCGCCGAGGTGGCGCACGGCAAGCTGCACGTGAGCGTCGCCGATACCGGCGTGGGCTTCGCACGCGCGGCGACCGCGGGAACCGGCACCGGCCTCACCAACATCCGCGAGCGGCTGAAGCTCATCTACGGCGACGCGGCGGAGCTGCGCATCACGCCGAATGCGCCGACTGGCACGCGGGTGACCATCGTCGTACCCTATAAGGCGACATGACCCGTGCGGTAATCGCCGACGACGAACCCTTGATGCGCGAGCAGCTGCGCGCGCGCCTCTCCGAGCTCTGGCCCGAGCTCGAGATCGTGGCGGAAGCGAAGAACGGGGTCGAAGCAGTCGAGCAGGTCGCCGCGCTCCGTCCCGAAGTGGTCTTCCTGGACATCCGCATGCCGGCGAAGACCGGCATCGAAGCCGCGCGCGAGATCGCCGCGCTCGACGGCCGCCTTCCGGAGATCGTGTTCGTCACCGCCTACGACCAGTACGCTATCGACGCCTTCCAGCAGGGCGTGATCGACTACGTGCTGAAGCCGGGCGAGCGCGAGCGCCTCGGCGTCACGGTCGAGCGCTTGCGCAAGCGCCTCGCGGCGCCGTCGCCGTCATCGGACGCGCTGCAGCAGGCGCTCGCCAGCCTGGCGGAGAAACTGGAGCCGGCGTCGCGGCTGAAGTGGATCCAGGCCTCCGTCGGCGACCGGATCCAGATGATCCCGGTCGACGACGTGCTGTTCTTCGTCTCCGACGAGAAGTACACGCGCGTGCAGACCGCGCAGCAGGAAGCGCTCATCAGGAAGCCCATCAAGGAGCTCCTCGCCGAGCTCGATCCCCAGCAGTTCTGGCAGATCCACCGCTCGACGCTGATCAACGCGCGCGCCATCGCCGGCATCGTCCGCGACGAGCGCGGGCGCCAGCTCGTGGCGGTCAAGGGAAGGCCCGAGATGCTGGAGGTCAGCCGCAGCTACGCCCACCTGTTCAAAGGGATGTGACCCGCACTTGACTGCCATCAATGCGCGCCGGGGGGCGCTGCACAACAATCCGTCCTTCGAATCGGCGCAGAAGAACAAGCATGAAAATCCACGAATACCAGGCCAAGGAAATTCTGCGCAAGTACGGGGTCGCAACGCCGCGCGGCGTTCCCTGCTTCTCGGTCGAGGAGGCGGTGGCCGCGGCGCGCGAGCTCGGCGGCAAGGTGTGGGTGGTAAAGGCGCAGATTCACGCGGGCGGGCGCGGCAAGGGCGGCGGCGTGAAGGTCGCGAAATCCGAAAGCGAGGTGCGCGAGTGGGCGGGGAAGATCCTCGGCATGATGCTGAAGACGCATCAGACCGGGCCGGAAGGGCAGAAGGTGCGGCGGCTCCTTATCGAAGAGGGCGCCGACATCGAGAAGGAGCTCTACGTCGGCATGGTCGTGGACCGCGGCACGCAGCGCGTGGCGCTGATGGCCTCGAGCGAAGGCGGCATGGACATCGAGGAAGTCGCGGCGAGAACGCCCGACAAAATCCACAAGGTGTTCGTCGATCCCGGCACGGGCCTGAAGGACGCCGAAGCGGACGGCATTGCGGCGAAAATTGGCATCCCTTCCGCGAGCTTGCCGCAGGCGCGCCTCACCTTCAAAGCACTTTATAAGGCCTTCGACGAGAAGGTCGTCGCGCTCGACGCCAAGATCAATTTCGACGACAACGCGGCCTTCCGCCATCCGGAGTGGCAAGAGCTGCGCGACCTGGACGAAGAAGATCCGGCGGAGGTCGAGGCCTCGAAATACGACCTCAACTACATCCAGCTCGACGGCGACATCGGCTGCCTGGTGAACGGCGCGGGACTCGCGATGGCGACCATGGACATCATCAAGCTCTACGGCGGGGCGCCGGCGAACTTCCTCGACGTCGGCGGCGGCGCGACCACCGAGAAGGTGACCGAGGCGTTCAAGATCATGCTGCGCATCCCGCACCTCAAGGCGATCCTCGTCAACATCTTCGGCGGTATCATGAAATGCGACGTGATCGCGGCGGGCGTGGTGGCGGCGGCGAGGGAGGTGAGCCTGCGCGTGCCGCTGGTGGTGCGCCTGGAAGGCACCAACGTCGATCTGGGGAAGAAGATCCTGGCGGAATCGGGGCTGCCGATCATTTCGGGCGCGAACATGGCGGATGCCGCGCAGAAGGTCGTCGCCGCCGCCGAAGGCAGGTCAAAAGCTGCGAAGGGAAAACGCTGATGTCCATCCTCATCAGCAAGAACACCCGGGTGATGACCCAGGGCATCACCGGAAAGACCGGCCAGTTCCATACCAGGATGGGGAAGGAATACGCCAACGGCCGGAACTGCTACGTCGCGGGCGTCAATCCGAAAAAGCCCGGCGAGTCCCTCGAGGGCATTCCGATCTTTGCCACGGTGAAGGAGGCGAAGGAGAAGACCGGGGCGACGGTGTCGGTCATCTACGTTCCGCCGCCTTTCGCCGCTCAAGCGATCGACGAGGCGGTGGAAGCGGACCTCGACCTGGTGATTTGCATCACCGAGGGCATCCCGGTGCGCGACATGATCCGCACGAAGTACAAGATGCAAGGCAGGAGGACGAAGCTCGTGGGGCCCAACTGCCCCGGCGTGATCACCCCCGACGAAATCAAGATCGGCATTATGCCCGGGCACATCCATAAGAAGGGTCGCGTGGGAGTTGTGTCGCGCTCGGGCACGCTCACTTACGAGGCGGTTGGGCAGCTGATGGAGCTCGGGCTCGGGCAATCCTCCTGCGTCGGGACGGGCGGCGACCCGGTGAACGGCCTGAAACACATCGACGTACTGAAGATGTTCAACGACGACCCCGAGACCGACGCCGTCATCATGGTGGGTGAGATCGGCGGCTCGGACGAGGAAAACGCCGCGCGCTGGGTGAAGGCCAACATGAAAAAGCCCGTAGTCGGCTTCATCGCGGGCGTCACCGCGCCTCCCGGAAAACGCATGGGCCACGCCGGCGCGATCATCTCGGGCGGCAAGGGCACGGCGCAGGAGAAGCTCGCCATCATGGAAGAATGCGGCATCAAAGTCACCAAGAACCCCGCCGAGATGGGCAAGCTGTTGAAGTCCGTGCTGAAGTAGCCGGCCGTCCGGCACGTGGCTCGCGCGAATGACATTGCCGATGCGCTGATTGCCGAAGGCAATAAGGCGGAAAATTCGGGCAAGCTGCGCGAGGCTTGCGAGCAATACCGCAAGGCCGTGGTTGCGGCTCCCGACTACGCAAAGGCCCATCTCAATCTCGGCATAGGTCTGGAAGCCGCCGGCGACATCGACGCGGCGATCCGGTCGTATGAAGCGGCGCTTGCGATCGATCCGCGCGATCCTTACGCCAATTACGACCTCGGCAAGCTGCTGTGCGGGCGCGGGGATCTCGAGCGGGCCGAGCCTCTGATTCGAGCGGCGCTCGATTGCAAGCCGGAGTTTCCCGAGGCGCAGGTCGTCTTGTCCAATCTGTACGAATCACGGGGAGACCTGGCCGCGGCCGTAATCGCCCTGGAAAGCGCGCTGAAGCAACGTCCGGACTGGGGCGGGGTCTTGTTCAACTATGCGGTCATGCTGTGGAAACTGCGCAGAATTTCCGAAGCGGAAACCGCGCTGCGGCGCGCGATCGCGATCGACCCCGGGCTCGTGCCTGCGTACGGTCTGCTGGGGAATATCCTCAGAGGCCAGGCGCGCATCCCCGAAGCCCTGGAAGTCCTCGGCGTGGCGCGAAAGCTCGACCCGGGCAGGCTCGATATCGAATCCACCGAATTGTTCGTGCTCACTTGCTGGGACGAGATTTCCAGCGAAGCTCTTTTTGCCAGGCACAAGGATTTCGGCGTGCGGCTCGAAAGGGCCATTGCACGGCGATTCGAACCGTTCGGCAATTCCGCGGACCCGGAGCGGCGCCTCCGCGTCGGCTATGTATCGGGCAATTTCAACTTTCACCCAGTCGCGTTTTTCGCAATCCCGTTGTTCGAACGGCACGACCGGTCGGCCTGCGAGATCTTTTGCTACTGGACCGGCGACACGGTGGATGATTTCACGCGGCAGGTGCAGGCGCGTGCAGACGTGTGGCGCGACGTGGCTTCGATGTCCGATGCCGGCTTGGCCGAGACGATCAACCGCGACGGGATCGACATTCTCGTCGACCTGTCGGGACATAGCGGCTTTTTTCGGCTGGCCGTTTTTGCACAGCAGCCGGCGCCGGTACAGGTCGCGTGGTTGGGATACTTGAGCACGACCGGGATGACGAGGATCCAGTACCGTCTTTGCGACCGGCACACGGATCCGCCCGGAATGACCGATCGGTTTCATACCGAGGCCCTGGTCCGGCTTCCCGACAGCCAATGGTGCTACCGCCCCGTCGTTTCGATCGATTGTTCCGAAGCACCCCCGTTCAGGCGCAACGGTTTCGTCACATTCGGATCATTCAGCAACGTCTTGAAGCTCTCGCCGACGGTTCGCGGGCTGTGGGCCGAGATTCTGACTCGCTTGCCTGACTCCCGAATCGTTTTTGCCGGGGTCCCGCAAGGCCCGATCCGGGACGGACTGATCCGGGATTTCGAGAAGGCGGGAATTGCCGCGGGCCGGATCGCGATCTTGCCGCGTGTAGGGAGCGCCGATTATTTTCGCTCGCTCAATGACATTGACGTGGCGCTGGATACGACACCGTACAGCGGTGGCACGACGACTTGCGATACGCTCTGGATGGGAGTGCCCATCATCACCGTACCGGGAACCCGGTCGATATCGCGAAGCACCGCAAGCATCCTTGCGACGCTCGGCATGAGCGAATGGATAGCGGCGAGCCCGGAGGACTACGTCAGGCTCGCGGTCAGGTGCGCCGAAGGCCGGGAGACCATCGCGGAGCTTCGCCGAACCCTGCGCGGACGGATGCGAAGGTCGCCGCTCATGGACGAGCTGAAATTTGCGCGCGATGTGGAGGAGGCTTATCGGCGCATGTGGCGCGCGTGGTGCGGGAGCGAGGCCTAGCGCGCTCAGGCGAACTTGGGCGACCAGGGCTCGGCCCATTCCGCGATGTAGCCCTTGAGGAACCTGGTGAAGTCCTCGAAGCCCGGCGGCAGCTTCCTGCCGCGGCTCGCGATCTGGCAGAGATCGATCGGTACCACGGGATCCTTGAGCGGATGCATCGCGATGCGGTGGCGGCGGCAGGCGGGGATCGCGAAAGTCGGAATGACCGCACATCCGACACCCGCTTCCACCATCGCGATCTGCGTCTCGAAGTAGTCGAACACCATGTCCGGCGGCTCGCGGCGGCCAAAGCGCTGCAAGTTGCGGTCGATGAGCTGCTGGATCGGATTGTGGGGCGGCGCACCGATCAGGCGCCACCCGACGATGTCCTTCCAGCGCAACCACCGCGGCGGCCCGCTCGCAGGCCGCGCCGCCGGCTCGATCACCATCAGGGAGAAGCGGAAAAGCGGGATACGGCGCACGCCGCTGACCGGTTGAAGGAAACAGCCCAGGCCGACGTCGATCTCGCCGGACAGCGCCATGGCGACGACGCGAGAGCGGTCGCCGTCGTGCAGGACGATTTTCATGCCGGGACTGTGCGCCGCGTAATCGCTGATCACCGAAGGCAGCAGCTTGCTGGCGATGAGCGGCGTCGCGCCTATTGCGATGCGGCGGTCCGCGACGGATGCGGCGCGACCGATCACCGACGCCGCCGCCTCCAGCTCGAGCAGGCTGCGGTCCGCGATCGGCAGGAACTTGGTTCCGAACTCGGTGAGCGCGACCTTGCGGGTCGTGCGGTCGAACAGGCGGAATCCGAGCTGCCCCTCGAGCTCGCGCACCAGCACGCTCATTCCCGATTGCGTGATGAACAGTTGCTCCGCGGCGCGGGAAAAACTCTGATGGCGCGCAGTCAGCACGAACGCCTTCAGTTGCCGCGAGCTGATATTCATGGCGATGAGTGATGAATTGATGAGTTACTTCAATTTGTATCGTAAATCGCCGGGTGTTAGATTTCAACAACAGAATAAGTAAGTAGACGTGGTCTTGCTGTCGGTCGAAACACTGGAGGGGTGCAGCATGAAGGCGCGGACGAAGGCTTTTTTTTGCCGCTCGACTTGCCCACTCCGCGTCCCACTCTGTTTTCCGCTCCTCCTTCCCGCTCTCCTCGCATCGTCCGGTGCGCTGCAGCAATCTCGTAAGCATTTCAAAACGAGGAGGTAACGTGAGTTTCGCGATCCTGCGCTGCGTTGCGCGAGCAGGCGCTCTTGTCTCAGCCACCACGCTCACCGCCTTGCTTGCCGCTGCCCACGCTGCGGTGCCGGACATTCCCACGGTCGAAGGGCCGATCACCGGCCCGGGCGAGATGCAGCCCGGAATCCGGCCGGGACCGGGCGGGACCAATCTGCAGGACTTCGGCTACATCATGGAGGAGTATTTCGTTTCGGGCGTGGCCGCCGGACAGCCCTACAAGACGCGGCTCCTGCTTCGCAAGCCGTCCAATCCCGAGAAATTCAGCGGCGTGCTGGTGGGCGAGCCCACGCATCGCGGCGGCAACGGCCTGATCTGCCAATTCGCGCGCTTCGGCATCGGGCAGCGCGGTCACGCCTGCATGACGGTTGCCGCGCGCCGCATCAATCTCAGCAATCCGGCGACGCTCGGCGCCGGGCTCTACGAGTTCAATCTCGGGCGCTACGGAAGCCTTCGCGTCGCGGACAACCAGGCGAACGAGATCATCGCCCAGGTCGGGCGCCTGCTGCGAGAGAACCTCGCCGGCGGCCCGATGGGCGAGTACAGGGTGCGCAACATCGTGCTGACCGGAACCTCGGACTCCTCGGGCGCGACGCGCACCTATATGAGCTCCGGGCCGATGCTCGACCACGCCGATCTGCGCATGCCTGACGGCGGCCCGATCTACCAGGGCTATTTCGTCTCCTCGATCCTCGGCAGCGGGCTCGTCCCGACGATCGCCGACGCGCCGGTCATCCAGATGCCCACGCAGTTCGAGCTGCACAGCACGAACGGCTTTCGCCGCCCCGACAGCGACGAGCCGGCCAACCGTTTCCGCAGCTACGAGATGTCGGGCATGTCGCACAACGACGCGCGCGAGAACCCGGCGTTCGCCGGCTGCACGCACCCGAATCTCAGCCAGTTTCCATACGGGGCGATGACCTTCATGGGGCTGCAGCACCTCATCGACTGGACGGTGGACGGCACACTCCCGCCGCGCGCCTCGGTCATGGAAATCGACAACGACCTCTCCGACGGCACCCGCGTGGCACTGGACGACTTCGGCAACGCGAAGGGCGGCGTGCGCACGACTTATCTCGATGTGCCGCTGTATACGTACACCATTCCCAACACCGGCCCCGGGCTTTGCAACCAGACCGGATATCAGACGCGGCTCCCGGAGCTCTACAAGAACTACGGCCAGTACGTCAGCAAGGTCGAGCACCGGCTGAAGGAGCTGATGGACGAGGGCTGGTTCCCGAAGGAATACGCGTCGGATTACGTGCAGAAGGATCTCAAGGCATTCCAGGAGGCAAGATGAAAACCAGATTACTGTTGGTATGCGCGGCCTTCCCCAGTGTCCTGTGCATTCTGCCCACGTTCGCCGCCGCCGCCGACGTGGATCCGGCGCTCGTCAAGGCGCGGCAGAAGCTCTTCGGCATCGAGAACGTGGACGAGAAGGGCAGGGTTGCGAACGACAAGGTCATCTTTTCCTGGGCGACCAACACCACCTACGTCGCATCGCTCCTCGGACGCGTTGTCCTGCTCGACAGCTACATCAACCGCCCCGAGCTGCCGAGCGCGCCGATCGACATCCGCAGGACGAAGATCCTGCCCCGGGACTTCATCGACGCGCACCCCGAGGCGATCTTCCTCGGCCATGGTCACGGCGACCATGCCGACAACGCCGCCTACGTCGCGAAGTGGACGGGCGCGACGATTTACGCCTCGCCCGAGACCTGTGACGTGATGCAGCTCGACGTGCAGCGGATGTGGAACGATCCCAATCTCCACAACGGCGGCGCGAAGATGATCCCGAATGGCGACCCGGTGAACTGCATCGGGGCCGTGCCGCGCAACTCGCCTCCGGGCGAGTACACGGGCACGCTCGCCAATCCGACCGCCGGCACGACGACGGTGCGGCGCATCACCCAGTTCGACCCGCAGGTCTGCATCCTCACCTTCAAGCACGTCCACTCGGGAACCGCCCCCGCCGATCCGGCCTTCCCGCACGCCCAGTTCTTCAATCTCGGCGATCCGCGCTATTCGGGACTGGTCACGACCACGCCGCCGCTCAACTTCCCGGCGATGTTCCCCGCGGGGCTTCCCTTCACGCCACCCACGAATCCGGCGTCCCGGGTGCCGGGGCAACTCGACACGCGCACGACCGGCTTTGGCGGGAGCGCCGGAATCATCGAGATCTGGTATCACTTCGTCGTGCGCCAGGGCGAGCACGACTTCACCTTCGCCTTCGTCAACTCGGCGGGCCCGGTGAAGGAAGGCATCGGCAGCGGCTCGCCGGGCCTCATCTCGCTCGCGCAATACAACGATCCGGTGAATAACGGCCCCGCCATCGCGCTCGCTGCGGAAATCGGCAAGGGATTGTTCTCCATCATGGAGAACCTGCCGCAGACTGACGTCTTCCTCGGCTCGATCGTGAGCCTGGGATCAGCACAAAACCAGCAGCGCGACATCATCCAATACACGCAGCGCCTCAAGCCCCGGGTCTATTACCCGGGCCATCTCACGGACGTGGCGCAGGCCGGCTCGGCGCTCTATCACAAGATCAGCTGGCAGCAGACTGCGGTGAACATGGGCTACATGCCGGAGGAGTGGCCGGAGTTCCGCCTGCTCATCGACCCGAACGACTTCATGGTGCCGCAGGT
>WNGC01002296.1_pt1 | contig 12100 bp, 8 predicted proteins | sample 5400051 | NCBI WGS metagenome assembly WNGC01 (sample SAMN13153368, study PRJNA577476) | soil metagenome | isolation source: 20 cm soil or saprolite under grassland replicate 2 | place: USA:California | collected 2016-06-15 | reverse complement strand
AAGATTCGTTTGCGGCGCGCCCGGCTTGCCGGGGCATTAGTGGCTCTTGGCATAATTGTTTTGCCCCGAAATCGTGTCAGGGCCCCTCGTTCAGCGAGTTGTTGGTTCCATTGTCGATCTTCGCGACCTCACTCGCCGACTTGCCCCGAAAGCTTTCGGGGCAGGTGCGCAGATCGAAGGCGAGGAAGTTAGGCGCAGCGAGATAAATGACAAATGGATTTTCCAATGACGAATGACCCGCCTTCGGTCGCCGCGGCGACCTCCGGCGCGGCAGGCGAAGAGATACCTGCCTCCGATCGCCACAGCGATCTATTGAGCCTGGCGTAACACATTGATGCAATGAAAGCGATGCGAAGACGCCTCGCACTCCCAACTCCGAAAGCGTTCGCGAGTCCGGCACTTCCCGCCACGGCGCGACTGCCGGAGAGTGCGCACGCGTCCTCGCGTCGCTTTAACACACTGTCACTAACATTGTACGATTATCGATGCGGCGTGGCAGGCGAAATCCGAATGATAAAGCATGATGCTATCGCAATCGAGGCACAACCAAAGAACTGTCGCCACTTGTCCGGATTCTTCCCACCAATCTCGTCCGGAATGCGATAAATTGGAGGTCGGAGAATTTATCGATTAAATCTGGGCTTCGAGATGCGCTCTCTCTCTGTTGCAGCCCGCTGATCGCGAGTTTCGAGGCCAGGTGGATCTATCACGCGGCTGCTCGGTGGCGAAATCTATTGGTTATTGGCTTCGGCCAAAATCACGTTCAAATTTGGCAGCGGTGGAAACCCGGTGACCAACATCGAGGTCTTAATCAACTCGGAAAGATCGACATCCTGCGGCTCTGGCAACTTCAGCACCCGGGCGCACCATTATCATTTGCCCGGCGCGAAGCGTACGAGTCTCGCCCGGATGATATTTGAGAGAAACGCTGCCGTGACCTTCGAGGACCATGAATTTGATCGACGATTTTCGACGACACTCAACCATCGCTGTGAAACTGCTACCCGCCGCTGTCGCAACCGCAGTCTCGATTCTCGCGGCGCCAATCATTTTAATGTTTCAGGGGATCCAAACTCTTAACGACCTTATGATTTGACGGCGGCGCACATGACGCTAAATGAAATTTCAAAATCCCGTATTACAGGTATAATGCGCCCGTGCATTGGCTTGGTCGCTATCGGCTTTTGATCCTGGCGTCGATCTGCGTTTTTTGGACCGGTCTGATTTTTCTCGGTCACTTCTTCCCGATGACGCCGTTTCTTTCGGCGCCGTGGAGAGGCGAACAGAGCTTCGAGGATTTGCTTCGACGCGAGGGCCGAAAAACTGCAACGCGCAACGATTTTGTTTTTCTGGGACTCGACCAAAGCACATTGCAATTGCCGCCATTGACGCCCGACGAAGTCGCGAATAACCGCGCGTTTCAGCTGATGACCGAGCGGCCATTCCCGTGGTCACGCGAAGTTTGGGCGCTCCTACTCGATCGTCTGTTTGGGGCGGGTGCGCGCCTGGTGATGTTCGACACGATCACCAACCCGCCGAACGATGGTGACCCGGCTTTTCACGCCGCGCTGGATCGTTATCACGACAAAGTCGTCCTTGGCGCGAATTTCGATATGGAAAATGGCGCGCAGGCCGTTACTCCAAACGATGTACTGATTCCGCCGCCGCAACTACAGGATGATCGCGTAGGTTTCGCGAATTTCTGGGCGGATCCCATCGACGGAAAAGTCCGCACTGTACTTTATCATGTGACTAATCGGCAACTGGCCGGGTTGCCGCCGCATCCGAGCCAGGAGATTTATGAATCTTTTTCCGCGCGGGCCCTGACGAAAATCGGTCATGCTAGTGACGTCCCGCAGGATTTTGATGGCCATATGATTCGCTTTAGTGCGGTCGACGCATACGAACCGCGTCCACTCTACGAAGTGTTCGATCCAAAATTCTGGCATGCCAATTACGCTGATGGCGCATTTTTCAAAGACAAAATCATTATAGTGGGGGCGTCCGCACAGATATTGCACGACATGGCCGATACCCCAATGAGCCCAACCACATTGGGGCCGGGACTTCATTTGCAGGTAATGGCCGCAGCGCTTGGTCACGAGTTTTTGCGGCCCACGCCGCCGAAAGTTTGCCTGGCGCTAGTGGGTGCCGCAGGGCTTGTGGCGTGGTCGCTTGTTGCCTTTTTGCGCAGGCCGTTGCTTTGCGTTGGGGCGCTCATTGCAATCACGGCCACATATCTCGGAATGGCGCGCTTGTTTTATGATAAGACCGGACTGCTGCTGCTTACCGTTCCCGTCCTGGGCGCTCTGCTGCTGAGCGGTTCATTTTCACTCGGTTTCGAATATGCCATTGAACGGCTGGAGAAATTGCGCACCCGGCGGACCCTGGAACGGTACGTCTCGAAAAATTTGGTCCGGGAAATTCTGGAAAATCCAGACAGCTACTACAGCTCGCTCAAGGGTGTCCGCGTGCCGGTGACTATTCTGTTCTCAGATTTAATTGGTTTCACCACCTTGGCGGAAAAAGCCGACCCAGAGGCGTTAGTTGCGCAGCTCAACGAGCATCTCGGCCGAATGACTTCGGTCATCTTCAGTAATGGCGGCACGCTCGATAAATTCATCGGCGACGCGATCATGGCCGTATGGGGGAATGTGCGCAGTCTTGGCATGGCGCAGGACGCGAAACATTGCGCACGCGCCGCGCTGGGGATGCGCCGAGAGTTGCGACAGCTCAACGAAAAGTGGCGCGGCGAAGGCCGCATGGGCCTTGGCATGGCCATCGGCATCAATCAGGGCGAAGTGATCGTTGGCAATGTTGGCTCGCAAGAGCGAATGGATCCGACTGTGATCGGCGACGCGGTGAACCTGGCATCACGTCTGGAGGCTCTCACTCGGGTCTATGGGATCGATATTCTCGTCGGCGCCTCTGCGGCTGAGCTGGTGCGAGACGAGGTTTATCTGCGCTCCGTTGCACGCGTGCAGGTGAAAGGCAAAATCAAACCCGTGGACGTTTTTACTTTCGTCGGTTCACACGACGAAAAGCTCGATCCGGAATTTCTGAAATGGCTGGAAACTTACGAAGAGGGACTGGAGAAATTTCGCGTTCGCGATTTTACTGAGGCGAAGATCCTGTTTTCACGTTTCCTGGAATTTTATCCGGACGATCGGCTGGCCAAGATGTATCTGGAGCGCGCGCTCGAATACGAACAAGCACCGCCGGACGAAGCCTGGGAGGCGGTGGAAGTGTTTGAAAAAAAGTGACGGCCGCGATTCATAACATGTTCTCGTGAGTCGCGCAGGCCAGGCCCTCGCTGTGCTCGGGGATGACAGGCGCTCGTTGTCACCCTGAGATCCGCGGAATCGGTGGTTTCTTTTTCCGCCGGCTGACGTAGAAGAGTGGCGTGAAGGAAGCGCCGAAGAAATTTCATTTCCTCGGAATTTGCGGCACCGCCATGGCATCGGTGGCGGCTGCACTGCAAGAGCGCGGTTTTAAAGTCAGTGGTTCGGACGAAAACGTTTACCCGCCGATGTCAAACTTCCTACAGGAGAAGGGCATCACGGCAAAAGAAGGCTATCACGCAGAGAATATCCCCGCCGATGCAGACGTCGTCGTGATCGGCAATGCGATGAAGCGTGGCAACCCGGAGGTGGAAGCCGTCCTAAACCGAAAATTGTTTTATCTCTCGTTGCCCGAAGTGCTGAAAAATTACTTTTTGAGGGGCCGCCATAACCTCGTCGTTACAGGGACGCACGGCAAGACAACCACCACGGCGTTGCTTGCCTGGATCATGGAGAAGGCCGGACACAATCCCGGTTACCTCATTGCCGGGTTGCCGAAAAATTTCGGTCAGGGGGCGCGCCTGAACGATTCCAAATATTTTGTGATTGAAGGCGACGAGTACGACACTGCGTTTTTCGACAAGCGCTCAAAATTCATTCACTATCTGCCGGAACTGCTGATCGTAAATAACATCGAGTTCGATCATGCGGACATCTTCAAGGATCTCGATGAAATCAAGCTCAGCTTTAGGCGTTTGCTCAACATCGTTCCTAAGAACGGAATGGTGCTCTTGAATGGCGATGATCCGAATTGCGTAGAAGTCGCAAAAGATTGCCTGGCGCAGATGGTCGAAGTCGGCTTTTCAAAAAATTGCGCGCAGCGAATCCGGGAGGTCGGTTACTCGTCTGCGGGTTCCAGGTTCAAGCTCGGAGAAGAAACTTTCGAAATTCCGCTAATCGGCGAATTCAATGTCCGCAATGCTGCGATGGCTGCGATGGCGGCGCGCTTTTATGACGTGCCTACGGCGAGAATCAACAGCGCGTTGAAGAGTTTTGCCGGTGTTGCCCGGCGACTGGAAGTTCGTGGCGAAGCGCGGGGGGTGAAGGTGGTTGACGATTTTGGTCACCATCCCACAGCAGTTGCGCACACATTGGAGGCGCTCCGGCATAGCTATCGCGGGCACCGGCTGTGGGCCGTGTTCGAACCGCGCTCGAACACCACCAGGCGTGCCGTGTTTCAAGAGCAACTTCCCGAAGCCTTCAAATTCGCCGATGGCGTTTTCATCTCACAGGTAGCAAGGCTGGAGCAGATTCCCGAAAATGAGCGATTGAAACCGGAGAGAGTTGTAGCTGCGATTGCCAAGGACGGCCGGCGTGCGTTTTACGAACGCAATGCCGACGCCATCGTGGATCGAATCGTTCCGATGCTGCGGCCAAAAGATGTGGTAGTCGTCTTCAGTAACGGGGGATTCGATAACATTCATGAGAAGTTGCTCACGCGGCTGCGTGAATCGTAGGACGTTTCAGTGAGCCCCGAAAGCTTTCGGCGCTGATACAGACGCCTACAAATCATCACGGTGTCGCCGCCGACGTATGATCGTGCACAATTCGCCAGCCCTCTGGCAGGCGTTTGAAAATGAGTGTGAAGCGCCCGTGCGGGCGATCCTTTGCCCGCTCCAGTTTCCAGCGGCCGACCACCACAGCCGCATCAGATGACAGCAGATTGATTTCAATGTCGGAAAAACTGAGTATCCCCATCTTTGCGCGATCAGAATATTTCTGGCGGTAGCGCGCGCGCACCGTTTCCCATCCGCGACGGATGGAATCTTCTGAGATAAAAACAGTTGATGCTGAGCGCGCGTATCCATTCATGAATCCATCAATGTCGCCACGGTTCCAAGCGTCTTGTTGTGCGCGAAGGACCGACCGAATCTGAGCAACCACGACACGATTTGGGGTCCCCGCCGGCGCAGCGGAAACGTTCGTTGCCATCAAAATATAAGAAGTAATCGCGATGGCCCGAGCGAAACCCGGATTTGAAGGGCGAATCACTTGCAGCATTGGTAATCGGTAGTAAGCTACGAGCCCTTGCCTCAAGCAGCCCGACCAGTGAAGGATCGTTTCAACCGAGCGAAATACGTTGACGGGTCTCACAAATCTACTAGCATCGTCCATCCACCCAGATAGGACTGTGCACCGGTTTTTCTGCATCGCAATGCTCGTGCTTGCCAGCGCGACGGCAGTTTCAGCTCAGGACGCACCGAAGCGTCGCGACGTGCCCCGAGGGGTCAAGGCCCCCAAACCCCAGCGACCGGATACGCCCGCTCCTAACGTAGAGAATCAGCCGCCGCCGGACGCGCCTGTTCCTCCGGGCGCCCCAACGCCGGTTCGGCTTCAGTTTCCAAACAGCGACGTAGTCGATGTGTTGCATCTTTACGAACAGCTCACCGGTAAGAAACTGGTGATGGATAATTTTGTGCAGGGCAAGGTGAACATTTTCATCGCTAAAGACGTGTCGCGCGATGAGGCGATCAAGATCATCGAGATGAGCATGGCTCTGAATGGAATTTCTCTCGTTCCGGCTGCTCGCGATATAGTCGATGTCGTGGGAGCTGGGCAGAATCCTCGCAAAGCACCGGTGCCGATTATTTCAGACCTGGCGGACATTCCCTCGGGAAACCCGGTCGTGAGCGTCTTATTCAAGTTACAGTACGCCGATCCGCAGGAACTTCAGCAAGTGTTGATGGCGTATTTTCAGGGGAGCTCAGGCACAATTAACATTCTAGCCCTGCCCAAGTCATCCAGTCTTCTGGTGACGCAGAACGCCGACATCATTCGACAGCTTGCCGGTGTCATAGAGCAAATCGACGTCGCCCCGGCGGAAGTAGTGAGTGAGTTTATCAAGCTCGAGCGCGCGGATGCCAGCAAAGTAGTCGACATGCTAAAGGACATTTTCGAGAAAGGTACTGAGACGGGCCAGCCGGGTGTTCGCTCGGTCAAGGTGCCCGGAAACGTGCCACAGCCGATACCGGTTGAAGCCGGAAATCACGGTGTGCTGTCCGAAGAAGCGATAATCGTCGGTAAGATTAAACTTACTCCCGACGTGCGCACCAACCGGATTCACGTCGTGACGCGTCCGATCAACATGCCTTTCCTCCGTCAACTGATTCATGAATTTGACGCAAACGTTGAGTTTGGAAAACCGGTCACACGCCCGTTGCGATACATTTCCGCTGGCGACGTGCTGCCCGTGCTTGTGCAAGCGTTAACCGAACCCGGCACAGAGGGAGAGGGAGCTGGCGCTGGCGCGGTGCCTGGCGGTGCCCCAGGTCAAAGCCCGCAACCGCGACAACAACAGCGAGGCACAAGTTCTTACACGGGTGGGCAGGGCGCGCTGGGCGGCAGCTCGTCGACCGCCACTGGGGGCGGAAGCACAATAAATATCTCTGAGGAACTTTCCACGGAGCCTGTGGACACTACCCCCAAAGCAATCACGATTGGAAACGCCAAGCTCATCGCCGATCAGCGTGCAAACGCCATCATCATGCTCGGCAACCGCGAGGTCGTCGTGAAGGTGGAAAAGATTTTGGATGAAATGGACGTCAAGGCGCCGCAAGTGGCGCTGAGCACCGTCATTGGCCAGTTGCAACTCACCAATAACGAGGAATTCGGCGTCGATTGGTTCGCAAAGTATAATAAGAGGTTCGTGGGAATCTCACGCAACAACAACATTTTTAGTGCTCCCCCGCCAATTCCGATTCCCAGTGTCGCTCCTTCAATTTCGCCTGGAACCGTAAACACCGCAGTGGGAAACAACATCATCGATCCTTCGAATCTGATCAATTTCAGTCAGATTATTCAGAACGTAGCCCAAGGCACCAACATATATGTCGCGGCTGGCAATGCCTTCGCTGCGATTGTACATCTGCTCGAATCCACCGGTCGGTTCAGAGTTATGTCGCGGCCGACCGTGTTCACGAGCAACAACAAGAAGGCGATCATAGCATCAGGGAGGGAGGTGCCCGTGCCGGTAAATACCCTTTCAAATACGAATGTTGGAGGGGTTATAAATAACACAGCTGCTGTTTCGGCGAGCATCGAGTACAAGAAGGTGGCGACGCAACTCGAGGTGGTGCCGCTGATTAATTCCGAGAAGGAAGTGTCGCTAGATATCTTGCAGAAGATCGACAACATTGTGCAGGGCGGAGACGTCAATATCAGTGGCAATTTGGTCCCGACCATCGCCACCCGTTATGTCCGCACGAATGTTTCCGCGGCGAACGGATCGACCATCATTCTGGGTGGGCTGGTTGAAGAAACTAAGCAAAAAAATTATCAGGGCTTTCCCTACCTCTCGCGTCTTCCCCTTGTCGGCTCGCTTTTCCGTGCCACGGCAAGCAGTAAGCAGCGCAGTGAGCTGATTATTCTCATGTGTCCGCAGGTCACCCTAACCAAGTTGGACGCTTATCGGCTGCGCCAAAAATATGAGGACACCACGCATTTTGGGCCGGAACTCGATCAGAACGAGTGTCCGGACTGCCCGAAGACGGAAACTGGCAAACAGTTAGCTTTACCGCCGCCCGATATTCCCGCGTCGAAAGATATGTAGTAACGTGCGTTTTATGAAACGACTAGCTCTCGCTTTGATTCTCGGCCTGGGCGCCGCCGTCGCGCAAGCCGATGAGTACGATATTGTTGATTACGGTATTTTTCGTTCCACGGATCCATTGGCTCAACGAGACGACTACGGACTCACCCATCAGGGCCGCCATGTAAATGCCACAGATTTCGCTGCCAGATATCATTGGCGATGGTGTTACTACTTCAAAGCCCGAGAACAACTCATTCTGCAACCGGCGTACGTAGGCTCAATGCAAACCGCGTTGCGACGTCTGGGCTATTATTGCGGCCCCGTTGATGGTGTGTTTACCCCAGAAGTGGAGGACGCCATTGCGCGCCTGCAGAAGAATTATTCCATGCGCGTCACTGGCACGCTTACCGATCAGGTGCGGCGCGCATTACACATGCCGTGAGTTTTCCTGAATGAACTCAGCTCCCAGTCGCTCCCTGATTAATTTACTGCTGGAAAGCGGCGTGCCTTCTAACGAAGAAGCCGAGCAGTTGGCCGTAAACCTGAACGGCGGTTCGTGGATGGGCCAGGTACTCGATTCCGGCAAAGTGGACGAGCAACGGTTCCTGGGCGCAATCGGGAATTTCTTCCGCGTGCCGGTTATCTCAATCGACGGGAAAAAGATCGATCGCGCTGCCTTATCGATCTTACCGAGCCGTTTCGTTTTTCAACATCAAATTCTGCCGATCGAGGTTAAGGAGAATTCGGTCGTGCTGGCGACTTACGATCTTTTCAATTCCATCGGCCGCCAGCTCGCGGCGCAGCTTTTGAAAAAGCCGGCCGAGTGGGTGCTGGTGCCGCGCGTGCAGCTTTTGCGCGCGATGAAAACGCTCTATGGCATCGGCGCGGAGACTTTCGACGAGATCCTCAAGACGAATCGTGCCTTCGAGGTGTTGCAGGACACTGAGACCGCCATTGAACTCAATGCCGACGATCCCGAAGCGTCCGTGGTGAAATTCGTAAACCAGATCATTCGGGAAGCGATCCTGGAACGCGCGACCGACATTCACGTCGAGCCGCTCGAGAACGATCTGCGGATTCGATATCGAATTGACGGAATTTTGCACGAAGTCGCCGTGCCGCCGCAATTGCGCGTGTTGCAATCGGCCATCATCTCGCGCCTGAAAGTGATGTCGCACATGGACATTGCTGAACGCCGGTTGCCCCAGGATGGCCGAATGAATTTGCAGGCGGGTAATCAGAACATCGATGTACGCGTTTCGACCATTCCTACCGTGAACGGTGAATCGATCAGTCTTCGATTGCTCAGCCGGAGCGAGCAGCAGTTCGGGTTCGACCGACTCGATTTGAGCGAAAAACAGGAGAAGATCATCCGCCATCTATTGGCACAGCCCAACGGGATCATCCTTCTCACCGGGCCCACCGGCTGCGGAAAATCGACGTCGCTTTATTGTTTTCTCAGTAGCATCAATTCAGTGCAACGCCGGATCATCACGATTGAAGAACCGGTCGAATATCGTATTGCCGGTGTTTCGCAGATCGATGTGAAACCGGAGATTGATCTGACTTTCGCGAAAGGTCTCCGTCACATTTTGCGACAGGATCCCAATGTAGTGATGGTCGGCGAGATCCGCGACATCGAAACGGCGGACATCGCGATTCGCGCGGCCATGACTGGCCACCTTGTTTTCAGCACGCTCCACACCAATGATGCCGTAGGTGGGATCACGCGTCTCCTCGATATGGACGTGGAAACGTTTCTGCTCTCCTCGGTCGTAAAGGCGTTTATCGCCCAACGTCTCGTGCGCACGATTTGTCCCGACTGTATCCAAATGGTGGATTATCCACGCGATTACCTCGCCGAGATCGGTTTTCCGGTGAAAGAACTGGGCACAAGCTTCCAGCGCGGGGCGGGTTGTGATCAATGCCGCCAGACCGGCTATCAGGGTCGCGCGGCGATCTATGAAATTTGCGCCATCACGGAACCGCTGAGAAAGCTGATCATGCGAAAACGCGATGGCGGCAAGCTCAAGCAATGTGCCATCGTCGAAGGTATGGAAACTTTGCGACAGGACGGCTGGCGACGCGTCGCGCAAGGCAGAACAACCATCGAAGAAGTTGTGCGGGTCACGCAAACTGACGAAGTGATGGCTGAAACGACCGAAGAAGCCCAGCCGGTGGTAGCGGGCGAAGCCGCTGAAATACACTAAGCTCGACACGTCCACGCTCCTTGTCATTCGCCGCGCAGCTCGCGAATCGCTTTGGCATAATCGTTTGAGCGAAAAATTGAGGTCCCAGCGACAAGAACGTTTGCGCCATTTTCGATCGAGAGCTTGGCGGTGTTCGCGTTGATACCGCCATCCACTTCGATGTCGATCTGGTCATTCAGCGATCTGGCGCGCCTGACTTTGTGCATTTGATCAGCTCGAAACGGTTGGCCACCGAAACCGGGGTGCACTGTCATGATCAGCAAAATGTCGATTTTGTGGAGATATGGTTCGATCAAATCGAATGGCGTTTCGGGATTTAGAGTGAGGCCAGCGCGGCAATTGGCCTCTCGAATCCGCTGCAACGTTTTCTCGACGTCGTGTTTTGCTTCCGGTTCTACATGAACGGTGATCGAGTTTGCGCCGGCTTTGACAAAACGCGGCACGTAATGGTCAGCATACTCAATCATGAGATGGACATCGAGCGGAAGATTGGTTAGGCCGCGTACAATCGTGACAATCTCCGGCCCGAAGGAAATGTTATCGACAAAATGTCCGTCCATGATGTCGCAATGAATCCAATCTGCGCCTGCGGCTTCGACGCGATGAATTTCGTCACCGAGTCGCGAGAAGTCGGCGGCAAGAATGGACGGAGCAACAATCACTTTTTGCATGCAGCTATGGAGTAAAGGAGTAATGGGAAAATTCCAGAACTACTCCATCAGTTCATTACTCCAATACAAATGCGCTTGACGGCGCTTTGCACTGTTTCATGTTACCGCGTTTCAGCCTGGCCGAATCGCGCCGAGGGAAGGGTCCGACGGAAAGGATCCGCTCAGACGGGTGAACGCGCTTCCTTCGGACTGGAAAGTGCTGCAATAAATAATTCATGTTCAACGGACTTTTCGGCTGGTTATCCAGCGACATCGGGATCGATCTCGGCACGGCGAACACTCTTGTTTACGTAAAGGATCAGGGGATCGTCTTGCGTGAGCCGTCGGTGGTGGCCGTACAAGCCGGCACCAACAGAGTGTTGGCAGTAGGTGACGAAGCCAAGCGCATGCTCGGTCGCACGCCGGCAAACATTGTCGCGGTGCGTCCGCTCAAAGATGGCGTCATTGCCGACTTTGAAGTTACCGAGGCGATGTTGAGGCATTTCATCAGTAAAGTGCATAATCGCAAGGTGCGCGCGAGACCGCGCGTGGTAATCGCCGTCCCTTCCGGAATTACAGAAGTTGAAAAGCGCGCGGTGCGGGAATCGGCGACTCATGCTGGGGCGCGGGAAGTTTATTTGATCGAAGAACCGATGGCAGCAGCAATCGGTGTAGGACTCCCGGTGCAGGATCCAGCCGGCAACATGATCATCGATATTGGCGGAGGCACGACGGAGGTCGCCCTTATTTCGCTTTCCGGAATTGTATTTAGCCGAAGTGTGCGTGTCGCTGGGGATGAGTTGGACGAGGCGATCGTGCAGTATATGAAACGCGCTTACAACCTGATGGTCGGCGAACGCACGGCCGAGGAAATCAAAATCAAGATCGGCTCGGCTTACCCGAGTGAAAAGGAAACGAGCGTAGAAGTTAAGGGACGCGACTTGGTCGCTGGTTTGCCTAAAACGCTCATGATTACTTCTCAGGAAGTGCGCGAAGCATTGCTTGAGCCGATCTCGACGATAGTCGATTCTGTACGCATTACGCTGGAGCGCTGTCCGCCCGAGCTTTCGGCGGACCTTGTCGATCGAGGATTGGTGCTCGCAGGCGGAGGGGCGTTGCTGCGTGGGTTTGACAAACTTTTAAGTGAGGAAACAGGTTTGCCTGTCCATGTAGCTGAAGATCCCCTCAGTGCAGTCGCGGAAGGGACCGGCAAATGCCTCAATGAACTTAAGTTTTTGCGTCAGGTCGCCTCAGCGGATCGCCAGTGGCGGTAGCAAGCGTTACGGATCGGCGATTGCGGATTGCGGAAAGATTTGCAGTCTGCAGTTGATGTCGATCGTGTTCTATCCGCAATCCGCGATCTGCAAG
>WNGC01002131.1_pt1 | contig 12100 bp, 12 predicted proteins | sample 5400051 | NCBI WGS metagenome assembly WNGC01 (sample SAMN13153368, study PRJNA577476) | soil metagenome | isolation source: 20 cm soil or saprolite under grassland replicate 2 | place: USA:California | collected 2016-06-15 | reverse complement strand
GATGAGTTCCTCTCCTTGCGCGGGCAGGACGATGTCGACTTCTCCCTCTTCCACGATGTAGAGATATTCCGGCAGGTCGCCTTGCTGGAAAACCGACTCCCCCGGCTGATACAGAAGGCGAACGGCGGATTTCTTGAGAGGTTCGAGCTGGGACGGCGGAAGATTGGTGAAAAGAGGCACATTCTCTATCGGATAAGTCGCGTTCATGCGGTGGCTCCCTCGATCGCTAGGGCCGCAGATTACCAAAGCCGCCACCCTTCAGGGCATTGTCAGGATGTTCCGGTCATAAGGCTTTCGCGAAGCTCGACGAGCAAAGCGCCGGGCGAATACGAGCTAGTAAGAGCTTCGTAAGAAAACGGACACGGCAACGCAACACTGGCCTTATAGCGTGATGGCAGCCTTGGCACGGGAAAGCGGCTGAACAAGATCCTGTAACTTCGCCACCAACCTTAGGGAGTTTCGATGTTGAACAAGACGACTCTTGCACTATGCCTTTCTGCGGCGGCGTTGTCCGCACCGGCCCTCGGTGACGAGGACCGCGCTCAGGGGCGCGAGGCAATGCCGGCGTTGCGCCACGTTTTCCTGATCATGATGGAAAATCATTCCGCCAGCGAAATCCTGGGCAATACCGCCAGCGCGCCGTTCATCAACAAGCTGGCGCAATCCGCCAATGTGGCTGCAAACTATTTCGCCGTCGGCCATCCGAGCCTGCCGAACTACCTGCATGTCATCGGCGGGTCGAACTTCGGCGTGGCCGGCGACCCCACTCCGCAATGGCACAATGACCCGGGCAGCCTCGGCACGGTCGTTCCGCTTGCCGGGTCCGGAGTCGATCTGCCGACGCCGGCCAGTTTGACCGGCGCGACGGGCGGACAGGATCTTGCCGCCTCGGGCTACGTCGCCACGACCATCGCCGATCAGCTTCGCGCGATCGGCAGGACCTGGAAGACCTATCAGGAAAGCTTGCCTGCGAGCGGAGCCGATAGGGTGGATTACAGCGACGGCATATTTTCGAACCTGAGCCCGGTCAACCAGGCCAACATCGCGAAGCTATATGCGGTCAAGCACAATCCATTCGCCTATTTCGACAATGTCCAGCGCAGCGCCGATTCCGACAATGGACTAGGCAATATCGTCGGGTTCGACGGCACCAACGGCCTGTTCGCCGATCTGCGTGCCGGCAGCATGCCGAGCCTCGCCTTCATCGCCCCGAATCAGTGCCACGATATGCACGGACTGGGCAACGCCGGCGCCTTCTGCGCCACGGATGCGACAACGATCCAGATGGGCGATGCCACCGTGGAAACGCTCGTGACCGCAATCAAGAGCTCGGCGTCCTGGAAGGAAGGAAACAACGTCATCATCGTGATGTGGGACGAGAACGACTTCAGCAACAGCCCCAACCTGGTCGGCATGATCGTGGACACCAACTACGGGGTGCACGGCGTGAGGAGCGTGCAGCCGTACAACCACCATTCGCTCCTCAGGACCCTGGAAGCCGGCTTCGGCCTGGGGTGTCTGAATCACGCCTGCGACAGCAACGTGCAGGTGATGAGTGACGTGTTCGCGCGCTCACAGCGACGCTAGACCAGAGCGCGAGCCTGGAGAATCGCCGGGCTTGCGCTTGCAGCCCGATGGTGCTTCGTCGTGTGAACTAGCCCCTCATTCGGACAGCGCCTCCCATAAAGAAAAAGCCCCGGTCGCTAGGGGCGCGCCCGGGGCAGATGCCGCTTCCAATGAAGGGGGGGAAAGCAGCGTTGCGAAGATTAACGCCACGCAGGGGCGGCGGACAATAATTATTTGCAACAAGTTGGATCGCTTTCGCAGAACGCATCCTCTGTAGGGTCATTCCCGACATCGGCCTGCAGGATTGGCATTGCGAGACGCCCTGAGACGGTAGCTGGGCGGCACGGTGCACGGGCCCGGCGGCGGATCGGCCTGAGCTGCTGCCGGCTCGGGCCTGCCGGACGGGCGACCCTTCCGGAAAAGGAAGCTGCCTGCTGCCGCCGTGACGAGCGCGGCGATCGATGCGCAGTAGATGAGGGCGCTCTCGTGTAAGCCGAAGCGCGACGTCGCCACACCGGCGATGAGGGCCGGAATACTGAACGCAAGGTAGGAAACGATGTAGATGGCGGCGATGAACCCCGCGCGGTCGCCGGGAGCGGCCAGCGCGCTCAACGTGCGAAAGGCGCCCAGGTAGGCGAGCCCGAAGCCGACGCCGGCCACTGCCGTGCCGACGAGGAAGGCGGCTGGCGTCGTCGTCGCGATCGAGGCGAACGTCATCGCGACGCCTGCCAGCAGCGTGAGGCAGCCAACCAACATCGCGGCAGGCGGGTTGGAGGTGCGGAACAGAACCGCCGCCGCGGCTCCGATCCCGCTGAGCAGGAAGATCACAAGGCCGCCCCACAGGCTGTTCTGCGAGCCGAGCAGCTCCGCAGCCAGCGAAGGCCCAAGCGACAGATAGAAGCCGCCGAGCGCCCACACCGCGACAAGGCACGGCGCAGCCGCGGCGAAAGTTCCCCGCGCCTCGCGGGGCACGGCCACTCGCGGCCGGAGCGAGGCGAGGACGCCCGAGCGGCCTGTTGCGGACTCGGGCATGGCCAGTACAGCGACGATGCCGCCGACGCAGGCGCCGAGCAGCAGCCACCAGACGAGATGGGTCGGTGCCGGTGCGTACTGGACGAGCGCACTCGTACCGAGCGCGCCCAGGGCCAGGCCCATGCTGGGGGCTGAGCTGGTGAGGAGCGGCCCAAGCCCGCTCCCGTCGGGCTGCAGCTCGATCAGAGCCGCGCCGAGCGCGCCGCTCGCCACGCCGACGGCGATGCCCTGCAGCGCCCGGGCCGCGAAGAGCAGCCCGACGTCGTGCGCCACTAGAAACAACGCGCAAGCGGCCGCGTTGACGGCGAGCCCGGCGACGATAACAGGGCGACGACCCAAAAAGTCCGACAGCGACCCAAAGAAAAGCAAAGTGACGAGAAGGACGAGGGCGTAGACGGCGAAGACGGCGGTCAGCGTCGTCGCCGAAAACTGCCACTCAACCTGGTAGACGCGGTACAACGGCGACGGTGCGGCCGCCGCGAAAAGCAACAAGAAGAACACCGCGGCCGACAACCAGAACGCGGCCGCTCCTCGGCGGTGTCCGCCGCTGGAAATACTCCCCCGCGGAGACCGTGTCAGAGCCGGTGGCTCGCCACGCTAGCGACTCACGGCCTTGATCATCGACGTTTCTGATAGGTGCCGATGAGCTCGGCGTGAGCGATGACGTGCGGCTTCATCGACGCCTCGAGCTTAGCCTTCGAAACCTGCCCGAGGTTTGGCAGCGCAGCGTCAAGCGCATAGACCTTGAAGATGTAGCGGTGCCGGCCGATCGGTGGACAGGGGCCGCCGTAGCCGGTGCGCTTCCAGTCGTTCAGTCCCTGAAGCGTTGCCGGGGGCAGCTCCTTCGCCCCTTCAGGCAGCGACCCGGCGCCCGGCGGAACGTTGTAGAGCACCCAGTGTACCCAGGTCATCTTCGGCGCCGCTGGGTCCGGCGCGTCCGGATCATCGACGATCAGCACCAGGCTCTTGGCGTTCGGCGGAACGCCGGACCAAGCGAGCGGTGGCGAGGTATCCTGCCCTTCGCAGGTGTACTTGGCGGGGATTTCGCCGCCGTGGGGGAAGGCCGTAGAGGTCAGTTTGAAGGTCACGACGGACGCCTCCTGCTGTTGAGCCAATAGCTGCGGCGTGCCACACGCAAGCAACATCATCGCCGCAATGAATCCTGTTCTCATTTTAGGTCAAGCACGACGCAGCCGAAGGCTAGCTGGGGTAGCGCGCCGCGCTCGGGCCGTGGAAGTTCAGTCGCTTGGGCTCCACGGTGTTCTCAATGTTGGTGATTTTCCAGTTGAGCTCGATCGGATGCGCCGTCTCGATAAAGGTGAGCATAAGGTCGTACAACACCTGCGCATCGGCGGGCATCTCCCCCGGCGGAAAGCGTGACAGGTAGTCGGTGATCTCGTGTGCCCTGGGCAGCATCGCATCGAAGAACGGATGCAAGGTTTCGATGTCTCTCGAGAGCAGCTTGAAATAGCGCTCCTTCTCCGTCGCCAGCGCCCATTCCGGCACAAACCGGTTCAGGTCCGCGAACTGCGGCGGCAGCGATCCTGCGGCGCTCATGGCTGGGCCACCATCTTCTCGACCATCGCGTAGTGCTTCTGCAGCAGCATCTCCTGCTGCGACAGGACGATCTCGGGCATCGCGCCGGTCTTCAGCGAAGCGTGGATCGCCTCCATGGTGGAGATGTCCTCGCGGAATACCTCGCGGTTGCGCACCCGAAGGTAGGAATGCGCCAGCCGGTCGCCGAACGTCTTCGCCTTGTAGGCGTAATCGATGACCCGGATCTGCGTGTGGTCGGCGTCGATCGGCCAGAACCACATGTACTGATGCCACTCAGCGCCGTCGATCAGCACGAAGCAGGGGAAGAGCTCGGTGATGTCGAATGCCCAGTTGTCGACCCGCCCCGGATTGACGGCCGCCGGAAAATCGGGTGCCGAGCAGTCGACGTTCGGGAAGGCCGGATAGAGCTTGCGGCCCGCGAGGTAGGCGATCTCCTCGACAGGGGTCATCTTGTGGTCGGGATTGGCCTTTGCCGAGTATCGCCCGTGGCGCGGCATGACTTCGAGGTAAGGACGGTGACGCATTGGGTTGCCCTTGCCGCCCTGGTAGTCGGGTAGCGTTGCCCGGTGCAGGAACAGCGAGTGGTAGCCCTCGGTGAACGCATTGACCGTGATATGCCAGCTTGCGTTCACGACGATCGACCAGTTGGAGATCTGCTCCCGGTTGTCGAAGTGCGCCTGGTAGCCGCCGTAGACTTCGCCCAGCCACTCGCGCAGCGTCTCGTGCGGCTGCGGGTCGAAATTGACGAACACCAGGCCATCCGTCACTTCGCAATGCACCGGGATGAGGGAGCGCTTCGACTTGTCGAGGTTCACGAACTGCGGCTCGTCGGTGACCCCGGCGAGGCGCCCGTCGGCGCCATAGGTCCAGGCGTGGAACGGACAGGTGAAGGCGAGCTTGCAGCCCTGGCTGTTGTCGGGGACAAGCTTGTTCGCGCGATGGCGGCAGATGTTGTAGAAGGCGCGAACCACGTCGTCCTGGCCGCGAACAATGAGGAGCGACGCCTTAAGCGGCGGCACGTCGACTGCCACATAGCTGCCGCGCTGCGGCAGCTCGGCAGCCGAGGCGACCGGCAGCCAGGCGCGGCGGTAGATCTTGTCCACCTCCCGCGCGAAGTATTCCGGCTGGATCTTCTCCAGCACGTTGATCTTGTTCTTCAGGCCGCTGGTGTCGCCTTTGAAGATGGTGATGCTCTTCGGCATTGCGCTCATGAGGCCCACCTTACTTGCGCGGCGCGCGGCCGTTGCGCGCCTCGGCCGCCTCGGTGACCGGATGGTTGATGAGCGGCGTCACGTCGATCTTCATGTACGGAAACATGGGCAGCGAGCTTACCTTCTCGTGCAGACCCTCAAGTGTGGTCGCCTCCCACAGGCTGAAGTTGGCGATGCGCCCGACGATGCGCCAGATGCGCACCATCGTTCCTTCGTTGACCAGTTCCATCGCGCGCGCGTTCTCGCGCTCGCGTAGCTTGTCCTTGTCCGCCGGGGGCAGTTCGGGCGGGATGCTCACATCGATGCGCAGCATGAAAAGCATGGGTTCTCCTGTGAAAAGTTACTTGGGATCGGGCCGGTCCATGAGAGCCAGGCATTCGTTGTAAAGGCCGTAACCGAGATATTCCTGCAGCAGGCGCTTGATCGGCTCGACCAGCACGGCGCGGGTATGCCGCACCAGCACTTCGGGCCTGGCGGCGATGTCGCGCGCATGCTCCCAGGCGCGCGCGAGCACCCTGTCCTTCGGCAGCACCTCGGCCACCAGTCCCAGGCGATGCGCCTCGCGGGCATCGAGCACCTGGCCGGTCAGCAGGAAGTAGCGCGCGCGGTTCGCGCCGAGCAGCATCGGGTAGACGACGTGCACGCCGTCGCCAGGCACCAGGCCGCCGACGAAGTGCCCAGAGTCCTGGAAAGCCGCGTCCTCCGAGGCGATGACGATGTCGGCGAGCAGCGGCAATTCCGAATGCCGCCACGCGGGCCCGTTGATCGCGCTGACCACGGGGACCTCGATCTCCATCAGATTCATCAACAGCCGCTTGCTTTCGGAAACCAGGTTCTCGGTGAACTGCGCGCTCGGCCGGGTCGGAAAAATCGGATTGCCCTTGCCGGGAATCACGCGCGGCCCGGTGAATTCGGCACCCGTGCCGGTCATGATCACGACCTTGTTCTCGCGGTCGGCGGCGATGTCCTTGAACGCGTCGGGCAGCTCGGCGTGCGGCGCGAGGCCCCATTGCAGCGAGCCACCCTCGGTGTGGAACCGCATCTCGAGCACGCCGCCCTCGCGGCGCAGCTTGATGTGCTTGTACTTGCTCTCGTAGTCAGCCAGCCTAGCCATGAACACCTCCTTGATTTACGCCCCGAGATAGGCTTCGCGGACCTGGGGATTGGTGACGAGCTCGCGCGCCGCGCCCTGCAGCTTGATCTCGCCGTTCTCGAGGATGTAGCCGCGCGAGCTCAGTTCGAGCGCCATGCGCACGTTCTGCTCGACGAGCAAGATGGTCATGCCCTCGGCGTGGATGCGCCGGATGATCTTGAATATATGCTGCACCAGGATCGGCGACAGGCCGAGGCTCGGCTCGTCGAACATCAAAAGGCGCGGCTTTGCCATCAGCGCGCGGCCGAGCATCAGCATCTGCTGCTCGCCGCCGGAGAGCGTGCCGGCGGCCTGCGCCGCGCGCTCTTTGAGGCGCGGAAAAAGATCGTACACGCGCTCGAGCTCCGCGCCGCGGCCGTTGCCGCGCCGGCGCGTCCAGGCGCCGAGCAGCAGGTTGTCCTGCGCGCTGAGCGCCGGAAAGATCTCGCGGCCCTCCGGCACCTGCACGATCCCGCGCGCCACGAGCCGGTCGACCCGCTCGTTGGTCACCTCCTCGCCTTCAAAGCGGACCTGTCCGCGCGTCACGCGGACGATGCCCGAGATGCAGTTGAGTGTCGTCGTCTTGCCCGCGCCGTTCGCACCGAGCAGGCAGACGATCTGCCCCGCGCCGAGCTGCAGGCTGACGTTCTCCAGCGCGCGCACCGCTCCGTAGGCGGCATGGATTCCCGAGACTTCAAGCATACCCAAGATAAGCTTCGATGACGTTCGGGTTGCGGCGGATTTCGGCCGGCTCGCCCTCGGCGATCTTCTCGCCGAAGTTGAGCACCGTCACTTTGTCGGCGACCGACATGACGAGCTGCATGACGTGCTCCACCAGCACGATGGTGATGCCGCGCTTGCGCGCGAGCTCCACCAGGATCGAATCGACGAACGAGATTTCGCGATTGCGCAGGCCCGCCGCGGGCTCGTCGAGCAGCAGCAGGCGCGGCCTGCCCGCCAGCGCCCGGGCCACGTCGAGCAGCTTCTGCCGGCCGAAATCGAGCTCGCCGGCGAGCGTGTCCCGGAACGCGATGAGCGCGGTCTGCCTGAGGACCTCGTCTGCTTCCTCCACCGCGCCGCGCTCGGCTCGGTCGCGGGCGCGGCCAGGAACGAAAGGAAAATAACGCGGGATGCGGCTCGCCAGCCCCACCAGCACGTTCTCGAGCACCGTCATGCCGTGCAGCTGCTCGATGTTCTGGAAGGTCCGGGCGATACCGAGCTCCACGATACGGTGCGGCGGCTCGGCGAGCAGCGTCCTGCCAGCAAACACGATTTCGCCCGCGGCGGGCGTGCAGAAGCGCGACACGCAGTTAAAGACGGTGGACTTGCCAGCGCCATTGGGGCCGATCAACGCGTGGATGGAGCCCTCCTCGACGTCCATGCTGAAGCCGTTGAGCGCGGTCAATCCGCCGAAGCGCATGGTGACATTGCGCAGGGAAAAGAGCGCGCCGTTCATGCCTGCAGCACCCTGCGGCGGGAGAAAAGTCCCCAGATGCCGCCCGGCATGAACATGATTGCGAGGATCAGGATGAGGCCGTAGGCGAATTCCTGCCAGACGAGCAGACCGCGCGGCGCGGCGCGCAGGACCTCGGGCAGCACCCCGAGCAATGCGACGCCAAGCAGGACGCCGGCGATGGTGCCGCTGCCGCCCACCACGATCATCGTCAGCACCAGCACGAGAGTCCATACACCCAGCCCGTCGGGATGAACAAAGGACTGGAACAACGTGTAGGCGCCGCCCGCCACCCCGGCATAAAAAGCAGAGATGGTGAAAGCGAGCACCTTGGTGCGCTTGACGTCGATGCCGGAGGCGGCGGCGACGTGCTCGCTGTCGCGCACGGCGCAGAAAGCGCGCCCGAGCCGCGAGCGCACGAGATAGAACGTCGCGCCGAGCATCAGGGCCAGGGCGATGGCAACCACCGGCATCGCCTGCCGGTCGTTGCCGACGACATAGCCGAAGATGTGCGGCGCGGTCATGCGCAATCCGTCGGGCCCGTTGGTGACCGCGTCCCAGGTACGGAACACCCATTGCGTGCACTCGGCGAACGCGAAGGTCGCAAGCGCGAGGTATACGGTGCGCAGCCGCGTCGCCGGCAGGGCGATGAGGAAGCCGATCAGCGCGGCAAGCGCAGCCGCGATCGGCAGGCCGAAAATGAACGGCACGCCCAGCCGCATGTTGAGCAACGCCGTGGCGTAGATGCCGATGCCGTAGAAGGCGATGTGGGCGAATGCGAACTGGCCGGTCCAGCCGAGCAGGAGGTCCAGGCCGATCGCCAGGATCGCGTACATCATCAGCAGGTTGCCCATGTACAGGAAGTAGTCGGGCAGCAGCCGAGGCAGCACAAAGCCAGCGACGACCAGAACGCCCAGCGCCATGAGCTGTCTGCGGGGAGGTGCGCCGTACATCTCACACTTTCTTCAGGCCCACGTTCTCGCCGAACAGCCCTTCCGGGCGCACCAGCAGCACGAGCATGATGACGAAGAACGGCGTCACCGCGATCGCCTGCGGCGAGATGAAGATCCCGACCAGGTTCTGGATCACGCCGAGGGCGATGCCGCCGACCACGCAGCCGGGCAGCGAGCTGAACCCGCCGATGATCGCGGCCGCGAACGCGAGCATCACCACCGCACCCATGTCCGGGGTCATCAGCAGCTTGGGAGCCAGCAGCACGCCGGCAATGCCTGCGATCGCCGAGGCGAGGCCCCAAACCGCCATGCGCATGGACGTCACCGGAATGCCGATGAGCGCGGCCGCACGCGCATTCTGGCTGGTGGCGCGTAGCGCCTTGCCGAGCAGGGTGTGGCCGAAGAAAAGCCACAGCAGCGCCATGATCAGCGTGGTGACCACGATGATCGCGAGGTCCTGGCGCTGCAGAACCACATCGCCCATGAACAGCGGCGGGCCCGAGAACAACGGCGGTAGGCGGCGCACTTCCTCGGTGAACGGCACGACGCGAACCCCGCCTTTGAGCAGGTAGGACAGGCCAATCGTCGCCACAACCAATGGAACGAGGTTCGCGTGCTTGGCGAGCGTCCTGCCGCTCACCTTGCTCAAGGTGATGCGGTCGAACAGCGCTCCGGCCAGGAACACCACTACTGGCACCATCACGAACATGACGAGATACGGAGCCTCGAACCACAGCAGGAACAGCAGCCCGAGGTAGCCGCCGAGCATCACCAGCTCGCCGCCGGCAAAGTTCACCACGTCGGTCGACTTGTAGACGATCACGAGCGAGAGCGCGACCAGCGCGTAGACACAGCCGGTCACGATGCCGCTCGCCACCCCCTGGAGCACCAGGTTCATGCAGTGCTACGGTCAGGCGCTAATTGCCGTCCTTTCCGGTCCAGGCAAACACGCCGGGCATCACCTTCTGCGTCTTGCCGTCGAACTTGACCACCACCACCGAGCGCAGCGCGTCGCGCCGTCCGGGGCCGAACTGCAGCGGCCCGGTCATCATCTCGGACTTGAGATTGAGCTTCTCCATCGCTTCGACAAACTTCTCGCGGGTCAGATCGCGGCCCATGCGCTGCAGCGTATCCACCACGGCGAGCGCGGACGGAATGCCGGTCACCATGAACGGGCCCGGCTCGCGGTCCGGGAAATGCTTCTTGTACATGCCCACCCATTTCTGGCGCAGCGACTCGTCGGCGATGTCGTTGAAGGACCAGGTGTGATACAGGTTCTTCAGCGCGTCGGGATTGCCGACGTTTTTCGCGTAGAGCGACGGCGTCGGCATGCCCTGCGTCGACTGCAGCAGGGGGATCGAGGTCATGCCGAACTCGCCGTATTTCTGCGCGAGCAGCACGGCGGGCGCGGGGTAGGCGCCCGAAAGGATGACGTCTGGCTTGGATGCGCGCAGATTGAGCACCGGGGCCGTGATGTCGGTGATGGCCGGCGGAATGCGTTCCTGCGCCACCACCTGCCCGCCCAGGCGATCCACCACCGCCTTCGCCGCGGCCAGGTTGGCCTTGCCGTAATCATCGTCGTGCACGATGATCGCCACGCGCTTGGCTTTCAGGTCCTTCATCGCGTACTCGGCAAGCGCCGAGCCGTAGACCCGCTGCGTGCCCTGGAAAGAACCGAACATGTAGCGCGTCGGCGGGAACACCGCGTTGTCGCCGGCGGCATTGAGCATCACGAACGGCACCTTCTCGCGCAGCACGTATTCCTGCGCCGCGGCAATCGCCGCAGTACACGAGCCACCATGCAGGAAGAACACGTTGTCGACCGTAATCAGCTTCTTCACCACGCCGACAAGCTCGTTGCCGTTGCACTTGTCGTCTTCGATGACGAGGCGAATCTTGCGGCCGTTGATTCCGCCCTTGGCGTTGACGTCGTCGTAAATCATCTTGGCCGCATTCAGCGGATCGACCCCGTAGGCCACCAGCGGCCCCGACAACGGCCCGAACAGGCCGATGACAATCTCGTTGTTGGTGACGCCCGGCGTCGTCTGGGCATAAGCCGGCGCGAGGCAACCCACCGCTGCAGCGGCGAGCAGGCCTCGTGCGAAGCCATCTATCCAGGTCCTCATCGCATCTCCTCCGTTCGCTTTCCTAACTTGCGGCCTTTGACGGCGCGGCCGCGTGCGCCGTTGATCCCGGGCGCCCCCGCCAGGTCCTCATCCAAATACGAACGAATTCATCGCGCGCCAAGATCACGTCCGCGGACGGCCAGTAAGTTACGTGCGATAAAAGCCTTGACCATCTCGTGGGCGCGGTCGGTTTGCGGGCCCGGTTTCGCGATCCACTCGTGTTCGCAGCCCTCGAATACTTGTAAGTGACAATCACCGCCGGCCACGCGGTATGTCGCGGCGAACTTCTCCTGTACGGCCGGGAGCACGTTGTCATCGAGCGCGCCTTGCATGATGAGCAGCGGCCGCAGAGTAACGGCCTCGCGACGTTCGAGCATCTGCTGCGGATTTCCTTCGTAAATCGTTTCCCACGGGTTGAAGTAGGTCGTGCTGGCCTTGATCAACCCCTCGTTCTTCTTCTTCTCTGCCTGTTGGTAGCGCGCGTAGGGATCGCTGATCGGAGAACGGGTCGCAACGTAGGCCACCGTTGCGTCGAGGTTCGGGGCGCCGGGTAGAGGAATCGCGTTGTAGCGCACATCGCGCGGCCGCATGGCCAGAAGTTCGGCGATGTGACCGCCGCTAGAGCTGCCAAGTACGCCCAGAGTCGCCGGGTCGCCATTCCACCTGGCTGCTTTCGATTTCAGCCACCGTACGCCGTAGTTCGCGTCCTGGACCGAAGCCGGGTACGGCGCCTCCGGTGCCAGCGTCATATCGATAGCGACCACCAGTACGCCGCTGGCCGCCACCGCGCGGTCCATCGGTTCATTGGCAAAGCGGTCTTTGTTGTTCCAGGCGCCGCCGTGCAGATCTAGCAGAACTGGGAACGGCCCCGCGCCCTGCGGTTGATAGATACGGGCCATCAGCATGCGCCCGCCAGGCGTGCGCCGAAACTCCACCTCGCTGACCTTGAGGTCGAACCTGGCCGCGGGATCGTATGTGGCCTTGATGCCGGATTCGGCTCCCGCGTTAGCCGCATAAGCGGAGGCGGCCCTTAGGGTCGCGACGCAAGGAATGCCCGCCGCGCCCCAAGC
>WNGC01002130.1_pt1 | contig 12100 bp, 16 predicted proteins | sample 5400051 | NCBI WGS metagenome assembly WNGC01 (sample SAMN13153368, study PRJNA577476) | soil metagenome | isolation source: 20 cm soil or saprolite under grassland replicate 2 | place: USA:California | collected 2016-06-15 | reverse complement strand
TAACGGCGATGCGCAGTCAAGGTGTAAGTGAGAGCACCGGCGATCAGCAGTGGAAACGGCGCCAAGGCAAGCAGCGCGAGCTTTGCGTTTAAATAAAACATCACGACCATTACGATTATGACCTGCAACAGCGCGACCAAGCCTTGCTCGATGCCATCAATCAGCACGCGCTCGACGGAGTTCACGTCCTCGATCACGCGGGTCATTAGATCGCCGGTGGCCCGATTGTCGAACCAGCGAAGGGGCAGCAATTGAATATGGGAATACAAATCACTGCGCAGATCGAAGATCACTTTTTGCTCGAACGTGTTGTTCAGCACAATCCGCAGCGCGTTGAACCCGTGCTGAAGCAGAAACGCGGCCGCCGCCAATAAAACCAATGGCAACAATTTCTCGGGATGATTCGCCCGCACGACGTCATTGATGATCCATTTCGTCACAGTCGGAAAAATAGCGACCATAAGCGTCCCAAGGACCGCGCAGGTCAACGTGCCTACGGCGAGCCACGGATAACGTCTTAGATAGGCAAATACGCGGCAGACCGTTTCCATTGCGGAATGAACCTCAACGCGCGTGCCATCACGTCAAGAAATGCTGCGACGAAACCAGTGTTGCTCTGATCGGCAGCGCAGTAATCTTGCCCCATGCCCAACGAGCCAGATCCTTTCTCTGATCGGATTCACATCGAGCAACTCGAGATCTTTGCCCGCGTTGGTGTTCCCGAAAGAGAACGCGCAAGCGCGCAGCGGCTAACTGTCAGCATTACGTTTTGGCCACGGCAGCACCACGCGCGCGATTCGGAAGATCATATCGATAGGACAGTCAATTATTCGACCGTCGCCGAAGCAGCTAGGAATTTCGCGCGCGACCAGTCAGTAAATTTGATCGAGACCTTGGCTGATCGGCTTGCAACATATCTGCTGGCGAATTTTGCCGTTCGGAAGATCACCGTCGAGCTGCGAAAATTCGTTCTACCCGATGCGAAACACGTCTCTGTTACCGTGACGCGCAGTGCGTCCGTTAATTGACGATGCGAAAAGGAAGATTCAATAAGCCGGCTGCCAAGGTAGCGCAGCGCTACAGCGAATCGGTTTCATTCGACTGGCGGCTTTATCGGTACGATATCGCGGGATCGATCGCGCACGCTGCCGCGCTTGCCGCAGCCGGAATTTTAACCTCGGACGAACGGCACAAGATTGACAATGGATTGCGCGAAATCGAGGCCGAGATCGAATCCGGCAAATTCGAGTGGGACAAGTCGCTCGAAGACATGCACATGAATATTGAAGCGGCACTGACGAAGCGAATTGGCGCGGCCGGAGCGAAACTTCACACCGCGCGCAGCCGGAATGATCAAGTCGCGCTCGATCTGCGTCTCTACGTCAAAGCCGAGGTTGCAGAACTGGGTGCCGGACTTCGCTCGTTGCAGACCGCGTTGCTCGATCTCGCAGAACAACATATCGATGTTGTCATGCCGGGCTATACGCACCTGCAACGTGCCCAGCCAATTTTTCTCGCGCATTATTTGCTGGCGCAAATTGAAGCTTTTGCGCGCGACGCGGAACGCGTCCGTGATTGCAATGCACGAACGGATGTTTTGCCGCTCGGTTCCGGCGCGCTGGCTGGATCGACAGTCGTCCTCGACCGAGAGCTAATGGCGCAGGTGTTCGGGTTTTCGCCGTGAGTCAGAACAGTCTCGATGCGGTCGGCGACCGCGATTTCGTTTGCGAATTTCTTTTTTGTCTGGCGATGATCGGAATGCATCTCTCGCGGTTGAGTGAAGATTTGATCACCTGGAACACCCACGAATTCGGTTTCGTAGAATTCAGCGACGAGTTTTCCACTGGCTCCAGTTTGATGCCGCAGAAGAAAAATCCTGATATGGCGGAGCTCACGCGCGGCAAAACCGGCCGGCTCTATGGCAACTTGTTGTCGATCTTAACCACGTTGAAAGCGCTGCGGTCGTCGTACAATCGCGACATGCAGGAAGATAAGGAGGCGCTTTTCGATTCGATCGATACAGTTCGCGCTGCACTGGAAGTGTTTTCAGCAATGTTACCGAAAATCGAGATCAATCGAGATCGCATGGAAGCCGCGGCAGGCGATCCTAATCTTCTCGCAACCGATCTGGCGGAATATCTCGTTAAGAAGGGAACGCCTTTTCGTGAGGCGCACGAGATCGTCGGTGAACTTGTCGCGCACGCGGTAGAAGCGGGACTACGACTAAACCAGATCCCGCTCTCCGACATGCGATCATTCTCGCCGCTTTTTGATATCGATGTTGCGCGCGTCTTTGATGTTCGCCGTTCACTTGCGGAGCGTCGGGCGGTTGGGGCGCCCGCGCCGGAGAATATCGCCGCACAGATCGTGCGCTGGCACAAACTGCTCGACTAAACTCGCAGCGAATTCAGCAGTTTGCCGCTCGGGACAGCGACCGCTACAGTTTCCCGCGTGAAGCAAAACAATCTCGTGCGCGATGGCGAGGGCTGGGAAACGATCTCGAGCGACCGGCATTTTGGAAACGCGCATCTCGAGGTCGTGACCGATCGCGTCCGAACACCGACGCGCACGACACCACGGGCTTGGACGGTTGTGCATCGCAAAACCGCCGTCATCATTGCGCCGATGACTCATGACGGGAGAATCGTTCTCATTCGCCAGGAACGCATCCCAATTCGCGCAGCGATATGGGAAATGCCCTCGGGTCAAATTGACAACCCTGTAGCCGGGGGCGATGACCCCGGGCGCTCGTCAGAAAGAATCGAACAGGTCGCGTTGCGCGAACTTCGCGAAGAGGCCGGCTATGAGCTGACACCGGACGGCCAGCTTATTGCGCTCGGTCATTATTTCTCGTCGCCCGGGTTCACGGATGAGCGCGGTTACTTCTTTCTGGCCCGTCCAGTTGAACCGAGCGCCGGTTATGTGCGCGACGAAACGGAATCGATTGTCGATTGCCGCGAATTTAGCGTCAAGGAATTGAGGCGCATGATCACCGAGAACGAAATTCGGGATGCTAACACTTTGAGCATGTGGGCGCGGCTCGGCGCGGCCGGTTTTCTTTCACCTGAGCAGAGCTGAGCAATTGCCGATCTCAAATGGCGCTGCAAGACATTTTCAAATTTCGCGATCTCCCAGAAAGCGAAACTTCCAAGCCGTTTCTTGAGCACTTGGAAGACTTGCGGTGGACGATCGTAAAGGTGGCAATCACGCTCGTGGCGGCGATGATCATTTGCTTCGCCTTTCGCTCGACCCTTGTGAGGGTGATGCAGGCGCCACTCCACGAGATCGATCCCCAGGTCGGCGCGTTGCGTGCTCTTGGAATCACCGATTCACTGGTGATTTCATTTCATCTCGCGTTTTACGCCGGCATCGTTCTTTCCTTTCCGCTTCTTCTCTATTTTTTAGCGCAATTCGTTTTGCCCGCGCTCACCGCGATCGAGAAACGCTTTTTGCTCCCGGCGATTTTCGTCAGCTTCGCGCTATTTCTGCTTGGCGTGCTGGTCTGCTATTTTTGGTTGCTGCCGAAGACCATTCTTTTTTTCTTCCGCGACACCCAGTCGCTTGGCTGGACGCCTACTTGGACGGTGCAACAGTATTATTCTTTTGTGACTCGATTCACGATCGGTTTCGGCCTCGCTTTTGAGTTGCCGGTTGTGGTTTTGGCTCTCGTGCGCTTCCGCTTGGTCACCTACAGATTCATGGCGCGCACGCGGCCATACGCGATCGTGCTCATTTTTATCCTGGCTACAATCATTACGCCGACGCCAGATATTCTGACGTTGATCGCGATGGGACTCCCGATGTGTTTGCTTTACGAAAGCTGCATTTGGATTGCGTGGTTCATGGAACGCCGCAGCTCGAAATCCACGGTGGCTAGCTGATCGAGTGCGGCGTAGCAACAAGAGCGAAGGCTAGCCGGTCAAAATCAAATGCAATTGCCGCATGTCGGGGAGGTCATAATTCCGCGCGACAAACTCGAGAATTATCTTCTCGACCTGGCTCATCCAATCGGTGGCGGCAAGGCGCGGTTTTTCCTGCGCTTTGGTTTCCGGCGCGAAGGATGGAACCTGTTAGCTGATGCCTTTCGCAAGCACGCGCAGGAAAATCCTGTCGCGGATTCGATGTCCGATCCTGATGGCGTGACTTATTTGGTGGAAGGGCCACTTGAAACACCGTCCAGGCGAAAGCCGCGCGTGCGAACAATCTGGCTAATCGAAGCAGGCGAAGTTGCGGCGCGATTCATCGCTGCCTATCCTTCGCCTACATGATTGCTGAACTCGATTGCGTAGCGTTGACTGTTGACCTGCCGGAGCATGGCCTCGCGGTGGGCGACGTCGGCGCAGTCGTTCATGCTTACAAAGGCGGGGAAAACTTCATGGTCGAGTTTACCACGTTCGATGGAAGGACTGTCGCTGTGACCAAGGCTTCGGCCGACCAAATTCGCCCTCTGGCAGAGAATGAAATTCATCACGCTCGCGCGTTGGACTCAGTTGCGCGGTGACGGACAACTCTAGCCGCCCAACATTCTGACGTTGATCGCGATGGGACTCCCGATGTGTTTGCTTTACGAAAGCTGCATCTGGATTGCCTGGATAATGGAGCGCCCTAGGTCGAGATCGATTGCCGGCTAATCGCGTGGACAATTCGGTTTACAAATTTGTCTTCAGCGCATTTGCGTTCATTGTCGGCGCCGCAGTCGGCTCGTTTTTGAACGTCTGCATCTATCGCTTGCCTCTCGATCTTTCGGTAAACGAGCCGCGCCGCTCTTTTTGTCCAGCGTGCAAGAAACCGATTCCCTGGAATCAAAATCTGCCTTTGATTAGTTGGCTCGGCCTTCGCGGTCGTTGCGCCAATTGCGGGAGCAAAATCGCCTTTCGCTATTTTGCTATTGAGTTGCTTACAGCGCTTCTCTTCCTCGCGATCTGGCAAAGCTTCTCTTGGCCAGTGGCGATCGGGTACTGGATTTTTGTTTCGTTGCTGATCGTCGGCACATTTATCGATTTCGAACATTTCATCATTCCAGACCGCGTGACAATCGGCGGAATCATCGTCGGATTCGTCGCCAGCGTGTCGGTACCGGAGTTGATGGATACAGATTCACGGATCGCTGCGGGTATTCGCTCCGTGCTCGCGGGTGTCTTGGGCTATCTGATTCTTTTAATTGTCCTGGAGGCGGGCAAAATCGCCTTTGGGAAAAAAAGAATTCGTTTCGACGGACCCACGCCATTCACTTGGAAGAAACAGGGCGACGATGCCGATTTTGTGGTCGGCAGCGAACAAAGTGTGTGGAGTGATCATTTCGCGCGCGAGAAAGATCGATTATTGCTCTACTGTGATGAGGCGAAGATCGACAATCACACTTACGGAAGTGCGACATTGAAATTTCATCATAACCGCGTCGCGGTTGAAGGTAATAAATTCGCACTCGATAAAGTCACCGAAATTTCGGGCGTTGTCCGTGAGCTCCAAATTCCGCGCGAGGCAATGGGTCGCGGCGATCTGAAATTTCTCGCCGCGATCGGCGCATTTTTAGGATGGCGTGCGGTGTTATTTAGTCTTTTTGCCGGATCGCTGCTTGGTTCAATTGTTGGATTGATCACCCTCGTCGTTGGGAAGCGTGTTTGGTCCGCGAAGCTGCCGTTTGGACCTTATCTGGCGTTTGGTGCGCTAACCTGGATGTTTTTTGGCCGCGCTTTTTTGCATTGGTATTTCAATTGGGTCAATCCATAACACCGATAACTGCAAACGTCGGCGTGAACGCGTATCACTAGGGCCAATATCTTCCAACTGTTTCTTCCAACAGTTGGGACCAGCGCCGCATGGCTGAGGCAATCCCCTTCACGTGGCCGATCACTTTTTGAGCACAGGATGGGCTCGCGCGCGATGATTCGATATTTCGAAATCCGACGCGCACGATGAATAACGGATAAATCCGCGTCTTGGCGACCAACGATAGAACAAACGGGCCGGTCGGCAGAAAACTTGTCTCCTGAAAAAATTGGTGGCCAAACGCGCGACATCTCCGACGACCCGATCGCCTTGGATGGAAATAATCTGGCCAGCCGGTTCGGGCGCTCGCATTATGCGAATCTTGCGTTTGAATTTTTCGATAAACAAGCCGGCGCCCAATTCGTAATTACCCATGTGGGCGGTGAGAATGATCGCACGGTCCGCGGCAGCCAACTCGTTCAGAAAATTTTCTCCCTCGAGTTCGTAAGTAGACGACGCTCTCAGGAGTCTGAAGATGGCGGCGTGTCAGGGTCCAGGCGAAATTGTAGAACGTGCGAAACGTCCGCAGATAGTCATGAGCGGCGAAGAACCCGCCAGAATAATGGCGAGCTGGAGGCGGACTGTTTTGCGCGCCGGCCCGGCCAAAAGGAAGAAACAAGCGTCAGCGCGTTCCGGCAATGGCGATTTAAATCTGGGACAGTCTCGACGGTCAGGATTCCCATCGAATTCAAACCATGACGGGTACCTTATATTAGCTTAGCCGTGAGGGTGGCAGCCCAACCCGCTATGGCCTGGCGCCCGTCAATTTCAGAGGTGTTTTTTTAAGGTAAGAGATTATGAGATTTGAAAATCAGGTTGCTGTCGTGACAGGAGCGGGGCGGGGGATCGGTCATGCGATCGCCCTGCGGCTGGCGAGCGAGGGTGCGCGCGTCGCGTGCGTGAGTCGGACAGAAGCGAATGCAAAGAAGACTGCGGATGAAATCAACGCGGCGCGACCGAACACGGCGAAAGCTTACGCGGTCGATGTCGCGGATCACGCCGCGGTACAAAAAATCGGCGCGCAGATTCTTGATGATTTCGGCAAGATCGACATCCTGGTCAACAACGCCGGCGTGAGGCGCGACGGACTGAGTCTGGGCATGTCGATGGAAGACTGGGACATGGTGATCAACACGAACCTGAAAGGCGCGTTCAACTTTGTGCAGGCCACAGAACGCGTGATGATCAAACAGCGCAGCGGTCGCATCATTAACATCAGTTCTGTGATCGGAATGATCGGAAACGCGGGCCAGACCAATTACGCGGCGAGCAAGGCCGGCTTGATTGGTTTCACTAAGTCGCTTGCGCGCGAATTGGCCAGCCGCAATATCACCGTCAATGCTGTTGCGCCGGGCTTTATCGTGACGGATATGACCGCTAGACTCTCGGAGGAAATCAAGAAAACGATTCACGCGAAAATTCCGCTGGGCAGAACAGGCCAACCTGAAGATGTCGCGAGTGGCGTAGCCTTTCTCGCGTCCGCGAAGGCAAGTTACATTACCGGTCAGGTGCTCTGCGTGGACGGCGGCATAGTGATGTGATGTTGCAGCCATGTCGGGAAGCGCTGACTAGCTGCACTATGCAGTCACATGCGCAGCATGATGGTAATGCGGCCGTCGGCCAAAAGAACATCGCTGGCTGAAACGCGGCATTCGTAAACCGAATTGGCAGCGTCTCCGAACAAACGGTGCGCGCAAATCTGGAGCGGCGAAGCGATGTCATCCAGGCGCATCACTCGCAAACGTGCATCCCGCAGAGCGGCCAGGTAACCGGGTGGCGCCGTCATGTCTGCCAAGCGGGCTCGCAATCCGCCGTGCACTGCAACGGTTTGCGCCGCGTATTCAAAAGCATGCAAGGCCGATAACTGTCCACCGCGACGCAATGGATTAGCCGGATCACGATGCGTATTACTGATGCAGGTAATCGATCGATCGTCCCACTCGGTTACGCTATCCACCAAACACATCAGACCGCAGTGTGGGATGAGCGCGCGGATTTCCGCTTTATTAATCGGGATATCGCTAACCGTTTTTAGACCGTTCACGCCAGTTCCGAAGGTGATCGGAATTAATCCCAAAACGGGTAGAAGTTAAACCAATTATAAGGCGCGAGACGCGCGTAATGCTCCAACCGCTCGGCATAACGTCGCATCCAATGCTGGATGTCTTCCGCGCGGTGATCGCGATTCAAGATTACGTCATCGGCGAAATGCTCGAAGTAAATTTCGTAGCGCTTCCCGCCGCGGTAGAGGCCGAAAAACAAGATAACAGGGCAATGCATCATCGCGGCGATCAGGATCGGCCCGGCGGGAAATGTAGCGGGCGCACCGAAGAATCGACATTGCGTTGTCTTGTCGCCGCTCGAGACGCGGTCGCCCAACATGCCAACGAGGAAGCCCGCATCCAGGCTCTCTTTGACCCTTAGCAAAGTATCCGGCCGATCCGGTACGATTACCGTGCTGGCGATCTTGTGGTTAAGCGCATCGAGAAAGCGAGTAATATTTTGGTTGTGCCCGATGTCCATCAACACCTTGAGCGGAAAGTCCTGCTGCGTTACTCCGAGGGTGCGCAACACCTCGAAGCTACCGAAATGCGAGCCCAAAAGGATGCAGCCTTTACCGCTCTCGATTTGCCGGTGCAGGATTTCCTTCTCATGAAGCGTCACGCCAAAGTGCTCGAACTCGCCCCTTAACAGATAAACGCGATCTAAAATCGTAGCGGCGAAACAATGAAAATGGCGAAAGACATGCCACCAGTGAGGCGGACAGCCACGCACGCGTTTTAGATATTCGTACGATACTCGCCGGGCTGCACGAGCGCTGATTACGAAATAAAGCGTGATTGGATACAGGAGAAGCCTTGCCGCCCTGCGCCCGATGTGCACGGCGATCCACGCGATCAGCCGCAACGATGAGGGTGTGCCACGCTCCGGCAAGGCCGTCCAACGATGCGCGGGCAGGGCTTCAGCTGCGAAAGCTTTCGGGGTCATTTGTGATGGCCACGTTTTTGTCCGCAAATAGCACCGGTGAAAAAATGCGGATAGATCTGGCGAATACTATCGATATCCGGCGCAATTTCGGCATGTTCAAAGCCTGCGCGCGTAAATGCGCGACGCCAGTGATCTGCAGTCAGAAAGCCCGGATTCGGCCGAATTTCGGGATCTATTTGGACCTCGGTAAAGCTCTCCAAAATCTGAAACATCAGTTCCGGGTAGATCGGCTGATTGACATAGGGCCGAAGACATTCGCCGATCACCAGCCAGCCATCGCCCGTCAGAGCAGAGCGCGCCTGATTCAAGCTAAACAAAAGATTCTTGGAGACATGCAGCACGTTGACGGCGTACACGAGATTGAACTCGCTCGAGGCGACGCCTTGAGCGTCCCAAGGCAAATTGAGGTCGAGCGCGCCCCATTCTAGCGCCAGGTCGGGATACTGCTTGGCCAGTTCACGTTGAGCGCGTCGTCGGAAGAATGCGTTCGGCTCTGTAATGAGGTAACGTTCGATTTGCGGCAGAAGCCCGCATTGATCAAACCAGCGGACCAAAGTTTCACTGGCACTACCGGCGCCGGCGCCGAGTTCTAAGATCCGCAGCCTGGGTTGAGTGGACAGGCGATCAGCGGCGAGGATCGCACTGACCCAGTTATTCACGGCATAAGTTAGATTGTCGTTGTGAAAATAATTTAACCACAGCGGTATTCCTTGCGGTCCGAACAGGCTGTGATCACCGCTCTGCTCGCCGCTGGCAACCGCTGGATAGAGGCTTGCTGCGTGATCCAATAAATCCAAAGTCGCTGCATTGGCGGGATCAATATTAAGTCCCACTGCACGCAAGCGCTCGAGATCGGGTTTCCACGGCGCCCGTCGCAGATAATAAGAGCGGGTTCCACCGTTGGCACGGACCTCCACGCAACCGGTCTCGACCAGGCGCTCCAGAATCCAACTCAAGGCGAAACTAAAACCCGGCTGAAAAGAAAGCACGTGACAAAGCTCATTCGCCGATCGCCACTCGCCGAGTTGATCCGTCATATCCAACCGGCGCAACAGATCGATAGCTAGATCGATGCTATATCGCTCCATCAGTTCGATGCTTTGATACAAGGGTTCGCTAAATACCGATGACGGGTAACCTTTGAGCCAATGCGCCAAGCGCGGATCGCTCGGCCGAACCCTAAAAATAGGCGCGCCCGATGATGCCGCGTTCACGAGGTCAGCTTGCATCGCAACAAATCTCAAGTCGACCTTCAAGTATCACTCGGTCTTCGACACGGCAGCAAAAATCGACCTCGCTCTCAGCGTCCTGACTCGCGGAGAGACAGATCGTGAATGGTTGCTCAGGCCTCAACGGCACGAGAAACTTGACTACTCGTATGACAGTAAGGTGAGAATCTTTGCGCCACTCGGTCAATGCTGCGACGATTTCATCGAGGATCACGACGCCAGGCACGATGGGAATGCCAGGGAAATGCCCGGGCAAGCTGGGATGATCAGCGCCGATCGTACGGCGAACTTCAAAGTTCATGCGGCGAAGTTTCACTTATGCCACGAGATCCAGCAACTCGGCGAGGCAGCCGTCTAATGATTGCTTGCAATCGACGCGGGCACTTGCCAGAGAACAACCCGCTATGACACAAATGTCGAGGTGTCGAGGTTGCTTTCGTTCCGCACATGGTAAATCTTCGCGAGATGATGAGGCTGCGCGTGCCGATTATCGCCGCGGTGATCGACGAAGGTGGATCGGGCGGCGCACATTGCGAGTATTACACAGCCGCGGCTAATCTCGGCGTTGCGCTTCGCCAAAATTTGGAGCGCGTCACGAACACTCCGGTCGAGGAACTGCTCAAGAAACATTACAAAAAGTTCCGCGCACTGGAAAATTTCGCCGAGGCGGAAAGCGACTAGCACTGCTGCGCGTTCGTAATAGCATCATGAGATTGGGGGACTGTCGATCTTGCGGTTGTTTTGCAGCGATTTTCTTTGCCGCTTCTCTCACTTGGGCCGGCGACGCTTCGAGATTTGATTTCCATCGCGACACGCTAGCGTTCGCCAATTCCACCGTCTTTGCTTACCAGCAAGGAAAGATTGTTTCGTACGGTGATCCTGATCCGAAGCAAAAACCAAAGCGCTACACGCGGCGCTGCTTTGTGATGAGCCGCACCGTCGTCCAGTTTTACAAGTTCGCCCAGTTTGATCCCCACGCTTCGCCGCTGGACGACAAAGAGCTGGCCAAACGGATCCGCGCCGTGACCCGTAAACCGCCGTGGCATCCGACGTTGCCACCGGAACAACGCATCGTTTTTCCCGGTTACCGCGATTTGCGCGACATAAGCCAGGCGCGCACGCGACTAATGCAAAGAAATATCGGGCTCGGCTGGACGGCTTATCTGCGGCCCGGCAATTTCCGAATGTTCTATCTGCACAGCAAAAGTTATCAGGAAAAGACGCACGAGGAACTCGAGCGTACGCTCGGCCGCGGCGACTTTTTCGTTGCCTTTCTCTCCGATTTTCCCACGCTGCATATCAATCACTCCGTGCTCGTTTATGCACACAAAGGGGCTCGCGCACCAGATGGAACCGATCGCTACCTCTCCTACGATTCAAATCATCCCGACGGGCCGCGCGAGCTGAAGTGGATCCCGGCGAAACACGCCTTCGAATTTCAAAAGGATCAGGAGTTCGCGGGCGGTTTCGCTCGCGTGTTTCACGTTTACGGAAAATTGCTGCAATGATTTTGATGTTTGAGGTTTGACCTATGATTTGAGCGCTGGACGGTTGGCTCCAAATCGTCGCGCAGCCAATACCGGTCGATTTATCTTACACTTCGCACGTTTCAGTTGGAGCCGTTGGCGAAGGCTCAGTCGCTGAAACCACGGCTCGCGCACTGAACATCAATGTTAAATTGATGAGCTCACACTTCCACCAACGCCGCAAGCCTCGCCAGATTTGCTTCCAAACGCGGGCATCCGGAACAAATCCATCGTAAAGTTCGCGCCATCCAGAGTTTCGTCTGCCATAGTACCCGGTTGCCCATCGTCGCTGCGCAAGTGCCACCAGACGGCGATTGTAAAACTTCATCATGCCGGCGGCGAATCGGCCGCCGGGACCGCCAAATGGAAGGTTAAGAAATTCATGCTCCGGATCGCGGTAAGCAGTCCTGACCAGGCCGAGATAATAGCTGCTGACATCGAGCAAGAGTGCAGCCGACATCAGATCGGCATCGCCCATGTAGTAGTACTTGTTTTTATATAAACTCTCGAACCAGAAACGATAGGTGATCGGATATTGCTGGTTATAATAACGAATCTGATCCGCGACCTCTTCGCCCGCTAAGCTCC
>WNGC01002129.1_pt1 | contig 12102 bp, 13 predicted proteins | sample 5400051 | NCBI WGS metagenome assembly WNGC01 (sample SAMN13153368, study PRJNA577476) | soil metagenome | isolation source: 20 cm soil or saprolite under grassland replicate 2 | place: USA:California | collected 2016-06-15 | reverse complement strand
CCAACAATGTCGCAATTAAGCTGGAAATGCTCGCGCAGGCGGCCGCGCTGTTGCTTTTCGTGGCGAAAAAATCGGCCAATGGAAAACCATTTCAGCGGCTTTTTGAATTCGCGCTCGTGCGCGGCAATTACGCGAGCCAACGTTGGCGTGAGCTCGGGACGCATCGCCACTTCGCGCTCGCCTTTGTCGGCGAAGTTAAAAAGTTGGTCAACGATTTCCGCGCCGCTCTTTTTTTTATACAATTCAGTCGGCTCGAGTATTGGACCGTCCCATTCGATAAAACCATAACTGCGCGCCACTTCGCGCCATTTCGCGAAGATGTAATTCCGCGCCGCGCAATTCTCGGGCAGGAAGTCGCGAAAGCCAGGTAGTGCCTGCATAAGTTATTTGGCTTTGGCGCAAGACTTCCAATTACGCCTGTCGATGCGGCCACGTGAGGCGGAATTTACGATAAACAGACACAGTTGAATAACGTCCGGCATTAAGGGGCCGGATACATGCATGGAGTACATCCATTCAATCAAAGCAGAGGGACAAATATGAAACAAACGAGATTAGTGAAAATATTGGTAGCGGGAGTGGCTTGCGCGGGAGCGCTCGGGATCGCGCTGGCGCAGGAAAGCACAACCACTACGACCACGACGGACCCTGTGACAGGCACGACAACGAGTGCCACGACCACAACCACAGGAACGATTGCGGCTTACACGCCGGATTCGGACTACTTTACGTTCCGAACGTCGCCGGATGTGGCACCTGTTCGATACTACTACACAAACGACACGACCATTCTGGATCCAGAAGGTCACACCGTGGCTTGGTCGGCGATTCGGCCAGATATGCCGGCGACGGTCTATTACACGAATGTTGGCGACCGCGTGGTTGTTCGCAAAGTCGTCTTGAGCCAGCCAGCAACCATCTACGAGAAGAAAGAAACCACAACGACAACAACAAAGCCTTAATCGCGAAAAGTCGTTCGTTTGGTAGAATCAAAGGCGCTCGCGGAAGGTTTCGTGAGCGCCTTTTTTCTGTAGCGGGGTCGCTATGTGAAGCGTGGCACTAGGGAAGTTAATCTTGCACGGCTCGCGTCGCCACAAGGCGACGGCTACAGATGTTCAATCGCCATAACCATTTGGAAACTTTTGGTGCCATTTCCAAGCGCTGTCGATGATCGCGCCAAGTGACTGAAACTGTGGTCGCCATCCCAGCCCATTTTTAATTTTTTCAGAGGAAGCGATCAGCCGCGGAGGATCGCCAGCCCGGCGGGGTCTTTCCACGGTATCGATGTTTCGCCCGGTGATTTCCCGGCAACCAGCGATCACTTCGTGAACACTGGAGCCGCCACCGGTGCCAAGATTGTAATATTCGCTCTTGTCTGGATTCAGGGCCAGAATGTGTGCCTGGGCAAGGTCGATAATGTGGATGTAGTCGCGAACGCAGGTGCCGTCCCGCGTCTCATAATCGGTGCCGTAAATTTCCACGTGCGGTTTTTGACCAAGCGCCACTTTGAGCACGTTTGGGATCAAATGGGTCTCGACCCGATGATCTTCACCGAAATTCCTGGATGCGCCTGCCGCGTTGAAATAACGCAGTGAAACGAACTTCAAACCGTGAATCTCGTCATACCAGCGCAGAATTTTTTCAAAGGCGAGTTTCGATTCGCCGTACGGATTGATTGGGCGCGCGGGCGCAGCTTCGTCGATTGGCACACGTTCCGGCAGCCCGAAAATCGCGCAGGTCGAAGAAAAAACGAGCCGCCCAACGCGCATTGCAACCATGGCATCGAGCAGGTTCAAACCGTTGGAGATGTTGTTGCGAAAATATTTGGAGGGATCGCGCATTGATTCACCCACAAGCGCACTTGCGGCGAAATGCATCACTGCATCCGGGCGCGTGCTGGAAAGCGTGAGCTCAATTTGCTTGCGGTCGGCCAAATCACCTTCGATGAATCTCGCCCGCGAATCCACCGCGCGGCGATGGCCTTCGCCAAGATTATCGAAAACCGCAACCTCATGGCCTTCATCAAGAAGCAATTCTGTGCAGATGCTCCCGATATATCCGGAGCCGCCAACGACGAGAATTTTCACGCGTTGGGAAAATGCGGCGCGCTTCGCGTTAAATCAAAGCGACCTGAGACGAGTAGTTTGCTGCGCGACAGTTTTCCCTCTTTTTTTCTCAAGGGCGGAGACCATCTGCCGCACGCAATGGTTTTTGCAGCGCGGCGTGAGTACTTTTAAGCTTTGTTCCTCCGACCCCCATTGCAAAATATCGAGATCGACGTGGCGCACGCCCCACTGTTTCATGTCGAGCCGGCTGGACTTGTAAAGGTCGATCGTGTCGGTCCCAATCAGTGCTGTCCCGTAATCGTCGATTATGAATTCTTCATTCGTGGTGGCAATTCGAAAGCGAGTCCCAAGTGGATAGCGCGACCAGTCCGACGCGGCGCTCATTACATGGCGCCCGGAAAGATGAGCGCCGAGCGCGTTGTGGGCTCCGCCTCTCTCGGTATGGGTATAGGCAGTAGTCCGCACGTTTCCCATGCGATACATGGCGGCGGGTTTCGGCTGCACGGCACAGCCAGCGACCAGGCAAGCGACAATTCCTGCGATTGTAAGGTTAAGGCACCTCGGCATTTGCAATATCGCGCCCTCAATAGCAATTGAAGCGCTTACTGGCAAGCGATAATTTGCGCACTGCTCTCACCGATCTTTCCATGCACACTTCGTCATCAAGCCAGATTGCCGTCGGCAAGGACGTTCTGCTCGACGGGCGACTCGCTCTTTTTCACAAGCGGGAACGCTGGCTCGCGGTAGCCGATCTTCATTTCGGCTACGAGCTAAGCCAACGCGCAGCCGGGAATCTTTTTCCGCTTTGGGGAATGCAAACAATTGAAAAGCGCCTCGAAGAATTGCTTCGCGCATATAATCCGGCGCGCCTGATTATTCTTGGCGATCTTGTCCATGATTGCGCCGCGGCGCGCGAAGCCACACACTTAGTCAAGCGACTTAGCAGCTATTGCAACGTTCTGCTGATTGCAGGCAACCATGATCACGAGCTCAGCGACGTGATTGATCTGGTTGATTCGTGGACAACGAAACGATTTCATTTTCACCATGGCCATTGCGTGATCGATTGCCCGGACCGCATCCAAATCATCGGTCATTATCATCCAGCGGGAACAATGGCTGACGGCGCAGGTTTGCGATTAAAACTGCCTGCCCTGGTGCAGCGACGGGATTGCTGGATTATGCCCGCCTTCTCGCCATGGTCGGGCGGGACGAGTTTTACACCGGATCCGAGAAGTCAGGTCTGGCTGTGCTCGCCGCAACGCATTATCCGTCTCGAGGGGGCAACCTGATGCGCCCTATGATCGCGCGCTGTCGGACAGTTGCGTCGTGCAATGGGGGCAGCGCTCCGCCTTGATCGGGATCGTCATTGCGCAAGCTGGACATTCCTTTGAGACAGGCTCTTTCTCTGTCGGTCGGTTCATCTTGTTAATTCCGCGCACAAGCAGAAAAACCGCAAACGCGACGATTGCGAAATTAATCACCAGCGTGATGAAATTGCCATAGTTCCATGTGACAGCGCCCATTTTCACTGCGTCCGCCGGCGTGTTAAATGCAGTCGCGCCGTCTTTCGCCGCTCTGAGAACAACAAACTTGTTTGAGAAATCGAGGCCGCCTGTCAGCAGGCTGATCGGCGGCATAATGATGTCTTTGACTAACGAGCTAACAATCGAACCAAAAGCTGCACCGATGATCACGCCCACCGCGAGGTCGACGGCGTTACCTTTGATCGCGAATTCTTTGAATTCTTTCCAAACCCTCTTCATCTGACAATGTCAACGAGTGTTCATCCCAATTCTGGAATTATTTTGTCACAAAGTTAACGACTTTGTTTTGCACGACGAGAACCTTAATGTAACCATCTGTTATCCGCTGTTTCACTTTGGGTAATTTTTCGGCTGCATTTATGATTTCCTCCTTCGTAGCTGCAACGGAAATGTTCAGCACCCCTTGAAATTTTCCGTTCACTTGGACGGGAATTTCGATTTCGTCCTCAGCTAGCAGCGCTTCATCGTAAACCGGCCATTTCTGTTCCGTAATATCGCCGCGAACGGCTTTGAAGCCTGTGTTCAGTTTTTCCCAAAGCTCGGACGTAAGATGTGGAGCAAATGGGTTGAGCAGAATCAAAAATGTTCGCATCGCAGACACCGGGATCGTTTCCGCGTTTGTGAAAGCGTTCACGAAAATCATCATCTGTGAGATCGCGGTGTTGAAAGAGAACGATTCGATGTCCTCGGTCACTTTCTTGATCGTGGCGTGCATGATTTTCTGCTCCGCCTTGTCTGGATCGACATCTTTGAGCTTGGCGGATAATACCCACTCCCCCGCCTGATTCTCGTTCATGAACAAACGCCAGACGCGCGCAAGAAAACGCGCCACGCCTTCGACACCGCGCATGCTCCACGGTTTCATTTGCTCAAGTGGTCCCATAAACATTTCGTAGCAGCGAAATGCATCCGCGCCGTACTGGTCGATCACGTCATCTGGATTGACGATATTACCGCGCGACTTCGACATTTTCTGGTTGTCTTCGCCAAGAATGATCCCTTGATTCACCAAACGCTGAAATGGCTCCGGCTTCGATAAATGGCCCAAATCAAAAAGCACTTTGTGCCAGAAACGTGCGTAAAGCAGATGCAGCACCGCGTGCTCGGTTCCACCAACGTAAAGATCGACACCGCCAGGCTTTGGCCCGCCCATCCAGTAACGTTCCGCTTCTTCGCCTACGAAACGTTCATCGTTCTGAGGATCGCAAAACCTTAAGTAATACCAGCATGAGCCCGCCCACTGCGGCATCGTGTTCGTTTCGCGCAATGCATTCCCCGAGTAACGTACCCATTCTTTCGCTTTCGCCAGCGGCGGCTCGCCCGTGCCGGTCGGTTTATAATCGTCAAGCGGTGGCGGAACGATCGGCAACTCGCGTTCGTCGAGAGCGCGATACTTGTGATTCTCCCAAACGATCGGGAGAGGTTCGCCCCAATAACGCTGACGCGAAAAAAGCCAGTCGCGCAGTTTGTAGCTGATCGCGCTTTTCCCATGATTATGTTCCTCCAGCCATGCGATGATCTTCTTTTTCGCTGGTTGGGTAGGCAGGCCGTTTATGACCGGCGAGTTAATAGCGACGCCGTCGCCAATAAACCCGATCGATTCCTCGGATGTTTTGCCCTCCGCTTGAACAACTGGTAAGATCGACAACTTGAATTTGCGGGCGAATTCCAAATCTCGCTCGTCATGGGCGGGCACGCCCATGATTGCGCCAGTTCCGTAACCGAGCAGAACGTAATCCGCGATCCAGATTGGAATCTTCTCATTGTTTACAGGATTGGCCGCATAAGCCCCGGTGAACACGCCGGTTTTCTCTTTCGCAAGCTCAGTCCGTTCCAAGTCGCTTTTGCGCGCGGCGCGCTCGCGATACTCTCGAACCGCCGGCCACTGTTCTTCGGTAACAAATCGCTCGATAAGTGGATGCTCGGGCGCCAGCACCATGTAAGTCGCGCCGTAAAGTGTGTCCGGCCGAGTAGTGAAGACGTGGATTTTTTGTTCCTTGTCGAGCATGAATTCGACTTCCGCGCCTTCGCTGCGACCGATCCAGTTTCGTTGAAGTAATTTGATTCCTTCCGGCCAATCGAGATCATCGAGTTCCTTGATCAGCCGCTCAGCATAAGCAGTGATGCGCAGCATCCATTGACGCATCGGTCGTCGGACGACGGGAAAACCGCCGATTTCGCTTTTTCCGTCGACCACCTCTTCGTTGGCCAGGACAGTACCGAGTTCCGGACACCAATTCACCGGCACATCGGCAACATAGGCGAGTCGAACGCTGTCAGGATTTTCTCCGCGATAGGTCGAGATTGGCTCGACCTTGTTCGTCTCCGGATTAAACCACGAATTGTATATCTGAAGAAAGATCCACTGCGTCCATTTGAAATACCGCGGAGCGGTCGTGTTGATCTCTCGCTCCCAATCGTAAGAAAAGCCGATGCGTTTCAGCTGCGATTTGAATTTCGCCACGTTCTCGCGGGTGGTCACGGCAGGATGCTGGCCGCTTTTAATCGCGTATTGCTCGGCCGGCAAACCGAACGCGTCCCAACCCATCGGATGCAAGACATTGAATCCGCGCATTCTCTTGTACCGCGCGACGATGTCCGTGGCGGTGTAGCCTTCGGGATGTCCGACGTGCAAGCCTGCGCCGCTCGGATAGGGGAACATATCGAGGATGTAAAATTTCCGCTTTTCCGGGTCGAAATTGTCTTCTCCCGGATTTGGCGCATGAAAATTCTGCCGCTCCTCCCAGATTGCCTGCCATTTTGGCTCGATCTGATCAAATGGATATGGTTTGCGACGCTCGCTCATGAAGTTTTAGACAGAATGAACAGAATTGTTACGCGTTGGAATACAATGGCCGAAAGTAACGCAGTTGATCGTGTAAATCCTGTCAAACATGCAGCAATTAATTGTCGCCACGCGCAACCGAAGTAAGACGCGCGAGATTCAACAGATTCTTGGGCCGAAGTTCGAGCTGCGCGATCTGACAGCGTATCCTGGGATTTCTGAAATAGTGGAAAACGGAAACTCCTTTGAAGAAAATGCAAAGCTGAAAGCGATCGCGGTCTCAAAAGAATTGTCCGGCTTGATAATTGCAGATGATTCGGGGCTGGAGGTTGCAGCCCTCGGCGGCGCGCCTGGAACTTATTCGGCGCGTTATGCCGGTAACAAGGCAACGGATAAAGAAAACGTCGACAGGTTACTGGAAAAGCTTGCGCGAATCGGCGCGCAACGCGATCAACGTCGAGCGCGATTTCGTTGCGTCCTCGCGCTCGCGCGCAATGGTCAGATGCTTGGCACGTTTGAAGGAATCGTCGAGGGAACGATTGTCGATCAACCGCGCGGGTCGCGCGGATTCGGTTACGATCCGATCTTTGTCCCGAACGGATTCGAAGAGACTTTCGGTGAGTTGCCTGCCGAATTGAAGAATAGAATCAGTCACCGGGCACAAGCGATTCACGCCCTCGCCGCGAAACTGACGGCTCTTAAGCCGAGCGATTAAGGCTTCGGCGGCGGCGGTGGTGGAGGTGGAGCGCCGGCAGGCGGAGCCTGAGCGGCGGGGCCAGAAGCTGCTCTAATCTGATACCCAACTTTTGTGATTCCGACCGACCGAACTTTGTCGAGGACTGCGATGACATCGCCGTACATGGCCATCGGGGCCGCACTGATCGAGATTTTGATATCCGGATTCGCCCGGTGGAGTTCATAAACGCGCGGGAGAACTTGGTCATCTGCTACGTACTGGTTATCGAAGAACACAGCGTTTCCTTCCAGCACTTTTATGGAGACAAAATCCTTTACCCCGCTTGGCGGAGGCCCCACCGCAGCCGGCAAATTGACGCGAATACCCTTCATGTGGGTTTGGCTCAAGCTCACCATCATAAAGCTGGCAAGCAGAAAGAACATGATATCGATCAATGGAATGATCTCGATTCGCGCTCGTTTATGCGGAACTGGCGAAGATAGTCTCATAGCTCAGATTGGTAGAATTTAATACGAGGCGCCCGTCATCGTGAATGTAATAGGAATTCTGACTTGGGAAACGGTCCCAGGCCTAAATCGCCACTGCCGGAACGCACTGAGGGCGGAGTTATCCAGTATCGGGCTACCAGTACTTTGTGTCATGGAAGCTCCGGTGACGTTGCCGCTCGCTGCATCAACCGTCGCGACGCAAATCCCACTCCCGGTGATCTTACGAGAACGCGCCTCGTACGGATACTGGGGACGCGGCGCGTTTACAGCGAGCGCTTTCGCTCGGGACATCGACATCGCTTGGGCTTTGATTGGCGTGAATTTTTGTTGCGCCGCTGGTGGTGGCCGTGGTGGAGGTGTTCTTTCTTCGACAAACTCCGGCTTAATCTCTGGTGGCGGCGGAGGCTCGGGGAGCGGAATATCTTCTGGCGGCGGAGTGGCCTCAGGTGGCGCCAATGTCGCCTCAACGACCGTTGGTGCATTAGGAGGAACGTCTACCACTGGTGCCTCGCGCCTTTGAGCAAGTGCAACCGCGGTGAGGTGAATTGCCACTGCGCCACCCAGAGCCGTCCACAAATGCCAACGCGGGGCTGGCTGAAAAAGCAACGGTTTTACTGGCGTTGTGGCCATATCAAAAAATTACCCCCGGGGCCCCGGGACTCCCTTGAGCGCCTCGCTCTTAATTTCAAAGGAGATTTTGTAGAATCCCGCCGAGCGGAGCATATCAAGCAAATGGCTAACGTTCAGGTGAGCCGAGTCGCGATCACCGCGCAAAAACACTTTCGCTTCGGGTGACGATTGATGCACCTTCACCAAGCGCTGTTGCAGATCAGTGTCTGTGACTTCGTCCTTGTCGAAGAAGTAATGGCCGTCTTTATCGACCGACACGCTGATGTACTCGCGCTTCGACTGCGTCTCGCCTGAAGCGCCTGTGGGCAGATTTACTTTAATCCCCTTCATGTGCACCTGGCTCAAGCTCACCATCATGAAGCTGGCCAGTAGAAAAAACATGATGTCGATCAACGGGATGATCTCGATCCGCGCTTTCTTATGCGGAATTGGCGAGCTTACGTACATTGGATACCTTTAGATTGACGCGCCTTTCCCAGAAGCTTGGTGTGCCCCAGCGATCTCCATCTCGCGCGCCGCCGCGCCTTGTGCTCCTAACATCACTTCCAAGTTCGTGGCTGCCGTCTGCAGTTCGAACTCTAAGTTAGACACTCTGGAAGTGAAAAAGTTAAACGGCACGAGCGCGAAGATGGCGATTCCGAGACCACACGCAGTCGCAATCAGCGCTTCTGCAATACCGCCGGTGACTGCTTGCACCGCCAGCTCTTCATTGCCAAGGAAGCTAAATGAACGAATCAAACCTGTTATCGTGCCTAAGAGACCGAGCAGCGGCGCCAGCGTGACCAGCGTATCCATGACCACGAGAAACCGGCCGGCGCGTTTGATCTCAATGCCAGCAGCGACCTGCAATGCACCTTGCAGCGAAGTATGTTGGTGATTGAGGCCATTCCACATCATGCGCAAAACCGGATCGCGCGATCCGCGGGAAAGCCTGGAGGCTTCGGCGATATCGCCGTTTTCGATTGCGGTGAATACCTTCTCGATACGTTTCGGATCGCGCCGAAACCAGCGGCCGCCCCACCAAAAGATTCGCTCGATCACCACCGTGAGGCCGACGATCGACACGATCAAAATCGGCCACATAATGGGGCCACCCTTGCGGAACTTGTCGATCAACCAGTTACTGCCGAGCACACCGCCGCTGGTTTTCTCTTCGGCAGTCGGCGAAGGGCTCTGAGCGGTGGCCGGTGCAGGGCTTAACGTAGCGCTGATCGTCGCGCCTGGGGCGGCCGGTGAGGTGGGCGCGCCTGGGGGTGCCGGCGCGGCAGGTCCCCCTGGAGGCGCGCTTGCGGCCGGCAGCTGTGCCGGTGCGGCAGGATTCGCCAGAGCACCCGGACTCACAGCTGGAGCGGGAGCCCCGGGCGGAGGTCCGGCCGGAGATGTTTGCGGCGGTGCGGGACGGGCGGGAGATTGCGCGAGCGAAGTCAATGCAAGCGCGAATGAGCATAGGCAGGTACTAAGTAATATTTTCATAATTGAGGCAGGGTTTGGTGGCCGGCTCGATTGCGGCACGAGCTTCCCGTTATCGCAAACGGTTTACTTGTGAGTCGAGCAAAACTTTTCACCTTTTTTAGCGGACACTTCGCTTTTACGAAAGTCGCATCTCTGATTCGCATCATCTGCGCTGGCGGGATGTAAGGCAAGTCCGCCAAATTCACGGAGTCGCCAAATTCAGGCGATTTCCACACTGGACTAGTCGTACCTCGCGTCCGTAACGCGGTTTCGCAGCAGCGGCCAATCGCCGATCTTCGCTTCCAATTCATCGCCCGCGCGAATAGCTCCTACACCGGAAGGTGTTCCAGTCAGAATGACATCGCCCGGCATCAGAGTCATCGCCCGACTGGCGAATGAGACGATTTCTGCGACCGAATAAATCATCTGACTTGTGCGCGCTTGCTGTCGCACCTCCCCATTTTGCCGGAGCTCGATCGGCAGATCGCTAACATCGACATCGGAATACACGAACGGCCCAACGGGCGTGTAAGTATCAAAAGATTTACAGCGACCGAATTGCTTTTCACTCTTTTGCAAATCACGATCGCTGATGTCGAGCGCGATCGTGTAGCCGAAAACATGATCGAGCGCGCGTTTCGTAGGCACGTCTTTCGCCAACGCACCGATTACGATCGCAAGCTCGACTTCAAAATCGGTTTGATGCTCGGGAAACGCGATCTCGATTGTGCCATTATGCGGTAGGAGCGACGTCGGCGCTTTGAACCAGATCAATGGAGTGCCCAACGGCGTCCGCTTCATTTCCGCGATGTGATCTGCGTAATTCAATCCGACGGCGATTAATTTCGATGATGCAACCGGAAGATTGATATCTACATCGGCGAGTTTCCGCACTTCGCCCGTCGGTTTAACGTCGATCCAATACGGATGCGCCAATGCATGTACCTCGTCGCCGCGTAATTCGCCGTAAAAAAATTCATCGCCTGATATAAATCCACCGAATGTGCGCATCTAAAGAAGGTAGGGTGGTTCACCTGAACCGTCCGCGGTTGTGTGAATGGAGCTAAAAACGCGATTGGGGTCAATCGCCGCTACCTCGCGGCACCACCGCGACAAAGTCACGCACGGTCTTTTGTTCCGAAATCGAAAACGCATGGCTAGTTTCGCGCCTAAACCAAAATGCGCTCGACGATCCGCCATCAAGATTTAATGCGCGAAGAATTTTGAAGTCCTCAGCTAACTGCTCAGTTGCGAGAATTTTTGCCAGCTCCAGTAGTGTAATTTCAGAACAAAATCCGAGTGCCGCGCGATCTGAACCGTCCATCGCAGCGAACGTCCGCCGCGCCGAACGCGAATTGTCCAAGCCGCGTGTGCGCTGGCCAAGATCGACAAGGAATGGTCCGCACTGAACTGCAGCATTGACTTTTCGTTGTTGTGAAAATTCGCGGACTCGTGCGATCTGCACTCCGTGCGTTGACGCACTCAGCACACCGGTGATCAATCGAGCGCGTTGCAATGGCGCAACCACGTTGCCATCGGTGATCAATAAGCCGATAGGCGCGAAGTCCGGACTGAAATATCCGCCGTTAACGCCGGCCAGACATTTCCCGCGAGTCATCACTTCGGCGAGATTGCTGGCGCCGTCCTCATTTTGAATCACGCGCAACGTGCACGATTTCGTGGAGAAAATAGCAAAATCGACAACGGCACGATCATTTGTGCCGGCGTTCTCCAGGATAACATGCTGATGCACAATGCCGGCGCCTTCCGGTTCTGAATCGGCCGAGAGAATTGTCCAATTCCCGTGCGCCGTGGTCGCAACGGCTAGGAAAAGAACGGCGACCCTAAGCTTCGGCACCGTGTTTGTTCAGCAAAGCTTGAAACCGTGGATCGTTTCGCAACGGGTCCCAAATCGGATTTATTTTCAGACCCTGCACGGTGACCGCGCTCGGTCGGCTCAACAGTCCGTCGAGAATTTCGATCGCGCGACCGTTATCGCCAAGAATGACGTGAACTTCGGCCATCCCAGCCGCAATTTCCGGACCGCCAAAGGCGTCTTTGCTCTCCGGAAGCAATTCGGTAGCGCGTTGCGCTTCAGCGAGCGCGGCATCTTTTTCTCCGAGATAGGCGAGAACTCTCGCGAGCTGAATATGCATGTCCGCCGAATCGGGGCTTTGTTTCAGTTGCGCCTCGAGGAGGTCTTTTGCTTTCAGGAAGGCGGCTCGCGCGCCGGCGTCGTCCTGAAGCGCCTTTCGCGCAAAGCCGATGAGATAATATTTGTCACTCAAGTGCTGCTCAAATGCGGCGTGGAGGACATCGTCCGGCAGGCTCTCCGCTTCTCGCAATCCTTCTTGATACTTGCGTTCCAAAAGAAAAACGTTCGCGCGCGAGCCGGCGATCCTAAGTTTCTGCTCGTTGTTCATCGGCATCGATTTCA
>WNGC01002127.1_pt1 | contig 12105 bp, 10 predicted proteins | sample 5400051 | NCBI WGS metagenome assembly WNGC01 (sample SAMN13153368, study PRJNA577476) | soil metagenome | isolation source: 20 cm soil or saprolite under grassland replicate 2 | place: USA:California | collected 2016-06-15 | reverse complement strand
CAGCGTGCGTGCAGTCCGCCGTTTCGCGTCTTCATGGCTGCATGCTTCGATCGATGAGTTCGACGACGTGGAGGACCTCCTGGTTGGTGTGATGGATGGCGGCGCCGGCGCGAAGTTGCAGGAGGCAACCGGGGTTGGCGGTGACCATGGTTTGCGCGCCGGTGGATTGGGTGTGGCGCATTTTTTCGGCGAGCAGTTTGAGGGATGGTTCCGTTTGCGTGACGTTGTAGACTCCGGCAGAGCCGCAGCAGATTTCCGAGTAAGGCAATTCCACAAAATCGAGATTGGGAATGGCGTACAGAAGGGCGCGCGGAGCTTCGCGAATTTTTTGGCCGTGAAGAAGATGGCAGGAATCCTGGTAGGTGACCCGGATTGGAAGCGGTTTCAATTTTGCAGTGAGGCCGAGAGCGGCGAGGAATTCGGTGACGTCGCGAGTCTTGGCGGCGGGGACATTGTCGGGTTCGCTGCGAAGGAACGATGATAAGGCCGCCAGGGCCGCTTCGGAAGTGCCACGTGGGTGGATTGAATTAACTTGTGGCTCGTGGCTCCCGGCGTGAGGGGGAAGGCCCCGAGAGGGGGTACACCCCGTACACCCCCCCCATCAAAATGGATCGTTTTCAAAACAAAGGAGTTGCGGAAAAGCATTCTGTAACTTGCTGAATTTAAAGAGGATGGACGACGGTAGATTTTGTTACTGGTGAAGATGCAGGAACGAGTACCGTACTTGTCAAGATAAAGTCGAGGGCAATTTCGAAGTGATTGACGGAGCAGGGGTTAGGGCAGGGATGGAAAAGGGAAATCAGAAAGGAAAGAGCCTGCGATAGGGGCCCAAGTCAAGTCCATAAAAACAAAGAGGCTAGCGAAAGCCAGCCCCGCCCGCCGGAACAGCGCGGCACTTCTAGAACAAAGATGTTGCAGATGTGTTGGAGGAGAAAACCCACGCGTAAGACTGACGCGTGAGGCACTCGACAAGAAGGGTGTAGTCGAAGCCGTAGCAATGCTTGCCGTCAGCGATGTTGATGGTCATTTTACCGGTGAGACCGGCCAACTGGCCGGCCACTTCAATGCGGCACGTCAATTGCGCACAGGACTGCGAAGCGGTCAATAAGGGGCATTCCCGCATGGACTATTTCTTGCCCGAGCCAAAGGCATTTCCATAGAATCGGGAGGCCTTCCGCTGGAGCTTCCTCCAAAGGGTTGGAGCCCGGTAGAGGATGGCACTGCCGCAGTCATCACAAAGGACCTGTTTCATGCCTGCGATTCCGGGAGAATTTTCCTCGTCTTCGATACCGTCAACCCACTTATCGCAACGATTACAATAAAAGGACGGTTCTACCTTCGAGGTCAGTATTTCCATTTTGAGTTTAACCTCCGGTCATCCCGACCATCCGAATTCGGCTCTCTGTCCTTGTGGCCGAAACGAAATATTTAGACTTAGTTTAGCCGAAAATAGGCGCTCGAGGCGCGGACGTTATCCGCTGTTCAATCTTGGCCGCATCTTCGTTGCGGCCTAGACCGCGCAGAGCTTGTGCCTGGCTGGTCAGTGTGGGGACGATGATGGGGTTATCCGGGCCGTACTGTTTTTCCAGGATGGCGAGGAGTTGACCCTGGCACCGCGCGACTTTCTCGGGCTTAGCCAAACGATCGTAAATGCTGCAAAGGACTGACAGATTCGGAAGAGCTTCGGCACCATCGGGACCGTAGAGCGTTTGGTCGATTTTCACGGCGCGGAGCATAAGAGGTTCCGCTTTCGCAAGGTCGTTCTCAATAATATAAGAAGTTGCCATCATTCGAAGGCTGGTGGCAACACCTGGACTGCTTTCGCCGTAAGTCTTTTCATTCAGGTCAAGAGCGTGAACGAGGTTGTTCTGCGCCGAAGCAGAGTCGTGTTGATAGGCTGCCATCATGCCAAGGTTCTGCAGTGGCTCGCCGAGCATGGGAGATTGGGCGCCGTAGACTTCCTCGCTGACCTTCAACTGGCGATGGAAAAGAGTATCGGCTTCTGCCGAGCTCGCCGAGAGCGATGGCCAGGCGGCCGTCGTGGGGCTGTAGCTTCTCGCTTAGCTCTCGCTTAGCTCTATCGCTTTCTTGTGGTTTCTGATCGCTTGATCCCATTGCCGTTGCATGAATGCATCGTAGCCGGCCTGCATGGCGGCGTCCACTTTTTCAGTGATTCCGGAGCCGGCCTGGGAGGTCGCAACACAGGCCTCACGTTTTGCGGCTTCAGCAGACTTGCCTGCCGCTTTGAGGGACACGAGATGCTGGTTGAAGCGTTCTTGAGCCGATTTGTACTGGAGTTGCGGGTTGGGAGTAATAACTTGAAATACGCCGTTTCCGAGCGGAACAGTTGAGCCGGCGAGCGAGGCCCGGCGATATTGATCGAGCGAGCCGGGCCAGTCGCCTTTCCTTTCGAGCAAGGCCGCGAGATTGACCCTGACCTCAGGTTGTTTCGGATCGAGCAAGAGAGCCTGCTTGAATTCGGCAACGGCAGCGTCGAGATTCTCCGAACCCTTAAGAGCCTGGCCATAAACGTCGTGAATATACGCGTCGCTTGGCGCGAGAGCCGCCGCCTGCCTTAACTCATTTACCGCCTCCGCGAAATTCTGCTTGACCAGCATGATTCTGCCAGCGTTTCGATGGGCGTGCGCGGAGTTTTCATCCAACTCTTCCGCTTTGCGATATTCTTCCAACGCGGCATCGTAATTCTCCTGGTCTTCCTGAACAGCGCCGCGACTGAGATGATGCTCAGCGTCCGAAGGATCGAGCTCCGAAGCTTTGCGAAACTCTTTCTCCGCTCCTTTGAAATCTGAAGTCAGGTGAAGAGCGCGACCCAAGGCCTGGTGGCACAATGCGGAGTCGGGGAACATGACCTCCAGTTCGCGAAGCTCGACGATGGCGTCTCTGTTGAAATTGCCCTGAACGAGTGCGGACGAAAGGTTCATTCGCACGTCAAAGCGGTCCGGGGCCAGACGCTTGGCTTGGCGAAACTCGCGAATTGCCGAAGGGAGGTCGTCCTTCTCTTCCAACTCATTCGCCAGATTGTAGCGCGCGTTGATGTCCTTCGGGTCGAGCGCAAGGGCTCTGGAAGGATCGGGGGCGAAATAAAGACCGTGAGGCTCGGCGGCGCGGGTGAGTTCGTAGTTGACGAGGCCGGGTTGAACAACGGCGCGCTGATTTTCGATGTCGAGTTCGAGAATGCGATTCATGCGCGCGAAGACGAGCATCACGCCGCCGGTGCGGGCAAGCGCGCCGCCGGAAAGTCCCGTGCCGGCGCCACGACCGACGATGGGGAGGTTGTACTTTGCGGCGAACTTTGCGATGCGCGAACGTCTTCGGTGGAATCGGGGAAAACGACGAGGTCAGGACGGCCTTTTTCGACGGAGCCGTCGTACTCATAAAGAGGAAGGTCCTCGGGCCGGTAAAGAACGGAAGAAGGGCCGAGGAGTTTCTCGAATTCGCGAACGAGGCCGGAGTTCATAGGGCGCAGGCTTAGGCGCACCTGGAACTATAGTGAGAATTCCGGGACGCGCGCAACGCCAAGTTATGGCGGGAGCGCGGCGGTGTGTTAGTGTAATTTTCCCAAACTTGCGAAGAGGATGCGATGCCGAAACCAAGAATGTTTGCGACCCACAGCTTGTTCGAAGTAGCCAGGCAAATTCTTCAAGAAACCTGCGAGGTGGAATACTGGGCGAAGCAGGAACGTCCGCCGCGGGAAGAAGTTTTGCGACGCGTGAAGGACAAAGAGGGGCTGATTTGTCTGCTCACGGAGAAAATCAACGAGGAACTGCTGAGCGTGGCGCCGAAACTGCGTATTGCCGCAAACGTGGCGGTGGGATTTGACAACATCGACGTGGCGGCGTGCACCAAGCGGGGCGTAGCGGCGACAAACACGCCCGGCGTGCTAGATGAAACGACGGCGGATTTTGCGTGGACGCTGCTGATGGCGGTGGCGCGGCGACTGAGCGAGGGCGAAGAGCTGGCGCGTTCGGGAAAATGGAAAAACTGGGATTTGGATCAGCTCGTAGGGACAGACGTGTGGGGGAAAACGCTGGGCATTGTCGGGTTCGGGCGAATTGGACGAGCGGTGGCACGGCGCGCGAGCGGTTTCCAGATGAAGGTGATTTACACGGATGCGCAACGCGCGCCCGCGGAAGTGGAGAGGGCGTTAAAGGCGGAGTTTTGGGAAATGAATGCATTGCTGGCGGAGTCTGACTTTATCAGCGTGCACGTTCCACTGCTGCCGGAGACGCGGCGATTGTTCGACGCGCCTAAATTCAAACGGATGAAGCCGACGGCGTTCTTGATCAATACATCGCGGGGGCCGGTGGTGGACGAAGCGGCGCTGGTGGCGGCGCTGGAGGGCGAGCAGATTGCGGGCGCGGGGCTGGATGTTTATGAGAACGAACCTTTCATTCATCCCGGGCTGAAGCGCGCGAATGTCGTACTTGCGCCGCACATCGCGTCGGCGTCATTGGAGACGCGGACAAAAATGGCGTGCATCGCGGTGGAAAACGTCGTCGCTCTTTTTAGGGGACAGCGGCCACCGAACATTTTGAATCCAGAAGTTCTGAAAGCATCGTAACGAATTTTCAAGCAGGCCCCTCATGCCGCAACTGAAGCAGTTTGCCCGGCAGATCTTCCACGAAACATTGGCGGCGATCGATATTCCCGCGACGATGCAGCGGAAGCTGCGGCGCAAGGGAACGCTGCTGGTGTGTGGTGAAACGAGAATCGATCTTCTGGATTTTGAAAAACTGCGCGTGGTGGCGATCGGGAAAGCAGCGCATGCGATGGTGGAAGGGCTGGCGCTAGTGCTGGCCCCGTTCGTGCGATTTGGGGGAGTGGTATCCGCGCCCACGGAGGCGAGAAAACCGCTGGCGGGAATGAAGTACTTCGTAGCAGCACATCCGGTGCCCAACGCCGAGAGCTGGAAGGCGGCGGAAGCGATTCTAGCGCTGCTGAAGAAATGCGATGAGAAGACGCTAGTTTTCTTTTTACTTTCGGGAGGCGCGTCGGCGCTCGTGGAGTTGCCGCTGGACCCAGCGCAGACGCTCGAGGACGTACAAAATATGCACCGGACGCTGGTGACCTGCGGCGCGCCGATCGAGGCAATCAATACGGTCCGGAAACACATCTCCGCCGTGAAGGGCGGCCGGCTCGCGGCGGCGGCGAATAGTGCAACGAAAATCACGCTGGCGGTGAGCGATGTTCCGGTGGGAAAGGAGTCGGCGCTGGCGTCAGGGCCGACTCTGCCTGATCCGACCACGGTTGCCGACGCAAAGCGCGTCTTCGCCGAGCATTCCTTGTATGGTAGGTTCCCGCCCTCATTGCGACGCTGGCTGGCCGAAGGAAAAATGCCTGAGACACCGAAAGCTTCTGCCCCCGCATTTCGAAACTCACATTTTTTGCTGCTGCTGGGGTTGGATGACCTGTTTCATCCGGCGCATCGCGCGGCGGAAACGAAAGGATTTATCGCCCGCTGCGACAACACGACCGATGACTGGCCTGTGCACAAAGCGGCGGAGTACCTGCTAGAGCAGTTGGAGGAGCTGAGGAAGGCGCACGCGGGGCAACCGGTAGCGCTGATTGCGGATGGGGAGTTGAGTTCACCGGTGACCGGGGATGGAATCGGAGGGAGGAATTCCGCGTTTGTGCTGGCGTGCGTGGAGAAGATCGCGGGGAAAAAGATTGCGGTGCTGAGTGCGGGCACCGACGGAATCGACGGGAATAGTCCGGCGGCGGGCGCAGTAGCGGATGGGGAAACGCTCGAACTTGCACGCGCGCTTGGTCTCGACCCGGCTGATGCGTTCCGTCGAAGCGATGCCTTCGCATTTTTTTCACGATTCGAGGACGTAATCGTTACCGGGCCGACGGGAAACAATCTGCGTGATCTGCGGATTTTGATTGCGGAACCTTAAAAAGCCGAATTCGAGAGAAAGATTTAACACAGAGAACACAGGGTCCACAGAGAAGAGGGAGGGCGGCGGACTGAAGTCCGGCCCTACCCAAGAGGTATCTGCCGCTTATTGCTTTGGGGGCGGGAGGCGCTTCTCCATGGATTTGAGACGCTCGCTCATTTCTTGAAGCAGGTGTTCGAGTTTTTCGAGCCGTTGTTCGGTGGTGAACTTTTCACCGCCGCCTTCGGAGGATTCTTCGCCGGAATCTCCGGCACCAGGATTGGCATCTGGTTTTCCATCCGCGGGTTTCTTCAGGCGCGCGATCTGCGCTTTGATCATCGGCGCCATCTCGATGCTGAGGTCGTCGTTTTTCAGCACAGCTTCCAGCGCGGGAATAGCAGTGGCATCGCCGCGCCCACCCAGGGCATAGATCGCGGCCATGCGAACGGGAAAGTGCGGTTCGGAGAGATAGGTCGCAATTTGCCTGGTGATGTCCTTGTTGTCCTTCTGCAGACGCCCGAGGCTGTTGACGGCCGCAGTGCGCGAATCGAGGGGCTTGCCTGCGGCAGACCACTGCAAGAGAAGTGCCACGGCCTTATCGTCTCCCAGCGAACCGAGAGAGCGAAGAGCGGCGTTACGAAGGAAGCCGTCCGGTGAATCGGCGACGACGGCGGCCTCGAGCGTCGCGAAGGCATTGGGTCCCTTAAGGCGGCCGAGTGCCTGCAACGCGGCGGCGCGGGCGCGATAGGATTCGTCCTGCTTTGCGATGGAATTGAGCTTCGCCGCAACGGCCGCGTCGTCCTTGAAATTGCCAAGTGCGCTGACGAGGCGATTGCGGACCCAGGGACCATCATGCGAATCCAGCGCAGCTAGGAGCAGCTTGGATGCGGAAGGGCCGCCCATTTGGCCGAGGGTGTCGGCGGCGATGGCGCGAACTCCCCATGCCTTATCGCTGCGCAGAGTCTCTCCGAGGGTGCCGATGACTTCTTCGTCGTTCTTCATCTTGCCAAGCGCGACAACGGCATCGGTGCGATCGGCGAGATCCACGGCGTTCTTCAATTGATAGAGCCATTCTTTCTTTTCTTTGTGGAACTCAGCGGACTTGAGGATATGGCCGCCCTTGTCGAAGAGAACCATCAGCGGAGCAGACTCCGCAGGCAGGGGGAAAGCCTGATGGTCTTTCGAAACGGTGACGTCGTAAAGCTTGGGTCCCGACGCCGTGGTGATTTCGACTTCGGCGGGAACGCGGAAGAGGCCCACGCGGCCCTCGACTTTTTGTTTCTGTTTGACGACGAGGATCACTTGGTGTTTTTCGCCGTCGTAGGTGTAGCTCAATTCGAATTTCGGCCCGCCTGCACCGTACAGCCATTGGCTGAAGAATTGGTCGACGTTGGTGTGCGTAGCCTCTTCGATGGCTTTGGCGAGATCGGATGTGACAACGTTTTTGCCGCGATTCACCTCTAGATAATGCTTGATGCCGCGGTAAAAAACGTCTTCGCCAATTTGGTGGCGAAGCATGTAGAGGACCCAGGCTGCCTTATTGTAAGCGTTGCCGTCGAACTCGCTGGAATCATCGAAGTCGTGGCGCACGATCGGTTTTTTCCAGAGATTGCTGCTTTCGAACCACTCGCGCGCATTACTCCAGCGCTCGTAATCCGCTTGATCCTTGCCGAAGTGCGCTTCGGTCCATACCGCTTCCAAGAACGTGGCGAAGCCTTCGTTGAGCCAGATATCGCCCCAATCCTTGCAGGTGACGAGATCGCCGAACCACTGGTGACCGAGCTCGTGAGAGATCAAGTCGTCTTCGCCGGTGAGATATTCGGGAGCGAGCTTGGGATGAACGAGGGAACTGCTGGCGTTGGTGGTGGCGCTGGAATTCTCCATCCCGCCGGCGACGAATTCATCGACCATGACCTGCGCGTATTTTTCCCAGGCGTAGTCGACGCCAAATTTTTTGCTGAACAGCTCCATCATGGCCGGAGTACGGCCATAGTTGATAGGGAGGCGGTCGCCACGTCCCTTAGGCGCGTAATAGGTGAGGGGGATGCCGCGCCAGGTGTCTTTCACCTCGTCGAATTCACCGGCGACAACGGTGATCAGGTAGGTGGAGCTGGGAACGGACTCTTTCCAATACCAGGTTTTCAATCCCTTTCCGGCGTCGCTGACGCTGATGAGCTTGCCGTTCGAAACGGTGATCCAGGAAGAGGGCACGGTGAGGATCGTTTCGGTCGTGAGGCGATCGTTGGGGTAGTCGTAGGTCGGGAGGTAGTAGCGCGTGTCTTCGGATTCGCCTTGGGTCCAAATTTGTTTCGGGCGGTCCGGATAGTCCTTGTCCGGCAGGATGAAGTAGATGCCTTTGGCGGGTTTGGCTTCGTAACGGATGGCGACGTCGAATTTATCTCCCATTCTGGTGGTAGCCGGGAGAGGAATTATCAGTTTGTCAGCGGAAGTTTCGAATTTCGCGGGGGCTTTGTTGAGAGTCACACTCTGGATGTTGAGGCCGACGGAGTCGAAAGCGATTTTCGTGGAGCCGCGCAGAATCGAAAGCGAGTGCGTGACTTCGCCAAGAACTTTTTTCTGATCGAGGTCGAAGCGCAAGGCAATCTTCGAATGCTGCAAATCATAGTCGCGGCTGCGCGCGTAAGGCTCATCGGCGCGGAGTTGCGGCGCGGCGATGAAAATCGCCAGCAGCTCCGCGAACGCAAGTAACGCCGCACGACTGCGATGGCGGTTGGTGTTGCAATGGGGTTTCCTGATCATTCGGCTTTGCTCCTGCAAACGGTGTGTCCTGCGCGCTCCAGCGCGGCGATGGCAGCCGGCAAAGTTTCGGATGCGAGAAGCAGGTAATCGGTATCAAAAGTCGAAACGGCAAACAAACTTATTTTTGCATCGGCGAGCGGCGCGGCCAGTGCAGCCAGGACGCCGATTTCGGACAAAACGAAGGGCCCATGAACTTTCAGGACGCGCCAGTCGGGCTGGGACTGCACGCCCACGGGAACGCGAGAAAGTTCAGTGACAATCGAAAGCTCATCGCCGGTGCGCGTGACCGAAAAGAAGGGACCTTGCGTCCCCCAGGCAGGAATGGGCGAATCGGCGGCGAGCCGGGAAATGGCGAAGCGCTCGGGCAGCAAACTGAGTTCAAGATGACTGGTCGCGGCGGCCATTGAGGGCTAGAGCAGGCTCCTCACAAGACCACCGTCGACAGCGATGGAGGCGCCGTTTACGTAGCTGGCGCGTTCCGAGGCGAGGAAAGCGACGACTGCGGCAAATTCCCTCGGTGTGCCAAGGCGACCGGCGGGGATTTCGCGTTCCCAATGGGCGAAGACTTCTTCGGGCTTCGAGCCGCTGCTCGCAGAAATCGTGGAGGCCAGGCCATCGAGTCGAGCAGTGCGCGTATAGCCCGGGCAGACATTGTTCACCGTGATGCCATCGGCGGCGTATTCATTGGCAAGCGTGCGCGCAAGGCCGGTGACGGCGGAGCGGATCGAATTCGAAAGCAGCAGGCCATCCACGGGTTGCTTGACCGCGGACGAGGTAATCAGGCGTCCCCACTTGTTCTTCTGCATGCGCGGCAGAGTTTCCTTGGCGAAAAAAACGGTGCTCATCAGAAGCTGGTCGACGGCGGAGCGCCAGTCTTCCGGCTTTGTGTTCTCAAACGAATTAGACGGAGGGCCGCCGGCATTGGTAACACAGATATCGATGCGGCCGAAGCGAGCTTCGACCGCGGTAACGAAGGCGGCAACTGCTGTAAAATCAGTCACATCCAGGGCCTGGTGCAGGACTTCGCGGCCCGTTGTTTTCTGAATGTGCGCGCCAGTTTCCGCGAGGGTGGTTGCCGTGCGCGCGCAGATGGCCACGTGGGCGCCTTCGCGGGCCAGTTCTTCCGCAACCGCGCGGCCAAGCCCTTTGCTGGCGGCCGCGACGATGGCTACTCGGCCTGTGAGCCCTAGTTCCATTCCGGCACCCTATTCAAAACTTCCATCGTCTCGCGAAATGGGAAGTGCGTCAACGTGAGGCAACGCAGTCGAAATTCACAACTGGTTCACCGCAAGAGTCAGAACCAGCCGGATCTCTCGGCTCGATTGAAGACCCAATCACTTCGGAGTTTTGAGCGCCATCCGAATCGTTCTTATGTCGAGACATCCTCTGCGGCCGGTCTTCCGCGCCGCCCTCCAGTGGAGCGAAACCGTAACAACTGGGCAGCAATACCGATTTTCTTTCCGACGCCATGGCGAGCTCAGCGGATCGCCGGGCCTCTCTCACTCTCCGGGCAAGGACGTCTGTCCCCCGGCACATGCTTTCGGTCGGAAATCTCTTTGCGCAAAGCAATCCGCAGCACTAAGATGCAGTCAATTGGCAACGTGCGGAGGTGCCTATGCGAGGGACAAGGTGGTTGAGTGGTGCGCTATTTTTGCTAGGCTGCTCGACAGTTCCTGTCTTCGGACAGCAGATCGGCAAGTTCGTTCCCATCCAGGCGGGGTCGGAGGTGGACCATGCGTTGACGGAGATCAACGCGGCCACAGATCCGGACCAGAAGCTCGCGCTCATCAACAAATTCACGGAAGGGCCCGGCAAGGAGGGCGACTATCCGCTCCTGGCGGATGGCCTCTACGTGGAACACTACATCGCGCAGAAGAATTACGACAAGGCGTTCGAATACGGAGACAAACTCTTCGCGCTGGATCCGGATAGTTTTCAGAACGCCATGAACATGATCCGTGCCGCTTCGGAAAAGGGAGATTCCGAGCGGTTAGTGAGGTACGGCGAAAAAGCTCAAGGAATCCTGAAACGTTACAAAGAAGCCCCCGCTCCAGCAGGCACGCAACCGCAGGTTTGGGAAGAGCAGAAGGCCCGGACGCTGGAGAGCAACAAGGATGGCATCGCTTACATTCAGCAGGCGGTCTACAATGGGGCCCTTCAGGCGAAGGACGCGGGGAAGCGTGCGGGACTCCTGACGCGGTTCGCGCAGACTTATCCGGATTCGCCGTACGCGAATCAGGCGCTCGGCGTGGCCGCGGCGTCTTATCAGCAAGCGCAGAATGCGCCAAAGATGCTGGAAGTGGCCAACGGACTTCTGGCAAAAGATCCGAACAATCTGGGAATGTTGCTGCTGCTTTCGGATTATTATTGCGATAAGGCAGATCAACTCGCGAAAGCTGAAACGTACGCGAGAAAGGCAATTTCACAGCTGGGCGCGGCACCGAAGCCAGAAGGCGTGACAGACGAACAGTGGGCCCAGCAGAAGAGCCTACAGAAGGGCCTGGCGCTCAGTTCGTTGGGACAGGTGAACATTGAAAAGAAGGACAACGCCCAGGCGGTGGAGAATCTGAAAGCCGCTGCCCCGCTGCTGAAGCCGGATGACGGGAGCTACGCACGGAACCAATATCGTTTGGGATTTGCACTGCTAAATATGAAAAAAAACGCCGAGGCCAAAGAGGCATTCGCACAAGCGGCTTCGGTGAATAGTCCTTATAAAGCGCTGGCGCAAGAAAAGCTAAAGGCCAGCGCGGGGGCGGCGCCCGCGCGGCGAAAAACGCCCTAGCGGCGCCGGTGAATCGCAGGCAACGGCCCGCGCATCTAAATGCTGTGTTCGGGATGTGACAAGAGTTTGAACCAAGGGGTGATAGCCATGGCAGAGATAGCGACTTTCGGAGCGGGATGTTTCTGGGGCGTGGAGGCCGCGTTTCAGCGCGTGCCGGGAGTGATTGATACCGCCGTAGGGTACAGCGGCGGGGAGAGGCCGAATCCGACTTACAAAGACGTTTGCACAGACGAAACCGGGCATGCGGAAGTGGTGCAGGTGACATTTGATCCCGCAAAAGTGAGTTACGAACAGCTGCTCGACGTTTTCTGGCAGGCTCATGACCCGACACAAGTGAACCGCCAGGGACCGGATTTCGGCACGCAATACCGCACGGCGATTTTCTTCCATTCTCCGGAGCAGGAAGCGGCGGCCAAGAAGTCACGGGCAGCGCTTGATGCCATTGGGAAATTCAAGCGGCCCATCGCCACGGAGATCACGCCCGCAGGCGCCTTCTATCGCGCCGAAGAGTACCACCAAAAGTACCTGCAGAAGCGCGGCGTGGCCTCCTGCCACTTCTGATCCAGGACACGATTTCGAAACACCGAATACCGAGCAGAAATGCTCGGCCTTTTCATTCAGAAACCCGACTTGCTGCCATGGGAGAAGTGGCGGAGAGGGTGGGAT
>WNGC01002554.1_pt1 | contig 12108 bp, 11 predicted proteins | sample 5400051 | NCBI WGS metagenome assembly WNGC01 (sample SAMN13153368, study PRJNA577476) | soil metagenome | isolation source: 20 cm soil or saprolite under grassland replicate 2 | place: USA:California | collected 2016-06-15 | reverse complement strand
ATCCAAATCGCAATCGGCGGGGGGCGCATCCATCCACAAAAACGTTGCATATGCTAGAAGCGCAGCCCCACGCAATCCAAACCGACGCAGGACAGGCGCCTATATCGGAAATAAGACCTCAATCGTCAAGGCGAGATTTCATTGAAGCGCGCGGGTCCATCTCTCGTTCAATCTGCAGTTCCTTGCCTGCGAGACAGGAACCTGCAGATTTATCGCGTGTGCGTGTCTTCTCAATGAGGTTTCCTCGTTAATTTGATGGTTAACCCCTGGACGGCGGCGACCTCGGCTTCTTCGCCTTTTTCTATCGGGGCATCGCTGACGGCGTTCCAGTATTCACCTTCGACGAAGATCCTGCCGTTGCGCGAATCGATTGGAGTCAACGCCGTCACAGTCCTTCCGATAAGCGTTTCTTTTCCCACCTTCACCGGCAGCAGTTGCGCGCGCAGTCCTTTTCCGATGATGAAAATGAAGAACGCGGCGGTGACGAGCGTCGCAGGAATGATGAAGCTCAACGACAAACGAAAGAGTGGATCGGCGCGATTAAAGAGCATGAGCGATCCGATCAGAAACGCAATAATCCCGCCAACTGTAAGCACGCCGTGCGTGGGCGTGTACACATCAAATATGAAAAGCATCATTGCGAGCGCGATCAGGACGAGTCCAGCCACATTGACCGGAAGGATCGCCGCCAGATAAAGCGCCAGAATCAACGCAATCGCTCCGACTACGCCGGGAAGAATTGCTCCCGGCGAACTCAGTTCGCCGATAATCCCGTAGATCGCAATCAGCATCAGGATGAACATGACTTCCGGTCGCCACAGTTTTTGAAATACGCGCTCGGCCGGTGACATCTTGATTTCGGTCACTTGCGCGCCTGCGGTATTGAGTGGTTTGCCGTCCACAAGACGCCCATTCAATTTTTGCAGCAGATCGGGCATATCGGTCGCGACCAAATCAATGACTTTCAATTCGAGCGCTTTCTGCGCGGTGATCGAAGCGCTCTCTTGTGCCGTAATCGAAGCGCTCTCCTTAACGGCGGACTTGGCCCACTCAACGTTGCGCTGGCGCTTGCCCGCAATGGTCTCCATATAGCTGACGGAAAAGTTTTCCAGCTTCTGCTTCATGGTTTCGTCCGGTTTTTCTTCGCCGCCACTGGGAAAACCGCCGATGGAAACAGGATGCGCTGCGCCGATCGTGGTGGCCGGCGCCATTGCCGCGACGTTCGCTGCCATCGTGATGAAACAGCCCGCGCTGGTCGCGGTCGCGCCGGTGGGCGCGACGTAAACCACAACGGGAACTGGAGATCCGAGGAAGCTTTGCACAATTTTCTGCGTTGAATCGAGCAGACCACCCGGCGTGTTGAGCTGAATCACCAGGCACTGCACATTTTGTGCCTTGGCTTCTTCGATGCTTCTAGAAATGTAACTCGCTGTCGCAGGCCCGATCGCGCCGTCGACGTTGATAAATCCGACTTTTTCGACCGCGAACATTGCCGGTGCGGCAGTGCAGGCCAGACAAAGAAATACGCTGGCCAACGAAATCTTCATTCGATTCTTCCGAATCGGTGCATGATGCTTCGTAAGCTCAAGCTCCTTTCATCGGGTGAAGCTTGATCGCGAGGTCTCCCACCTTCGGCTTCACGATTTTTTCGTAATCGCGATAGCTCATTTTTATCGCATCAGTGTGCGTGCCGGCTTCGAACACGATGTAATCCTGTTCGGCGAGATGCTTGTCGACGTAAGTCTGCAGACCATACAGATTCCCAAACGGCGGCATCGCCCCGATCGCGGAGTCTGGGAACAGTGATTTGAAGTCGTTTTCCTTGGCAAGCGAGACAGGTTTTCCAATCGCTTTCTCAATCTTCTCCAGATCGATGTGGTGATCTGCTGCCAAAACGGCGATCAAATGTTGATCGCCAGATTTCAGCATCACCACTTTCGCCTGATGTCGGCCTTTCACGTGTTCCGCTTGCGCGATCCGTTGCGCGGTGACTGTCTCGGGGTGGTGCAGGATTTCGTACTGCACGTTGTTTTGATTTAAAAAATCGATGAGTTGTTTCGGTATTTCCATGGGTGCCGCCGCTGAAAAGTATCACTTTCCGCCTATCTCTACTATTCCAAACACCGGCTAATCGATGTCTTCGCGCCGGAGGGCGAAGGCAACGATCAGGCCCAGCAGACTTACAGCCGACACAATTCCAAGGACGCTCGGAACCCCGAATTTTGTTTAAAGATTGGTAGGAGGAAACGCCCAAGGTCGCACCGAGTTTGGGAACGCCCGACGAATCCACCAGTTGTCCCACGCAATTGTGTCGGCAACCCAATGGCCTGCATTCGAATGCGGCCGAACCGTGGAATCGTCCAGACTCGAAGCAGGAAACCAATCGGCAAAAACAAGTCGATAATGGCGCTACCCTCTGCGAGAGCAAAGTCGCGCGCCGCCAATCCACGCGTTCTTTCGGAGATTTCGATCGATCGAAGAATTGTCGGGGTAAACAGCCCAACACCGTACGTAGCAATCTCCATCAGAAACCAGGGGATCGTTGCCCAGCGCCGTGCGTGCCCGATAACCACGCGAAAAAAGGATCGACAAACCACCTTACGTGTGGAACCGGAGCTGCGAGTTTCTCGTGCACGCAGCGAGTATCACAGTAACTAACACGAATGATAACGCACCGGGCTCGTTACGTCAGGCACTGACGATCGCGAATGATGGCGACACGATTAAGTTCGAAGTCACCGACACAATCACGCTGACCAGCGGCGGACTCCCGATCAATAAGAACATCACCATCTCAGGTCCCGGTCGCGATCAACTCTCAATTGATGGCAATCAAGCCATCATTGTCTTCGGCGTTTTCCCCGGCAGAGCTCCCACGATGTCTGGTCTCACCGTTGGACTCTGCAACTATGGAGTGGCTGCAGTGAGTAGCTGCGTGCTTACTGGAAACTTATTGGGCCTTTACAGTTACGAGGGCGAAACAATTGTCAGAAATTGCGTCGTCAGCGGCAACTCGGCCCCTTCTGCCGGTGGCATCGACAACGGCGGCGATGCTGAGCTTTCCAATACAATCCTCAACGCCGGCGCATCAGGAGAAAACATCTTCAACAACGGCGGCACCGTCACGTCACATACCTACAATATCAGCAGTGATAACAGCGGCGGCGTTTTGACTGGTCCGGGCGACCAGATCAACACCGATCCGCTGCTTGGTCCCTTGCAGGATAACGGTGGACCAACACTCACGCATCTCCCGGGGCGCGTTGGAATGCTCCGACGCCGACGCGTCGGGGCCACGATGCGACGACCAAACACACGGTAAGAACACGGTCCGTGTTAGTCGTGATGCGGTGGCAAGTAAAATTCAGATCAGCAGGGCCAAAAGAAAACCGTTCAAAAAAGCGAGGATGACTTTTTAGCCAACGATCCAAACCAGATGAACGCAAATATTGGTCAGGACGCCTGTACCAACAAGGGAGCTACCGTGGGCAATGTTGGTGTTGGGTATAGAACGCTCTTTCTTAACTCGGCCACTTATAACACGGCTGTTGGTGTTTTAGCGCTTGCGAACAATACGACGGGTGACACCAACGTGGGCACTGGTCAGGGCGCGCTTTTTTACAACACAACCGGGGATGCCAACACAGCCACCGGTTCAGAAGCGCTCTTGCACAACACGTCCGGCACCTTCAACACGGCCATTGGCGCAAGGGCGATTAATAGCAACACCAGTGGCAACAATAACAGGGCGATCGGGTACGGTGCGCTTCGGTACACCATACGCATTGGAAACCTAGCTGTCGGTATTTACGCCGGTGTCAACATCACAGGTATCGGCAATATTTGCATCGCCTCCGACGGAGCGGCCAACGAGAACTACAGGATTCGCATCGCCGATGCCCGTGCCGACCGGCGCCGGAGAATCAGCCTGCTATGTCGGCGGCATCGCGGGACAGACCGTGGAAGCACCTGTTACGTAGACAATGCCCGCAAGCTGGGCGTGTTTCTCTCCGCACGCCGCTTTAAGACAGACAGACATTGCCGACATGGGCGATGTCAGCCAAGCAGTCTTGGCCCTGCTTCCCGTCACCTTCCATTACACACCCGAACTGGATAAGACTGGCATCCCGCAGTTCGGCCTTATCACCGACGAGGTGGCGGAGGTGAATCCCGACTTGGTGACCCGCAACGCCAACGGCGAACTCTCCACGTTCGCTACGAGGCGGTAAACGCGATGTTGCTCAACGAGTTTCAAGGAGCACCGCAAAGTCGAGAAACTTGAGGCGACAGTTGCTGATCTAGCAGCGCAGTTACGAAAAATGAGCCCGCACGTAGAAATGAACACGCCAGCAATGCGAGTGGCTGCTGAGAACCCCTAAAGTTGTAGCGGTGCTCGGTGCGGCGAGCACCGGGCCAGGACAAGCGTTCGCCGCGGCGAACGCTTCTACCCTTTCGGCGCGCCTGCCGGTCGCGCCCGGCCATTCTCATGGGACAATTTCCTTGCACGGAGTTGTTGCCCTGCCTTTTGTTCAAAATGATGGAAGTCCCGCGCGATCCAGCCGCTTCGAGTTACGAGCACGTCCGCAGAGGGCTGCGACGTAGCGACCTCCACCGCGACCCCATCAAGCAGTTTGCCAACTGGTTCACCGCCGCGATCGAGGCTGGCATTCACGACGTCAATGCGATGAGTCTTGCGACGGCGGCGCGCGACGCGAGACCGGCCGTGCGAATCGTTCTGCTGAAAAGCTTCGATCAAGATGGCTTCGTCTTCTTTACAAATTATGAAAGCACGAAGGGCAAACAGCTCGACGCCAATCCGTACGCCGCGCTTGGGTTTTACTGGATCGAACTCGACCGCCAAATTCGTATCAGTGGAAAAGTGGAAAAGACCTCGCGTGAAGAGTCGCAAACTTATTTTCATTCGCGTCCTGTCGGGAGCCAGTTGAGCGCGTGGGCCTCGCGTCAGAGCGAGGTGCTCGATGGCCGACGCATGCTAGATGCGCGCATGGCGGAAATGACTGAGCGCTTTGGCGACAAACCAATTCCATTGCCGCCGCACTGGGGCGGTTACCGACTCAAGCCGGATAAAATGGAATTTTGGCAGGGCCGACCAAATCGACTCCACGATCGCTTTCGTTACATTCGGCTGGCGGACGGATCGTGGCAAATCGATCGGCTCGCGCCATAAATAATGACGAATGACGAATGTCTAATGACGAAAGAATGATGAAATCCGAATGACGGAGGCTCGCTCATTACCCATTTCGTCATTTGACCATCATTGGCTTCGTCCGTGATCTGTGATTCGAGCTTCGTCATTGTTAATACATCGATCGATGAAGAATACCGACGGCAGAATCCAGATCGTCCGCAGCGACATCACTAAACTCGATATTGATGCGATCGTGAACGCGGCGAATACAACGCTCCTCGGCGGTGGCGGCGTCGATGGCGCGATTCACCATGCCGCAGGCCCGGAACTGCTCGCCGAATGCCGTACGCTGGGCGGTTGTCGTCCCGGTGAAGCTAAAATCACGCGTGGATATCGTTTGCCCGCTCGCTTCGTGATTCACACAGTCGGACCGATCTGGCGTGGCGGGGAACACGACGAAGCGCGGACGCTGGCAAATTGCTACCGCAATTCGCTGCAGCTTGCGGTGGAGAGTGAAATCAAAACGATAGCCTTTCCGGCGATCAGTTGCGGCGCTTACGGTTATCCAATTGAGGAAGCCGCGCATATCGCGTTCAAAACGACGCGCGAATTTCTCGCCACGAACGGTGAGATCCGGAACGTGATTTTCGTTGTTTGGCACGAAGACGTCTTCGACGCATACCGCCGAAACGTGTAGCCGCTTCCCAATGCCAGGCCCATGTGTGCCTCGCGCAGCCTCTGATGCAACGACGGTTACATCAGAGAAACGCAATCATGCCTCGGGATACGATAGAATTTTGTATGAATCCGAACGAAAACGATCTTACGAGGGGCGAACCGCTTCCAGCGCAGCAATTTCAGCCACGCGAAGAAGATATTGGCACAACTGGGCGTGAGCAGTTTCGTCGAGCAACAGAAGAAGTTTCCACGGAAATGAGCCATACGTGGGACCAAACGAAAGAGAAGGCGAGCCGCGCACTCGGGCGTACGGAAGATTTTATGCGCGAAAATCCCGTACCAACGATTCTCGGCGCACTCGGCCTCGGAATTGCCATTGGCCTGGCGATCCGCTACGCCGCTCCCAGCGAGCGCAAACGAGAAATCGTCGTGGAGTCGCCGTGGGGAAAATTCAACTGGAGCGTTCTTTCGCTGCCATTTCTCTGGCCGCTGTTCAAATCGGCCAGGGAAAAATCGGGCGACGTTATGCGAAACGGCGTTAAACGGTTGAAAAAAATGGACGTAGAGCAGTACGCGAAGCCGATTCGGAAACGCTGGAGAGCGTGGACGCGCTGAGCGCTGGCGGAATTTTGTTAAGCCGTATCTGGTGGCGCCGACTACAAGGTCGAAGGTCCAACAAATTTTGGGGGGAGCTAAAAGGCGGTTGTGAGCACGAGAATTCTCGTGCTCACGCCATGTGAGCCAGATAACTTGCCGGCAATTTCCAGCTTGCGGCATGATCGTCCAAATCTACGAAGTTTCAACACCTGCAGAGGCTCGGGCTCTCGGTGCAATGGAGGTCGACCACATCGGTGTTCTGGTCGGCGACGGCTCCTTTCCTCGCGAACAGACAATCGAGAATGCTGGCGAGATTTTCGCGGGGATCCCCGCGGGATCAAAGGCGTCCGCGTTGTCGCTTTCTCACGATGTGGATCTCATCGTGCGGCTCACCGCCGCTCTCCTGCCAGATATTCTGCATCTTGGGGCAGCTCCACAGCATCTCTCGCCAGCGCAGTTGCAGACACTTAAAGCTGAGTTTCCGGAAGTCTCACTGATACGAAGCATTCCCGTAGTTGACGAAAGCAGCATTGCCCTCGCTCGTTCGTACGACGGCATCGCCGATTGGCTGCTTCTCGACAGCTACAAATCCGGTGATCGCCAGATCGGGGCTCTGGGGGTGACACATAGTTGGGAACTGGACCGGCGCATCATCAAAAGCGTGCGTATCCCGGTGATCATCGCCGGTGGATTAGGACCAGAGAACGTTCAGGACGCTATTCACGTCGCGCACCCAGCAGGCGTCGATTCCAAAACCAAAACCGACACGAGCAACGGCACTCATACGAAAGATCTGCAAAAAGTGTCGGCATTCGTGGCGGCCGCGCGTAGCGCGAATAGCAGAACCACCTGACGTTTCACTTTTTCATCACATATGTGAGCGAAGAAAGCTGAAACGCAATTCGGTCATTTGTATGCCAAGGGTACCGCGATTATCCGCCGTCCTTGACGACTGGTTTCAAAGCAAAAGGAGCGTCCGCACGCGCGCGACTTGACGTCGCCAGAGACCAGAAAACTGTTGATTAGATCTGCGAGCGCTCGTGGATACTGCGCGATGAAGGCATGGCCGCCGTGAGGGGACTGAGCAAGCCAGGCGCTAGGCAGTGCATTTACGAGTTTCAGGGCATTTGAAGCGGGAATCACGATGTCGTCCCTTCCGGTAGCAATCAGCACCGGCGCACGTATCTCTCGCAACGGGCTCGCGACGCTGTTGCGATGCCATGCGTCCATCGCCGCTGCCTGACGGTTCAGTAGCTCAACGGATAATTGCGCGCGCGCCGCTGCCACGATATCGCCGAATTGGCGATAAAAGGATTCCGCGACGTCGTCGGAAAAAGAAGGAACAGTAAACGCCGCGCCTGCTCGTTAGGCGTGCCGGACGCGTCGATAAGTTCGGACCACACGTCAGGTGAGGCGAGATCCGCTTCGACTCCTCCCGGGTCCGTCGACGACAGCACAAGCTTGTCAACGCGATCCGCGTGGTTTAATGCGAGTGCCTGCGCGATAGATCCGCCCATTGACGATCCCAGCACGCTTGGGCGTTCGACACCGAGGGTCTCGATCACACGTGCGGAATCAGCAGCAAGCTTCGCGATATCGAATGGCTGTCCGTCGTCTGTCGAGTCGCCGATGCCGCGGTTGTTCGGCAGGACCAGTTCGGGAATACGCGAGTCGACCAATGAAAGTCGGATCCCAGTCTGCACTCGTTGCTTCCCGATACGGCGATAAACAATTTGAGCGCCGTCCACCGCGACGGTCGTCGATGATTCAGCTTCCATTCGCGCAAACCTCGACCATTCAGGGTCGTATCACTGAGCGGAAACTGTCAATGTACAAATGACCAAGTGCGTTTATTGAGCGAAATCTTTCACCTCATCGAAACTCGTATCGTTGTTTCCGTTGCCTAACTATTGCGCATATCTCGGCACGACTTTTCGAATGGAGTTTCGCCTCAGAGTTCCTGCTGTCTGCAACACTAACTCATAAACCGCTGGTGCTCTGCCAGGTAACATTCGCGTAACCATTTAACGCTCGCGCAAACAGCATGGGCGGAGCGAACCCTTTCATGTCATGAAAATATCAAGGATTCTGTTTGTAGGCATTCTTCTGGCTCCGACCGTCGTTCAATTCATCGCAAACAGCCAATCGAATCGATTCGCGGCTTCGCCCCAAGGCAACACGTCGCCGAGTGCCGAGGCGGCTACTACTCGACAGTTATCTGGTAACTTTACATTCGAGGTGCTCGCCACGACGAGCGAGGCGCCCCTTCCGCTCCGCTTTTTTTCCACCGCGGTCAAAACCGATTCCCGCGGGCGGATCATCACTGGGCCGACAAACGACCCGGTGAAAAACATCGTTGGCCCGGAGCCCGCAGGTATGCGCGCTGGGCTCGCGCGATTCACAAAAATCATGTTCGGCGCCGGCTACATTGATGGACGGCCTGATCCCGGAACGCGGATAAACCCTAACAATCCTCAAGTAACGAGCGGAAATCAAAAATGGCCAAATCGCCCGCAGCCATTCCGAAGTCATGCGCGGGCGTTGTCGATCACGCCGGACGGCAGAAAGCTGTACGTAGCGCTCCCCGGACGCGAAGGTTACCCCGATTGGCGGGCCGCCGTTGTCGATACGGTACAACGACGCGTCCTGCGCTGGATCGACCTGCGGCCAGCCGGGCAAACACGCGGGCTGCGTCCGATTGGTGTGAAGGTTTCGCCGCTCAATACGTCGATTTACCCGCGTCCGTTTGTTGTTGTGCTGAATCAGTACGCGAACTTCGCTACTGTAATCGACAGTGGAAACGATTCCGTGATTGGTCATTTCGAGACCGGGTTTTACGGCGAGAAGGCGCTGTTCAATGGCACTGGCACGCGGCTGTACATCACAGACCGGGCGAAGGATCAGGTGCGCGCATTCCGCGTCGATCCGGGACCGACATTCACCCAAATTGCGGAGATCCCTACCGGCACGACGGAGCTTGAGCGGACAAATCCGCGCGATCTAGCGCTCAGCGCTAATGGTAACACTTTGTACGTCGCAAATACGCTCGGGCATACAGTTGCTGCGATTAACATTGCCAACGATGCCAACACCCTAAAAAGAGTGTTGCCCGTCGGCGGACTTTCAACTGACGTGAAAGTCGCCGGGCGCTGGGGAATCGTGTGCGGCCAGAACACCAACACCGCGCTCAATGGTCGCGAAACCGGCCACGGCCTGCCCACGCGGAATGGACAGGGTGTGGTGATCAAGAATGATGACACACCACTCGGCTACACCCCGGTCATGACTGACGGGACCAAAGCGACCACATTCGACGATATCGGAAGCGAGCTAAACATTTTCGACACCAGCACGAATTCATTTGTGTATCGGTACGTCGATAAAGGACGCGACTTTTCGCAGCTCGTTAGGCCACTCGAAGTGGTCGATTTGCACGATCACATGGCTGGGCAGCGTTTGATTCGTGGCAGCGGTCCCGAACAGATGGTGATCAAGAACGGAATGCTTTTTGTAAGCATGCTGCACTCTGACAAGGTTGAGGCTTTCAGAATCAATCAACAACCCGGTAACCTCTCGGAAATCCTTACCCCTCTCGGTTTCGAGTTTACCGGCGGTATCACGCCACAGGGAGTCGAAACGTCACCGGATGGGCGAACGCTCTATGTCGTGAACATGCAAACCGAAGACGTATCAATACTGTCCGTCGACGCGAACGGAAATTTCACCCGCAACGGCTTCATCGCCGTCGGAGTGACGCCGAGCACGCCGGATCCTACCCAGGGCAACAACGGCGCAGGTCTTTTTGCCACGGACGAAGAAGTCGGTTTGCGCTGGTTCTTCAGTTCGGCGTACGCGGATGACCCGCCAATCGCCGGCTGGACACTCAGCGGATTCGATGCGCAGAAATCGTGCGGTTTCTGTCATTGGGATGGCCGGCATGATGGTTGCCAATGGAATGTTGCCGCCAATGCGGTTGGCGGCGTAAAAGTTTGCCCGCAAAACAAAGACATCTCAGACAACTGGCCGGAGTGGTATGAAGGCCTGAACAACGATTTCATGGCCTACGCTTCTGCTTGCAATGGCGAAGTGCTCGGCGCGGAGCGGAATCCAACAGTCCTTTTCCCGCAGGCTGCTCAAAGCGACCGCTTTCACGCCCGCGAAGATTACGTGCTCCGGAAAACCGAGGAAAACTCAAACGCGATTGGCCGTCCGGAACTAAACGGTGATGCGAAGAAACTCGGCTATCATCGAATGGCGTATCTGCAAATTCTGTGGTCGCAAAACGAAACCCGCCGTTTGCCAAATCCGCTGGCGCAATTTCCGGACCCCGGGATTGCCACCCAGATCACGCGCGGAAGACAAATTTTCACGAACGGGGTTGCTCAAGGCGGCGCGGGCTGTGCGGAGTGTCATCACAATGGAAACAAATCCACGAATGGCGTGCCGGATGATTCGTTCCAGGACTTTAATATCCATGAACCGGGCGTGATCAGTGAATCAACAGTGGACGGTAAAGGCCCGTTCTTTCGGCCTGCGGACGATTATTTCTTTACCGAATTCGCTCCACCGCAGGATGTCGGCACACCGCAAAACTTCAGCAGCCGAAACACGAAACATCTTCGCGCGTTCTGGGACGCTGTGCCGCGTTATCTTCACTATGGGTTTGCTCATAACACGCGGGAGATTCTACTTACGCCCGATTCACCGCTACTCCGTTCCGGCGAGCGTGGCTTTAATTTTCGCACTGTGCGCACCGATCAGTCGCGCGCGACTGGAGTCGGTTATCAGAACACACAAGCCCCCGTGTTGCCGACGCAGGTGCCAATCACATTTGGTGACAGCGCCGGAACGTTGGGCGGTGACGGCAACGGTCCAGTTTACGTTAGTCTCGACAGTCCATTCACTCAGCTGCCGGACGGCACCGCCCAGATCGATCGTCTTGGCACGAGCAACGTCGCGCCGTTGTTAGTCGGTGGCCAGATCAACCCGGGATTGAGCCAAAATCATATCCAGGTAATCAAAAACACACACGGCAAAACCTCTCAGCTTTCACAAACGGACCTCGACGCGCTTGTCCTCTATCTGAAGTCACTACAGTAAACTACCTTGACCTAGTGCGGTTGCGCGCCATCGCGCCAAGAGTTGAATCTTGAACGTTGAGCGATGAACGTTCCCGTTCATGGAAAACGTAAACCTAATTCAATTGTTCGCGTTCATTTCCCTATTCGCGAGCGCTTTCGTCGGGTGCGCTTCAAGCAACAGCCCTAGTGGCGGGCCTGGTATTCAACAAACAGTCGCTGGTGGATCCAAATGGGGTTATTACATGGGCGAACCGGTGACGAAATGGAATCCGGACGGGCGCACGATGACGCTGCTAACTGAGTTGCGCTACACTGATCCGCACGGGGAAGTCTGGGTCGCGCCAATCGGTTCGGTCGTCGATGGGGCATCCATTCCGCGGTATCTTTGGTCAGTCATGGGCGGGCCGTTTGAAGGCAAATATCGGAACGCTTCGGTGCTGCACGACGTCGCGTATGGCGAGCACAAGCGTCCGTGGAAGGATTGCGACCGGATGTTTTATTACGCGATGCGTTGCAGCGGGGTTGGCGCGACTGAGTCCAAGACGATGTATTACGCTCTCTACAAATTCGGGCATCATTGGAAGTTTCCCATCAAGCGCG
>WNGC01002641.1_pt1 | contig 12109 bp, 7 predicted proteins | sample 5400051 | NCBI WGS metagenome assembly WNGC01 (sample SAMN13153368, study PRJNA577476) | soil metagenome | isolation source: 20 cm soil or saprolite under grassland replicate 2 | place: USA:California | collected 2016-06-15 | reverse complement strand
GGCCGGGCGCGCTGAACCTGGTGACCGGGCTCTGCACGGCCTACATGGACTCGGTGCCGATCATCGCGATCACAGGCCAGGTGAACAGCACGCAGGTGGGCCGCGACGCATTCCAGGAGTCGGACGTCATCGGCGCCACGTCTTCAGTCACCAAGCACAGCTACCTCGTGACCAAGATCGACCAGCTGCCGCGGGTGATCCACGAGGCGTTTCACATCGCGACGACCGGACGTCCCGGTCCGGTGCTGATCGACATCTGCAAGGACGTGCAGATGGCGGACGCCGAGCGCGTGACCACCGAGCGCCTGCAAATTCCCGGCTACAAGCTCAACGGGCACGTCGACCTCAACCACGCGAAGCAGGCCGCGGAGGCGCTGGCCGGCGCCGAGCGGCCCGTGATCCTCGCCGGCCACGGCGTCATCCTCAGCCACGCGGAGGCACAGCTCCAGGAGCTCGCCGAGACGGCCGCCGCGCCGGTCGGCACCACACTGCTCGGCATCGGCGGGTTCCCTGTCAAGCACCCGCTCTCGCTCCACATGACCGGCTTCATGGGTACCGGCTGGTGCCTGAAGGCTGTGCAGAACGCCGACGTTCTGATGATGGTCGGGATGCGCGTCGACGACCGCGTCACCGCCAAGCTCTCGGAGTTCGCGCCGAACGTCAAGACCTTCATCCACGTCGACATCGACGGATCCGAGATGGGCAAGAACGTCCGCCCGCACATCGAGCTCGTCGCCGACGCGAAACAGGCGCTGGCCGCGATGCTCCCGCACGTCGGGACTCTGCAGGCAGACCGCGGCCGGTGGCTGTCCCAGATCGACGCCTGGCGCGAGGAGCACCCGCTTCGCTACAAGCACTCGAACGGCCAGCTGCAGCCGCAGGACGTGCTGATCGACATGTACCGACGGGCGGACAGCGAGGCGATCGTGGTCGCCGATGTCGGCCAGAACCAGATCTGGGCAGCGCTGTGGTGGAACTACGACCGGCCGGGACTTTTCATCAACTCGGGCGGTGCCGGCACGATGGGCTTTGCACTGCCGGCTGCGATCGGAGCGAAGTTCGGCCGGCCCGACCTGCCTGTGTGGTGCGTGGCGGGCGAGGGCGGGTTCGTGATGACGGCGCAGGAGCTTTCGGTTGCGGTCGAGCACCAGCTCGACGTGAAGATCGTGCTCCTCAACAACTTCTCGCTTGGCATGGTCCGCCAGTTCCGGAGATCGCGCCGGCGTTCGACGCCGCGCAGCGTACGAAGGGCCCGTTTCTGATCGACTTCCGGATCGACCCGGAGGCCAACGTCTACCCGATCGTGCCTCTCGGCAAGAGCCTCAGTCAGTTCTGGGAGTCACCTGAGAATGCCTGAAGCTCTGTGGCCGGCTCAGCGTCCCCATCCGACCGAGCCCGCTGCGCGGGCTGGGTCACCTTCCCCGGCGAGCGGGGAAGGGAAGGCACCTGACCGGGTCCGTGTTCTATCGGTCCTCGTGGAGGATGGCCAGAACACGCTGACCAAGATCGCCGGCGCAGTCCGGCGCCGCGGCTTTCACATCCGCGGCCTTTCCATCGGACCGACCCGCGTGGCAGGGCGTTCCCGCATCACGCTCGAGGTCGACCACGGCCACGCCGAGGCCGACCAGGTCCGCAAGCAGCTCGAGCGCCTGGTCGAGGTGGTGGAGGTCTTGGACCTGACCGGCGACGAGGTGCACAACCGCGAGCTGATCGTCGCCAAGGTCAAGACCCCCGAGGTGGCGCGTTTGATCCTGCGCGGCGCCAAGGTGATCTCCACCGAAGCGGAAGGAACCACCGTCGAGTTTTCGGGCGACCGCGACGAGATCTTCGACTTCGTCGAGGAGCTGGCGCGCCACGGGATCGTGGACGTCGTCCGGTCGGGCCCCGTGGTGATGAGGAGAAGCGAATGAAGATCCATTACGAAGCTGACCTGCCGGAGCGGCTCGGCGAGCCGGTGGCGGTGATCGGCTACGGCAGCCAGGGGCGCGCGCACGCGCTGAACCTCCGCGATTCCGGGGAGGACGTGCGGGTGGGCCTGTATCCCGGGAGCAAGTCGATCGAGCGCGTCGAGGCGGACGGGCTGCGCGCGGTGCCGGTTCCGGAGGCGGTGTCCGAGGCGACGGTGGTCATGGTGCTCACCCCCGACGCCGGCCAGGGCAAGCTGTTCCGCGAATCGATCGAGGCTCATCTCCAGCCGCGCTCGATGCTGATGTTCGCGCACGGGTTCGCGATCCATTTCGCGCAGATCAAACCGAATCAGGACATCGACGTCGCGATGATCGCGCCGAAGGGTCCAGGCCACCTGGTGCGCAGCACGTATGTCGCCGGGCAGGGCGTGCCCGCGCTGATCGCGGTGCACCAGGACGCCACCGGTCACGCGTGGCGGCGCGCGATGGCCTACGCACGAGCCCTCGGAGCGGGCCGCGCCGGGATCCTCGAAACCACGTTCAAGGAAGAGACGGAGACGGACCTCTTTGGCGAGCAGGCCGTGCTGTGCGGCGGAGTCGCCTCGCTCGTGAAGACGGGGTTCGAGACGTTGGTCGAGGCCGGCTACCAGCCTGAGCTCGCGTACTTCGAGGTGCTGCACGAGCTCAAGCTCATCGTCGACCTCATGTACCGCGGCGGCCTTGGCTTCATGAGGTACTCGGTGTCCGACACCGCCGAGTACGGCGACTACGTGTCGGGCCCGCGCGTCATCGACGACCACGTGCGGCAATCGATGCGCAAGGTGCTGGCGGAGATCCAGGACGGTTCGTTTGCCGAGCGCTGGCTCGATGAGAACTCGAACGGCCGCGAGCAGTTCATGGCGATGCGGAAGAAGGACTCAGACCACCAGATCGAGCAGGTCGGTCGCGAGCTGCGCTCGATGATGACCTGGTTGGAGCCAGTAGAGAAATGAAAGACACGAATCCCGACCGCGTATTCATCTTCGACACGACGCTGCGCGACGGCGAGCAGTCGCCGGGGTTCCACCTCGACGCGAACTCCAAGGTGCGCATCGCGCGCCAGCTCGAGAAGCTGGGCGTGGACGTGATCGAGGCTGGGTTCCCGATCTCGTCGCCCGGCGATTTCGAGGCGTGCCGGCGCATCGCGCGCGAGATCCGCGGCGCCACCGTCACCGCCCTGGCTCGGGCGGTGCGTGAAGACATCGACGCGGTGTGGGGCGCGCTCAAGGACGCGCACGACCCGCAGATCCACATCGTGCTGTCGGTCTCTGACGTGCACATCGACCGCAAGCTGGGCATGACGCGCGCGCAGGTCCTGAAGCGCGGGGCGGAGATGGTCGAGTACGCGCGCTTCCTGTGCGACAAGGTCGAGTACTCGCCCGAGGACGCCGGACGCGCCGACCCCGACTACCTCATCGAGACGGTGGAGACGATGATCGCCGCCGGCGCCAACGTCATCAACATCCCCGACACGACGGGCTACTGCCTGCCCTACGAGTTCGGCGAGCTGGTCCGCCGCGTGATCAACGAGGCGCGCGGAAGTGAGAAGGCACTTTTCTCGGTGCACTGCCACAACGACCTCGGCCTTGCCGTCGCCAACACGCTGGCAGCGTTGGCCGCGGGCGCGCGGCGCGTGGAGTGCACGATCAACGGGATCGGCGAGCGCGCCGGCAACACATCGCTCGAGGAAGTCGTGATGCTGCTGAAGGTCCGGCACGCAAAGTTGGGCCTCGAGTGCGCCATCGACACGCGAGAGATCACGCGCGCGTCGCGCCTCGTGTCCGAGCTGACCGGCAATCCGGTGCAGCCGAACAAGGCGGTCGTCGGCGCCAACGCTTTTGCGCACGCGTCGGGGATCCACCAGGACGGCGTGCTGAAGGATCGTCTGAACTACGAGATCATGAAACCGGAAGACGTCGGCCTCGCCGACTCCAAGATCGTGCTCACGGCGCGTTCAGGGCGTCACGCGTTTCATCACCGGCTGAGCCGCCTGGGCATCACGCTGAGCGAGGGCAAGGACGATGAGGCGTGGCAGCGGTTCCTCGTGCTGGAGGACACCAAGAAGGAAGTGACCGACGAGGACCTGCGCAAGATCGCCGCGATGGCGGAGACCAACGGGACCAATGGTCATGAGGGGAACGGGCACCCGCCGGTGACCGACCAGCTCCACGACCACAACCACGTCGCCGACGCCATGCGACACATGATCTTCGGGTGATTACAAAGGGGTCCCCGCGAAATCACGGCAACGCCTCTGGTTTCGTGGGGAAAAAGGTCGCCTACCAGGGAGAGCCCGGCGCCTACTCGGACGAGGCGGTCTCGGCGATCTTTCCCGACGCGCAGGCGTCCGGCTATGCGACCTTCCGGCTGACCTTCGAGGCGCTCGAGATGGGTGCGGTCGATGCCGCGGTCCTGCCCGTGGAGAACAGCAGCGCGGGCGTTGTCCAGGAGGTGTCCGACCTGCTCTGGGAGCTGCCTGGCCTGCGCGTGGTGCGCGAGCATGTGCATCCCGTCCGGCACTGTCTGCTCGGGTGGCCTGGTCCGGTCGAGCGCGCTCTCTCGCACCCGCAGGCTCTCGCCCAGTGCGATCGCTACCTACACTCGCGGCAGATCCGGCCGGTTGCATTTCACGACACCGCCGGCGCTGCTCGCGCTGTGGCGGAGCAGCGTCAGCCAGGCACCGCGGCGATCGCAAGCAAGGCGGCCGCGGCCCGGTATTCGCTGTACGTGCTGGCCGAATCGATCCAGGACGACTCCGAAAACCGGACCCGATTCGTCGTCGTGGAGAAGGGCGGCCCCGCCCGACCTCGCGAGGCGGCGAGTGGCTGGAAGGGCTCGATCGCCTTCGTGACGGCGCACCGGCCCGGGAGCCTGGCTCACGCCCTGGCGTGTTTCGCCGAGCGGGGAGTCAACCTGACCCGGCTCGACAGCCGGCCAATCCTGGGCCGGCCGTTCGAGTACCGGTTCTACGTCGACTTCTCCATCAACGGCGAGGCGTCGTCGGCGGCCGCGGCCGAGGCGGCGCTCAGCGACCTGGAGGAGGCGAGCGCCGAGATCAAGCTGTTCGGGACGTACCCCTCGGGGTAACGCCGGGATTCATACCACCTCACGAATGAGGGAGGAGTTTGAAAATACAGGCCGCGGTGGGAAGCACTCTTACCGCGACCTGCGCAGCCAAGTTTAAGTTAACAACGTTAAGTATGTGTTCGGCGGTTGGCTTCAAACGACCCCTGAACCTGAAATGAGCGTTTCAGAAAGCTGTGAACACCTCGTTGAAGGTTTTGGGATAAAGTGACAAATCGTGGGCCGCGGGCGTACTGACGCACGAGTTGCGGCAGACGCGCGACCGAAGCGCCGCCGGCTCCCCGGCGTCAACCTTCGCCCAGGCTCGGTCAAGCAAGCGCGCTTCGAGTCGGGCCTGAGCCTCGCCCAGCTTGGCAAGGGCCACGTGACGGCGCCCGCGATCTACCTGATTGAAACCGGCCGTACGCGACCGTCTCTCCCCACCCTGGAGCACATCGCGCGACGGACGGGCAAGCCTGTCGAGTTCTTTCTGGCCGGGCCCGTCGGCGTCGCCGACGACCTCAATACGCGCCTGGTCGAACTCGAGGCAATGGTCGCCGACGCCCGCTATCAGGAAGCCATCGCGCTCGGCCAGTCGATTCTCGACCGCGGATCGTCGGCTTTTCGACTCGGCCGCATCCGCTTTCTGATCGGCCAGGCCTACCTCGGCTCAGCGCAACCAGAACGCGCCGCCACGCTGCTCGCCGAGGCCAGGTCGCACTTCGAGGCTGTGAACGACGGCGCGATGCTCGCCGAGTGCATCGCCGCCCAGGCCGTGCTCGCCACCCGCACCCAGGCGAGTGACGCCGTGTATCTGGCAGAGATGGCGCTTTCGGTGCTGCGCGCTCTCAAGCCCGTCCCACCTCCGACCGAGGCGCGCTTGCTGGAGATCCTCGCCGCGGCGCACTTCGCGAGTCATGACCACGAGCGGGCTATCGCCACCTACAAGGAGGCGATCGCCGTCGGTAGCGCGGTGTCGGATCTGCAAGGGCTGGCCCGCCTCTACGGAGCTCTCGGAGCGGACTACAGGAGCGCCGGCGACGCGGAGACGGCGGCGCGCTACACACAGCGCTCGCTCGCGGTGCTCGAAGTGATTCGCGATCGCGACGTCCTCGCCAAATGCGAGAACGACCTCGCCGTGGTCCTGATGGCGGATGGTGAGCTCGCGGAGGCGCGACTCCATCTGGATCGCTCGCTCCAGCTGTGCGACGACAGCAACCTGAGATGCGGCCGCAGCCTGGTGCTGCTCAGCCTGTGCGAGCTGACGATGCGCGAGGGCGACCTCGAGCGAGCACAAGAGCTCGGAAGCGAGGCCCTCGAACTCGCCGAACGCCTCGAGGAGGGCGCGACCATCGCCGAGGCGCACGTCCTGCTGGGCCGGGTCGCCGACCAGCGCGCTCTGCCCGACGAGGCTGACAAGCAGTTCGCCGACGCGATTCGCGGATTCGAAGCATTGGGTTTGCGCGAGAGGTTGCTCCAATGCCACGGCCAGTACGCCGAGATCCTGGAGCAGCGAGGTGAGTTCGCCCGGGCGTACGTGCACATGAAGGAAGCACTGCAGGCGAGCCGGCCGGGGCTGCTTCGCCGGGAGCAGGAGCAAGAACAGGAGCGCGTCCGCTCCGCGTAGACGTTGTCTCTGCGTGGTGAAGGAGACGCCGTTTACGCGTGTTAACGTAGTTTTCGCCGCCGGGGCGGCGTCTATGGACACGCAGGGGAGGTAGCTGACAGCTGGCGAAAGCGCTTCGCAACTCGAAGCTCACCCTCACCGCCGAAGCCGTCATCGCCGACTACCGGCTGGGCTACAGCAGCCGCCGAGCCTCCATCATCGGGCGTGCTGAGGTCCTCCGTGGCAACGCCACCTTCGGCATCTTCGGCGACGGCAAAGAGATCGCCAACATCGCGATGGCCAAGGCGTTCCGGCCGGGGGACTGGCGCGCCGGCTACTACCGGGACCAGACCTTCATGTGGGCGACCCGGATGTCCAACGTCCGCGCATTCTTTGCCCAGCTCTACGGAAACGCCAGCCTCGAGGCGGACCCGGCCTCTGGCGGCCGCCAGATGGGCAATCACTTCGCAACCCGGTTTCTCGATGACCGCGGCGAGTTCGAGCGCTCGGTCGACATGCCCAACTCGAGCGCGGACGTCTCGAACGTCGCGGGTTGGATGGCTCGGCTGGTCGGGCTTGCCTACGCGTCGAAGCTCTATCGCGACAACCCTCAGCTGAAAGATGCGCAAGACGGGTTCTCGGTCAACGGCAGCGAGGTCGCGTTCGGAACCATTGGCGACGCCGCGACCAGCGAGGGGCTGTTCTGGGAGGCGATCAACGCCGCGGGCGTGCTGCAGATCCCGATGGCGATGTCGGTGTGGGACGACGGCTACGGGATCTCCGTGCCCATCACCGCCGAAACCACCAAGGCATCGATCTCCGACGTGCTCCGCGGGTTCAGTCCGGACGACCGGCCCGGCATCGACATCTACGTCACCCGGGGATGGGATTACACCGCGCTCATCGAGACATACGCGACCGCGATCGACAAGGTGCGGCGCGAGCACAAGCCCGCGCTGATTCACGTCACCGAGATGACGCAGCCGCAGGGCCATTCCACCAGCGGCAGCCACGAGCGATACAAGTCGAAGGAGCGCCTGCGCTTCGAGGCCGAGTACGACTGTATGGCCCGAATGCGGGACTGGGTCATCGAGTCGGGGATCGCCAGCGAGTCGCAGCTCGAGGGTTGGGAGGCCGCGGACAAGGAGGCGGTTGAAGCGGCGCGCGACCTGGCTTGGGAGGCGTTCCAATCGCCGATCCGCGCGGAGCGCGATCGCGCGGTGGCGATCCTGCGCCGGGTCGATATGCCGGAGGTGGCCGAGATCACCAGCACGCTGGATGAGGCGGTCAAGGTCACGCGGTCTTTGATCATGTCGAGCGCGAAGCGGGCGCTTCACCAGCTGCGCGGACTCGAAGGCCCCGCGCGTGACGAGCTCGCGAAGTTCGTTCGCGACTACGGCCGCCTGAACGACGAGCGCTACAACTCGCACCTGTACAGCAGCTCACCGGACTCGCCGCTCAACGTTCCGGTCGTGGCGCCCGCCTATTCGGACAAGTCGCCGACGGTCGACGGCCGGCAGGTGCTTGTCCGCAATTTCGACGCCAACCTGGAGCGAGATCCACGCATCTTCGTGGTCGGCGAGGACATCGGAAGGTTGGGCGATGTCAACCTTGTATTTGAGGGACTGCAGGCGAAGTACGGGCAGCTGCGGCTGACGGACACCGGGATCCGCGAGGCGACGATCCTCGGCCAGGCGATCGGCGCCGCCATGCGCGGGCTGCGGCCGATCTGCGACATCCAGTACCTGGACTACTTCCTGTACGCGCTGGAGACCGCATCGGACGACCTCGCGACGCTGCACTGGCGGACTGTCGGCGGACAGAAGGCGCCGGTGGTCATTCGCACCAAAGGGCATCGCCTGGTCGGGATCTGGCATTCGGGGTCACCGATGTCGGTGGTGCTGAACGCCCTGCAAGGCCTCTACGTGGCGGTGCCGCGGAACATGACGCAGGCGGCGGGTTTCTACAACACGCTCTTCCGGGGCGACAATCCCGGGCTCGTGATCGAAGTCCTCAACGGCTACCGGCTGAAGGAGCGCGTGCCGGACAACATCGGCTCGTTCACGGTGCCGCTTGGCGTGCCCGAGATTCTGCGCGAGGGCACGGATGCGACCGTCGTCACCTATGGTGCCTGCTGCGCCATCGCGCTCGATGCCGCGCAGACGCTCGATGAGCTGGGCGTGTCGTGCGAGGTCATCGACGTCCAGACGCTCAATCCGTTCGATGTCACGCACCTGCTCGTCCGCTCGATCGAGAAGACGCACGCCCTGATCTGCGTGGACGAGGACGTGCCGGGGGGCGCGTCGGCGTTCATGCTCCAGCAGATCCTCGAGGCGCAGAACGGTTGGTGGCACCTCGACGCGGCGCCGCGCACCCTGGCCGCTTCGCCGAACCGGCCCGCCTACGGGCCGGACGGGGACTACTTCACCAAGCCCAATCGGGAAAGCATCGTCGCGACGGTCTACGGGGTCGTGCGCGAGCGTCAGCCGTGGAGGTTGCCGGCGCTCGACTAGCACTTCGGTGCGCCCCCTCCGGAGTCCGCTCCGAGATGCTTTGGCCGGCTACACGCTGAACCGCGGCCTTGCGCCGATACGAGCTAAGCGCAGGACACTTCCGCCAAGGGCCTAATCCCTTGCGGGCCCTCCCTTCTCTTGGCTTCCCTCCCCCAAGCCTGCCGATCCTGACGCGAAGCTAGATCGCAATCGGCGTCGAGTCAATCCAGCCCGTTAAGGGCGGCTCTAGGTCAGGTCGCCCGGTAGGTAGTCCATGATCGCCAGGGCGGGCGCTGCGCTCAGCAGGCTGAAGCCCTCGAGCAGGTAGCCGAACCAGCCCGCCGCCGGTGCAGGCTCGGCGAGCGGCGGAATCACTCGTCGCGGCCCGCGGACCTCTCGCATCGGAACCTTCTCCGACAGCCCCGCGAGCGCCCTCGCCTTGGCGAGGCCGGCGTCGAGGCCGCCAAGCTCGTCGACCAGCTTGCGCTCGAGCGCCTGGCGCCCGCTCCATACCTTGCCCTGTGCGATAGGCGCGAGCTCGTCCGCGGTCATCTTGCGCGCGGTTTCGACCAGGCGCAGGAACGCGTTGTAGATGCGCGTGATGTCAGCGCGGACGATACTTCGCTCCTCGTCCGTGAACGGGCGCTCGTCGCTCTCGAGCAGCACACGATCGCCCCGGGCGATCGTCTCCCGGTTGAAAAGCAGCTTCTCCCACATCGAGCCCGTGACGATCTTTCCGCTCAGCACGCCGATCGAGCCGGTGATTGTTCCGGGGCGGGCGACGATCCATGATCCCGGCATCGAGACCCAGTAACCGCCAGAGGCGGCGACCGGCCCCATGACGACGACGATTGGCTTGCGCTGCCCGACGACGGCGAGCGCCTGGCGCATCGCCTCCGACGCCGTTGAGGATCCGCCGCGAGAGTTGACGTACAGGACGACCGCGGCGGCTCGCTTGTCGGCCGCAACCTGGCGTGCCACCTGGACGACGCTCAGGTCGCCGGCGCGATCGTCGCCCACCACGGGCACCTCGACCGGCGGCTTGACCGGCAGATGTCCGGACCGGCCATCGATGATGGTGCCTTCGATCCGCAGCAACGCGACGTACTTGCGCAGGCGAAGGATCGGCGCGGGCGTTCGCATCTTGCGGCTCGCGCGCTCCCAGGTCCCGATGCCGACGGCTGCTCCGGCGCTGCGGGTGAGGTGCGCGGGCAGCCCTTCCTCGCCGACGACCCGATCCACCGCGTGCTTTTCGACGGCGACGTCGTCGCCGTAGGGCGAGCAGTCGATCAGCTCCTTCGCGCCGGCCCGGTCGAGCAACCTCGACTCGGTGATCGCGGTGAGCAGCTCCTCGTGCTGCGACTCGAGCAGCCAGCTGATCTGCTCGCGCAGCTCGCCGGACATGCTCGATTTGGTTAGCGGGTCGGCCGCCGACTTGTAGGGCGAAACCTGCACGAAATCCGCCCCCAGGCCGAGTCGCGCGAGCCCGTCCGCGAGAAACAGGCTGGTGCTCGCGAAGCCCAGGGCGCGGACGTTGCCGGTCGGCATCAGGAGGATCTCGTCGCATGCGCACGCGAGGTAGTAGGTGCCGGTGCCATAGGAGGGCGCCCACGCGACCACCCGCTTGCCTGCTTTGCGGAGCCGGGCGACGAGCTCGCGAAGGTCCTGCAGGGTGGCCATCGGCATTCCCGCCGATCGGAGGTGGAGAACAACTCCCTTGATGCGCGCGTCGCGCGCAATCGCGTGGAAGCGCTCGCTGAGCTCTTTGACGCTGAGTCGCTGCCTGGACACGAATCGCTGCCACAGCGGCGGCGGCGGATCAGGCAGCGCGGGCAGGTTCTCTTCGAGTACGAAGACGACGAACTCCGGCGGCCTGCCGATCGAGCGGCGGATGCTCGAGACAACCCACCACAGGTAGCGGAACGGATACAGGAGCAACCCTCGCCCTTCTAGAGCGAAAGTTTAGTCCCTGCTAAACGACCTTCGAAATCTCGAGGTGCTCGCCGATCTCTCGGCTCAAACGGGACGCGCCGTACTCCTGCCCCACGTGGTGGTGATACGGAACGCCTGTGAAGAGGTGGTGCGACTTCGTCGGGATGGTGGCGTCCTCCGCCCACTCCTTACGCTGCAGCTCCATGTAGCCCTCTTCCTTGTCGTGCTTCAGGCCTTCGAGGAGGACCGACATGCCGTGGCCGGCCGCGTGCTGCAGGGCGAGCGTGATGAAGATGAAGCCGATCCCCAGCAGGCCCAGCTCGTCCCACGTGATCGGGTTCTTCTCGTTGAACCACTTGAAAGAGGACGAGTAGTTGAAGGCAAACCTCGCCTTGGGAAAGCGCTTGCGGATCTCGGTGCAGAAGGTCTCTGTCGGCCCGCGCTCGGCGGTCGGAAACTCGCACCAGAGCAGGTCGGGCACACCGCTGTCCAGGTAGCGAAGCCCGCGGTCTATCGCGAGCTCCAGCCCGCGCTTGGACTCCGGAGCCTCTGTCGCGGACACGCCGTCGGTGCGCGCGATGATGATGAAGTCGGTGTGGCCGAGGTCGTCGGCCGCGCTGCGCATCATCTTCAGCTTGCCGACGAATTCGTCCGCGCCGATGAGCGCCTTGCCGGCGATGTGGCCGCAGCGCTTGGGCATCACCTGGTCCTCGAGGTGAGCCGCCGCGACGCCCGCGTTGACGTACAGCTCGACAGTGCGCTGGACGTTGAAGAGATTTCCGTATCCCGCGTCCATGTCGACCACGACGGGGGGGATGTCGAGGTGGGTGGGCGGGACCTTCTTGTCGGGGTCGCCCATCGCCATGGTGAGCTGGAACTTGCGGAGCGCGCTCACGGTACGGCGGGCGCCGTCCGCGATCTCCACCGACGAGTAGAGGTCCATGTCGGTGGTGCCCAGGTGGCCGATCGCGAAGGAGTAGCCGCTGAAGTAGACGGCGTCGAAGCCGTGGTACATAACGAGCTGTGCCCCCATCGGGTCATACACGCCGGGTGCAAAGACGTAGGGCTTG
>WNGC01002124.1_pt1 | contig 12111 bp, 11 predicted proteins | sample 5400051 | NCBI WGS metagenome assembly WNGC01 (sample SAMN13153368, study PRJNA577476) | soil metagenome | isolation source: 20 cm soil or saprolite under grassland replicate 2 | place: USA:California | collected 2016-06-15 | reverse complement strand
ATCATTCCGCACGAGGCGAGACAGCAATTCGACGCTCACACGGTTTGGCTCAGCAAGCATGCGTCATGCATAATACCGGCGGGATAGAGCTACATCCCCTAAATTTTGCCAAAAAAGAAAGATCCCGCCGCCGTCAGGCTTGGACGGAAGGGTGGGAAGGAGATCGCCAAGAGAGGGTCGGAATACTTTAGCCAGCTGCAAGCTAAACGGAAGAAACGCAAGGGCGGTCGGCCTCCCAAGTCCAAGAAATCCCGCTAATAAGCTCATTGTAAAACAACGAGCGCTCGTTGTATTATTGACATATCTGATGTCGTATCACCCTGAGTCAGACATGAGCGCGCCACAACTCATTCCCGTAGTCACGTGTGACAAAGGGTGCGTAGGCACGCCGCGAAGGCAGACAGTGCTTTCGTTGTTTGTCTATCTTTCGTGACGTATTAAGACAGCCAATGGGTGAGTGGAAGGCACAGCTTAGTCTGAGGGTTCGCCAAGGTCTGCGAGCCGAACTTGAGGAGTGTGCTGCCCGGGAGAAGCGAAAACTCGGCAATGTTGGCGAAGTCATTTTGGAATGGGGCTTCGAGCAGCTCAAGGCTGCTGGATCAATTGACCGCCTATTGAAATACAAGATTCGGACTTCCGCTACTCACAGTAGGCAGGGGTGAATCGAAGAGAGCCCTGCGGGAGGTCATTGTGGAAAAGGAAGTGGATGTACTCAGCGTGAAGGACAGCCGGAAGTTTGAGGTTCACTGCAACGCGGGTGATGCTGGCAAATTATGCGTCGGCACGGATTTCGTTTCCATCCAAGTGGGCCAGCGCCCTGCGAATGGATGGGGCCGAAGAAATCTGGCATTCAGTCGGGGTCTACGCAAAAGAAGACGAGGACGGCACGCTTGTCATTCGCGTGCTGGTCTTCAACCCTGATTGGGATGAGCCGTTGCAAATCGCCAGCATTAGATCGCGGCCGCAGGACGGAAATTGTAATACGGCCCTTGGATGCAACCTGGACCATGTGACACCATGAACGCTCGGCTTGTCGCAAATCGTTAAGACTTGCGACTGATATAATTTGGGTCTAAAGTTTCGTTAAATGTGTTGGATATGACCGCAGAGAGGTAACACGAACATGGTGATTGCTGATCGCTTGCGGGCGCTACGGGAAGAAAAGAAGCTCTCTCAGGGAGACATAGAGAAGCGGACAGGACTGCTGCGCTGCTACATTTCCCGCGTTGAGAACGGGCATACGGTTCCGGCTATCGAAACGCTGGAGAAAATGGCCCGCGCCATGGAAATTCCGATGTACCAGCTTTTCTACGACGGCGAGGAGCCGCCCAAACTGCCGAATCTCCCGAAGCGCAAGTCGTCTAATGACATCTCTTGGGGTGCCACGGGCAAGGATGCGCGTTATGTGAGCAAGCTCCGGCGTTTGTTGGGGAAAACGGACCAAGCCGACCGCAAGCTGCTCTTATACATGGCCCAGAAAATGGCTGGAACGAGGTCTCGTCGAGGTGCGGCGTGCAACTAATTGCTCGGCGCCGGGTTTTGTGGTGATAAACGTCAGCAAGAGTTGCGAAAGACGACGTCGAAAGGTAGTCAGAAAGGATCAGTAGCCCCACCGGAGCGGGGCTGCAAGGGGTGACAAAATGGACTTGCGCTGCCCGAAGTGCAATAGCACCGATCTCAAGAAGGTTTCCCTCGCTTACCAAGAAGGGCTCTACCGCTCGGAGTCACGCTCTCGACTGCGCGCCGTCGTGGTTGGGGGCGGAGGGCCAGATATGATTGTCGGCAGGGGGGCACGCGGGGATCTCAGCAGTCCGCCCTTTCCAAACAGCTAAGCCCTCCAGTGAAATGGTCATATCTCAAAGTCATCGGCTGGTCGGCACTGGTATTTTTATGTACCGGTTGGTTGGTCTTTTACGTCAACACCGTCACGACGAATGCAGCGACCGTGTCGTCTTCTGCCTTGACGCTCTTCGCTTTGATTTCCGGCGCGATCTTCGTTCTGCTGTTGTTTCTTGTCTGGAGACACAACCATTCTGCTTATCAGCGCGGATTCGCTGAATGGAACCGGTCATTTGTCTGTGAGCGCTGTGGTGCCGTGACTCGGCAAGGTCTGGATGGCAGGGCTTCGGCCTGAGGAGAGTGGTCACTCTGAGCAAGGATCTACGAGGTCAGGGCGAGCTAGCGGTGAAAGACGGCCACCATCGATAAAAACAATTGGCCAATGCACAATTTCATTTAAGATGCGCATTGGTTTATTTCCTTCCGTTGAAGATCACGATGAGCCGAAAAACTCTCTTAAGTTCATCATTCCCTCCGCCACCCCCTTTACATCTTCCTCCTAGTGCGGGGGTGAGGATGCGTTTGAGCGTATCGTATTTGTAGCCAAACGCCTTTTTCCCGTTCGTTCCGCTTTGTGCGCTGAGCCAAGATTTCCAATCATTAAGCATTGTTGGATTGGAAGCGATGTCGAACGGCTTGGTCGGGTTCGCTCTACGAATACTTCCTTTCCATTTCTTATGCTTGTCTAAGAATCTTTGCGTTGCGCCAATCGCTTGCGTCACATGACCGCGGGTGGAGTCTCTCTGGCCCATGCCTTTCTCAAGGATATCCCAACAGAGGTGTGCATAAGGACTGAACCTTTTCACTTCATATAGGCATTGCTTGTAGAACCATTCTTTGCTTTTGAGCCCCATGACACCCTCCTTCGAATCAATTACGTCGTGAAGCCGAGTACGGTCGAGGACGCTTGAGCCCGTTCAAGTCAGATATCCCCAGTTTCTAGGTTGCCTTGCTCGTTTCAATCCACAACAGAAGGACCGCGGAGAAACCACCTCGCTGGACAAAACCGCGCTGGCGAGCCTCGCGTTGTAGCATTGGTTCAATGTGGGTCTTGAGGATGCTAATTCGTTGTGTGGCAGAAAGGCTAGGTGGTGCCCCGGAATGATGCAACACAATATTCGCCGTCCGTTCTAACGCCGGTAGACGAGAGCCATCTGGCCTGATTGCGAGCGTGACGATTTGATTTACTTGGTCCCCGCGTTGACCATGTCCTTCGACGTACCACCAAGTCACGATAGCATTTTCGTTCTGGTCCTGAACTGAGGCCCCTAACTCATCTGGTGAAGTGCCACGCCACCGTTCGATTGCACTTTCCACAAGGGGATGGTCAAGGCCTAGCAAGTCAATTCCCTCGGTATCGCGCGCCAGATCTCTACTACTCGTGAATCGTTTGAGCATCACTCCCTTTGCATCGCGAAGTTCGAATATACCTTGTCCAACAGGGACGAGTTTCCGTCCCTGCTTTTCTATAGCTTTCTCAAAAAACTGCACAATTCTTTCGATACCTTTGCTGACGTCAGCGAAAGGTTTGTAGTCCTCAAGTCGGAAGCCCTCAAGGTCCTGGAAAAGCTCGAAAACGACTTTTCTAGCCTCGGTGGCATTGGAAAGGGCAGCCTCAAGTTCCAATTGCGTCCGACGCAATTCTGGGTCGGAAAGCGCCTCTTGGTAGAGACGCTCGTAGCTGAGCCGCTCAGATAATTGACCAAGAATCTGGGTTCTCAAGTCCTCAGCGATATTGCCGTGTTCATCGACCTTCCCAAGAGTCTTTGCAATCTCATGTAGTTTCTCGTTCAAAAGGAGAAAGATTCGGCCCTCAATCGTGTCAGATAGAACAAGGTTGTAGACCTGCGCCGTGTGCATTTGCCCGTATCGATGGATTCTGCCGATCCGCTGTTCGATGTCCATGGGATTCCATGGCAAATCGAAATTGAAGAGAATTCGTGCGGTCTGGAGATTGATTCCCTCCCTGCCAGCGGCGGTGCAAACCAATACTTTCGGCCCGTCTTTCTGGAGAAAGCGTCGTTCGGCGGTAAGCTTTGCTGCGTGATCTCCACCTCGCAGCACCACTACGCCTTGGCCCGGATATGTTGATTCAATCTCTCTCCCCAATAGGTCCACTGTGCCAAGGTAGGTCGCGAAGACGACAACCTTTTCGTTTTGATTCTGTTTCCACAGCGTCCCCAAAGCTTGTAAGAGTTTTTCTGCCTTTGTCTCTCTGTGGTTGGGAAAAATTGATATCAGGTCACGAATGCGAAGGCGTTCTTCGGGAAGACCTAAGCTAACAATAGACGCGGCTAGGTCTTCAGCGTGACTTGCCGCAAACTCTGTACCATATTCATCAGCCACAAGCTCCAGCTCTGCCTCATCCATCTTTTTCAATAGCTTCAGCTTATAATCTGCAAGGATACGATCGATTTCACCTCGACTGACCTGATCGTCACCCAAGCCAAATTCATCCCGGATTAGTTGCCGGGCTTCGTCAAAGAGCTTTTCTCGTCCGTCGATATCAAGGTCTCGGTCTTTCAAAACCGCTTCATGGATTGTTAGCATTAAAAGGCGACGCCGGAGCGTTCGCCGTACGGCCGCGAAACTTGAAGCGGCAATCTTTTGGAAAATGGCCATAACGAAGCCAAGGCCTTTGCCCTGGTTACCCTGCCGCTTAGCGAGGGCGAACCCATCCTCCAAGTACGAGCGGAGACGCGAGTAGAATGTCAGTTCTCCCTCCGACATTACGAAGGACTCAGTGTGTACCCACCGACGAGCAAACAATGGTGCGCCATCTGGCCTACAGGCGTCAGCTTTCGTACGGCGATAAACGACCGCATTGAGCCTATGGCGATGATCCACCATATCTTGGGGACTGTTGAACAAAGTGGGGTTCAGCAACTGAATCAGCATCCAGAACCTAAAGTGGTCGCCCTGGTGAGGAGTCGCTGAGAGCAACAATACATCCCTAGTGTGCGCTTTGAGGGCCTCGGCTAGCTTGTAATTCGCTGTCTTTCGAACTTTATTTCCGCTTCGATACGCTGTTAAGTGGTGCGCTTCATCGAATACGACCAAATCCCAACGGGGAGCTTCGAGGATGCGTGTGACGCGAGCTGGGCGTTTCAGCGAGTCAATGCTTGCAATCAACAAATCGTGCTTCGCGAACGCATTTGATTTTCTATCAGTAACGTCACCTTCGCTGCCAAAGACCTCGAAACCAAGATTGAAAACCTCATTCAGCTCCCGGTGCCAATTATTCACCAACCCCGCAGGTACAACGAGTAGGACTCGTCGAAGCTCGCCGCGACTGGCGAGCTCACGGATTATCAATGCTGTTTCGATTGTCTTTCCTAGCCCCACTTCATCTGCAATTAGATAGCGGCGGGGAGAGTCAGTCGCAATTCGATGAGTAAGAACGATTTGATGAGGCAGTAAGTCAATCTTTGCAGCCGTCAGGGCAGCCGCACTCTCCATTAGGGGCAAGGAATGGGCCTCGAGCGACAACCACAGCTGGTGTAGCCGCTGCTGTGTTCCCTCGACTCCGCGTAGAATCCTCTCCTCTCTGGATAGTAGCAGTTGGATGGCAGAGGTGGGAACTTGCCTCTCTCCAGCAGGGAAAAAGACGCGCACGTAGCCATCGCGCGGCGAATCAACGATTGCTCCGACGCCATAGTCGGCGTGTGAAACACGCTGACCCGGACAGAAAACCACGGCTGCATCCATTACGAAATCCTGAGATGATGAAGACCTATCCATGCGGGACCATCCGGATCTTGGTTCTTTTCCTCGGCGTCGAGCACATGACCGGCATCGCTTTCTGCGCCAGCCCAAAGAATTCGACCTAGTTCAATCTCTTTTTCGCCGAAAGGGTGGCCACACCGCCATAGGTATTGTTCGGCGGCCTTGTTCATTCGTATCCTTTGGCGGCCAGAGGGAATCCACAGAATAAGTCCAGCTTGTCCCTCGTACTCTGTCTGGAAGCTGAGAATGGCATGTTTCAGATCTTGCTCCAACCACGATTCAGCATCATCAGGTTTCAATACGTCGAGGCAGCCCTCCATGCCTGCCACGATCAACGACTTACCTCCTCCGTTTGGTAGTTCATCTGGCCATTGGGACACAAGTTCAAAGAACCGCCGAATAGATGCGACTTGATTGGGTTCCGCTAGGCCATTCAAAGCCTTCGCGCCCCACAATAAAGTGACTCCTCGCCGAGGCCAACTGTTGTCCCGAACTAGGCGCATCCCCTCTTATTCTCCGTATTCCAACTTGAGTTGGCGGACCTGGTCCTGATGTGTCCTCTCCCATTCATTGAGAATGGCGAGCGCGCGCATTGATGCGTTTCGGACAGACTGGCCGGCGGCGCGCCGAGAATGCCACTCCAGCAATGCAGCTAATGCAGGATGGGGCCTGAAGTTCTGATTGTTGATTGTTTCCATGGCGTTAATTCCGCTCCCATCAAAGCAAGCGCCGATGAGAAACATCGCTTGATCATAGTCACTAGTCATGTTTCTTCGAGGGCGTCCGTACCAGGACTTCGCAATTTCGAGAGGTGGGATAAGATGCAAGACCTTCTTATCCTCATTACACCATCCGCGTTGTTCAAATTCTTCGGGCGCGATTCCCGTTCCGCGCAAAAACTTTTGTATTTGGTCACGAGGCTGCTCGGAATGACCATCAAAGATGCGCAAAAGTTGACGAGTAAAGGGTTCAGCCATTACAGGTGGCGGTTCTTTGATTCGCCCACTCTCTTCGTCCAGAATTAGATTGATTCCGGCGAGTGCGTCTTTGACGGACAGCGTCTTAGCTTCATCTACGAAGACCTTCCCATAGTGACGTGAAAAGTATTCGAGGGCCTTACCACGCTTGATGACCTGCAAATCAGCGGCGGGCAATCCTTCCTTTGCGTGATGTTCCAGCAGACTCTGGATTTGGCGGACCTCTTCGATTACTTCGCGGCGCATGCGACCCCAACTAACGCGCGTTGGTTCTTGGGTTCTCTTCCGACAAACGTGGATGATGTCGTATTCGACTTTCTTCGAGCCAAATTCACCTTCGCCTTTCGTTTCATCCGATCGGATCGGATATGTAGCTTCCAACCAAAATCCAGCGTCGAATAGACTTTCGAGGACGGCCACCCAGGGCTCGTCTTCGCTGTGGTGGAATGTAAACGCCAAGATTCCGGCGGGCTTTAGGATTCGATGGGATTCCCGCCAACATTCAGTGAGTAGTCGCTGATAAAAGCCCTCTGGGTCTTCCGGTTGGCGGGCCCTGTTTGACACCGCTTCCAGCGCTTTGGGGGTGTATTCTGGTCCGAATTGCTCAGGGTAGCATTCCTTCAATACGAGACGCAGCCAAACATAAAAGAAGTCGCTAAGCTCAGAATAATGAAGCAGACCTCCAAACGGTGGATCTGTAATTACCAGGTCATAGGAGCCAGTTTGAATCGCTGAAAGTTCTGTAGCGGACAAGCACTGTAGGTTGGCGCCCGAGCCAACCGGGTCGTTGCATTTAATCTTTTCGCTCTTCCCGGAAACTAATGCCTGCAATTGAGGAGCTTCATGAATTAACCATTCATTGCTTGCAAGCTCCCATGGATCTTTCGACCATTCAAGAGATTCAAGTAATCCCGAGGAACAGGACGCCCAATTTCCCCGACCTAAGGCTGAAAAAACTCCGTTTTCCACCACAGTGGACTTCGGATGATAGTTATTGTTGGCAAACATCGGTTCCAACTTATCTGCGCCCACATTCCACAGTGTGAACATACTTTGGTTTCGCAAGTACTGTTGGAACGCGCCAAGTACAAATTCGCGCGTCTCACGAGAGAAGCTTACCTCAAAAGTTATCCAGATCGCTTTTAATAACTGGGCGTGCACTAGAAGCTGTCTAGTGTTGAACATCTTCCACCAGTGCGTAAATCCGTGGTTTGGCACACCACCTTGTAGGTGATGTGTCATGAACCCATACGGCAGTTCCGTCCTGGGCCAATAGTCCGCAAGATCTGAGTCTTTGCGCTGCGCCCACTCGTTCGCTGCAACGTCAAATAGTCGAGTGTTCGTAACAGTAGCGAAAAATCTCCCTCCGTAAGGGCGCTCTTCACGATTGCAAGTTGGACAGTACCCCTGAATCGCGTAAGCTGAAACAGGCCCGGTCTTCCCTGACGCCTTGACGCTTTCGAGAACGTCACCTGTTTTACCGCAGTTCCCGCATGCGAAGTGGGATTTTGTCGGAACGGTGCCCTTGCTCGTACTGAGGCTGATTCCGGTCTCAGGACAGGTTATGGTTTCGTTGAGGGGGCCACGAACCTCAATGAGACGCAAATGTTTGGCCCGCTCTTGATTCCACGCCGCCGTAGATTCCGGGTCATCAGTTACGCTGCCACCGTATTCTTTACCATTTGGATCTAGCTTCGGTGAGCCAGCTAGCCATTCGGGATGCACTAGGAGTGTCAGGTCAATTTTCTTTTTAACTGCTTTGCTGAATTTTACTAGCTCTGCAAATCCACAATACGGACACGCAACCCCTTTCTCTTTGTCAAAGATTGCGTACTTGTCTTTTGGGTCCCCGATAACCAACGGAACACCTGGAGCCATTCGAACATCACCTTCCTCGATATCAAAGTGTTCGTGGCACTTAGGGCAACGATGGTTGGGCATTGCCTTCACTGAGATCGATTTCACCGCGATGACGGGGCTCGACATAACTGGTGTTCGATGGCCGCATCCCGTCACTTGGCAAGGGCCGTGTTTTGCCCAGAAAACGTATATGATCTCTGGTCCTTCGTACGAGTAGTCGTTGCGATCGATGATGGATAGAGAAAGCGGGTCGAAGTCGTCTCCCATGACTTTGCCGCTAAGCTTTTGCGTCCATTTGCCTCTGTGCCCGCGCGGACAATGGCATGCATAGAACGGAATAATCTGAGGCTTGACTTCGGCTTCGATTTCATTGAGCAGGGCCTGGACTTTCTCGGGGTCCACTCTGGCGATTTCATTCTTGACGACAAACCAGGCCACCGGATTCAGGTCTGTACCAAACATCTGGAGGCCAAGGCGCGAACCCTCCACAATGGTCGTTCCGCCCCCCATGAAGATGTCGGCGACCTTCAAATGTTTTAGAGCGCCCTTCTTCTGGTGATTGCCATAATAAACGTCCCACACGGCTTTCGCGGCCTTGGACGAATCTTCTGGAGCCTTCATGCTCGCCGCCAACATAAGTGACCGAAATACGCTGGACCGTCGACGGGCCCACCACTTCGACATCTGGTAGATCGGCTTTCCGGCATTCCCCTCAATGATTGCAATCTGGTTTATCGGCAGAATGGGGAAATCGACTTCGAGGCACGTTTTTGGCCGTCCAGGGTCCCCGAAATCAACCGTCTCCACTGAAACCGATTTACCTGCATCTGCGACGCGTGCGATTTCAGCTGCTGTCTGCTCGGCCTTTGAGCCCGGCTTTTGAGTGGCAGTGGCCATGATCTGTGCTTAATCCCTTCGACCAACTTCTATGAATGGAACCATTGTTTCGAGAACAGACAAACCCCCATGTACAAGTGTTGGGTACCCCCCGGGACTCTTCCACTTGCGCCGCCCAAGCGCGTACTGGTTCGTGCCATGGCGCGAGGAAATGGCCATACTGACTGGAGGAACCCACGGGCCGTCGCCATTGGATCCAGGGGCGAATCTACCGCTCTTGAAGATTTGTTTAAGATGATCTCCCTGGTCATCGCGCGTGTCTGAAAACAAACCACTTGCTCCATAGCCATGATCGGACGTGATGATCAAGCGCCGACCTGTCGTAAGACGATGCACTAAGCCCCAAAAGTCATCGCTCTTTAATTGCGTTTCCACCTCACTAGTTAAGACATTCAAACCTTGGCCGGCCTCCGAAAGAGCGTGAAGCCGGACATCAGGCCAGTGGTGCCAAAGAACCCAGCGTTGCTCTGCTCCAATGAGAGAGGCACAGTCTTTGAAGGGTATCTGAACTGAATCTGTTCGTGCTCCCACGAGTTTATGTCCCGATCCGGCCTGGTTGTTTTCCAAGGATGATCGCTGAGAGAATCCAAGTGCCCTTGCAAACGAGTTCGTATCAGCTGGTAATTCCGCAGTTGTCACTCTAGACCCATAAACCATATAGCCGCGTGCAGCTACCTGTTGAAGAATCCAAGGCATTTCACGCAACGACAGGCCGTCCAAAATCAATACTGCCCGTCCTCCAGATTGCGACGCCCACCAAGATGCGAGGGCATCTGCGGCGTGCTCCGTGTTGGCTTCAAATGCCGGCCAAAGATCCCATCCCGCCGAAGAGAGAAACAAGTCCAAATCTGCAACTCGGCGGTCGCGGCTCGTAATCTCATTCGCCGCTCCTATGTTTGGAAGATCCGGTGAGCAAACATCTGATGTGACATTTAGGATAGCTGTCCACGCTTCTCCTGCCGACCTCTTAGAAAGCACTCGAAGGAGGGAGGCAGTAAGCGACATTAGGAGTTTTCTTCCTTCTTCAGATCCAACTCATAAGTTAGACCATCTGGAAGGCGGCGGAGTAATTCGTTCAATTGCGCACCAGTCGCTTTTCCGACCCTCAGCGAAATTTCTTGAACGTCGGTCCCCGACTTAATGCCCCAACTCTCTACTCTGGCCTGTAAATTCAGAGACGAAGTGGGCGGGGCATGCAATGGGACAAACTGAGTCGGGGTTGCGCCAAAAACGTTCCCAGTTTCACCGGACGTGCCAATCGAGGTGGGAGTTGTATTTGGGATCGCCGCCCCGGGCACAGCACCACCATTCGGTCCTGGTGTCGGGGGGAAGAGTCCACCTGCCGAAGGCGGAGGGGATGCACTTGGAGCATTACCTAAACCATGAGCAGCGGGCACCGCTTGAGGCAAGAGCACGTAAGTCTCATCAAGGTGTTTCCCGGTACCCAAGCGTCCACGCATCCTCTTCCACGCAGCTTCCTCGTCTTCTCCGGGAATTGCTTGTAGATATTCCATCCCGCGCAGATTGATCGCGACCTTCCCTCGTGCGCAGAGACGGATGATTTTCTCCTTCATCGGGGTCTCGCCGAGCCAAGGAATGCAGTCTTCCTCGTTTGGCCGAGGCTCCTCCAATTCCTCCAAGAGTTTTCCGACTGATTTGTTATCTTGCGCAGCCGCCAGAACTAGAGTTTCGAAATCTTCCGGGACAAATAGATCATTCTTAATCGCCTCCTCAGCTGCTTCGGGAATCTTGTTGCCCTGCACCTTCAGAGCTTCTAGCTGGAACTTGCAACGATTGGGGTCGGCAAAATTCCAAGTCTTCAAGACCGCAAACCTGTCGAAGCGACCCTTAATGAGTGTTCGCAGCTCACTTTCGTACTTTGTGTGGAGTTTGACGTATTCCGGGCTTTGAGCTCGCCACTCTTGAGCTTTAAGAACCGCGCGCGCATAGACGACGAGATCGCGGTCCGTGTACGCGTTCCCACTCCCATTGCGCGGAAGAAGGAACCGTATCGTGTTTCGTCTTTTCTTTAGATTCTCCCTTAGCCATTTCCCTAACCGGCTATCAAGCCGGTCCAGATCCTCAGGAATAACCACAATAGGTATTCGTTCATCCCAGTAATCTGGCTTATCTGAATCCTCAAAACCTCTCCATGGATCATTCGACCAGTCTTGCGGAAGAACAATCACCTGAAACGACCGAGCGATTTCGTCTGTGCCTCCGATTACATACCGAATCTCCCGGGCAAGCTGAATGTGGTCTAAGCCATCTGTGAACTGTCGGTCGTTGCGAGCAAATGCCATCAGTTTGGCTTGAGGGTTTTCGTCCTCTCGAAAAACTAGCCGATCTCCGTCCCGGTGAATATTAAAGCTGTTGTCAACTATGGAAGAAAGCTCAACTTGAAATGCATTTTCGTCAATAGCGTGGTCACCCGTGATATCCACCTGGAGCGTCCTTGCAGTCGCCCCAGCCATGTTTCCAATCGCAAGCGAACGAAGCCAAAGAGCACCGATAACACGAGGGAGATCCGGGACGCTACCCGCGCAGTCTGGAACTGCCTCGCGGACGGCAGACAGGTTCCTCTGGGCCTTCTCGCGGAGTGCGGCGTGATGTTGGTTCGCCACGGAATCCAGCAACGCAACTATTCCGCTGGAATCATCATCGAGCCTGAAGTCTGCTGCAGTTAGAATCGTGGCTGTTTCTCCGCGCGATTTGAAGAGGTCAGCCAATATTCTTATCAAATCGCGAGTCTCTTGAGCATCCGTGGCGACGAGAACTTGGTCCTCTAGCAATTGCATAAGGTGTGGCGCAA
>WNGC01009483.1_pt1 | contig 12116 bp, 14 predicted proteins | sample 5400051 | NCBI WGS metagenome assembly WNGC01 (sample SAMN13153368, study PRJNA577476) | soil metagenome | isolation source: 20 cm soil or saprolite under grassland replicate 2 | place: USA:California | collected 2016-06-15 | reverse complement strand
GGCCGCAGTAGTAGATGACCTGGCCCCGGAGGTCCACGGGCAGCGGCTTGCCTTCGGTGAGCAGGTGGACGAGGCGCTCGTGGGCCGCGTCGCGCGCGGTGTATACGATCCCGGAGAGCAGCACCTGATCGCCGGCGCGGAGGCGTTCCACATCGTCCGGGCCGAGTGGCGTGCGGAGGGCGATCGGTGGCCGCGTCATGGGGCGGCGTTCCTCACACGGGATGGGATCACAGGACGATGCGTCCCGCGCGGTGGGAGTGGCAGTCGAGGTTCACCGCGACCGGGAGGCTGGCGATGTGGGTGGGGTGGCTCTCGACGTGCACCGCGAGCGCGGTTACCCGTCCCCCGAATCCGGCCGGGCCGATGCCGAGGTCGTTGATCCGGCGGAGGAGGTCGGCTTCGACCTCGGCGAGCCGCGGGTCGGGGTGGGGCTGGCCCACAGGCCGGAGGAGCGCGCGCTTGCTCAGGAGCGCCGCCTGCTCGAACGTCCCGCCCATCCCCACGCCGACGATGAGCGGGGGGCTCGGGTTCGGCCCTGCTTCGGCGATCGAGCGGGTCACGAATTCCGCTGCGCCCTCGTAGCCGTCGGAGGGGGTGAGCATCGCGAGCCGGCTCATGTTGTCGCAGCCGGCGCCCTTCGCGAGCATCGCCAGGTCGAGGCGGTCTCCCGGGACGATGCGGTAGTAGATGATTGCCGGAGTGTTGTCCTGGGTGTTCACCCGGTCGAGGGGTCCGCGGACGATCGACGCGCGGAGGTATCCCTCCCGGTATCCCTGCCGGACGCCCTCGTTGATCGCGTCCTCGAGCGTCCCGTTTGTCACGTGCAGGTCCTGGCCGAGGTCGGCGAAGATCACCGCGCTGCCGGTGTCCTGGCAGATCGGGAACCACTTCTCGCGGGCGACGCGGGCGTTCTCGAGCAGCCGGTCGAGGACCGAGCGGCCGATCTCGGATTCCTCGATCGCGCGGGCGCGCTCCAAGGCGGCCAGCATGTCCGCGCCCATCCGGTGGTTGACCGTGATGCAGAGGTCGCGGACCGCCCGAGTGATCGCGGCGGCATCGAGCGTCCGTATCGCTGTACCACGTGATCGCTGCCGCGTCTTGCGCCGCCCTGCCGCCCCGGACGGCCTCGATCGCGGAGGGCGCCGCTTGGCCATTTCAGAGCACCCCTTCCTTGGCGAGCCGGGCGAGCGCGTCGTCGTCGAGCCCGAGCCAGCCGCGGTAGATCTCCCGGTTGTGCTCCCCGAGCCTCGGGCCGGGGTGCGTGACCGCGCCGGGCGTCCCCGAGAACTTCGGGACCACGCCCACCATCCGGATCTCGCCGAGCTCCGGATCGTTGACCGTGATCACGTCTTCGCGGGCGGCGTACTGCGGGTCCTCGAGGATCCGCGGCACGTCGTACACGGGACCGGCCACCGCGCCGCTCTCCCCGAGGCGCGCCAGGATCTCCTCCTGGCTCCGGCCGGCCATCCACTCGCCGATGATGGCGTCCAATTCCCGGCGGTGGGCGACCCTCGCCGCGTTGTCGGAAAACCGGGGATCGGCCGGCAGGTCCGGCCTGCCGATCGCCGCCGCCAGCCGCTCGAAGACGCGCTGGCTGGTGGCCGATACCGCGATCCACGCGCCGCCGGCGGCGCGGTAGAGGTTGCGGGGCGCGGCGTCCGGGAATTCATTGCCCACTCGCTGCGCGAGGATTCCGAGGGCCGTGTACTGCGTGACATACGGGACGAGGAGCCGAAAGAGGGGCTCGTAGAGGCTGACATCGATCACCTGACCGCGGCCCGACGCGGCGCGGTGATGGATGGCCGTCATCACCGCGAGGGCGCCCGTCAGGCCCGCCACTTCATCGGCCAGGGGGATGGCCGGCACGAGCGGTGGAGAGTCGGGGAATCCGGTGATCGCGACGAGACCGCTCATGGCCTCGGCCACCGTGCCGAACCCCGGGCGGTGCCGGTACGGCCCGGTCTGGCCGAACCCTGAGATCCGCAGGACGACCAGACGCGGGTTGCGCTCCAGCAGGCCTTCTGGAGCCAGCCCCCACCGCTCCAGCGTCCCCGGCCGGAAGTTCTCCACCAGGACGTCGGCGCGCCCGACGAGATCAGACAGGATCTGCTGGCCGCGGGCCTCGCTGAGATTCAGCGTGATCGACTTTTTGTTCCGCGAGACGACTTTCCACCAGATGGACTGGCCGGAGATGAACGGGCCCCACGACCGCAGGGGGTCGCCCCCCTTCGGATGCTCGATTTTGATGACCTCCGCTCCCAGGTCGGCGAGCATGGACGTGGCGGTCCCTCCTGAGACGATCGTGGAGAGGTCCAGGATGGTCAGGTCGGCGAGCGGGCCGGGTGCGGCGGACTTGCTCACAGCACCGGCGACCGGAGGATGGCGTCCCGCGCGGTCCCCGCCGCGGCCGGGAGCGGGCCTTCGGGCAGATCCTCGAGTTGGGCGAGAACCTCCGCGGCCTGCCAGATCAGCCGCTGGAGATCGCCCTCGGGGATGCGATGCCGGGCGGTGACCTCCTCCCACGGCCGGCCGGCGGCCCACTCGCCGACGACGGCCGCGCGCTGCATCGCCCCGGGCGGCCCCCCGCCCGCCGGCACAAACTCCCGCTCGACCGGATCTTCGGGGAGGCCCGCCGCGTGCAGCCGCGCATTGACGGCCGCGACGATGCCGCGCAGACCGAGGATCGCCTTGCGGACCTGATGGAAGGCTGCTCCCGCCGTTGGTTCCGCCCACCCCCGGTCCGTTGACCGCAGCGGGTATCCCCCGCGGTGCCGCATGTCGTGGTCGCGCATCCCTGGGCGGTACCCGGAGCGGAATCCCCCGCGCGCCACTCCGGCCCGCGGCGGCGGCCCGATGCGCTCGGTGCCGAGGGCGCCGGCCACAGCGGCGAGCGCCGGTGGATCCGTTGGAAGGATCCTCGATCTGACCGCCTCGGCGAGGATGAGCATCCGCGGATGCCGGATCCGGGCGGCGAGCCGCCCCCTGGGCGTGAGCCGGAAGTCGCCGTCCAGGTAGCCGAGGTCGCGCAGGATCCCGGCGCGGCGCCGGAAGACCTGGACCTCCTGATCCTCGAGGCGCGCCACCTCGCCTTCCAGCCGCCGCCGCTTCCGCTCGACCACGCCGGTTCGTGAGCGGGTCCGCGGGGAGGGCATCGAGGCGTGTCCGCAGGTCCGCGATCCGGGAGCGCCGCTGGAATGCGGTGAAGGACCTCCGCAGCAGCGCTTCCGCATCCCGCATCGTCCCCCGGGCCAGCAGGTTTAAGACCTGCGCGTCCGAGGGCGCGAATGCGGAGACCACGGGGTCGGGAGCGGCGCCGGCGAGCGCCATCCCCTCGTCGGCCTCGGACGGCGACTCGACGGCGATGACGGCGATGCCGAGGGTGTCGCGTCCCCTCCGGCCCGCCCGCCCGGTCATCTGATGGAACTCCGTGGGGGTGAGCGATTCCGGGCCCGCCGGCCCGTTGCGGTACAGGGTGGAGAGGAGCACGGTGCGGGCCGGGACGTCCAAACCCGCGGCCAGCGTGGTTGTCGCGCAGACCATCCGGACGAGCCCGGCCTCGAGCAGGTCTTCCACGCACATCCGCCACGCCGTCAGGTGACCGGCGTGGTGGGGCGCGACCCCGCCGCGCCGGAGCGCGGGCAGCATCGGGTGCTGGGCGAGCCGGGGGACCTGCGTGATCCACTCCTGGAGGCGCTCGGCCCTGCGCGCTTCATCCGGCGCCGGCTGGCCTCCCAGCAGGCGCGCCGCCTCGTCGCACTCGCGCCGGCTGGGGAAGAACAGGATGGCCGGCGTGAGGCGGCGCTGCTCGAGCGCATCCGCCGCGGTGCGCAGCCACCGTCCGTGGCGCGGGCGCGAGGCCACGGCGTTGGGATCGGGAGGCAGCAGCCGCCCAACGCCGTCGGCGAGCAGGAACTGCAGGGGGACCGGCCGCGTCTCGAGCGTGATCACCTCCGGTGTGTGACCGCGCACTTCGCCGAGCCACGCCGCGAGCTCGTCCGCATTGGGGATCGTGGCCGACAGCATCAGCAGGCGGGTCTCCCGCGGGGCGAGGAGGAGGATCTCCTCCCAGGCCGTGCCGCGCTCGGGATCGGAGAGGTAATGCGCCTCGTCGAGGACGATGACGTCGGGGGACGGGGCGGAGCCCGCGGGATCGTAGAAGGCGTTGCGGAGGATCTCCGTGGTCGCGACGAGCACCGGGGCGCGGGGGTTGACGCGGCGCTCTCCCGTGAGCAGCCCGACGGCATCCGCGCCGTACAGTCCCTGGAACCGCCGGAACTTCTGATTCGAGAGCGCCTTGAGCGGCGCCGTGTACCAGATGCGCGTGGGGGCTCCCGCGATGCCGCTGCCCGACGCGCCGCCGTCCGCCCTACCGCCCCTGCCATCGGCCCCCGTGCGCGTGCTTTGGAGCAGCCGCGCGATCTCCTGCTCAGCGATCCACGTCTTGCCGCTTCCGGTGGGCGCGGACACGAGCACGTCCCCCCGCTCGAGCGCGGCGAGCGCGGCCACCTGAAAGGCGGCGGGGGCAAAGGGAACGGCCGCGGCTTCCCCGACGCCGCGCAGCAGATCCGCCAGGCCGCTTTTTTGTCCCATTTTGGTCATGGGCCGGAGGAGGCGCTCCTGCTCCCGTCGAACCACAAGCGCGCGGTACGAGTTCGGCACTTCATGGGAGCCGGCGCGAGGCGAACGAGTTGAAGCAGACCAACGCATTGACCGCGTACGAGAAGAGGTTCCTTGCCGCCCTGATCCGGCAGGTCTGGCGGGGCTGTCAGGGGTTCGTCGCCCTGGTCACGGAGCGCGGCCCCGGCGAAGCGGTCTACGCGCTGGAGGATCTCGTCGAGTGGTCCGCCGCCCAGAGCGCGCGCCTGCGGTCGCGGTCCGTGCGGGCCCAGTCGCAGACGATCGGATCCGGCGCCCGCCGCGTCGCGTCTGAACTGCTCGAGGACATCGGGACCTTCTGCAATGGGATCGGGGATCTCCTCGGTCACGCCCAGCAGTCCGATCTCGATCCCGACGAGGTCGAGGACGAAGCGCTCACCATGGTCGACGGCTTCCTGGCGTGGACGACGATGATGGCGTCCCAGTTGGGGATCTCCCGGAACCTCCGTCCGCAAACGCTCTGGTTCGAGCGCTGATCCGCCCGCGGCGTCCCGCCGCCCCCCGGTTATCCGAGCGACCGCACGATCTCCGCAAGCGGGCGCTTGACGCACGTGAAGATCGGGATGTCGCGCAGCGTGTAGCGGCTGGCCTCGGTCTCCCGGAGTTTCATCACCAGCTCCTGAAAGCGCTTCGGGTTGTCGGTGAGAAACGAGACGACGAACTCCTGGTCGTCGAGCCCGAATGAGTACGCGGTGTGGAGCTGCACATCGGGATACTCGTGCCCGACCCGGATGTGATCGGCCATCATGCGCCGGCGGGCATCCAGGGGGAGCGCGTACCACTCCCGCGTCTTCACGAACGGGTAGACGAAGAGGTAGGTGCCCTCGCCGGGATCGACCTTGAAGCCGCCTTCCAGCGGTTCGTCCCGTGTGTAGATCGATTTTCTCGTCAGCGCCAGGAGCGAGTGCCGGAGATCGAGGTACCGGCCCAGCCCGGTCTGGTTCAGGGCTTCGGCCATCTGCTGGATCGGCGGGAGCTCCGGGGAGACCTTCCAGATCAGGAAGTCGGCGTCGGTGCGGAGCCCCAGCGTCGAGTAGGTCTCCATCATCACCGCGTCTCTGAACCGCTCGACCGCGTCCAGAAACTGCGCGCGACCCGCTTCCTTTTGCCCGTCGGGCAGAAACCGCCACTCCGGCCGGCACTTGTAGAAGGCGTAGTGCACGAAATCCTGCGTGGCGCTGCCGTGTCCGCCCTTCATGGTACCATTCTACCATGGCGATGACGCGGCCCGGCTCCGAGGCCACGGGCGCCCTCACGTGGGCGATCCCTGCCGCCGTCGCCGTGTGGATCGTCATCTTTGCGTGGCGGCCGGCCAACTTCTGGCTGCTCATGGCCGCCGGCACCGGCGGGCTCGGGGGTCTCGCGCTCCGCCTCCGCGGGGCGTTTCCCATCGAGGAGGGCGTCCGCGCGCAGGATCTGGGGACCGGCGCCGCGGCGGCCGCGGCGCTTTACGGCGTGTTCGCTCTCGGGCGCGTGATCGCCGGTCGCCTCCTTCCGTCCGCGCCAGGGCAGATCAGCGACGTCTACGCGCTGCGCGCCCAGGCGCCGTGGCCGGTCATCGCGCTTCTGCTCATCCTCGTGATCGGGCCCGGCGAAGAACTGTTCTGGCGGGGCCTCGTGCAGTGGGGGCTGGTGCGGCGGTTCGGCCCGGGGCTCGGCTGGGGCGCCGCCACGGCGATCTACGGCGGGGTGCCCACGGCCTTCATGTGGTAGGCGCCTAGATACCGAGGACGCGCGCGGATCGACGACGCGTGGCGTTATGGGATCTTAAATGTCGCCCCGGGCTCGAGCACGACCACCTTGGAATCGGTGGAGCCTTCGACCCGGCGCCTGAACGCCTGGGGATCCTGCTGGATGACCGGCCAGGTGTTGTAGTGCTGCGGGATGATCGTCCGGGCCCCCAACAGCTTCGCCGCGGCGGTGGCGTCCTCGGGTCCCATCGTGAAGTTATCGCCGATGGGGAGGATCGCAGCGTCGAGACCGCCCTGCGCGATCAGCGACATGTCCGAGAAGAGCGCGGTATCCCCGGCGTTGTAGAGGCGCCGGCCCTCGATCTCCAGCAGGATGCCCGCGGGGTTCCCGCCGTAGGTCCCGTCGGGGAAGGATGAGCCGTGGTGGGCCACGGTGAGCTTCGCCCGGCCGAACGGGAACGCATACGAGCCGCCGATGTGCATCGGATGGGCATTGGCCACGCCCTGTTTCTGGCAGTAGGCGACGATCTCGAAGTTGGAGATCAAGGTGGCGCCCGTCCGCTTGGCGATCTCGACCGTATCGCCGTAGTGATCGCCGTGGGCGTGCGTGAGGATGATGAAGTTCGCCGCCACGCCGGCCGCCTTGACCTTGGTCATCGGGTTGCCCGTGAAGAACGGGTCGATCAGGATCGAGACCCCCTTGGTCTCGATCGCCCAGGTTGCATGGCCGTAATAGGTGAGCGTCGCCATTGGTGACCCTCCTGAGATGATGTGGGAAGCGGGGGACGGATCCGCTGCGAGGGGACAAATCCTCTGGGGAGGGCCGGAATTCCTGCGCGCCACACCACGCGGCGCCGTGCGCGGCTACGACTTCGAGCTGGTCTCGCGGGGCCGGGTGATGATGTAGCGGCAGTGCGGCGCGCCGTCCAGGATGTGCTCGGTCCGCACCACCTCGGCGCCGAGGGCTTCCTGGAAGAGCGCGATCTCGCACCGGCAGGTCTCACGGTGCGCCTCGGCGACCGCGCGGATGGGGCAGTTGTGCTCGATCAGGACGAACCGGTCACGATCGAGTTGGGTCTGTTCGGCGACGTAGCCTTCCTCGTCGCGCGCCTTGGCCAGGGTGGCGACCTTTTCCCGAAAATCTCGCCCGGCCATGCGCGCCCGGTATTGCTCGAGGAGATGCTTGCGGCGGTGCTCGAAGATCTGATCGACCGTCTGGGCTCCCCCGAGCGCCTGGATGTCGTCGAGCAGAGCCTGCGCGAGCTGCTCGTAGGTCCGCGGGAACAACTTGTCCCCTTCGGAACTGATGCTGTAGAGGCGGCTCGGGCGGCCCTGGCCGCGGCGAATGCCGTTCGAGGCAATGACTCCGTCCCGTTCGAGGATCGCCAGATGCTGGCGAACGCCCATGGGCGTGATCTCCAGACGCCGGCTCAATTCTTGAACCGTCATCGGCCCGTTGCGTTTGATGAGCGATAGGATTTCCCGACGGGTGCTCGTCATGGAGTATGCCCTCACCCGCCATTTTACCAGAGCCGGGCGAGTTGCAGAACCTTCCCTGGTGAGGCGGCGGGAGTCTATGCTCGAACATATGTTCGCTAGAAAGGGGTGATGCAGCCTTCAAGTGAAGCAATTAGGGCGGGAAAAGGCCCGTCCGTTACTGTTTCGGCCTGGAGGAGCATCTGTGAATATCGGCTACGCCCTCTCTGATGTCTGCAATATGATCGCCAGTTCGCCCCGAGAAGCCCCCGCCCGCATCGTGGAGTATCTTCACGACGGGTTCCCGCATTACGATTGGGTGGGGATCTACTGGGTCGAAGGGCCGGACCTCGTCCTGGGCCCCTGGAAGGGACCCGCGGCGACCGAGCACACCCGGATTCCGATCGGGAAGGGGGTGTGCGGGGCCGCGGCGGCATCGGGCAAGACTGAGGTCGTCGCGGATGTCAGCAAGGACGCGAGGTACCTGGCATGCTTTACGTCCACGAAGTCCGAGATCGTGGTCCCGATCCGGGCGGGCACCCGCGTGATCGGTGAGATCGACATCGACGCCCGGGAACTGGGCGCGTTCGGGCCGGAGGATCAGCAGTTTCTCGAGGCGGTGGCGGCGCTCCTCGCCACGCTCTGGCCCGCGGTTCCGGCCACATCATCGCGGGCCTAGGAGGACACCGTGACCACGCTCATCGATCTCGGCAGCGATACCGCGACGCGCCCGTCCGCAGGCATGCGGAGGTTCATGGCGGAGGCGCCCGTCGGCGACGAGCAGCGGCAGGAGGATCCGTCGGTCAACGCGCTCCAGGAACGGGTGGCGGCGCTCCTCGGCAAAGAGGCGGCGCTCTACCTGCCGTCCGCGACGATGGCCAACGAGATCGCGGTGAAGACGCACACTCAGCCCGGCGACGCGGTCATCCTGGAAGAGTCCGCCCACATCGCCACCGCCGAGGCGGGCGGGCCCGCGCTCCTCTCCGGGGTGATGCTGCACGCGGTGAAGGGCGTCCGCGGAGTGTTCACGCCCGATCAGGTGGAAGCGCGGATCCAGGCGGACAACCCCCACTATCCCAGGACCCGCCTGGTCTCGGTCGAGCAGACCGCGAACCTCGGGGGCGGCACGGTGTGGCCCCTGGAACGGCTGCGCGCCGTCGCCGATTCGGCCCGCCGCCATGGGCTGCGCACCCACATGGACGGCGCCCGTGTGATGAACGCCGTCGTCGCCTCAGGCGCGCCGGCCAACGAACACACCCGGGGGTATGACTCGGTGACCCTGTGTCTGACGAAGGGGTTGGGCTGCCCGGTGGGGGCGCTGGTCGCCGGCGACCGGGCGTTCATCAAGGAGGCCCGCCGCTACAAGCACCTCTTCGGGGGCGCGATGCGTCAGGCCGGCATCATCGCCGCCGCGGGCCTGTATGCGCTCGACCACAACATCGAGCGGCTGGCGGAGGATCATACCAATGCGAAGATCCTGGCGCGCGGGCTGGCGGAAATCCGCGGGATCGCCATCGAGGTCGAGCACGTGGAGACGAACATCGTCTTCTTTGATGTCGCAGGGCTGGGGATCACCGCCCAGGAGGCGGTCGCCCGTCTCGTGGCACGTGGGGTCCGCATGGGGGCGACGGGGCGGACGCGCATCCGCGCGGTGACCCACCTCGACGTCTCGCAGCAGGACGTCGAGCGGGCGGTCGAGGTGGCGCAGGAGGCGCTGGGGAAGGCCAAAGCAGGAACCCCCGGCGCCGAATAGCCGCCGGGGGTCCCGGAGCAGGCGCGGAGCCTAGGGATCGCGGCCGTACTTGGCCGCGAATTCCTCCTTGCTCATCTTGAAGTAGTCGGCGTTCATCTCGGTGAACTGCTTCCACTTGTCCGGGACATCCGCCTCAGCGAAGATGGCCGTCACCGGACACACCGATTCGCACGCGCCGCAGTCGATGCACTCGTCGGGATGGATGTACAGCATCACCTCGCCCTTGTCTTCATCCGCCTTGGGGTGGATGCAGTCGACCGGACAGACATCCACGCACGACCGGTCTTTGACGTTGATGCAGGGCTCGGTGATCGTGTAGGTCATCTTGCGCTGCCTCCTCTCGTGAACCTCGCTACCATTATACTCCTATACTCCCGCTCACTATCCGGTAACTACCTTACGAGAGGGGCGATGTCCTCTCCGCCGCGGCGGCCGGCGTCCGGTCCCGCAGTTCGGCGCCCGTGGAGACCAGGCGCGGACACTTCGCCCCGCGGGGGCCCTCCCAGCAGATCTTCTGGGTCATGCACGTCGGGCCGGCGAACTTGAAGATCTCGGGCGCGGCGTGCTGCAGCTCGGCCCGCATCAGGTGGGCCAGCCAGCGGATTTCCCACTGGGCCAGATTGCAGGTGCGCAGTTCGAAGAAGTGCAGGAGCGCGCGCGCGTTCGCCGACACGATCAACTTCGTCTCGAACGCGTTGTTGAACAGGTACCGGGCGTCCTCCTGGTGCACCCGCTCGTCCCGCAGGAGGAAGTAGGCGCGGACCGCGGCCTTGACCGGCTCGAGAAACGACTCGAGCATCTCGGGGATCCGGAGGATCGTCGGCGGCACGACGATCTCGACGAAGTCCTGGGACGAAAAGTCGACGTACCGCTGGCTCTGCTGCTCGTACGACCACCCCACGCGGTGGCGGACCAGCTGGTGCGAGCAGCTGCGGGAGATCCCCCGCACCCCGAAGACAAACTGGTTGTGCTCGACGCAGCTCGTGTGTCCGGCGGAGACGACGCGGTTGACCATGTGCGCGGTCGACTTGGGCGAGAGGGGCTGGGGGAGGTCGAGGATGCTGCCCGCGCTGTAGCACTGCCGCGCCGCCATCGCGGCGAGCCGGTCCGCGTCTGGGGTGGCGGCGAGGAGGATGGCCACCGGCCGGACGGCGTAGAGCGTGATCTCGCGTCCGCCGGGCAGCGCCACGGAACCAACCGCCCGCCCTCGCATCGTGCCGGGGTCCGCGAGGCGCTCGGGCATCACCGCTCCTCCGTCGGGATCGCGCTGGTGAAGTGGCAGATGGGCAACGGATCTCACGCCGTCACACGTGTCGTTCCGTCAATTCGCTGGGGAATGTGATTCACCTTCCGACTATGGTATCATGATCACCGTTTTGAGGAGATGCTGATGAACGTTCCGGACCTGCTGACCCATCCCGAGGCTCTCCGCGCGCACATTCGGGCCGCGCTGACCGGCCGGGGCGGGGCGCCGAAGCCGCCGCCCCAGGGGCTGCGGCAGGCGGCCGTGCTGCTCCTGGTCGTCTACGCCAACGGCGAGGCGGCGCTCCTGCTCACCAAGCGCAGCGAGACCGTGGACCGGCACAAGGGCGAGATCTCGCTGCCGGGCGGCGCGATCGAGCCGGGCGAATCCCCCCAGGCGGCCGCGATCCGCGAAACCAGCGAGGAGATTGGGGTGCGGGCTCAGGACATCACGATCCTGGGCGCGCTCGATGACGAGGAGACCTCCGTCTCCGGGTTCCTGATGATGCCCGTTGTCGGCACCATCCCGTACCCGTACCCGCTCCGGGTGAACCCCGCTGAAGTACGCGCGGTGCTCGAGGCGCCGATCCGGGTCTTGCTCGATCCCGCCAACGTGCGCACTGAGATCTGGACCCGCGGAGGCGTGCCGCGGGAGATCTACTTCTACTCCGTCGGTCCCGAGGTCGTGTGGGGAGCGACCGGCCGGGTGATCACCCAGTTCCTCGAGGCGGTGGTCAATGTGCAGATCGCCGGCGCCGCCGGCCGGCGGGCCGCCCGCCCGGCGCGGTGAGCGGTGCGCCGTGAGGAACCGGCGATGCGCGTAGCGATCTTCGCGCGCCGGATCCGGGCCGCCCGAGTCGCCGTCTGAGCGGAGGAAGCGCGTGCGCCGGCTCACCGGTAAAGTCGCTCTCGTCACCGGCGCCGGCCGGGGGATCGGCCGCGCGATCGCGAAAGCGCTCGCGCAGGAGGGCGCCTCGCTCGTGCTGCACCACCTGGAGAGCGCTCAGGGCGCGGCGGAGGCGGCCGAGGAGGCCGGACGGCTCGGGGTGCCCACGCTCGTGGCCCGCGCGGACGTCTCCCTGGCCCCGGCCGTCCGGAACATGTTCGAGGAGATCCACCGGACGTTCGGGCGCCTGGACATCCTGGTCAACAACGCCGGGGTGTTCAGCCGGGTGCCGCTCCTCGAGGTGGCCGAGGCGCACTGGGACCGTGTGCTCGACGTCAACCTCAAGGGAACGTTCCTGTGCGCGCAGGCGGCCGCGCGGGTGATGCTGGCCCAGCAGTCCGGCGCAATCGTG
>WNGC01002237.1_pt1 | contig 12118 bp, 10 predicted proteins | sample 5400051 | NCBI WGS metagenome assembly WNGC01 (sample SAMN13153368, study PRJNA577476) | soil metagenome | isolation source: 20 cm soil or saprolite under grassland replicate 2 | place: USA:California | collected 2016-06-15 | reverse complement strand
TCCCGACCTGCGCGGGCTCATCGTTCTCGATCCCTCCGCAGGGTCTGGCGCCTTCCTCTTGGGCGCGCTCGACGAGCTCGTAGGATTGCGGCGCGCCGCCGGCGAGGGTCCGACGCTCGCCGTGAAGCGCGATGTCCTCGCCAGCTCGCTGTTTGGCGTCGACCTCACACCGACCGCCGTGCGCCTCACGGAATTGCGGCTGTGGCTGGCCCTCGTGGCGGACGAGGACAGTCCCGACCTGGCTCATGTCGCACCTCTGCCCAACCTCGACGGGCACGTGCTGCAAGGCGACGCGCTGCTCGACCCGTTAATGCTCGCCGCCTCGCTCGGCGGTCGCGCCTTCCGCGGCGGGACCGGTGAGGTTCGTAGGCTTGGCGACGCCCGCCAGCGCCACTTCCTCCTGACCGGCCCGAAGAAGCGAGCCGCGGAGGCCGAGTTGAGCCGCGCCGAGGCAGCGCTGGCGCGAAAGCTTCTGGACGACGGCTGTGCTGCGCTCGAAGCTGCCATCGCCGAGTTGCTCGGCGCGGCGCGAAATCGCGATCTCTTTGGCCGGCGGCGTGGGTTGGACCTCGATCAACGGCAGCGGCTGGCGCGACTGCGTCAGGGCCTGCGGGAATTGCGGCTCGCGCGGCGCAAGCTGCGGCAGGAGGGCACGGCTCCCTTCTTCTCGTTCGAGTCCCACTTCGCCGAGGTGATGCACCGCGGCGGGTTCGACCTCGTGATGGGCAATCCGCCGTGGGTCCGCGCCGAACGGCTGGCACCGCGCGTGCGTGAGACTCTCGCCAGTCGCTACACCTGCTGGCGACCTGCCGCCACGCGAGGATTTGCGCATTTGCCGGATCTCGCCGTCGCATTCATTGAACGTGCCTTCGAGCTCTCGCGCCCTGGCGGCGTCGTCACACTGCTCGTCCCTGCCAAACTCGCGACCAGCGGCTACGCCGAGCCGTTGCGTCGGTGTGTGGCGCGGACGACGCGGGTCGAGCGCGCCGCACCATTACCAGAGCAGATCGCGCATGCCTTCGGGGCAGCGGTGTACCCCATGGCACTGGTTGCAGTGCGTGCCGAGCCCACTGGAACCGAGTTGACTGCCACCGCCCTCGGCGCAAAGTGCGCAGCGCCGTGTGTCCCGCAGCGCCAGCTGCAAAGCGATGGCCCGTGGATCCTGATGCCAGTTGTGGAACGCGTCCGCCGGCGGCTCCAAGTCGAATTTCCCACGGTCGGCGATCGCTGGACACCACAACTCGGCGTGAAAACGGGCGCCGACGATCTCTTTGTCCTCGATCGGCAGTGCGCCGGTACGCGGCCCGCGATTCGCGGACGCGACATCGCCGCCTGGCACTGCCGGCCACGCCGGTACGTGCTGTGGACCCATGGCGCGGACGGATTGCCTCTCGAGCGTCTACCGCGGGAGCTCACCGACCGACTCGCCGGCCATGAGGAGCGGCTGCGTCGGCGCGCGGACTACCGCGCTGGGCCTCCCTGGCAGCTGTTTCGCACCGGTCTCGGCTTCGCGCGGCATCGGGTCGTCTGGCCCGATCTGAGCCGGCGCCTCGCGGCCGCCGTGCCAGCACCCGAGCTCGTGCCGCTCAATACGGCCTACGGCATCGCGACGCGCGATGCGGCGGACGCGGCGGCGCTAGCAGCGCTCTTCAACTCACGTTGGCTGACCGCCCTCGCGCGGCTCGTCGCGGATCCCGCGCGCGGCGGCTTCCGCCGCTTCAACGCACACGTCGTTCGGGGCCTACCGATCCCACGCGGCGGCTCTCCAGTATGGGACGAGCTCGCGCGTCGCGGCGAACGCTGCGAACCAGCCGACGATCTCGTCGCCGATGCCTTCCAACTCGATGGCGCCGACCGCCGCGCGTTGGCCGCGGATTCTCTCTGAGCACCTCGTTCCGGTCGCGGAACCCCTCGCGGTCGCGCTCGAACCGCCGGGGGAGGCAGCCCCGCGCGATGTCGCCTGCGCCGCGGCGCGGGCGCTGCTCGACGGGACGCCGATGGCGTCGATCGCGCCGCCCCTCTCCTCCTGGCCCGCGTGGCTCGCGCCGCACCAGATCCCCGCCGCCGAGCGGCTCACCTCGATCATCGCGCGCTACGGCGGCGCGCTGCTCGCAGACGAGGTGGGACTTGGGAAATCCTATGTCGCGCTCGCAGTGGCGCTCGCCCGACAGGAGCCATTCGTCCTTGTCGTGCCCGCCGTCCTCGTCCCGCAATGGCGTGCGCTGCTGGACCGTTTCGGGGTCCACGACACACCGATCATTACGCACGAATCGCTGAGCGTGGCCCCACGAGGTGTAGGGGCGCAGCATGGTGCGCCCCTACACGCACGCAACGGCCTATTCGTGATAGATGAAGCGCACCGTTTCAGAAACCCCGACACCAACCGGTACCGTGCGTTGGCCCGCCACGTTGTGGGTAGCCAGGTCCTCCTGGTGACCGCAACGCCAATCCACAATTGCGTCGCCGACCTCTTGCACCTCCTGCGGTTGTTTCTCCGCGACCATGCCCTCGCGGCGCTGGGCGTTCCGTCGTTACGCAACGCGGCGCGGCGCGAGGCCGACCGATCGCTGGCCCACGCCGCCGTCGCGCGAGTCGTCGTCGCACGCTCACGCGAACGCGTGCAGACCGCGTACGACGGCGGGCCGGTCCGCATGGTGTTTCCGCGATCGACGACCGAAGCACTGCGTGCGGGACCGGCGCCCGACGAGTTGATCTCCGACCTCGCCTCCGGCGTCGCGGCGCTGCGTGCGGGGGGTGGCGCGGCTCCTCTGCTCCGGCTGATGCTGCTGCGCCGCCTGGGATCGAGCCTTCCCGCGTTTCATGCCGCGCTGGCGCGGCATGACGCCTACCTCGATCTCGCGGCGCGCGCGGCGGCGGAAGGTCGTGCGCTCACGCCGCGCGAGTTCCAGCGCTGCTTCCCGCGTGCCGCCGAGTCCGACATTCAATTGGTGCTGTTCCCGCTGCTGCTCGGGCACGCGGCGAACGGATCCACGCCATGTGCCGATGATCGCAAGATTCTCGCGCGCCTGCGCCAGCTGCTCGCTCGTGCGCCGGCGCGCGATCCGAAAGTCGCCGCGCTGGAGCGGCTGCTCAGCGAGCGCTCTGGCAAGACCATCGTCTTTACGGACGCGCAGCCGACAGCGCGATACCTGCTGCGGTGTCTTCATCACCGGCGCGTCGCCGCCGTGTTTGGACACGCCGGCCGCTTCGCGTCGGGAGACGTTTCACGCCACGAGGTTCTGCGCGCCTTCGCGCCGCGAGCGCAGGGTGGACCGCAGCCCGTCGCCGCGCTCCAGACCGATGTCCTAGTGGCGACCGACCTCTTGAGCGAAGGGATCAATCTCCAGGACGCGGAGCGCGTCGTGCACTACGACCTGCCGTGGAGTCCCGCGCGCCTGGCGCAGCGCGTGGGCCGGATCGACCGGCTCGGCTCGTCGCACGCTGCGATCGCGACGGTCACGTTCCTGCCGCCGCCGGCGCTGGCGCGCGCCCTAGCCATCGAGGAGCGCCTGGCAAACAAGGTGAGTGCGCAGCAGGTCGCCGGCACTGGCGGCCGCCTCGATTGGTGCGATCAACTGGCGACGCTCGTATCCTCTTCCGCCGGTGCGCCGGCCGGCCCGTGCGCGGCGGCAATTGCAAGCGACCAGCCCTGCACGATTCTCATCGTGCGCATCGCCAAGTTGGTCGAAGCAATCGTCGTCGAGGGCGAGACGGCGCGCACGTCTCCCGCCGCCGCCAGCAGGATTCTCGCTACAGCCGTTGCCGCTGAGCCAAGAGCTGTCGATCGCAGTTTCCTGCGGCACGCGATCGCTGCGGCCGCGCCGTTGATCAGATCGCGACTCGCGGCCGTGCAGGACGCGCGCTGGCGCGCGAGTGATCGCGACCGCCTCGCCCGGCGGCTCATCCCGTGGGTGTTGTCAGCCGCGCGGCGGGCCGCGCGGCGCGGCAATGGGGAACAGCTCACCGCACTCGATGGACTGGTCTCGCGACTGGCGTCAGGAATGACAGCCGGTGAGGAGCTGCTGTTGGAAGATCTGTTGTCACGTCCGCAAGCGCTGGTGGTGCCGGATTTGCTCGCGTGGCACCACGCGCTCCCGCCTGCCGACGCTGCCGATGTGACGCTCAGCGTCGAGCTGGTAGCCTGCCTGCAATCAAACGGCCCGAGCACTAGCTTGTGAGCGATGACGCTCACAACCTTCCTCTTCGACCTCGACGGCACGATCATCGACTCTATCGACCTGATCCTGCGATCCTACCGCCACACGATGGCGCTGCACCGCTCCAACGAGCCGCTGCCGCCCGACGACATGTGGATCAAAGGTCTGGGCACCCCCCTCTGGGCGCAGTTCGGGGAGATAACGGAGGATAAGGAAGAGATCGAGGCAATGGTGCAGACGTATCGGACCTACAACCTCACGCATCACGATGCGCTGGTGAGACCATATGAAGGAGTCGTCGAAGAGATTCGCCGGCTCAAGCAGGTCGGAAAGCGGCTCGGCGTCGTCACCAGCAAGCTCCGCGACGGCGCGATGCGCGGGCTCCGCATCTCGGCCCTCGACGACACGTTCGACCTCGTCATCGGCTGCGACGACGTAACGCACTCTAAACCTCACCCCGAGCCCGTGCTCAAAGCCGTCGCGGCGCTCGGCGTGACACCCGCCGAAACAGTGTTCGTAGGCGACTCGCGGCACGATCTGGAGTCCGGGCGCGCCGCGGGGGTGAAGACCGCGGCCGTGCTCTGGGGACCGTTCGATCGCCCGCACCTCCAAGACCTCGCTCCCGATTACTGGCTGGAGAAACCGGAAGACCTGCGGCAGCTTTACCAGCTATGACACTCCCCACACGGTTCGTCCCGTTCGATCTCGAACGCTGGCAGAGCACCTGGGAAAACCGGGTGCGCTTCAATCTCTCCGAATCCGGCGTCCATCCGCTCACGATCCAGGGGCTGCTCGGCCTCGCCGGCGCGTCCGCGCTGCCCTTGCTCGAAGTCCGGCTCGGCTACAGCCAGTCGAACGGCACCGATCTCCTGCGCGAACGCATTGCCGCGCTCTATCCCGGCGCGTCGCCCGATCAGGTGCTCGTGACCACGGGAAGCTCCGAGGCAAATTTCGTGACCTGTTGGCGCCTGCTCGAGCCCGGCGACAAGGTCGCCGTGATGATGCCGAACTACCTGCAGACCTGGGGCCTGGCGCAGAATTTCGGCGCGCAAGCCAAGGCGTTTCAGCTCGATGAGAAGGACGGCTGGGAACCGCACGCCGAGGACATTCGCGCCGCGATCGTGTCGGGCACCAAGCTCGTCGTCGTCACCAATCCCCATAATCCGACCGGGCACGTGCTCAGCGACGCGATCCGCAAGACGATCCTCGACCGTGCCGCGGAGGTTGGCGCCTGGATTCTCGCGGACGAGGTGTATACCGGCGCCGAGCGGGGCGGCAAGACGACCCAGTCGTTCTGGGGGAGCGGATACAACAAGGTCATCATCGTCAATGGATTGTCGAAAGCGTACGGCCTGCCCGGGCTCCGGATCGGCTGGATCGTCTCACAGCCCGCGTTCAGCCAGGACGCGTGGGCGCGGCACGACTACACCACCATCGGCCCGGCGGGGGCGTCCGACCACCTCGCCGCGGTCGCGCTCGATCCGCTCGTGCGCGAGAAGCTGATCGAACGCACGCGCCGCATCCTGCATGCGAATTATCCGGTGATGGAAGCCTGGCTCAAGAGCTTCGGCGACACCTTTACCTGGCATGCGCCACACGCGGGAGCGATCTGTTGGGCCCGCTATCGCGGCGCCATTCCGGCGCCCGAGGTCGTCGAGAAACTGCGCGCCCAGCACAGCGTGCTGCTCTGCCCCGGCGATCACTTCGGGATGCCGGGATTCCTGCGCTTCGGCTATGGCGGCGACCTGCAGCATTTCCAGGAAGCACTCGCGGAGACTGAGCGTGGGCTGCGTCGCTTATTCAGTGACTGAGTGAAGGTCGCGTGGTCGCTACACCACAGCGCGCAGCAACAGGTAGCCGAGTCCCCCGATGCCGGCAGCCGCGGGAATCGTGGCGATCCAGGCCCACACGATCCGCCCCGCCACACCCCAACGCACCGCGGAGAAGCGCTGCACGGCGCCCACGCCGGTGATCGCGCCTGTGATGGTGTGCGTGGTGCTCACCGGAATTCCAAAATGCGATGAAACGAACAGCGTGATCGCCCCGGCCGTCTCGGCGCAGAAGCCGCCGAACGGCGTCAGCTTCGTGATTCGCTGGCCCATCGTTTTCACGATGCGCCATCCGCCCGCCATCGTGCCGAGGGCGATCGCGGCGCCCGCAGCGAGGATGACCCATGGCGGGACGTTGGCCGCGTCCGTGAGATGGAACATGCGAACGGGAAAATTCACGAACAGCGCCTGGCTCGAAACGAGCAGCGCGACGATGATACCCATCGTCTTCTGCGCGTCATTCGTGCCGTGCCCCAATGAGTACAGCGCCGCGGAAACCAGTTGCAGCACGCGGAATGCTTTGTCGACACGTCGCGGCAACGATCGCCGCAGCGCCCACGACAGCGCGACGGTGAGCACCAGCGCCAGGACGAAGCCCATCACCGGCGCTACGACTATGAACACGAGCGTCTTCGTCCAGCCGCTCGCGATGATCGCCGCGAACCCCGCCTTCGCGACCGCCGCGCCGGCATAACCCCCCACCAGCGCGTGTGACGACGAGGTCGGCAGCCCCAGCCACCAGGTGACGAGATCCCAGATAATGGCACCGAGGAGCCCGGCGAGCACCACTGTCGAATCGACGACGTTGATGTCGATGAGCCCTTTGCCCACCGTCTTCGCGATCGCCGTGCCGAAGACGAACGCCGCGACGAAGTTCCAGAACGCCGCCCATACGACTGCCGCGCTGGGGGACAGCACGCGCGTCGAAACGACTGTGGCAATCGAGTTTGCCGCGTCGTGAAATCCATTGATAAAATCGAAGACCAGGGCGACGAACAGAATCGCCAGGACGAACCAGACGGAGGCGCCCATCAGGCGTGCTTGATCGTGATGGACTCGACCACGTTGGCGACGTCCTCGGCCTGGTCGAGCGTGCCCTCCAGATTGTCGTAAATCTCCTTCCACTTGATCAGCTCGATGGCGTCGCGCTCCTTCTCGAAGAGCTGCCCCAGCGCCTCGTGGTAGATCGAGTCACCCTCTTCCTCGAGCTGTTTCGCTTCCACGCAGTACTTGATGACGTCGTCGCCCTTCTTGAGCCGGCCCACCGCTTCGGCGAGCACGCCCATCATTCGCTCCAACACGTCGACGAGCCGCAGCACGCCCTGCGGCGCGGCGCTCAGCCGGAAGATCTGCGCGCGCCGGGCGGTACCGTCCATCGCGTCCATGACATCGTCCAGGTCCGACGCGAGCTGGTGGATATCCTCGCGATCCAGGGGAGTGATAAAAGTGCGGTCCAGCCGGTTGACCACTTCGTGCGTCACCTGATCGGCCTCGTGTTCGAGGCGCTTCAGCGCTTCGACATGCGGTGTGCGGCGGTCGGCGGGCGATTCGAACACCTTCCGCAGAATCCCAACGGCTTCCTTGTTCCGGTTGGCCACATCGATGAACAGATCGAAAAACTCTTCTTCCCGCGGCAGGAGACGCACGGTATCCCCGTGAGCGTGGTGGACCGCAAAGATAGCGGCCCAGTCGGAGGACAACTAGGTTATCAGCCTCATGACTGCCACCCCGGTCCAACCCCAGCGCGTCGAGTTCGTCCGGGCGATTTCCCGGCTCGATGCCACCGCGCTCGTTGTCGGATCGATGATCGGATCCGGCATCTTCATCGTATCCGCCGATATCCTGCGGCAGGTCCATTCCCCCGGTGTGCTGCTGTTCGTGTGGGTGCTGTCGGGAGTCGTGACCCTGCTGGGGGCGCTGTCGTATGGCGAGCTCGCGGCGATGTATCCGAAAGCGGGCGGCAACTACATCTATCTGCGCGAAGCGATCTCACCGCTCTTCGGCTATCTCTATGGTTGGACACTGTTTGTCGTGATTCAAACCGGCACGATCGCCGCGGTCGCGGTTGCCTTCGCCCGCTTTACCTCGGTGCTCTGGCCGGGCCTCTCGCCGGATGTGCTTCCGGGTCTTGGCACCACGCTGCATCTGCCGCTGCCGATCGGCGACATCGCCGTCGGTATCTCACCGCAACGCATCTTCGCCATCGGCTCCATCGTGCTGCTCACCTGGATCAACGTGCGCGGCGTCAGGACGGCGGCGTTCATCCAGACCACCCTGACGGCGATCAAGACGGCGTCCCTCGCCGCCCTGATTCTCCTGGGGATCACGATCGGGCGGAACGCCGCGGCGATCGCCGCCAACTGGGGCGCGAACTTTTGGGCCGGCGGCGCCCTCACGCTGTCGGTCTTACCGGTGGTGGGCGCGGCCATGGTCGGTTCGTTGTTCTCGATGGACGCGTGGAATAACGTCGGCTTCGCATCCGGCGAGCTCAAGAATCCCGAGAAGGACGTTCCGTTCGCGATGGGTGCCGGCGTCTTGATCGTCACGACGCTGTACGTCCTTGCGAACGTGTCATATCTGGTCGTGCTGCCACAGGACGCCATCGCCCACGCCCCGCAGGACCGCGTCGGGACGGCGGCACTGCAGGCGATGTTCGGCACGCCGGGCCTGTACATCATGGCGATCGCGATCATGATCTCGACGTTCGGCTGCAACAACGGGCTGATTCTGTCGGGGGCGCGCGTGTACTACGCAATGGCTACCGACAACCTGTTCTTCAAGTCGGCAGCGAATCTGCATCCCACGTATAAGACGCCCGCGCTGGCATTGATCGTCCAGGCGATTTGGACCTGCGTCCTCTGTCTGTCGGGCACCTACGGACAACTACTCAACTTCGTGATCTTCGCTGCGGTGGTCTTCTACACGGTCACGGCGGTTGGAATCTTCCGACTGCGACAAAAACGGCCCGACATCCCGCGTCCCGTCAAAGCCCCAGGCTATCCCTTCTTGCCTGCCCTCTACGTTGTGCTCACCGGCCTCATCGCCGTCGATCTGCTCGTACAGGACTCGACCCGCACCTACGCATTCCTGGGTCTGATCCTCGTGCTGCTCGGCGTGCCGGTCTACTTCGCCTGGAGGCGGATGGCCGCCTAGCTGGTTTCGGGTTATATTCGGTGTCGTATGGCTGTAACAAAACGCCAGGCGCCCCCAGCAAAGCCGCCTCAAACGCCTCCTCCGTGTCCCGATTGTGGCACCAAGACCGTACACCAGTCCGGCTGCTTGGTGTGCCTCCAGTGCGGCTGGGCGCGTTGTGGCTGAACAGATCCCCCTCCTACAGTCCGACCGTCAGACCGTCCGACTGTCCGACGCCGTCCTCGACGAGCGCCTCCGTGGCACCCGGTTCGTTTCGCTCACACCCAAGCGCGTCCTCAACCCGCCCTCCGCAACGGGGATGGAGTATTGGTCGCTCAATCCCTACGTCGGCTGCGAATTCGGCTGCAGTTACTGCTATGCGCGCTACACGCATCGCTACGTCGTCGAGCGCGCGCACGACGCCGGCAAACTCACCGACGCCGAGTTCGCCGATTACCGCGGCGCCCACGGGTGGGAGGCGTTCGAAACGCGGATCTTCGTCAAAGAACAGGTGGTCGGGGCGCTTGACGCCGATCTCAAGCATGTGCCAATCGGCGACTGCATCGTGATCGGCACGGCGACGGATCCCTACCAGCCCGCTGAACGCCGCTTTCGGATCACGCGCGCTGTGCTGCAGCGCCTGACGCGCTGTGAAGGTCTTTCCTTTGGTATCATCACCAAGAGCCCGCTGATCGCGCGCGACTGCGATCTGCTCGTGCGCCTGCAAGAGCGGAACGAGCTCCAGGTCCATGTCTCGCTGATCACGCACGACGCCGCACTGGCCCGAAAGCTCGAAGCGCGCTCGCCCGTTCCGGCGGCGCGGCTCCGGGCGCTGCGCAAGCTCGTGGAGGCGGGTGTCCACGCGGGACTGATCATCGCGCCGGTCCTTCCAGGTATCACGGACGACGTCGTGCATCTCGAGGCGCTGTTCGCCGCCGCGAAGGGCGCCCGGGCGCGGTTCATTCACGCGGGGGCGCTGCGGCTCTACCCCGCCATCCGCGATCGCTTTCTCCCCGTGTTGGGAGAGCACTTCCCAGAGCTGGTGCCGAAGTACGACCGCGCCTATAAGGGCCACGGCTACGCACCGCGCGACTACGCCAAAGCGCTCTCGCGTCGCATCGAGAGACTCCGCAAGAAGCACGGGTTCAAGAATCAGAGCGCGATGTTCGACCGCTACCGACCGGCCAGGATGCCGGTCCAGGGCGAGCTCGAGCTGCGAGGCAGCCTGCCTTAGTTGCGCGACAGCAGGTGGAAGACGCGCGTCTCGCCGCAGGTCGGGGTGGCGGCGTCGTAGATGTAGCCGCGCACCAACGCGGCGGCGGCGGCGGCGCCGGCGGCTGCCTGATCATCGAGCGCTATTACCGCATTCGGGGCATAGACGCCGAGGGGGCGGACCCGGAGGCAGTTCTGCAAGTCCCGTTCGAGACTCGCGTACCCCCCCGCGTTGCGACGCGATGGGTCCGCGCCACTCGGCCGCACCATGACCGTACCGTACGCGCTTACCAAGAGGCGCGCCGCCACCACGTCAAAATGGTAAGTGAAGTCCGGCATCGGAGCGCGCATCTCGTAGGTGCGCGGAGACCCCGCGAGGAGACCCGGTGCGATGCCGGCAGTGTCCAGTGCCGTCACAACGAAAGCGTTTCCGGTCGCCGCGGCACAGAGAATGTGATCGTCCTCGAACGTGAAATACGGAGCGAACGTGACAGCGGTCTGATTGGCCGAGGCGCCGGGCCGAAACCGCGGGTTTATGGCGCAGATCCCCCAGACGACAAGCCGCGTGCGGAACGGTTGCCCCGCGTTCACCTCAGCCGGCCAGTCCATCCATTGGACCGTTACGGGAGTGACCTTGCCGCTGGATTCACATGCGGCAAGTAAAAAAAGGCAGCTCGTGACAAGGGCAGAGAGGCGCATCCTTGATATTTACCCTACGATCCGGCGTCCGCGTCACCTTCCAGCCACTTGCGGGCCACCGCGCGGATCGTCCCGGGCGCGTTTCCCTCTGCACGGTTGTTCGCCAGAATGAACGCCTCCACTCGGCGGCGATACGCTTCGCTCACCAGCCGCACCAAATCCTGCCGCAAATCCGGGAGTGGCTCCTGCACCCGGTCGTACGGCTGGAACTGCTTGACCGCATCGGCATAGCGGCGTCCAGGCTTCAGCAGCGCGCGGGCGACCGTAAACTCCGCCGGAAACGTCCAGCCCAGGTCCAGCTGCTCACCGATCGCCGGCATTTCGGTCCAGGAGTTGAACACGTGCGCGACGCCGTGCCGCTTCAGCACCTCGCCGTGGATCGGCGTGAGCAGCTCCGGATTGCGAAGCTCGACGGCGTAGCGAAAATCGTGCGGTAGCTCCTTCAAAAAATCGTCGAGCTGATCGGCCCATTGCAGCGGATCCGGCAGATCCTTGCCGCGCATCGCCTGGAACTCGAAGACGAAGCAGCCGGCATGATCGCGAAACACGCTGGTGTAGGGCCCCAGCACGCTGTCCTTGAATAGCGCCGCGTTCAGAAAGTCCGGATTGCGCATCCCGGCGAGACCGGGCTGCTGCTGACGCACGGGAAGCCCCGCGGCAGCGCCTGCCCGTAGGACCGCAACTCCTCCTCCGATGGCGGATCGTAGAACGCACTGTCGATCCCAACGGTGCGAAACAATGGGTAGCGAGCGTATTCCTCGAGCCGCTTGGCGGGCTGTGGTCCGCGATAGCGTCGGTGGTAGACGTCGCCAAACCAACCGTCGTAGGTCCAGGTGGACGTCCCGAAGCGGACGGTCGGAGGCAGCCGCCCAGCGAGCGCGGTAATTTCGGCGCTGGGCTCCGGGAGCGACTCGCTCCCCTCAAACAGATCTGGTTGGATTCGTTCCACGATCTTTAGAAGCTGAGTACCGTCCCGATTCCGACGTGCAGCCGGGTCACATGCACATCCTGTGCGAGCAGGGTGTTTTCCGCCTTCAGTCCCAGCCGGTGGCTGTAGATCGTGAAGTCACCCCGAAACCCCACATCGAT